>OUNM010454373.1_pt1 | contig 33817 bp, 32 predicted proteins | sample 1769961 | NCBI WGS metagenome assembly OUNM01 (sample SAMEA3914820, study PRJEB12502) | metagenome | biome: forest; material: soil | place: USA | collected 2012-03-12 | depth 0.3 m | reverse complement strand
GGCTCAGCCTCGCTGACGAACGTCACGATCGCCGGCAACGCAGCAGGCGCCGGCGGCAAAGAGACGCTGCCTGGCGGAGGAGGCGCAGACGGCGGCGGCGGCGGCATCTACACGACGGTCAGCGTCAACGTGCTCAACTCGATCCTCTCCTCGAGCGCGCTTGGCGGCAACTGCGCAGGCGCGGTGTTCGACCAGGGGCACAACATCGACTTCTCCGGCGGGAACTGCCCGGTGAGCTTCCTCGACAGCGACCCGCGGCTCGGCCAGCTGCAGGACAACGGCGGCCCAACGCAGACGATGGCCCTCATGTCGGGCAGCGGGGCACTCGACCAAGTCCCGCTGAGCGGCACCGGCTGCCCAGCGATCGACCAGCGCGGGGTGGCTCGCCCGCAGGGCGCAGCATGCGACATCGGCGCCTACGAGCTGGCGTCACCACCCACACCGACGCCGCTCCCAGTTCCCCTCCCGATCACGACACCGGAAACGCCGAGGACAACAACACCGACCTCGCCGATCGCGCCCCCCGTGCCGCCCGTACTCGGTCCGTTGAAGCTTTCCCCGACGACATTCCACGCGGCTACCTCTGGTGCGAGCATCGCCAAGCGCAAGCAGACGGGCACGAGCGTGAGCTACACAGACAGCGGCGCTGCGACGACGACCTTCACCGTGCTGCGCTTTCAGCCCGGCGTACGCAAGAGCGGCCATTGCGTCGCGCCCCCGAAGCACGGTCACGGCGGCTCATCCTGCCTGCGGCTCGTGCAGGTCGGCCGCTTCACGCATCTCGACAAGGCCGGCCGCAACAGCTTTCACTTCACCGGCCGGGCCGGCGGCAAGAGCCTCGGCCCGGGGCTCTACGTACTCGAAGCGACGCCGCGACTCGGCGGGCTGAGCGGGACGACTCGCACGACCCGCTTCACGATCGCGAGCTGAAGCTCAGGCGTGCGCGGCCGCGCGCCCCTGCCCCGCCTGGGTGATGAGCTTCTGGGCGAGCTGCGCGGGCACCTCCTCGTAGCGCAGGAACTCCAGCGTGTAGTCCCCTTGCCCGCCGGTTATCGAGCGTAGATCGGGGGCATATGCGAGCACCTCGGCCATCGGCACCTCAGCCTTGATCTCGGTCATCGCACCGACCGGCTCCATCCCCTGCGGGTGTCCGCGGCGGCTGTTCAGATCGCCGATCACCTCGCCCACGTAGGCCTCGGGCACCGACAGCGTGACGAGCATGATCGGCTCCAGCAGCAGCGGCTCGGCGAGTTCCAGCGCCCGTTTCATTGCCTGCACACCTGCGAGCTTGAAGGCGATCTCAGAGGAGTCGACAGAGTGGTGTGAGCCGTCGACCAGGTGCACGCGCACGCCCTTGACCGGATAGCCAGCGAGCACGCCGCTCGACATCGCCTCGCGCACGCCCTTCTCGACTGCCGGGATGAACGAGCCTGGGATCACGCCCCCCTTGATCCTGTCGACGAACTCGAACTCCTCGCCAATCTGCAGTGGCTCGATCTCGATCTCGCACTCGCCGAACTGCCCGCGCCCGCCTGACTGCTTCTTGTGCTTGCCATGCGCCTTCGCTGATGCGCGAATCGTCTCTTGATAAGGCACGCGCGGGGGCTGCAAGCTGACCTCGACGCCAAAGCGATCGCGCAAGCGATCGACGATCACTTCTACGTGCACTTGCGAGAGGCCAGCGACGATCTGCTCGCCTGTCTGCTGGTCGCGATGCAGATCGATCGTCGGGTCCTCCTCCTGCAGGCGGTGCAGTGCCGTGAAGACCTTGTCCTCGTCACCCCTGCTCTTCGGCTCGATCGCGAACGCCATCACAGGCGCCGGCAAAGCCAGCCGAGGCATCTCGATCGGCTCGTCGCGTGCTGCCAGCCAATCGCCGGCACGCGTCTCCTTCAGCTTCGCCACCGCACCGATGTCACCTGGGCCGAACGCGCCAACGTGACGCACCTCCTTGCCCTCAAAGCAGAGCAGCTGTCCGATCCGCTCCTTGGTGTGCGCACGCGTGTTCAGCACGTGGCTGTCCGCTGCGAGCACGCCCTGGTAGACGCGCAGCAGGTTGATCCGGCCTGCGAACTGGTCGGCGCGCGTCTTGAACACGTACGCAAACAGGGGCTCGTTCTCGTCGGCTCGCAGCTCGACCTCACCAACCCGCAGCGCACCGTGCTTGACCGGCGAAGGCAGGTCCTCGACGATCGCGTCGAGCAGACGCGTCGTGCCGAGGTTGCGCGTCGCCACGCCGCAGACGACCGGAAAGATCTTGCCGTGGTTCGTGCCCTCCTTCAGCGCGTCGACGATCTCTTCGTGAGAGATCTCCTCGCCCTCCAAGTAGCGCTCCATCAGCGCGTCTGAGACTTCACAGACCTCATCCATCAGCTTTTCGCGGAACTCCTGCGCGCGCTCGGCCTCGTCGTCGGGAATCACGATCTCACTCCAGCCGCCGCGCTCGGCTGAGTCTTGACGAAAGGCCTTCATGTCAACGAGGTCGATCACGCCCTGGACGTCGTGCTCTGAGCCGATCGGGATCTCTGTCGCCACTGCGTGCGGGCCGAACGCGCGCTTGATCTGCTCCAACGCGCGGAAGAAATCGGCCCGCTCGCGATCGAGCATGTTCACGAACACCATCCGCGCGATGTCGAGCTCTGCTGCACGCGTCCAAAGTCGACTCGTCGAGACCTCGACGCCCATCACTGCGTTGACGACGAACACCGCCGACTCGCATACGCGCAGCGCGCCCAGTGCGTCGGCGACGAAGCTCGGCTCGCCAGGCGTGTCGAGCAGATTGATCTTGCGTCCTTGCCACTCGAACGAGTTGAGCGTCGCCGATATCGACATCTGCCGCGCCTGCTCGTCTGGGTCAGCGTCCGAGATCGTGCTGCCATCGGGGACCGACCCCAACCGACTGGTGACTCCAGCCTCGAACAGCAGCGCCTCGTGCAGCGAGGTCTTGCCCGCGCCGCGGTGGCCGACAAGGGCGACGTTGCGAATCCGGTCCGCCGCAGGGCGGTCTCCCATGGGTCGCATGCGATCTCCTCTCTAGCTGTGAGATCACCATACCGCCGCCCCGCGGCTCGCGCCAGCGATTTTCCGATGCCCAGAACAAGCCGCTGCCCGCGCCACAGCCGGCCCGGACGGCCGGCCCCTCTAACTGTCGTGGCGACCGGAGCGTTCTCTAGCTGTGACAAGGGGCGGAGGTCGGCTCGACCCCGGAGGCTGGATGCCGCTTTAAAGGCCGAACCAGCGCGCCCTGCGGCTGGAGCCGAACAGCTCCTTTTCCTCCACAAGCGCCACCGAAGGCTCGCGAAACTCGCCCGTCGGCTTCGGTCCCGAGAGGAAGTCGACGTCGACCCGCCCGATGCGCCCTGCGCCGAACTCGATGTAGCAAGAGCCTTTGCCCTGATAGCCCTCTGGCTGCCCGCCATCGCGCGCCTGCGCGATCAGTTGCTCGGCGACGACGCGCGCAGCGCCCTCTGCGAAGACTCCCGCTTTCGGCACGCCGACCTGCGCGACGTCGCCGACCGCGTAGACGCCAGGCCAGCGCGTCTGCAGCGTGCGCGAGTCGACTGGTATGTAGACCTCGTCCTCGCCGAGCAGGCCACTCTCGCGCACAACCGCTGCTGCACAGTGCTTTGGCACGCCGAGGAACAAGTCGAACGGCAGCTGCGTGCCGTCGTCGAGCGTGACCTCACCCTGCTCCAGCGAAGCGATCGCTCGCCCTGGCAGGAACGCGATCCCGCGCTCTGCAAAAGCCGCTTCCAGCGCAGCCGACGTCTCCGGCGACGGCGGCACAGGCGTCGAGAGCGGGATCGTGAACGTGATCTCAGAGCCCTCGCGCAGGCCGCGATTCAGCAGGTAGTCGTGCAGCAGCAGCGCCGTCTCGCTCGGCGCCGGCGGGCACTTGAACGGCGCGCCGCAGACACCGATCACCGCGCGGCCACCGTCGAACTCAGGCAGTAGTGCTGCGAGCCGTTCTGCGCCGGCAACCGAATAGAACTCGTTGCCGTGCTCCGCCAGGCCAGGGGTGGCGCCTAGGTCGTAGTCCGCACCAAGCGCGATCACGAGCGCGTCAGCCTCGTACGTCCCTGCGTCCGTCGTCACGCTGCGTGCCTCTGGGTCGATCGCCTTGACCGTCTCGCGCAAAACTCGCACGCCCGGCTTCACGAGCGCTGCGTACGGCAGCTTCACCGACTCAGCCGACGTGCGCCCAAACATCACGTCGAGCTTCGAGTAACCGAACACGAACGACTCGCCTCTGTCGATCAGCGTCACCGCAACGTCATCGCCAAGCGCCTCCGACAGCATCGTCGAAAGCTCGAGCCCGCCAAAGCCCGCCCCCAAGATCAAAACGCGCATGCCGCGATCCTATGCAACCACCCCACGCATGCGTTGTGCGACAGCTCACACGGCCTCATCACGAGTCAACGCCGGCCGGGCGACCGGCCTAGTCGTCGAAGCTCTCCTCCTGCATCCGCGAGCGCAGCCGCAGCACTGCCTTCGTGTGCATCTGCGAGACGCGCGACTCCGTCACGCCCAGCACCTCGCCGATCTCGCGCAGCGTCAAGTTCTCGTAGTAGTAGAGCGCGATCACGAGCTTCTCACGCTCTGGCAGCTTCGCGATCGAGTCCGCGATCCTGTCCTTCAGGTCGCCCACATCCAGTGAGCGCGCAGGGTCAGGCGCATTCGGGTCCTCGATCGTGTCCAGCAGCGAGACCTGGTCGCCGCTCGAATCCGACACGCTCCACAGCTCATCCAGCGCGACCATCGACGAATGCGAGATCGCCAGCAGCGAGTCGTTGAGTTCGTCGATCGTGATCCCCATCTCGTCTGCGATCTCCTGATCGGTCGGCGCGCGCTGCAGCGTGTTCTCGAGCTTCGCGTTCGCGCGCTCGACCTCGCGTGCCCGCGCACGGACGCTGCGTGGAACCCAGTCCATCGAGCGCAGCTCATCGATGATCGCGCCCTTGATCCGCATGATTGCGTACGTCTCGAACTTGATGTCCCGCGACAAGTCGAAGCGCTCGATCGCGCTGATCAGGCCGACCAGACCGTAAGAGATCAGGTCGGCCTCCTCGACATGCGGCGGCAAGCCAGCCGCCGTGCGCCCAGCTACGTACTTGACCAGCGGCGAGTACGCGACGACCAACCGCTCGCGGGCCTTGCCGTCGCTGTCGGACTTGTATCGCCGCCAGAGTTCCCGCAGCTCGATCGGTTTGACATTGGTCTCCAGGGTGATTTCCCTTTGTTATCAGGCCCGAGGGTGGCTGCGCGCATAGGCGCTTTTCAGTCGCGCGGACTCTACCCGAGTGTAAATCTGGGTGCTCGACACACTCGCATGCCCCAACAGCTCTTGGATGCTGCGCAAATCGGCACCACCGTCGAGCAGGTGCGTCGCGAAGCTGTGGCGCAGCGCGTGCGGAGAGACCGTTCCGCCTGCGCGTTCAGCGACCGCGCCTGCGCGCGCAGCCCACATTCGCAAGCGGCGCCTGACATCGCTCGTGCCCAGCGCGCGGCCCGTCTTTGACAGGAAGATCGCATCAGAAGGCGCACCCGGGTTCGTCAGGCTAGGCCGACCCTCGCGTCCGTTCTCCGGTCGCAGATACGCGTTCAGCGCCTTCATCGCCGGCTCGCCCACAGGCACGAAGCGCGTCTTGCGTCCCTTCCCCTCCACCCGCAACTGCTCCTCATCCCAGCTCACGTCAACCTCGCGCAGCGAGACCAGCTCCTCTGCGCGAAGTCCACACGCGTACGCGAGCTCGAACATCGCGCGGTCGCGCAGCTCCAGCGGACTCGCCGCCGGAATCGCATCCAGCAGCCCTGCCGCTTCGCGTGCGCTCAGCACGCGCGGCAAATATGAGCCGCGTCGCGGCGTCGAGACGAGATCTGCCGGGTTCTCAGCGATCTTGCCGTGCTCACGCTGGCTCGCAAAAAGTGCCCTGATCGCCGCCAGCTTGCGTGCACTCGTGCTCGGCGCCGCGCCCAACTCCGAGAGGTGCGCGATGTAGCGGCGCACCTGCTTCGGACCGATCTCGAGCGGCGTCAGACGCTGCGCTCGCGCCCACTGCGCGAACTGCTCCAGGTCCACGCCGTACGCGCGGCGCGTGCGCTCAGCCGCATCACGGCGCAGCAAGTCCTCCTGCAAGAGGCCAATCGCCGCAAGCCACTCTTCGCTCGTTTGCCTGTCGTCCATGACCTCGCCTATTCGCCGCCACAGGCCTTGCGCCCTGCCTGCACTCACTGCAGACGAGCTCTCATTTACCCGCTGTGTACGCGCTACATTCACCTCTGCGATCAATACCGCCATGGCTACGCCGACTCAACAGACCAACGATCAAAGTCCACCGATGCCCAGCGGACGGACGCGCGCCCGCTGGGAGGATGTCGATTGGCGCGCCCATCAGCGCTGGATCGAGCTCGACGGCACGCCCGTCAACGTCATCGAGCTCGGCCCCGAGCACGACGACAGACTTCAGCCACTCGTGTTCGTTCACGGACTGTCTGGCTCATGGCCGAACTGGTTGGAGCAGCTGCCCGTGTTCGCCCGCACGCATCGTGTGATCACGCTCGACCTCCCTGGCTTCGGGCACTCGCCGATGCCGCGTGAGACGATCTCGATCACAGGCTATGCCAAGCTGCTCGACCGACTTCTCGATCAGCTCGGCGTCGACGCTGCGGCCGTCATCGGCAACTCGATGGGCGGCTTCATCGCCGCCGAGCTTGCAATCACCTCGCCGTCGCGCGTCGAGCGACTCGTGCTCGTCTCCGCCGCCGGCCTTTCCACGCACGAACCACGCGGCTCCGCCCTCGGGCTTCCTGCCCTGCGTCGCGCCGAGGGCATGCTCGCCGCCTACACCGCTTGGGTCGCCGCGCACTCCGACACCGTCGTCCGCCGAGCACGCCTGCGTGATCTCGCGCTGAACGCCGTCGTTCGTCATCCCGAGCGCCTGTCCGCTCCGCTCGCCGCCGAGCAGCTCCGCGGCGTCGGCACCCCCGGCTTCATGCAAGGACTCGAAGCCATCCTCTCCTACGAGATCCGCGAACGTCTGCCTCAGATCGCCTGCCCCACGTTGATCGTGTGGGGCGAGCACGACCGCCTCGTCACCGTGCGCGACGCCGATCTGTTCGCCGAGCTGATCCCCAACTCGCGCAAGGTCGTCTTCGGCGACACCGGCCACGTCGCAATGCTCGAGCGCCCAGACGCCTTCAACGGGCTGCTCGACGAATTCTTGGCTGAATAGCGCGTATCGCGCGCGCGTCGGGACAGTGGACGGGCGCCACCGTCGAGGGGGTGTGCGCGCTATTTGTGGGCTTTGATAGCCATGGTATGTACGGCGTATATACGTTGGCTATCGCTAGACGTATTGATGACACCCTCCGGCGCGCCAGGCAAGCGCCTCACATCCCTGCAGTGTGGGCGCAAAAAGCACTGGGCAGTCGACCCGCTCCGCCTCAGAGCTCCGCCTCAGAGTGCTACGGCGCCTTCAGCGGCGCTGCCTACCAGCTTCGCGTACTTGCGGATAGCCACGTCGATGTGTTCATCCGCGCGCGGCGGACGCTCATAAGCGGCCACTCGGGCGGCGATCTCCTCCTCGGCAAGAGCCACGTCGAGACGACCAGCGTCGACGTCGACCGTGACCACGTCGCCCGTCGCCAACGCCGCGATCGGCCCACCGCGGACAGCCTCTGGCGCGACGTGGGCGACCATGAAGCCGTGTGTCGCACCTGAGAAGCGCCCGTCGGTGATCAACGCCACCTCCTCGCCCAAGCCCTCGCCTACGATCGCTGCCGTCACAGCGAGCATCTCGCGCATGCCCGGACCGCCAGCCGGCCCCTCAGCACGGATCACGACCACGTCGCCCGCTTCGATCTCGTGCGCGAGCACCGCTTTCATCGCAGCCTCCTCGCCGTCGAACACGCGTGCAGGGCCCGTGTGTTTGCGCCGCTCATGGCCAGAGAGCTTCACCACGCAGCCATCTGGCGCCACATTCCCACGCAAGATCGCAAAGCCACCCGTCGGTTTGATCGGCTGATCGAGCGGCTTCACGACCGGCTGGCCATCCGTCTCCTGCGCCTCTTGCGCGTGCTCGCCGATCGTGCGGCCAGTGACCGTGATCGCATCCTCGTTGAGGACGCCCATGTCTGCGAGGCGCTTGAGCACGAGCGGCACGCCGCCCGCCTCGTACAGGTCAGTCGCCGCATATTGGCCGCCAGGCTGCAGGTCGCAGAGCAGCGGTGTGCGCTCCGAGACCTCCTCGAACTCGTCGATCGTCAGCGGCACACCCATTTCTCGCGCCACTGCCAGCAAGTGCAGCACCACGTTCGTCGATCCGCCGCTCGTCGCTGCCGCCGCGATCGCGTTCTGCAGCGCCTGCTTCGTGATCACGTCCGACGGACGCTGGCCTCGACGCAGCACGTCGAGCACCAGTTCGCCACATTGCTTTGCAACCTCGAGCTTCTTGCCGTCCTCAGCGGGCACCATCGCCGAGCCCGCCGGCGAGATGCCAAGCGCCTCGAACGCCATCGCCATCGTGTTTGCCGTGAACTGCCCGCCGCACGCGCCCGCCCCCGGCGAGGCCGCCTCCTCCAGTTCGTGCAGTTCCTGCTCAGTGATCTTGCCCGCCGCGAATTGGCCGACTGCCTCGAACACCTGCTGGATCGTCACCTCATTGCCCTGGAACCAGCCCGGCTTGATCGAGCCGCCGTAGAGCATCAAGCTCGGGATGTTCAAGCGTGCGAGCGCCATCACCGTCCCCGGGATCGTCTTGTCGCAGCCCGAGATCGTCACGAGCGCATCGAACGCGTGGGCGCTCGCCACCAGCTCGATCGAGTCCGCAATCAGCTCGCGCGAGACGAGCGATGCGCGCATGCCTGCCGTGCCCATCGTGATCCCGTCCGAGATCGCGATCGTGTTCAGCTCCATCGGCGTGCCACCCGCCGCGCGAATTCCCTCCTTGACCTTTGCCGCCAGCACGCGGTTGTTGAAGTTGCACGGCATCGTCTCGATCCACGAGTGCGCCACGCCGACGATCGGCTTCGCCAGATCCTCTGCCGAGTAGCCGATCCCGTGCAGATAGGAGCGCGCAGCCGCGCGCTCAGGGCCCTCTGTCAGGGCTCTGCTGCGGTGCTTTACGTCGAACTCGGTCTCAGTGCTCACGCTGCGCGCACGATATCTGTTGCGTCCGCGCCGCCGTCCGCCTCGCGCTCCCAGCGCGTCAGCCGCCCGAGGTCGCGCCTGACCCGCTCCGGGTCGACCTGCCGCCCCGGCAGATGCATGTTCGCGTGATCGATCAGGCCCCGCTCGTCGGCGTGCAGCGCCATCCACTTCGCCAGCACGTCATCCGAGTCCGGCAATCGCGCGCTGCCGTACGGGCGCGTGTGGTCTGGGAAGGCCACGCAGTACTCGTTCAACAATGCGCCCGTCTGCGGCACATAGGCCACGAGTGGCTTGTGCGGGTAGATCAGGTACGCATACGGCGCTCCCGCCGCAGGCGAGCGCTCAACGCCGCCACCCCATACCCGCAAGAAGCCCAAGTCGCGGTACATCGCCCAGTCGCGCTCATCGACACACGAGCGCAAGAGCTCGCGCGCGCGCTGCTCAGCACGACGCTCACGGCCCGGGTCGTAGCCAAGCGGCGCTGACTCGCGTGAACGGGCGTGCTCGAGCGTCGTGCGCAGCCACGCGCCAGTCGCGCGCAGCAGACGCAGCGCGCGCGTTCGCGCGAGCTCCCACAACAACACAGCGAGCACGATTGCTGCAGTGCCCAGCGCGAGCAGCATTTCGCTTCAGCGATCCGTTCGCCCCGCGCCGCCTGCAGCGCGCGGGAAGAAGATCACGCGCTCCGCGTCGCGCGGGACCTCGCCAAAGCTCTTCACGAGCTCAGCTTCGCGGCGCCCATCGCGGCGCTCTGTCGGCACAGCAGCCCACATGCCCGCGTCGAGCTCGCGGCGAAACGCCTCGATCAGCTGGCGCTCCTCCTCCTGTACCTCGACGTTGCCCTCCGCGAGCAAGATCTCCCCATGACCCGGCTTCATCCGCAGCAGCTTCATCGTCCCAGGATTATGGCAAACAGCATCGCTCGCATCGAGCGCCTCCGAAGGCTCACCCATCCTGTTCGCCGCGTGCCCTGATCCGCGTCAGATCAAGCACGTCAACCGGACCAGCGCCCGCGCCGACGTCGCGCAGCCCATCCCTGACTGCTTCCGCAGTCAGGGCGCGCGCCACGCGCGCCGCCTGCAGCGGCGTCCGCCCCAGCGCCAACTGCGCCGCGAGCAGTGACGAATGGGTGCAACCCGAGCCGTGCGCCGCACCGTCCGGGTATCGCTGACCAGCGATCTCAACCGGCGTCGCATCCATCCCGCGCTCCAGAAACAGATCGACAGAACGCGTGCCGTGACCGCCCGTCACGACGACCGTCGCCGGGCCGAGCTCGATCAGCGCGCGTGCCAGCGACTCCATCTCGTGCGCCTCCTCGAACCCAGCGCTCACCCGGTCGGCCGGGCTCACCAGGCCTGCTGGGACCGTCTGATCCGCCTGGGCCGCCTGGGACGGCGTCGACGCCGAGGCGAGCGCGCGAGCCTCCGGCAGGTTCGGCGTGATCACGCTCGCCAACGGCAAGATCAGCTCGATGAGCGCCTCGTAGGCGTCGCCGTCGAGCAGTCGTGCACCCGACTCAGCGACCATCACCGGGTCAACGACGACCGGCGTGCCCGGCGGCAGCTCGGTGAGCGCCTCAGCGACCGCCCGCGCGCTCTGCGCCGTGCCCAGCATCCCGACCTTGACCGCGTCGACGCGCATGTCGGCGAGCACCGCGCGCACCTGAGCGAGGATCAGCTCCGGCGGAACAGCGTGGATCGCGCTCACGCCCGTCGTGTTCTGCGCAGTGATCGCAGTGATCGCAACCGTGCCGTGCACGCCGCAACGCGCGAAAGCCTTCAGATCCGCCGCCGTCCCCGCGCCGCCGCCCGAGTCAGTGCCGGCGATGCTCAGTGCCGTTGGCGTGTGCCGCGCCACCCGCTGCGCCATCGCTCACGACGCCGGCGCCGGCGTGCGATCGCCCTCGCCCGCACGCGGCGGGAAGATCGTGTAGCTGCCGATCGCCGTGACAAGCAGCCTGCCGTCCTCGTGGACGACCTCGCTGCGCAGCACTGCGCTGCGCCTGTTGCGCCTGTCGAGCTGCGTGCGGCAGACGATCTCGCCCTCAGTCGCGCTCTGCACGTAGTTGACCGAGATGTTGATCGTCGCGATGCGCTCCTCGCGCGTCGTCTGCGCCCACAGCGTCGAGCCCATGCAGTAGTCGATCAACGCATACGTGACGACACCTGAGAGCAGGCCACCCGCGTTGATCAGCTCCGGTCGGATCGTCAGGCGGACCGTCTGCGGATCCTCCCAGCGCATGCCGATGAACTCCGTGACGCCGTCGAACGCACGGATCCGCCTTTCGCGCTTACGCGCCGCCTCATCGAGCTCAGCCACAGCTCGAGGCTCGCGGCCGTCGTCGCGCTCGTCTGGGGCTGTCGGCGCATCCGACACGAACCGCAGGCTATCGCCCGGCGGTCGCGCGCCGGCTTCGCAGCATCACGGCAGGATTATCGCGACGTTGTCGTCCTCTGAGAAGCCAGTGCCCGCTTCCTTGTCCCTGATTTCCCAGACGCCCCCACCCTTCGCCCTGACGCCGACAGCGTCCGCGAACGCTTCAGTCGAGCCGTTGCCGTCGTCGGTCGCGACCGCGATCGTCGCCGGGTTCCCGTCGAACTTCACTTCGTAGCGTCCCTGCGCCACGAACCGCGCTTCGACCGCTTCGCCGCTGCAGTTGTAGCCGATTTTCACCGGAGTGAAAGTCCCTTCGACGTCCTCCGGGATGAGGGCAAAGCCCTTGATCTGACCGGTCTTCGAGATGCAGTCGCTGCGCGTGTAGCCAGAGGCTGGGACGCCGCCGAGCGACAGCGCGTTGCTCGCCGTTGCAGCGCTGTCCGCTTCGCCCGCCTTCGTCGCCGTTTCCGCGTGCGTCGCGTTCGCCGCCTGCTGCCCAGCGCTGCCCGCCGGCCCAGTCGCACCTTTCGGTCCTGCTGGGCCCGTCTGACTCCACGCGACGTCCTGCTGGCCGTGCTTGCACTTCTTGCCCGGCTTCAACAGCGTCAGGCTGCCGTTGCGGCCGACGCACGCCTGCAGCTTGCCGCCCGAGACGAACCCGCCGCTCGCCGCATAGGACACGCCACCCAGCGCCACGAACAGGGCCAGCGCCCCCAGCGCGTTGTTCGCCAGATACCTCGTCGCCTTCTTCCGCACAGTCTCTCCTCGTCTCGCGCAAGCTTGTCTCACGGATCAAATTTGTCTCGCCGATCGAATCCTACGCCAGACGCGCCTGACGCTGGACGCAGCCGTAGCGATCCTCCGATCCTGAGTGGCAGCACCTGCTGTGGCTGCGAGCGAGTACCAACCCAAGCGCTTGCAAGCCTTCGCTGATGCGTTCCACGCTGTCCAAGGAGGGGTCACCCGCGCGCCGCGTCTCTAGCGATCCCAGACACGCGCTTGGGCGCCGTGGCGAGGAGCTCGCCGCCGAGCACCTGCGCAGGCGCGGCTTCACCGTGCTCGAGCGCAACGTGCGCACTGCGCGTGGCGAGATCGACTTGATCGCCTTCAATCCAGAGTCTGGCGCCGACGGAGGCATGCTCGTGTTCGTCGAGGTCAAGACACGACGCCTCGTCCGCACAGGCAAGCGTCCCCGGGAAGATGAGCTGCCGCTTGTCGGGCTCAGCGCTCGTCAGCGTGTGCAGTTGCGGCACCTCGCCGCTGCATGGCTGGCTGACCAAGACCATGAGCGCCCCTCGGCAGCGACGATCCGCTTCGATGCCGTCGGCGTGTCGATCGATGCTCGCGGACGGTTGCGAGGTATCGAGCACATCGAGAACGCTTGGTGAAAACAGGCCTCATGCCTTGCCGTCGATCGAAGCGGCAACACAGAAGGGGCCCCGTCCCCGGGGCCCCTTCCATCCTCATCCAAGTCCCGCCGGCTACCGCGCTACTGGAGCTTGGACTTCCCTTCGACTTCGTTCGGCGTGTCCGTGACGGCGCCCGAGTTGCCCGTGACCGTCAGTGAAGCGGCGACAGTGTTGCCGCTGACCGTCGTACCGCCTTCGTTGCCGACCGCTTTCAGCGCCGAGTGGACCGTGTCGCCCACGATCTTCACCCCTGCCGTGTTCGCTTTGGCCGTGACCGCGCCGTGGAAGGTGTCAGCAGCGCATTCGCCACCGTCGCCCAGCACGACCGAACCAGTGCTGGCCACCGCTTTCACGGCACCAGCCACGTCGGCGCCGCAGATCCGCACGAGCGTCGCGCCTTTGGCGCTCAGCGAGCCCGACAGCGTCGCGCCCTCAACGTCGAGAGCGCCGCCCGGCTTGACCGTGACCGTGCCGCTGACTTTTGCGCTCGACGTCAGCTGCACCGACTGGCCTGCCTTGATCGTGAGCTTGCCTTTCACCGTGCCCGTCAGGACCTGGGTGAAGCCGACCTGCGTCGAACACGAGGACGTCGCTTCGTTGCCCAAGCTGTCGACAGCCGTCGCGCTGACAGTCTTCGTGCCAGCGCTCGAGGTGTCGATCCCGATCGTGCCGCTCGGGTCCACTTTCAAACCAGATGGGTCCGAGGCGACTACCGTCGCCACGACGCCCGACTGGCCGACGGTGGCCGTCGCTGGGCAGCTGATTTCGACCGTTGGCGGCGTGTTGTCCACGTCGACCGCAGTCGAAGGTTCAGACCACGGGCTGACGATCGTTTCTTCCGGTTCCATGTGCTGCGCCGGAACCACCGTTTTGCTGCGTACGCGGTAGCTGTAGCTGCCCGATTCAGGCTGACTCACCGCGTAGCTCGGCGAGGAGAGCCCAGTCGCGACCGTGCTCCATTCACCTTCGCCGTTGCGCTGCTGCACTTCGAACTGCGGGTGTGTTTCGACGAATTTCGGCACCAAGGAGGACGGGTGCGACGGCACCGGCCCACGCCAGCTCAGCGTGAACGAGCCCTTGTTCGGCGAAGCTTCCGCCGTTGCCGGCTGCGTCGGGCGCAGGTTCGGGTACTCTTCCGCCGCGTCGACGATCCGCTGCACGCCTTCCTGCAGCAAGAAGCCTTCGCCTTCCAGTTTTTCAGCGTCAGCTTTGACCTTGTCGACGTAGTCGCCATAGTCGCTGTACAGCGTGCTCAGCTGCGCTTCGCTGAGCGGCTGGTGCTGACCAAGCAGCGTGCAGAACGCCGAGAACGGGAACGGGTTCGGCGCCGCATGGGCGCTGTTTTCAGCTGAGTCGACGACGATCGGGACTTCGACTTCCGGCAGGCGCAGGCCGCCAAGTTGGATGCCGAGGCTGTTTTTCGCGAGCGTTTTCGAGTTGACGTACTGACCTCGCGGTGCAGCCGGCGGCGGCGAGCCGCCTTCCTGCCATGCGATCAGCTCTTTCGTGCCCGCGTCCACCGTGTACGGCCACTCGACCGTCGAGAGGATCGGCGTTTTTGAGCAGAACGATTCTGCCGGTCCAACGTCGCGTTCGATCTCCGGGCCCCAGTCGGCCTGCACCATCCACGGGACGTGCGAGCCAGCCGCCGCCTCCCAGTGGCGCAAGTTCGGGTTCGCAGGGTATTCCGCCTCCGTCTGTTCAACTTTCGCTTCAAATTCGCTGATCACCCGCAGCACCTTGTGCGAGATGTCTTCGCGGACCGCGTTCGTGCAGTCCGTCAGCAGGTAGTCATCCGCGATTTCTTGCAGCGGCGCAACCTTGTTGTAGTACGTCGCCAGTTTGCTGCACGACTGCGACGCGCCCGTCGCCGTTACGTTCGTCACCAGCGGCGTCAAGTTGCCCAGCGGTTTCACGCCCGTGCCGTCACCGCGAATCGCCTTCAGCGTCGCTGCGTAGACGTCGTATGACAGAGCGTCGCTCGACGGGCCGACTTCGAGGCTTCCGTAGCGTTCTTTGTTGTACGTCTTCAGCCCTGTGATCCCGACCGTCTGGGCGTCGACCGCGACGTAGACATAGCCCGCCTTCATCGTCGCGTACGGGTTCCCGTCCCACTGCGGTTCGAGGTCGAAGCCCGCCGTGACGTTCTGCCACTCAGCGAGCACCTTGCCGTTGAACTTCGACGGGTCGATCGGGCGACGCACGACGATGCGCGTCTTGAACGGGTACGTCCCGTTTTCGTTCGGACCGCCCGTAGTCAATTTGGTCCCTGTGACGTTCACCGCTCCAGTCGTCGTGTACGTCGAGCCAGTGCCAGAGACGAAAAACTCTTCTTCTGTGTAGCCGTATTCCGCGAGCGGCACGTTCGCGCGCATAAAGATGTGCGAGGTCGACGTTTCCGCAATCGGACCTTCCACCGCCGGCGTCGGCACGCCTTCATACGGTGCCGCCAGTGCCGCAGAGCCGCTCAGCGCGAAGATCGCGCCCAGCGCCATGCACAAGACGGCCAGGCCCCGTTTCAAGGGCCGCAGCACTTGCCAATGCATCTTCGATTCCCCCATCCCGTGGTATGTGATTCAGGCGCCACCGGCCTCCCGCCGGCCGCATCCCTCCCAATCACTTCAAGGGCGGTGAGCGTCCCTACCAACCGCACTCCCTCCGACCGGCAAGCTAGCACAAATGCAACACATCACCACAGGTGACTCATTCCCTGATTTGAGGCGATCTCTAGCCTCCGCCCCGCGCGCTGCAGCGGGCAGCGCCGTCTGTCTCGTCTACAGCGCGAGCTGCTGATAGGCGAGCGACTGAAACGACATCCGATGCAGCGGCGAGACGCCCTGGCGCAGGATTGCCTCGCGGTGCTCAGGCGTCGAGTAGCCGACGTGCTCAGCGAAGCTCCAGCCAGGATGCTCGCCATCGGCGTGGTGCATGTAGCGGTCACGCGTCACCTTCGCCACGATCGAGGCCGCCGCAATCGCTGCACTCGTCGCGTCGCCGTCGACGATCGCGCGCTGCGGGCGACCGAAGTCGGGCACAGAAAAGCCGTCGCTCAAGCAGAGCACCTCGCCCGGCACGTCGCTCGTCACGCCGATCAGTGCATCGCGTAGCGCAGCGAGATTTGTCTTGTGCAGCCCCCGAGCGTCGATTCCGCGCACGCAGCGCGAGACGACGATCACCCGTGCCGCGCTGCGCAGCACGAGCGGGAACAGCTCCTCACGCGCCTCCGCGCTGTGCTGCTTTGAATCGTTCAGTGCACTCAGCGCACGCAGCTCACGGGTAGTGATCGCGTCGTAGTCGAACAGCACGCCCGCCGCCACGAGTGGTCCAGCCAGACAGCCGCGGCCAGCCTCGTCAGCGCCTGCGATCAGCGATGGGCCGAGGCGCCGGTCGAACGCGAACAGTCGCCTGCCGCTGCTCTTGCGCCGAACGCGCCGACGCGCACGAGCAGAGCCGGCCGCGCTCTGTTTGCCGCTCGCTTGCGGCGACTTCGCAGGCTTAGAAGATGCCGATGCGGTCGGGGGGCCAGTACGTGGCAAAGGCTCCACCGATGATCCACGATGTGGGGACTGGTCCCCAGAAACGACTGTCGTCCGATTCGCCACGATTGTCGCCCATCATGAACCAGTGGCCGGGCGGAACCTTGATCGGAATCGGGAAGTTGCACTCAGAGACGCCCGGACAAGGGCGAATGTAGGAGTCCTTCTCGCGCACGCCGTTGCGAATCACGTGCCCTTCGACGATCTTGATCGTGTCGCCAGGGCCGGCGACGACGCGCTTGATGAAGTTGGTTCCGTTGTCCTCCTTGGGCACCGGCTGCGAGCACGCCGAGCCGCCTGGAGTGATCCGCGTCGTCAGACCGCACTGCTCCTGCGAGGCCCCTTCAGGCGGGTGGAACACCGCGATCTCGCCGATGTGCGGTTTGCCGAAGTGAGTCCCGATGCGGTCGACGAGTACGCGCTGACCGATCGCCAGCGTCGGCTCCATCGAGCCGCTCGGAATCCTGTAGGGCTTGACGATCCATGCCTGGATGCCGAGCGCAAGCCCGAGCGCCACAGCAACGATGACGACGAGCTCGATGATCGAGCCCATCGTCGTTTTCGAACGTTTGCCCCGTTTCACGCCGGCTCGTCGCCGCCGACGTCCCCCTCGTCCGCATCAGCCTCAGGAGCGGCCTCAGCCTGCTCTTGCGGGCTCGCGTCGGCTGTGTCCTGTGCCAGCGCTGCCGGCTCGATGTCAGCGTCGTCCGCCGCGTCCTGCTCGCCCGCACCCTCGGGGGTCTGGTTCTGCGCCTGACCGTCCTGCGCCGCCTCCTCCAGGGGCGCCTCGACGGCAGCATCCTGCTCGAGCACTGTCTCCTCGGCCGTCAAGCCGTCGGCGTCCGTCGCACCGGCCGGCGCCGGCTCGTGCAGCAGACCCGGCTCGACCGTCTCCTCTGGGCCCGAGTAGCGACGCTCGCGCACACGCGCACGCTTGCCCACGCGGTCACGCAGGTAGTAGAGCTTCGCGCGGCGCACATCGCCTCGCGCGGCCAGCTCGATCCGCTCGATCTTCGGCGAGTGAACGGGGAACATTCGCTCGACGCCGACGCCGAAGGACTGCTTGCGGACGGTGAACGTCTCGCGCATGCCGTGCCCTTGGCGCTTGATCACGACCCCCTCGAAGACCTGCACGCGACGGCGCGAGCCCTCGATGACCTGGAAGTGCACCTTCACGCGGTCGCCCGGGGCGAAGTTCGGAACGCGGCGCAGTTGCGCGCGCTCGATGGTTTCGATGACGCTGCTCATGACGTTGAGAGGGGGCGCGCCGTTACTCCCGGTTGGATCCTCGAACAGGCTCCCCGGCCGACGCGGCTAGCAATGGTAGCGGACCGTCACCGAGCGCCGCGTCAATCCCCGCACGCACGATCGCAGGGACGGCCAGAGGCCCAGCAGCAGACGGCCGAGAGGTGGGTGGGCGAGCAGGCGGGCTGACGAGCAGGCGGCGGGTCCCTACTCGCCAGCCCTCGCTTGCTCGCCGCGTTCGCGGCTGCGCTCGCGGCGCCATTGCTCGATGCGCGCATGATGGCCCGAGAGCAGGACCTCAGGCACGCCCCAGCCGCGGTGCTCTGCAGGTCGCGTGTAGTGCGGGTACTCAGGATTGCCGTCGAGCGCTTCACTGAACGACTCCTCGTGAGCCGAGCGCTCATCGCCGAGCGCACCAGGAAGCTTGCGCAGCACCGCATCGCAGACGACCATCGCTGCGAGCTCGCCGCCGGCGAGCACGTAGCGGCCGATCGACACTGTGTCGCTGCAGAAATGCTCGATGATGCGCTCGTCAAAGCCCTCGTAGCGACCGCATAGCAAGGTCAGCGCGGGCTCTCGTGCGAGCTCGTCGACAAGACTGTCATCGAGCAGTCTGCCGCCCGGTGCCAACGCGATCACGCGCCGCTGCTCGCGCAACTGCACAGGGTCGAGCTCGTAGCGCGCGCGTAGCGCGGCTTCGACGACATCGACGCGCAGCACCATGCCAGCACCGCCGCCAAACGGCATGTCATCGACTTGCGCGCCGCTCAGCGGCGTGTGCTCGCGCAGATCGAGTGCTTGCAAGCTCGATCCTGCAGCCAGCGCGTTAGCGACGTGCCGCTGCGATGAGAACCAGTCAAACCAGTCAGGGAACAGCGTGAAGACGTCAAGCTCCATCGCCAGGCTCCTGCGGTAGGTCAAGGAAACCCGGGTTCACCTCGATACGTCCAGCCGTCACGTCGACTTCGGCGATTGCGTCTCTGACCATCGGTACGAGCAACGTTGCAGCGCTCGCCGCACCGTCGACTGCGCGATCATCGGGGGCAATCTCCAGGCGCACCTCGAGCGCCTCGCACGACGGGAGCTCGATCAGCCGCGCAACCGTGCCCAGCACGCGACCGCTGGCGAGCACCGTGCAGCCCTCCAGTTCGTGCGCCCACCACTCGCCCTCACCGAGCTTCGGCGCCGCTGCCGCGTCGACGTTGAGCGTTTCGCCGCGCAAAGCATCTGCAGCGCTGCGATCGTCGATCCCGTCGAGACGAACGATCGGATGCTCGTCAGTGCCCGCGCGACGGACGATCTCGCGGCGATCGCCAGCCACCTCGACGATCGCGCCAAGCGTCAGCAGACGCGCTCGCGGACCGGTCACGTAGAAGCTCCCGTCCAAGCCGTGCGCCCGCCCGACGCGCCCAGCGCTGAGGTCTGTCTGCGCCTCGCTCATCGCGCAGCGCTCAGCACGCCGATGGCGCCGCCGTCAATCGACGATGTCGACGAGCACATGACAGCCCTCGCCGGTCGCAGCCGCTTTGACCACCGTGCGCAGCGCGTGCGCCGTGCGCCCGCCGCGGCCGATCACCCTGCCGTAGTCCTCCGCACCGACGCACAGCTCGAGCACGATCGTGCCGCCGTCGCCCTCGAACTGCTCGACCGAGACCTCATCGGGCTCGTCGACGAGTCCCTCCGCGAGGTACTCGAGCAGTCGCTTGGGAACTTCACTGGGCTGCTCGCCGCTCATGCCGGAAGCTCGCTCCACATCTCGTTGGCCGATGAGACCACGACCACCGCGCCACCCCGGCTCAGCCGTGTGACTCGATCCCCTGAATGCGCAGCAGCTTGCGCACCGTGTTCGTCGGCTGTGCGCCACGCGCAAGCCAGCTGCGGGCGCGCTCCTCGTCGAGCACGATCGTCGACGGGTCCGTCTGCGCGTTGTAGTGGCCGATCGTCTCGATCACGCGACCGTCGCGCGGCGAGCGCTGATCGGCGACGACGACACGCCAGATCGGGTCCTTCTTGCCGCCCACACGCGTGAGCCTGAGCCTAACCGACACTTTTTCCTCTCTGCTGGGATCCGTAACGATTCACAATTGCGAACGCAGAGCTTAGACGGTGCGCGCCGGGGAGGCCGGGAGCTCAGCGAGAAGCCCGCATCAGCGCGCCGATGTCAGGCATCTTGCCGCGCCCAACCTGGCGCATGATCTTGCGCGTCTGACTGAACTGCTTGATCAGCCGGCTTACCGCCTGCACGTTCGTGCCCGAGCCGCGCGCGATTCGCAGTCGGCGCGAGCCCTTGATCAGCTCCGGGCGACGGCGCTCCTCGGACGTCATCGAGAGGATGATCGCCTGGATCCGATCGAGCTCGCGCTCGTCGACCTTCATCTGCGAGAGCTGATGCCCAGCAAGACCAGGGATCATTCCGAGCAGGCTCGTCAGCGGGCCCATTTTGCGGATGCTCTTGAGTTGGCCGAGAAAGTCGTCGAGGTCGAACTCGTTGCGGCGCAGCTTGCGCTCGAGCGCAGCTGCGTCGTCCTCGTCGAATTGGCGCTCAGCCTGCTCGATCAGCGTCATCACATCGCCCATGCCGAGGATCCGCTGGGCCATGCGGTCAGGGTGGAAGCGCTCGAACTGGTCGAGCTTCTCGCCAGTCGACGCGAACAGGATCGGCTTGCCGGTGACTGCCTTGACCGACAGTGCCGCGCCGCCCCGCGCATCGCCGTCGAGCTTGCTCATCACGACGCCGTCGAACTTGACCGCCTCAGCGAACTGCTCGGCGACGTTGACCGCATCCTGACCGGTCATCGCGTCGACGACGAGCAGAACCATGTGCGGCTTGACCGCGCCGCGGATCTGCACGAGCTCATTCATCAGCTCTTGATCGACGTGCAGGCGGCCGGCTGTGTCGACGATCAACACGTCCTTGCCATCCTCGCGGGCCCGCTCGAGCGCCCACTTGGCGATCTCCACTGGATTGCGCTCAACGCCCTGCTCATACGCCTCAGCGCCTGCCTGCTCCGCGACTTTGACGAGCTGCTCGATTGCCGCCGGGCGATACACGTCGCAGGCTGCGACCGCCACCGCCGAGGAGTGCTCCTCGCGCAGGTAGCGAGCGAGCTTTGCCGTCGCTGTCGTCTTGCCCGACCCCTGCAGCCCAGCCATCAAGATCACAGTCGGCGGTTTCGGCGCGAAGCTCAGCCCAGCGGACGCGCCGCCCATCAAATCGGTCAGCTGCTCGCCCACCAGCTTCACCACCTGCTGGCCCGGGTTCAGCCCACCGACGACATCAGCGCCCATGCAGCGCTCCTTCAAGTCCGCCGTGAACTGCCTCACGACCTTGAAGTTGACGTCCGCCTCGAGCAGCGCGAGACGGATCTCGCGCATCGCTGCGTCAATGTCCTGCTCAGTCAGCGTGCCGCGGTTGCGGACGTCGGTGAGCGTCGCCTGCAGTTTCTCGCCGAGCGCGTCGAACATCGACTGCCGCTACCCGTCTCCGCGCGGGCGCTCGCGCCTGTGCGGTGGCGGCGCGGGACGACTGGAAGCATCCCCTGCACTGGCGGCGCCTGGGCCAACCTGCCCGCCCGCTTGCGTGCCCTCGCCCCCCGGACCGCCTTGCCCGCCACCGACGTTGCGCGCGAGCGCCTCACCGATGCCACCGAACGCCTGCGCGAACTCGGATGGCACGACGAACACCTTGTTCGCGTCGCCTTCAGCCAGCTGCGGCAGCATCTGCAGGTATTCGTAGCTGAGCAGCTCGCGGTTCGGTTTGCCCTCGTGGATCGCGTTGAACACGGTGTCGATCGCCTTCGCTTCGCCTTCTGCGCGCAAGATCGCCGCCTGGCGCTCGCCCTCTGCGTCGAGGATCGCCGCCTGCTGCGCGCCTTCAGCGGTCAGCACAGCTGCCTGCTTGGCACCCTCAGCGGTGAGGATCTGCGACTGCTTCTCGCCTTCTGCCGTGAGGATCGCCGCGCGGCGATCGCGCTCAGCGCGCATCTGCTTCTCCATCGCCGAGCGGATGTCAGGCGGCGGATCGACCGACTTGATCTCGACGCGGTTGATGCGGATGCCCCACTTGCCCGTCGCCTCGTCGAGCACGACGCGCAACTCGGTGTTGACGTTCTCGCGCGAGGTCAGCGTCTTCTCGAGCGAGAGGCCACCGATCACGTTGCGCAACGTCGTCACAGTCAGCTGCTCGATCGCCTGCAGCGGGTTGGCGATTTCATATGTCGCCGAGCGCGCGTCGGTGATCGTGAAGTAGAGGACCGTCTCGATGCCGACGACGACGTTGTCTTCAGTGATCACCGACTGCGGCGCGAAGTTGACGACCTGCTCGCGCAGATCGACCAGCGGCTTCACGCGATCGATGAACGGCGTGACGATCGTCAGGCCCGGCTCGAGCGTGCGGCTGTAGCGACCGAGCCGCTCGACCACGCCGGCCCGCGCCTGCGGGATCACGCGAATCGTGCGCGCAGCCACGATCAAGGCGAAGACGACTACGACGATGATGACGATGAGAGCGACCACGGTGCGGGCTCCTTTCGAGAGCGCTAGTGCATCACGAGCGCTGTAGCGCCCCGTATTTCGACGACCTCTACTCGCTCGCCGGCAGGAATGACCTCGTGTTCGTCATAGCTGCGCGCCGTCCAGACCTCGCCGCCATCGATCTTCACGCAGCCGACGCCCTCGTCGTTGGCAATCCGCTCGAGCACGACAGCCGGCTTGCCGACGAGCGCAGCCGCACCAGTGCGAATCGACGGTGGCAGACGACGGTGTCGCTGAGCGACAGGTCGCAGCGTCGCAAACACCAAAGCCGACGCAACGACGAACGCGATCGCCGACAGCGCCGCTCCCACGCCGAGCAAGCCAACGATTGCGGCAAGCACAGCACCAAGGGCGAACGGCGCGAGATAGAAGCCGCCCTGGTGCAACTCGCCGACACCGAGAACGCAGGCCGCGATCAGCCAGATGACCCACACGTCCATAGCTTCAGGTTATCCCTCTGCGGTGCTCGTCGTGTCGGCGGATCACTCGTCTGCGATCAGCGCGCGCGCGAAATCCTCGGGATCGAACGGGCGCAGGTCCTCGACCGACTCGCCGACGCCGATCAGCTTCACCGGCAGTGCCAGCTCGCGCGCGATCGCCAGCGCGATGCCACCACGAGCGGTGCCGTCGAGCTTCGTCAAGACGACGCCCGACACCTCGGCCGCCTGCGCGAACAGCTTTGCCTGGCGGAGTCCGTTCTGCCCAGTAGTCGCGTCGATCGTCAGCAGCGTCTCGTGCGGCGCGCCCTCCAGCTGGCGCGCGATCACGCGCCTGACCTTCGCCAGCTCGCCCATCAGATCGTCTTGCGTGTGCAGTCGTCCCGCCGTGTCGATGATCACGACGTCGACACCCTCACTGCGCCCACGGGCAATCGCCTCGAATGCAACCGACCCCGGATCGGAGCCCGCCGGCCCTGTGACGATCCCGCAGCCTGCGCGCTCCGCCCAGCCTTCGAGCTGCTCGGTCGCTGCCGCGCGGAACGTGTCCGCCGCGCCGAGCAGCACCGTGCGTCCGAGCTCACTCTGCAGATGCCACGCGAGCTTGCCGATCGTCGTCGTCTTACCTGTGCCATTTACACCGACAGCCATGATCACCGTCGGCTCGTGACGCAGGTCGATTCGACCATCGCCCACGCGCGTCGTCTCCGACAGCAGCTCGATCAGCCGCTCGCTGAGCGCCTCGCCGCCCTCGAGCCCACCCTCGCCGGCCTCCGCCTCGAGCGTACCCACAACCGAAGCCGTCGTGCTCGCGCCGACGTCAGCCATGATCAGCGCCTCCTCGAGGCGTTCCCACGTGTGCTCGTCGAGCACCCCAAACAGCGTCGCCTGGACCTCAGCACCGAGCGCTTGGCGCGTCTTGGCCATGCTCTCGCGCAGACGGCGGAAAAGCCCGCGTTTGCGCTTGCCCTGTTCTTGCTCCTCGCCGGCAGTTGCGTCGCCGTCGGACCGATTCGCGCCGCGAGGCGCGTCGACGATGAACAGATCGCTCCAGTCGCGCGCCACAGGGCGAGCGAAGATATCAGGCGACCTCAGCCACCTCTGGCGCCCGCTCGACGACATCCGGCTCGACATCCGCCGCCGAGTGCCCAGATCCCCCTGCTCGTTCCGAGGGCAAGCGCCTGGAGAGCACCTTGGAGACGCCATCGCCGCCCATCGAGACGCCGAACAGGTAGTCGGCGGCCTCCATCGTCCGCTTCTGGTGGGTGATCACGATGAACTGGGCGCGGTCCGCATAGCGGCGCAGCAGTACGAGGAAGCGGTCGAGGTTCAGGTCGTCGAGCGCTGCCTCGACCTCATCGAGGATGTAGAACGGACACGGCCGCGCGAGGAACACCGCGAACATGAAGGCGAGCGCCGTCATCGACTTCTCGCCACCCGACAGCAGCGACAGGCGCTTGGAGGACTTGCCGGCAGGCGTGATCTCGATCTCGACTCCCAGCAGGTCTTCCTCGCTGCGCTCCTCGCGCTCAGCCTCTTGCTCAGCGGCCTCCTCGGCTGCCTCTGCGCGCTCCTGCGCGGATTGCGCCGCGGCAGCCGAGCCGATCGGCTGCACGTTCTCCGCCTTGTCCGCCGAATCGCTGGCCGACTGCCCGCCGAGCACGCCACGCACGGGCTGCTCTTCGCTGACGAGCCGCAGCTTGCCTGAGCCGCCCGGGAAGACGTCACCGACGAGCTCCTCGAAGTTGCGCGCAGCCGCCTCGAACGTCTCCTGGAACGTCTCTTGGATCTGGCGGTCGGTCTCGCGGATCACGCCTCGCAGCTCGCGCAGTGCTGTCTCGAGATCCTCGCGACGGCCCTCCATCTCCTCGACATGGGCGATCGCCTCCGCGTACTCCTCCTTCGCCAGCGGGTTGACCGGCCCGAGCTGCTCGCGCCGCCGCCCGAGGCGCTCGATGCGAGTGCGCAGCGCGTCCGCCTCCTCGTCCGTGAGCCGCACTCGCGCCTGTCGCTGCTCCTCCTCGCCATCGTGCTCGCCCCGTTCCGGGGCCGACGGCACCGGCAGCTGCAGCCGCTCGGCGACCGTCTCCAGCTCGAGCCGCGCATCCTGCGCATGGTCGCGCAAGCGCTGCGCCGCCACCTCAGCCGCAGTCACTGCCTCGCCTGCAGCGCGCAGCCCTGCCTGGATCTCGGCCTCCAGCGCAGCGCACTCGCGCAGCTCTCCCGCCATCTGTTCGCCTGCCGCGCGATCGCGCTCGATCTCGGCCTCGATCGCCGCGAAGCTCAGCTGCACTGCGCTTGCAGCGACCTGCAACGCCGCCGCAAGGCGTTCGGCAGCCGGCAGCAGTCCGAGATCGGCATCGAGCTGTGCGCGAAGTGCAGCGATCTTCGCGCGGGCCTCTTGGGCTTCGCGCTGCAAGCGCTCGACCGCTGCACGCTCTGCGCCAAGCGCCCCCTCGAGCTCCGCCTTGCGCACCGCCAGCGGTCCCTCCGCGGGCGCCGCGCGGCGCTGCTCGATCAACCACTCCGATCGGCGCACAGCCTCGCCTGCCTCAGTCGCCGCGCGCTGTGCGCCGCGCAAAGCCTCCTCAGACTGCTCGCGCGCCTGCTCGCGTGCCTGCAATGCGGCCAGCGCCGCGTCACAGGCCGCCCGTGCCGCCTGCTCGTGCTGCGCGCTCTGCTCGACCGCCGCGATCAGTCGATCGCGCTCGTTGCGCTTTGCGAGCACGCGCTCGGTGCCGCCCTCCGCGAGCTGGCGCACCTCGCCCCAGGTGGCGAACCAGACGCGCCCTGCGCGGGTCACGGCGGTTCCCGCAAATCCGCTCGGCAGATCCTCCAAGCGCTCTACGACCCAGGCATCGCCGAGCAGGCGAGCAGCGAGCGCGAGCGCGTCGGCAGGGCCGTCGAGCAGATCGAGCAGACGCTCCGCACCGTCAGGCATCGAGGTGGACTGCTCCTTCGCAGGCAACGACTGTGAGCTGGTCGCCGAAGTGCTCAGCAGCGCCGTGCCGCCGTCTGGGCCGGCCCGGTCGAGCAGTGACTCGGCGCCTTGCACGCTCTCCACGACGACCGCATCGAGGCGTCCGCCGAGCGCAGCAGCGAGAGCGAGCTCGTAGCCGTCGCGCACGCGCAGATGCTCGCTCAGCGCGCGCGAACGATCCTCGCCGGCATGCACAGCCGCATGGCCACGCAAGAACTGGTTCGCAGCGGCCAGCTCAGCGCCGATCCTCGCCGACTCGCGCCGTGCCTGCTCGACCGCACGCTCGGCTGCCAGCAAGTCCTCGCGTGCCTCGCGCGCCTCGCCTTCGGCGCGCGCTCGTTGCTCCTGGGCAACGGCCAGTCCGTCGGCAGCCTGCTGCACGAGCTCTCGCTGGTGCGCCAGCGCTCGATCGAGCTCGACCAGCTCGTGCTCGAGCTCGTGCTCACGACGGGCAGCGATCTGCGCCAACTCATCTTCGAGCCCTGCGATCCGTCGTTCGACGGCGTGTTCCTGGGAGGAGGACGACGGCTCCACCGCTGACTCCGCTTGCGCGTCTGCAGAGCTGAGGGCGGCCAGCTCGGCTTCGGCTCGCTGAATGCGTCGCTTCAGCGTCTGCGCCCCCGCCGCGACCTGCTCTGCGCGCAAGCCGAGGCGCTCGTGTGCCGAGCGGCCAGCAAACAGCAGGCGGGAAAGTCGATCGTGGCGCTCGGCGCGCTCCGAGAGGGCGCGCTCGGCATTGCCGCGTCGATCAACCGTCGCCTGCAACCGGGTCTCGATCTGCCCACGCTCAGCGCGCGTCTGCAGCACGCGCTCCTCGGCCGCTGCAAGCTCGACGCCGCAGCCAGCCGCCACGTCCTGCGCCAACTCCCAGCGCGCTTCCAGCACCTGGCGTTCGAGGCGCTCGTGCAGCTCAGCCGCTTCGGCCTGGCGCTTGAGCGGTCGCAGACGCGTGCGCGCCTCGCGCTCGACGTCCAGCGCCCGGTCGAGGTTCTCTTGCGTGCGCTCGAGCTTCAGCTGCGCTCGGCGCCGACGCTTGCGGTGCTTGCCGAGCCCCGCAGCCTCCTCGATCAGCAGTCGCCTGTCACGCGCCTTGGACGTGACGATCGCCTCGACTCGTCCTTGCGAGATGACCGAGTGGGTCTCCTTGCCGAGCCCCGTGTCGGAGAGCACCTCGATCACGTCGCTCAAACGACAGCGCGCGCCGTTCAAGCGATAACCGCCCTCGCCGTTGCGCTCCAGGCGACGCACGATCGAGATCTCACTCAGCGGCAGATCAACCGTGCCGTCGGAATTGTCGAGCACGATCTCCACCTCAGCTGCGCTGCGCGCCTGCACGCCACGACCGCCGCCGAAGATCACGTCCTGCATCGACTGCCCACGAACGGCGAGCGGTGACTGCTCGCCCATCGCCCACAGCACAGCATCGGTGACATTGGACTTGCCCGAACCGTTGGGGCCCACGACGACGCTCACGCCCGGGCCGAAATCCAGGCGCGTGCGATCAGGGAAGGACTTGAAGCCCTTCAGCGTGAGCGACTTCAGGCGCATCGCGAGCCTCCTATGCCCCCAACTGCTCGACAGCTTGGCGTGCAGCCTCCTGCTCGGCGTGCTTCTTCGAGCGACCGCGACCACTGCCCAGCTCGCGCCCGCCCACGCATGCGACGACGGTATACGTGCGCTCGTGCGGCGGTCCCTCTTCGCTCGCGATCCTGTAGTCGACCTCCTCGCCGCGGCGGGCGAGCAGCTCCTGCAGCGCCGACTTGAAGTCGACTGGATGCTCGAGCGCCTCCTCGATCTCCGGCGCAAACGCCTCGACGACAGCCTGCGCAGTGCGCTCGTAGCCAGCGTGCAGGTAGCAGGCGCCGATCACCGCCTCGATCACCGAAGCGAGCACGCGCTCTGTGCCTACGAGCGCAGCCGCGCTCCCCTGCACACCGGCAGGCGCTGCCGCGCGCAGGCGCTCTGGAAGCCGCAGACGCTCGGCCACGGCACGGCATGACGGTCCAGAGACGGCCTGCGCGCGAATCTTCGTCAACCTGCCCGCGCCAAAGCGATCGGCCTCCAAGCGCGGATAGAGATGCGTCGTCACAGCCAGCCCCAGCACGCTGTCGCCGAGAAACGCGAGCCGCGCATAGGAGTCGCCGCGACGCTCGCTCCACGAGGCATGCGTGAAGACCTGACGCGCAAGGTCGTCGGGGAGCTCTTCCAGCAGCTGTTCGAGCAGCTTCATCGCTGCCCATTCGCCGCCCCAGGGTGCGCGAGCACGAACTCGACCGCCTGACCGACAGTCAGGATCTGCGCAGCCTGCTCGTCGGACATGCTCACACCGTAGGTGTCCTCGAGCTCCTGCACGAGCGTGTAGAGATCCAGCGAGTCCGCCTCGAGATCCTCTTTGAACCGAGTGCCGTCGCTGATCGCCGACGGCTCGAGGTCGAGTTCGTCGGCCAAATGCGACTGGATCAGCGCGAACACCTGCTCGCGCGTCAGCGCAGTCATCGGGTGGCGCGCGCCTGCAGAGCCGAAACCGCCACGCGACGGCGCGCACACCACCTCCCTGTGAGCGAAGTCGAAGGGCTCATTCAGTGTGCGGCAGGCTAGCGCCTGAGTCGGACAGCGGCGAGCCCCTGAGCGCGCCTGCGCCGGCCAGCGCGCGCTCGGTCTGCCCAACGATGTCCTCGCGCGCGCCGCGCTCTGCGCGCAGGATCGCCTCAGCGAAGCCGGCCCGCGTGAAGCGACCGTGCGGGACCACGCCCAGCCTGCGCAAGCCGAGCAGATAGGCGCCACCCTGCGACTCAGGATCGATTTCCGCGCGAAAGCCCCCGAGCGCACTTTTCAGCAGCAGCCCGCCGATCTTGCCCTGCATCGAGCTCGTGGCAGCCGTGCGCACGGCACCGAGGATCGCCTGCGAGACGCCCTCCATCAGCTTGAGCGCGATATTGCCCGTGAAGCCGTCCGTGACGACGACGTCGGCGACGCCGCTCGTGACGTCGCCGCCCTCGACGTTGCCTACGAACTCGAATGCCTCGATCCGAGAGCTCGTGCGCTCGAGCAACTCGGCATGGGCTTCGACGACGAGCGGACTGCCCCGTTCCGACTCCTCGCCGTTCGAGAGCAGACCGACGCGCGGGCGGTCGACGCCGAGCACGGTGCTCGCCAGCGCTGCCCCCATGAAGGCGAACTGGATGAGGTGCTCGCGCCGCACGACGGCGTTGGCGCCAACGTCGAGCAGCGTCACCGGGCTGCCCGGCACGGGCAGCGGCAGCGCGAGTGCAGGACGATAGATGCCGCGCGTGCGTTTGATGTTGAACAGTCCTGCAGCGAGCGCCGCTCCAGTGCCGCCTGCGCAAACGAGTGCCTGTGCCTGACCTGCTGCGACTGCCCGCGCAGCCTGCACGATCGACGCCTGCGGGTTGGCGCGCACCGCGCTGGCCGGATCAGCGCTCTTGGCGATCGATACAGGCGCATCGATCAACTCGACGCCAGCAGGCGGCTCCCCGAGCTCAGCGAGCGGGCCGAACAGCATCACCCGTGCTCCGCGCTGCGCCGCCAAGGCGGCGCCGGCAGCAACCTCGGCTGGACCGAGATCTGCGCCGTTGCAGTCGACCGCGACGACCGGAGTCGAGCGCGAGTCGCTCACTTGCGGCTTACTCGTCGTGCTCGTGATCGTGGTCGTGCGCGTGCGCAACAGGCGCCACGACCTCGCGTCCGGCGTAGAAGCCGCACTCTGGGCAGACACGGTGCGGACGACGCGGGCTGTGACACTGCGGGCAGGAGTTGACTGCCGGCGTGCCGATCTTGTGCTGCGCGCGGCGCTTTGCCGTACGGCTGTGCGATTGCTTTTTCTTCGGGACCGCCATGAGCAGCTGAGAAGGCTACCAGCCGGCGACGTGTCTGCTCGGGTGCGAACAGCTGAGCTATTCCAGCTTCAGCTCGCGCAGCTTCGCCCAGCGCGGGTCAGGCGGACTCTCGTGCCGATGCTCAGGGCCCGCCTCGTTGAGATCGGCGGCGCAGATCGGGCACAGCCCAGCACAGTCCTCGCGGCACAGCACCTTGCTCGGAATCGCCAGCGCGAACGCATCGCGCGCCCAGGCTGCGATGTCGAGCGTCTCCTGATCGACATACGGGCTTTCGAGCTCCTCCCCTTCGCCTGGACGGTCGACCTCGCGGGCGTCGATCTCGACAGCAGGCGCAGCCGGCTTCAGGCAGCGCATGCATGGCCCCGCGAGCGCGGCAGTGAAGCGCAAGCGCAGCGCGTAACCGCCCCCCATCATGCGTGAGACGTCGAGCGCGACAGGTACGCGCGAAGGCTCCGCAGCGTAGGGCTCACCGCCGAGCGAGAGCGGGGCAATCGGCACGGTCAGCTCGAGCCGTCGACCCTCACCAGAGCTGAGCCGCAACGAGCCGAGATCGAACTCCTGCTCTGCGATCTGTGGCGTATCTGCAGCCATGCCCCAAGGCTAGCGAGGGCGCCATATCGCTCTGCTTGACTAGCCAGGTGCCCACGCCGCCCAAGCCGCGAAAAGAGCAGTCGAGCGCTCCCGGCAAACGCCGCATCGGCCGGATCGCTGCCGTCGCACGACGGATCGCCGTCGACGTCGAGCCGCTGCGCGGCTCGCGCGACTTCAGGCTGCTGACGCTCGGCAACTTCGTCACCGGCCTTGGCACGCAGGCGACGCTCGTCGCACTGCCCTACCAGCTCTACGTGCAGACGCGCTCGCCGCTGTTGACCGGCCTGCTCGGCGCAGTCGAGCTCGGCCCGCTGATCGGCATGTCGCTGTACGGCGGTGCGCTGGCTGACCGCATGGACCGCAGGCGACTGCTGCTCATCGACCAACTCGCGCTCGTCGCAATCGCCGGTGGGCTAGCAGCAGGCGCGTTCGTTGGGCATCCACCGCTCGCGCTGCTCTACGTGCTCGCAGCGCTGCTCGCCGGCTTCAGCGCGGTGCAGAACGTGGCGCGCTCAGCGATCGTGCCGAACGTCGTTGACAGCACCCACCTGCGCGCTGCGATTGGGTTGACGTTCGGCCTATACCAGCTGACGATGGTGATCGGACCGGCGCTCGGCGGCGTGTTGATCGCCGCTACCGGCCTCGGCACGGCGTACACGATCGACGCCGCGAGCTGTCTCGGCATGGTGTTGGCAGTCACCGCGATGAGCGCACAACCGCCACACGCCGGTGAGCACGCGCACTCCAGCATCCGCCGCTCGATCGTCGACGGACTGCGCTTCGTGCGCGCCAACCGCGCGCTCGTCGGCTCATTCGGCATCGACCTGGCAGCAATGACGTTTGGCATGCCGCGCACGCTGTTCCCAGCGCTCTCACTGACCGTCTACCACGCAGGCGCAGCGGGCACAGGGGGGCTGTTCGCAGCCGTCTCGGCGGGCGCGACGCTCGCAGCGCTGAGCACAGGCTGGCTGGCACACGCGCGCAGGCTCGGGCGCATCGTCATCTGGGCCGTGCTCGCATGGGGGACCGCGATCGCGCTTGCCGGTCTCGTGCGCTCGCTGTGGGCGGCGATCGCGCTGCTCGCGCTCGCCGGCGCAGCCGACAGCGTCAGCGCCGTGTGTCGCTCGACGATCAACCAGACCGTCACACCCGATGCGATGCGCGGGCGCATGTCGGCGGTCTTCTCGCTCGTCGTGACGAGCGGACCGCGACTTGGCGATATCGAGTCGGGCGCAGTCGCCTCGCTGGCAACGCCACGTTTCTCGGTCGTCTCAGGCGGGGTTGGCTGTGTCGTCGCCGGCGCGCTGATTGCGCGCGCCTTCCCAGCGCTGCTGCGCTACGACGCCAAGGAAGCGGAGCTGGAGCTGCAGCGGATGAACGCACCCGAGGGTGCCCTGGCCTGACGCCCGACGCGAAAGGGCCTCACGCCCCTCCACCGTCTCCCGATGCTGACTTACGCCGTCTGCAGTTCGCGCTTGAGCACCTTGCCGGTCGCGTTGCGCGGGAGCTCGGCGAGGAACACGACCTCGCGCGGCACCTTGTAGCGAGCGAGGTTGCTCTTGACGTACTGCTGCACGTCCTCCTCGCTCAGCTCAGCGCCGTCGCGCAACACGACGAAGGCCTTCAGACGCTGGCCAAACTGCTCGTCAGGGACACCCACGACAGCAGCCTCCTCGATCGACTCGTGGTCGGCCAGCAGATCCTCGACCTCGCGTGGAAACACGTTCTCGCCGCCACTGACGATCATCTCGTCGTCGCGTCCGTCGACGAACAGGCGCCCACCCTGATCGAAGTGACCGACATCGCCGGTGCTCATCAGCCCGCCGATGATCTCCTTGTTGCCGCCGCCCGTGTAGCCCTCGAACATCAGCTCGTTGGCGACGAAGATGCGCCCGCCTTGCCCGTTTGCGACCTCGCGCCCGTCGCCGTCGAGCAGCTTTACGACGGTGCCCATCGGCGGGCGTCCAGCCGTGCCAGGCGCAGCACGCAGATCAGCGGGCGTGGCGATCGTCGCCCAGGCGACCTCAGTCGAGCCATACAGGTTGTAGAGCACGTCGCCGAACGCGTCCATCGCGCGTGTAGCCAGCTCGCCGGGAAGCGCAGAGCCGCTGACGGCGATCACGCGCAGCGAGCTCGTGTCGTAGCGGGCGAGCGTCGCCGGGCCCAGGTCGAGGATTCGCTGCAGCATCACAGGCACGACAGCGAGCGTGCTCGCGCGATGCTGGGAGATCGCATGCAGCGTCTGCTCAGGCTCGAAGCGGCGGCGCAGCACGAGCGTCGAGGAGAGCGCGAGGCCGAGCGTGAAATGCGCGTAGCCCCACGAGTGGAACAGCGGCGCCGCGATCACCGTCGTCTGGCGCGCCTTCAACGGGATCTTCGAGAACAGCGCAGCAGCCGGCTCGAGCGTGTCGGGCTGCTTGCGCGCCGCGCCCTTTGGCGTACCCGTCGTGCCAGACGTGAGGATCACAACGCGGCCTTTGTCAGCAGGCGGCGACAGCTCTTCGCTCGATCCTGCTGCGATCAACTGCTCGAGCGTGGGGTCGGCGCTCGCGCCGCCGCCAGGCTCGCTCCAGGCGACGAAGCGCATGCGTCCAGCAGCGCCCTCGTCGACGAGCTCGGCGAACTCTTCGTCGTAGACGACCGCCACCGGGTTTTCGCGGCGCAGCACGTCGGTGATCTGCGGCCCGGCGAACGCCGTGTTCAGGTACAACGCGCCTGCGCCGAGCTTCGCACAGGCGACTGTCGCCTCGATGAAGCCGCGGTGGTTGCGGCACATGATCGCCACGTCCTCGCCTTCGCGGACGCCGGCGCTGCGCAGCCCGTGGGCAAGCGCGTTCGTGCGCCTGTGCACTTCGCGAAAGCTGACCGCACCGCGGTCGTCGATGATCGCCGCACGATCGGGACAGCGAATCGCCCCGCCAAGGTAGGCGGCAGGCGAGGACGGGCCCCAGCGACGCAGCACGCCGATCGAGCGCACCGCCTTGTCGAGCCGTTCAGGGTGCACCATGCCCGTCCCCAAGAGAACCTTGGCGACCTGCAGCTTGTAGCGGGCTTCACGAGCGTCCACGGCCCGGACCCTACCCCAATGCGAAAGCCAGCAAGCGTGCGTTCCTCACACAACGGCGGCCTGCGGGCCGCCGCCGGCTAGCTGACTTCGGCTGGTTCGTCCTTACCTTGGAGCCGCTCTCTGCCTCGCTGCACAGCGGCGATGAACTTCGACAGGTTGACCTCGAGCGTGTTGAGGATCTCATCGGCGTAGTCCTCTGCGCCGAGGCGAATCTCACGCTCACGGGCACGAGCGTCCTCGACAATGTCCTCCGCAGCACGCTCGGCCTGCTTGGTGACCTCCTCCTCGCCGACAAGGCGCTCCTGACGCTCGCGCGCGTCCTTGATGATCCGCTCAGCCTCTTTCTTGGCCTCCGCGAGCATCTCCTGGCGCTCCTTGACGATCCAGCGCGCCTGCTTGATCTCCTCAGGGATCGTCGCGCGCATCTGGTCGAGGATGTCGTAGATCTCCTCCTTGTCGACGCGCACCTGGTCGGTCATCGGCACCGACTTGGCGTTGTGCACGAGGTCGTCGAGCTTGTCTATGAGTACGAGGACGTCCATGTTTTCTATTCGTGCGTGGTCTGCGGCCCGCGCGGGGCAGGAATCGGATTGGCGATCACGTGTCGTCCCATTTCGTCAGCGCGTCAGCTCTTCCTG
>OUNM010158129.1_pt1 | contig 33841 bp, 36 predicted proteins | sample 1769961 | NCBI WGS metagenome assembly OUNM01 (sample SAMEA3914820, study PRJEB12502) | metagenome | biome: forest; material: soil | place: USA | collected 2012-03-12 | depth 0.3 m | reverse complement strand
TGCGAACACGGTCAAGGATGCCCTGGTGCGCGAAGGCGTGCCGGCGACGGCGATCTCGGTCATCGGCAAGGGCGAGACCCAGCCGCTGGTCCAGACGGCGGATGGCGCCCGCGAGCCGCAGAACCGCCGCGTCGAGATCGTGATCCAGTAAGCTTCGGAACGCTCGTTCCAAACGGAAAGGCGGCCTTCGGGCCGCCTTTTTTGTTGTCCTTCTGTGACCATCGCCCTTTTGATGGCTGCCACGGCAATCGGGCGCTATCTGTTCGGCGAAAAAATGTTCTAGTGTTCAACCCGCAATGAAACTCATGCTCATTCAGGGCGCCAACATGGAGCATCTGGGCCGCCGCATGCCCGAGCTCTACGGCCGGACGACCGCCAAGGAGCTCGATTCCATCCTGCGCAGGCGTGCGCGGGAACTGGGGGTAACCCTCGAGATCCTCTACACCAACACGGAAGGCGAGGCGGTGACGGCGATCTACAAGGCCGAGCGCGCGGGCCTCGACGGGCTCATCTTCAACCCCGCGGGCTTCCTCCATGCCGGTCACGCGCTACGCGACTGCCTGAAGTCGATCCAGGCGCCGGCGATCGAGGTCCACATCACCAACATCGAGAAGCGCGGCGTCGTCTCGGTCACGACCGAAGCTGCAGTCGGTGTGATCGCGGGCTTCGGAATCCAGTCCTACGTCCTGGCGCTCGAGGCGATGGTTGCCCGGCTCGTCTAACGAACTTCTCTGTCGTCGTCCTGTAATTCCCGGAGACTAGGGTCCCCCCGACGAAGTTCTTTGGGGGGCGGAGATGACAGACAATGCGATTGGCCACAAAAGTCCGTTCCAGGGGGCCAGCGGGTCCGGATGGGCGGCAAAGGCGGGGCCACTGGTGGCGATCCTCCTGCTCGTGGGAGGCGCTGTCTACGCCGCGGGCGCGCTGGTCTCCGACCTCGAGAGCGCTCCTTCGGCCGGCGTTCTGATCTACGTGCTGCTGGGCCTGGCGCTGCTGATCGCGCTCGGCTTCGAGTTCGTCAACGGCTTCCACGATACCGCCAACGCCGTGGCGACCGTGATCTACACCCACTCCATGCCGCCGCATGTGGCGGTGATCTGGTCGGGCTTCTTCAACTTCCTGGGCGTGCTGCTGTCGAGCGGCGCCGTCGCCTTCGGCATCATCTCGCTGCTGCCCGTGGAGCTGATCCTCCAGGTCGGCAGCAACGCAGGCTTCGCCATGGTCTTCGCGCTGCTGATCGCCGCGATCATCTGGAACCTCGGCACCTGGTACTTTGGCATCCCCAACTCGAGCTCGCACGCGCTGATCGGCTCGATCATCGGCGTCGGCCTGATGAACCAGCTGATGGCGGCCAACGGCTCGGGCACCAGCGGCGTCGACTGGGACCAGGCGCTGGGCGTGGCTAAGTCGCTGCTGTTCTCGCCGCTCGCGGGCTTCTTCCTGGCGGGCCTGCTGCTGATCCTGGCCAAGTACGCCATCCGCATCCCCGCGCTCTACAAGCCGCCGGTCGGCGCGGCGCCGCCGCCGTGGTGGATCCGCGGCCTGCTGATCTTCACCTGCACGGGCGTCAGCTTCGCGCATGGCTCGAACGACGGCCAGAAGGGCATGGGCCTGATCATGCTGATCCTGATCGGCACGGTGCCCACGACCTACGCGCTGAACCGGTCGGTCCCGGACAGCTACGCCGCCCAGTTCGAGAAAGCCTCTATCGCCGCGGCCCAAGTCGTCAACGCCAAGGCCTCCGGATACAACGTCCTCGGCAACCCGCGTCCCGCCGTCACCCAGTACGTGGCGCGCCACGAGGTGACCGAGGGCACGTTCCCCTCGCTCGCCGTGCTGGTGAAGGAGATCTCCGAGCAGGTGAAGCAGTACGGCACGCTGGCCAAGGTGCCGGCGCAGCAGATCGGCAACGAGCGCAACGACATGTACCTCGCCTCGGAGGCGATTCGCCTGCTGATGAAGGACAAGGCGGCCGAGCTGTCGAAGGATGACACAAAGGTGTTGGGCGACTACCGCACGGCGCTCGACACCGGCACGAAGTTCATCCCGACCTGGGTCAAGGTCGCGGTGGCGATCGCGCTCGGCCTCGGCACCATGGTCGGCTGGAAGCGCATCGTGGTCACGGTCGGCGAGAAGATCGGCAAGGAGCACCTGACCTACGGCCAGGGCGCCTCGGCCGAGCTCGTGGCGATGGGCCTGATCACCGCGGCCGACGGCTACGGCCTGCCGGTCAGCACCACACACGTGCTGTCCTCGGGTGTGGCGGGCACGATGGCCGCCAACGGCTCGGGCCTGCAGATGAGCACGATCCGCAACATGGCTCTCGCGTGGGTGATGACGCTGCCAGCGGCGATCGTGCTCTCGGGCTCGCTGTTCGCGCTCCTGCGTTACCTCTTCTAGTTCCGCACGCGCAGAAACGGCGCCGGCTTCGCAGCCGGCGCCGTTTCCATGTCTGCGCTCAGTGCTGGCCGTGATGCTCGGCGTGATGCTTGCTGGCCTCGCCGGCATGGTGGGCGGCGTGCGAGGAATGGCCGTGCGCCGAATGCGCGTGGTGGCCGGCCTTCTCGTGGCTGTCGGCTTCGTGGTGCTTGGCCGCTTCGCGATGATGCTTGGCGGCGTGCTCGTGATGTTCGGCCGCGGCGTTGTGATGCTCGACGATCTTGTCCTTGGACATGATGCCCTCCGTCCTGTGAATGCCGGGGCGGTGATCGGCCCGGCTGCACCGAGACTAGGAGGGCGATGTTGCAGGGAGGTGCCCGGTCGCGGACAACTCTGCTTCAATCTGGTGACACGCCGAACCGGCGCTGCCAGAACTCGCGGCTGCGGCGCTCGCCGACGTCGCAACCGGGCTCGTAACCCGGGCGAACGAACTTGGTGTAGTCGGGCTCGCCGATATCGTGGCGCCCGGCCTGCGCCAGGTGAACGCCGGGCCGCAGCAGACGCGGGCCGCGGTCGGCCACTTCCTGCAGCAGCTTCTTGCGCACGGCACGGGGAAAATCCTCGAAGCTGCGCGCCACCTCGACGAAGGAATGCGGGCCGCCGGTCACGCAATGCAGGTAATACTGGTCTAGATCGGTCTCGTTGGGAAAGCCGAACGGGTTGGGCCGGTCGTTCATGATCGGCAGGCCGTTGATGGCGATGCGCTCCTTCAGCGCCTCGTGCCGTACGTCGGTCACCAGCCCGCCGTCGTTGTTCGACCCGTCGCCCGAGATGTCGAGCACCTTGCGCGTGGCCTCGTAGGGCGAGCGGCTGAACAGCTGGATGGCGTAGCGGATCGCGCCGCTGATCGAGGTGCGTCGCGCGATCGAGATGGGCGCCTCGGCGAGCCGGCGCGCGAAGGCCTCGATCGCGGCCTCGCTGTCGAGCAGGGCCCAGTCGATCAGCAGCTTCTGCATCCAGGAGTCCGACCATTCGAAATAGGCGACGGCGATGCGGCCGTTCGCTCCGCCCAGGATCGCCCTCACGATGACGGGATCGCGGAAGGCCTCGACATAGCCCTTGCGCTGCAGCTGCGCCTCGTCGGGATCGATGCTGCCGGAGATGTCGATCGCCAGCGCGAGGGCAAGATCGACCTCTTTCCTGTCCTGCGCCCGCGCCGGCAGCACAGCGAACAGCAGCAACGCAAACAGGCAGGCGAGAGGGCGCATCGGCGGTCTCCGCAGGGTCTGCAGGCAACGACGCAAAAACCATACCGCCAGCCCGAGGTTCCGGCCAGTCGCGCGCCCAACTGCCCCCGGGCGAGCCCGGCCTCGTCGCAAAAAAAAGCGTCGCTCGCGAGGATTGGCGTAAAACGCTGTCCCTGCTGCACCGGAGCCGATTCCTCGCGAGGCTCGCGAGCCTCGCGAGAATGTCGGACGACAGGGGCGCGCAGGAAAAACAGCGCCTCATGAGGAATGGCCTCAAGCTCTTGTCGCATCGGATTTTCTGCCTACTCCTCATGAACCTCATGAAGTTCATGAGGCAAGGCGGCTGTCGCCGGTGCGAGAATTGGAAAAAGGGTTGAAAGTTTCAGGCGTTCTGGACATGTCGCGCTCCTGTGGAAATGGCTGCGTTGCCATCACCATAAGCGCGTCTACCCAAAGTCCCAATTACGGTCGTTATATCGAAGATATCGTTGACCGGCTTGGAACGGATGAATTCCAAGCAACGATATTTTTGATGGGAAGAGGGTCAGCGCCGGCAAGATTTCCACGCTCTCGCGGCTCAAAAGCGGAAGCTCGCACCGATGATGGGACCATACAGGGTCTGGTTCATGCTGAACGTATCGACGCCGGCCCCCTGGGTGTAGTTCACCGCCAGCGCGCGAAAGCCAAGCACTGCGGCAACCTGGTAGCCGGTGAACTGCCACGCGTAACTGTAGGCCGCCACGGCCTGCCAGGAGAACTGGCTGCCGAGCCCGAAGCCGCCGATGTCGCCCCGGACGAAGATCTCCTGGTTGGGCGTGAAGCGGTGGCGCAGGCGAAGGCCCAGCACAGGGTCGACCCATTGCACGACATCGGAGCGCGCCGTAGCGATGCCGAACGAGCGCTCGAGGTGCAGGTTGGAGAAGTCGACGTTGGCCGTCGCGTCGAAAGTCGCGGTGAACGAGTTGTTCCAGTAGCGGAAGCCGAGCAGGCCATCGACCGCGGTCGACGCGCCGTCCGCGCCCGCCCAGCGATGGATCTCGTAGACGCCGCCCATCTCGACGATGAACAGCTGGTAGGTCAGCGCCGCGTTGGCGGTGGTGCTGATCTTCAGGCCGGCGATGGGATTGCGATAATTGGTCTGGCCGGCGCCGAAGCCAAGCTTGGCGAAGACCAGGTCGGAGTAGGCGCCGACCCTGCCCTTGTTGGCCTCGAAGTAACCCATGAAGCCGATCAGGGAATCGCTCTTCTGCATCAGGTCGATGAAGCTTGCGCTGGTGTCGAGCGTCTGGTTGCGCACCGTCGTGCTGCCGCTGACGCTCGTCGCCCAGCCATAGAGCGCCACGTTGAGGCGCCACGGCTTCGGATCGGCGGTGGCTTGGGCGACGGCGACGCCGGGCGACACGGCGCCGCCGAGGGCGACGATGAAGGCGAGCAGGTTCCGGGTCATTGGCCTTCCCGTCGAGAGTCGCGGGGAAAGAAAACCCGGAGGAATCGCTCCCTCCGGGGTGATGGGCGATGCGTGGCTATTTCGCGATCGCCCCACGGGCGGCCGCGATCTTGGCTTTCACGGCGTCGAGGTTGAAGCTCGCGCCCTTCTGCATCGGCGGGAACTCGACCGCCGTCATCGCGAGCTTCTCGACCTGTCCCTGGACGAAGACGAAGCGCCAGAACTCGTACTTGAACCAGTCGAAGTACTGCTGTGCGCCTTCCTTAGTGCCGTAGTTGGGCCAGCCCGTGCGCTCGAACGGATCGAGGCGCAGGTTGGTCAGGTACGGGATGTCGGGCCGGGTCTTGTCGCCGACCCAGCCACCGGGCTGATCGATGAAGCGATATTTGTAGTCGCCGATGCGGACGGCGCCGAGCTCGCTCTCGCCGAAGTACCAGATCTCTTCGCGTTTCGACGGGCCCTTGCCGGTGATCAGATCCATCTGGTTGTAGCCGTCGAGGAAGACCTTGAAGGTCTGGTCGCCGAGCCGCTTGCCCTTTTTGAGCTCCTCGCCGATGTTGGGATTACCCGCCGCAGCGACCAGCGTCGGGAACCAGTCGAGGCCGGAGATCAGGCCGTTCTCGACCTTGCCGGCCGGCACTTTGCCCGGCCAGCGGATCATCGCCGGTGCGCGGAAGCCGCCTTCCATCACCGTGCCCTTGGACTGGGCGAACGGAGTCTGCCCGCCGTCCGGCCAGGTGAAGACCTCGGTGCCGTTGTCGGTGGTGAAGATGACAATGGTGTTGTCGTCGACGCCGATGTCCTTGAGCTTCTTCATCACCAGCCCGATGTCGTCGTCGAGCTGCGCCATGCCGGCCTCGTGGATCGACCAGCCGTTTTTTGAGTTCCGCATTTCCTGGTACTTGGGCGACAAATGCGTGACGATGTGCATGCGCGTCGGGTTGAGCCACAGGAAGAACGGCTTGTTGTCCGCTTTGGCCTTGTCGACGAACTTCAGAGCCAGGTCCCGGATCTCGTCGTCCACCGTCTCCATGCGCTTCGGGCAGAGCTCGCCTGCATCCTCGATCTTCTGTTTGCCGACCTTGCCCCAGCGCGGGTCCACGGTGGCGTCGTCTGTCGCGGTCGACCACGAATGGAGCATGTTGCGCGGGCCGACCTGCGAGCGGAGGTCCTGCGGATAGTTCGGATGGCAGGGATCTTCCATCGCGTCGAGGTGATAGAGGTAGCCAAAGAATTCGTCGAAGCCGTGCACCGTCGGCAGGAATTCATTGCGGTCGCCGAGGTGGTTCTTGCCGAACTGGCCGGTGGCGTAGCCCATCGACTTTAGCACGTTGGCGATGGTGGCGGCTTCGGCCGGCAGGCCGACCGTGGCGCCGGCCTGGCCGACCGTTGTCATGCCGGTGCGGATCGGCAGTTCGCCGGTGATGAAGTTGGCGCGTCCCGCCGTGCAGCTCGCCTCGGCGTAGTAGTCGGTGAACAGCATGCCCTCCGCGGCGATCTTGTCGAGGTTCGGCGTCCGCCCGGCCATCAGGCCGCGGTGGTAGGCGCCGATGTTCCACATGCCGATGTCGTCACCCATGATGACGACGATGTTCGGCCGCTGTGGCGGTGCTTGTGCGATAGCGGGCGTGGTTGCCCACAATCCGATCGCGACCGTCGAAGCGCACAGCTTCGACAGGAACGATTGTCGCTTACCCTCCTTGTTTTCGGTCATCGTCTGCCCCTGAGCTGAGACGGCCGGAGCGAATTGCCGCCGGGCCGAGCGCAACATCGGCTCATGCGGCTACACACACTATGCAGATTCGGCAGAATCAGCCCGACGGCCGCAGCAAGGTGGCCAACGGAAGCGCGCCGTTCACGCCGCAAATTGTCGGCGCAGCGATTCGGAGGGCGATTCGCCGTACAGCGTGCGGTATCCGACCGAAAAGCGGCCGAGCTCCCAGAAGCCGTGTGCCGTGGCGATCTCGGTGACGGTTGTCGGCCCGGCATCGGCGCGCATCAACGCCTGCCGTGCCAGATGCATCCGCCGCAGCCACAGATAGCGCACGGGACCGACGCCAAGGACCTCCTGGCAACAGGTGCGCAACGTGCGCTCGGAGGCGCCGATCGCCGCACAGATCTCGGCGAGATAGGCGGGGTTATCCGGCCTGGCCTCGAGGAATTCGAGGAAGCGGTTGACGATCCGGGCGTGCCGTCCGGGCAGCCACCGCCGTTCGGATGGCACATCGCCGGTGAGAGAGGCGACCATGGCGCGCTTCACCTGCTGTTCCATCGCCTTGGCGACGGCCGGATCCGCCAATACCGCCGGTGCCGTAGTCGCGAGGTTGATCGCCAGTGCGTGTAGAGCCCGAAGTCGGGTCAGCGACGCCGGCGGCGGTGCAACGAGATAAGTATCCGTCGGGCAGACGACCTCACGCCCGGCGATCGCTTCGCCCGCAGCCGCGAGGTCGATATGCGAGAGCGACAGAGACGCCCACCTGCTTCTGGTTTCGTTTCGCACGATGTTGGTCGAACCCCTGCCGTATACAACCATGCTGCCGTTCGTCATTTCCTTGCCGCCGAGTTGGGTCACGGACTGCTGCGAATTGGCGGTGAACATCACCACAGCGCGGTTGGGATCGAGCGTCGAGCGGGCAATGCGCGGCAGCCTTTCGAAGCCGCACTGCATCCACAGTTGATCGAGGGTGATTTGTACCAGTCCGGCCCGGAATTGACCTCGACCACAAGCGAGAATCGCCACGTCGCTGGCGCGTATGCGCGCCTGATAGGCATCCGGATCGCTGAAGGAAAAAGCGCGACTGTGTGGCATGACTTAGCATCCCCGCACGGGCCCACTTTCTGCCGCACAACCTATCGTGGCTAGTGACACGATTGTGGCCAGCGGAAGAAATCTGCCGATTTTGCATAGTCGCTGGTTCGGCTCCCTGAGGTTGCCTCCTCAAGGAGGATGCGATCAATGCGAGGTGCCACGCTCGGTGTTGGGCTCGTCGTCGCATCGGTTCTCGGTGGCGGCGCCGCGCTTGCCGAGGAGAGCCAGGCCAAGCCGTTCTATGACGGCTGGCGCGCGGAGAGCTGGTTCCATTTCCGCAACAATTCCGAGTCGTCGGACTATTCACAGCAGGCAAAGGTAACTCTTCGCTTTTATGAGCCGTTCGAGCTCGGCAAGGGCTGGCGCCTTACCCTGCGTGAGGACGTGCCGGGCATCCGGACGAACCAGATCGGCGAAGACAACAAGGCCGGCCAGTGGCTCACCAACATCGGCGACGTCTTTGTGCAAGCCTCGCTTGCCACGCCGCCGATCGCGCGTAATCTCAACGCCGACCTTGGCCTGCGCGTGCTCTTTCCGACCCGAGGGCTGAGCCGTTCGGCGACGGCTACTACCAGCTTGCACCGCATTTCGGCCCGGCTTTTTCCGTGGCCGTCGGAGGGGCCGTGCGCACCCACGGCTCATACGCGCAGTACGACAATATGGTCTATGGCCGAGCTAACCTCACCTTCTAGCCGCGGCTTCTCAGTACGATACTGGCGAGAGCGTTTCGGCGATGCCGTCGACGAAGTTGAGGCAGCTTTGGCCACCTGGGCAACGTTCGCACCTTCCCAGCGTTGCCTTGCGATGCCGTCTGCCGTTCTTCCCAAGACCCTCATGGGCTATGTGCTGCGTAGCTCGGGCCGCCACCAGATCGGGCTGGCCCTGCTGGCTGCCGGCGTATTCGGGCTCACCTCCGTTCCACTCGAGATCCAGCGCCGGATCGTCAACGACGCGATCAAGAACGGCGCCACGTCGACGATCATGTGGCTCGCCATCGCCTATGCGGGCGTGGCGCTGCTCGAGCAGGGCCTCAAGCTCGGGTTGAACGTCTATCGCGGCTGGGTGAGCGAGAATGCAGTACGGACCCTGCGCCGCACCTTGCGCGCCTCCGGCATGCACGAGCCCGCGCACCGCGACGTGCAGCGCGAGGGCCGCAGCGAGGGCAGCAAGGACGACGACAGCGAGACCGGCACCCATGCCGCCATGGTCGTGTCCGAGGCCGAGCCGATCGGCGGCTTCGTCGGCATGGCGATCTCCGAGCCGCTGCTGCAGGTCGGCATCCTGGTGAGCGTGATCGGCTACATGACGTTCCTGGAGCCGTGGGCGCTGGTATTGAGCGTGGGTTTCCTGCTGCCGCAGATGCTCTTCGTGCCGCTGATGCAGCGCGCCATCAACCGGCGTGCGGCGGAGCGGGTACAGACGCTGCGCCATGTCGGCGGCGACATCGTGACCACCGGCGTGCCGGAAGAGCAGGGCATCCAGCGCGTGTTCGAGCTCAACATGGGTATCTACAAGATCAAGTTCAGCATGAACCTGGCAATGAACTCCATGTATCACGCAGCCGTCGCCATCGCGCTCGGCGTCGGCGGGCTGCTGGTCGTGCACGGCCACCTGCAGCTCGGCACGGTGGTCGCGGTCGTCTCGGGTCTGGGCAAGCTCAACGACCCGTGGGGCGATCTGGTGAACTGGGGCCGCGAGCTCTCGGTCGACGCGGTGAAATACCGGTTGTTCGCCGACGCGCTGGAGCAGTACGGCAAGCCGCCCGCGCGCGCACCCGCGAACAGCTCGGGGCTTGCAACTGCCTGAAGGCAGACCATTTTTAAGGATAATGAGCGACCCTTATTCAGTGCTTGGCGTGCCGAAAACGGCCTCGGACGACGACGTCCGCAAGGCCTTCCGCAAGCTCGCCAAGAAACACCATCCCGACCTGAACCCTGGCGACAAGAAGGCCGAGGCGAAGTTCAAGGAAATCTCTCTGGCCAACGACATTCTCTCGGACAAGGAGAAGCGCCGGCGCTTCGACGCGGGCGAGATCGACGACGCGGGCAACGAGATGCCGCCGCGCGGATTCTATCGCGACCAGGCCGGCGGCCCGGACGGCGCCAAGTACCAGCGCTCCGGCGGCCAGGACGAATTCGTCGACATGGGCGGGATCTTCTCGGAGATGTTCGGCCAGCGCCGGGGCTTTGGATTCGGCGGCCAGGGGCGGGGCGGCCCCGAAGATTTCGATGGCTTTGGCGGCTTCGGAGGCGGGTCCGGCATGCCCGTCACCTACAGCCTGTCGGTGCCGTTCCTGATCGCCGCGCGCGGCGGCAAGCAGCGCGTCGGCCTGCCCGAAGGCAAGACACTCGACATCGACGTGCCCGAGGGCACGGCTGACGGCACGACCCTGCGCCTGAAGGGGCAGGGCATGCCCGGCGCCAACGGCCGGCCGGCGGGCGACGCCTATGTCGAGATCAAGGTTCAGCCGCACGCCTTCTTCGAGGCGCGCGACAGCAACATCCATGTCGAGCTGCCGGTCACGGTCACCGAGGCGGCGCTGGGCGGCAGGATCAAGGTGCCGACGATCGGCGGGCCGGTGATGCTGGCTGTGCCGGCGGGCTCAAACACGGGCACGACGCTGCGCCTCAAGGGCCGCGGCCTGCTCGATCGCAAGTCGGGTCAGCGCGGCGACCAGTATGTGAAGCTCAAGGTCGTTCTGCCGGACAAGCCTGACGAGAAGCTGAAGGCATTCCTCGAGAGCTGGGAGGCGGGCCGCGGCCACGATCCCCGAAAGGACATGGAGCAGTTCACGTGACGAGCCTTTCCGACCTGCTGCGCGTCAGCGACGGTCTGACGACGGTACATGTCGAGCGCTGGGTGGAACGCGGCCTGCTGCGGCCTTTGGGCTCTGCGGAGTCGTGGCATTTCGAGCCGATCGACGTGGCGCGTGTGCAGCTATTGGTCGAACTGGCCGACGACATCGGCCTCGACGACGACACGGTCGAGACGGTGATCGCCCTGATCGACCAGGTCCATACCCTGCGCAGCCAGTTGGGGTTGCTGGCGACCGCGATCGCCCAGCAGCCGCCCGAGACCCGCGAAGCGATCGCGGTGGCGCTGAAAAGGCTCGGCGAGTCTTAGCTGGGAGCGTGCCACTCCAGTGGCGCTCATCTCATGATCATGATGCGCCACCGGAGTGGCGCGCTCCCAGCGCATGATCCTTATCGCTGCAGCGCCATCCAGATCTTTTGTGCCGTGAGCGGCATGTCGATGTGGCGGACGCCGAGCGGGCGGAGCGCGTCGACGACGGCGTTGCCGACCGCGGCCGGAGCGCCATTGGTCGGCAGCTCGCCGACGCCTTTCAACCCCATGAAATTGTTTGGCGACGGCGTGGCGATGGTCTTGATCGCGAAGTTCGGCACGTCCTCGGCACGCGGCAGGGCATAGTCCATCAGCGTGCCGCTCAGCAGCTGGCCGGTCTCCTCGTCGTAGACGGCCTCCTCCATCACCGCGTTGCCGATGCCGTGGACGATGCCGCCATGCATCTGACCCACCAGCAGGCGCGGATTCACCACAAGGCCGCAATCGGCCGCGGCGGTGAAGCGGTCGATGCGGCTCTCGCCGGTCTCGGGATCGACTTCGACTTCGCAGACCATGACGCCGGTCGGAAACGATTCGATCTTGTCGGCGAACACCGCGTCGCCGTCGAACTTCTTCCAGGCCGCCAGTTCCAGCAAGCCGATCCGCCGGTCGGTGCCGACGACCTCGAACCCGCCGTTCTTGAACACGATATCGGCGGCAGAGGCCTCCAGCCGTTCGGCGGCGAGATCGCGGCCGCGCTGGATCACGACGTCGGCGGCGCGCTTCACGGTGGTGCCGCTGATGATGGTCGACGACGAGCCGCCGGTGCCGCCGCCGTGCGGGATGCTGCGCGTGTCGCCCTGGCGGATTTCGATCCTGTCCGGGGGCACGCCGAGCGCCGCCGACAGTATCTGGCCGAAGATCGTCTCGTGGCCCTGTCCCTGGTTCTGCGTGCCCAGCCGCGCGATCAGCCGGTCGGGCTCGACCTGGACGATGACATGCTCGTCGGCCACGCCGCCGGTGCCGTGCAGGTGGCAGGAGAACCCCATGCCGCGTTTCAGGCCCCGCGCTTCGCTGGCCGTGCGGCGGGCGGCAAAACCCGGCTCGTCGGCAGCCGTCAGCGCAGTGTCGAGCAGGCGCACGCAATCGGCCGCGTCGTAGGTGTAGCCGCTCGCCGACGCATAGGGCATGTCGGCGGTGCTGAGCAGGTTGAGCCGCCGCAGGTCGAGCGGCGTGCGGCCGGTTTCGTGCGCGGCGGTGTCGACCAGCCGTTCGAGCAGGAACAGCGCTTCGGGCTTGCCGGCGCCGCGCACCGCGTCGACCGGCACGGTGTTGGTGAAGGCGCAGTCGAAATCGAGACGGATCGCGGGAATGCGGTAGAGGCCGGAGATCACCTTGGCCAGCCCCGTCGTGGCGATCGTCGGCGCCACCATCGAGACGTAGGCGCCGTAGTTCGCCTGGGCCGCCACCCTGAGACCGATGAACTTGCCTGCGGCGTCGAGCGCCAGCTCCGCCTCGGCCACCAGATCGCGGGCGTGGCTGTCGGACAGCGAGAGTTCGGAGCGTTCGCAGGTCCAGCGCAGGCCGCGCTGCAGCTTGCGCGTCGCCCAGGCAAGCAGGGTCGGCTCGGCGTAGATCGGGAACTTCGGACCGAAGCCGCCACCCACGTCCTCCGTGATTAGGCGCAGGCGGTCCTTGGGAAGCTTGAACACGCGCTCGCACATCAGCCGGTGCACGACCTGCACGCCCTGCGAGGCGAAGGTCATGGTGACGACGTCGTCGGCGGGATCGTAGGCCGACCAGGCGGCGCGCGGTTCGACATAGTGCACGATCTGGCGCGGCGAGCGGATGGCGAGCCGCGACACGTGCGCGGCGCGGGCGAAGGCGGCATCGGTCGCTGCTGCGTCGCCCTTGCTCCAGTGGAGCATCAAGTTGCCGGGCACGTCGTCGTGGACCAGTGGCGCGCCCGGAGCCAGCGCCTGGGCCACGGTGACGACCGCCGGCAATTGCACGTAGTCCACGACCAGCGCTTCGGCCGCATCGCGCGCCCGGTCGAGCGTGTCGGCCACGACCATCGCCACGATGTCGCCGACGTGACGCACCTTGCCCACCGCCATCGGCAGATGCGCCGGTTCGCGATGGCGATTGCCCGCTTCGTCCTTGATCTCGCTGATCGCCGGCATGTGGCCGAGCTTGTCGGCGGCGGTGTCATCGGCTGTGTAGACGGCAACGACGCCGGGGCAGGCGAGGGCCGCCGCCTTGTCGATGCCGGCGATCCGCGCATGCGCATGCGGCGAGCGCACGAACAGCACCGCGAGCGTCTCCGCCGGCACGGTGTCGTCGGTGTACCGGCCCTTGCCCGTCAGGAAACGCTGGTCTTCGCGACGCCCGATCGACTGGCCGATCTTGGCCGGTGCGTTCATGGCGGCCTAAGCCGCCATGACGTCGCTGATCACCTTGAGAGCGGTGTCGATGTCGCCGCGATTGACGTCGAGATGGGTGACGGCGCGGATGCGGGTGCTGCTGCCGGCGCTGGTTCCGATGCCGACGCCGCGCTGCTTACAGGCCTCGACGAACTGGGCGCCGGTCATGCCGGACTTCTTGATCTCGAAGAAGACAAGGTTGGTCTGCATCTTGGGCACATCGCACTCCAGGCCCTTGATGTTGGCCACGCCCGCCGCGAGTTGGTGGGCGTTGTCGTGATCCTCGGCGAGGCGGTCCCAGTTGTGCTCCAGCGCATAGAGGGCGGCGGCGGCGATCACGCCGGACTGGCGCATCGAGCCGCCCAGCATCTGCTTCTGCCGCCAGGCCTCCTTGATGAACTCCTTGGAGCCGGCGAGGCTTGCGCCGACCGGCGCGCCCAGGCCCTTGGTGTAGTCGAGCCACAGCGAGTCGGTGCAGGCGGCATAGTCCTTCGCGCTGGTGCCGGACTTGACCGCCGCGTTGCAGAGCCGTGCGCCGTCCATGTGGACGGCGAGGCCGGCATCGTGCGCGACCTTGGAGACGCCGCGCAGGGTCTCGATCGGCCAGACCGTGCCGAAGCCGCCGTTGGAGGTATTTTCGACCGACACGAGGCGCGAGCGCGGGGCGTTGCGGCTGTTTGGGTCGCGCAGGGCGGCCTTGACCTGATCGGCGGTGAAAATGCCGTTCGGGCCGTCGAGCATGCGGATCATCACGCCCGAATTGGCCGCGGTGCCGCCGGTCTCGGCGTTGATGATGTGGGCGGTCTTGTCGGCGATCACCTCGTCGCCCAGCCGGCAATGGACCCGGATCGCGGCCTGGTTGCACATCGTGCCGCTTGGCATGAAGACGGCGTCTTCCTTGCCCAGAATCTCGCAAATCCGGTCGCGCAGGCGGTTGACCGTGGGATCCTCGTATTTCTGCTCGTCGCCCACCTCGGCCTCGGCCATGGCCTTGCGCATACCGGGTGAGGGCTTGGACTTTGTGTCGCTGTAGAGGTCAATGAAACGATTTTGCATGGCGTGTCGTGTTCTCCTGCGCCACCATAGCGGCCGTGGCGCGTTAAGACCACCCAGGAGGCTCTTCTATGACCAAGACAATCGCGGCAGCGGGACTGGTTATTTCGCTCTTCGCGGCCGGCGCCGCCCAAGCGGAACCCATCAACTATAGCTGGACCGGGATGGGCGTCGGCTCGGGCAAATGCGCCACCTACAAGATGAAGATCGACGTCACGGTCGACGGCAACAGCGTGAAGGGCCTGTTCGAGCAGGAAGGCCGCCCGCAGCGCCACTTCGAGGCGGTCAAGGACGCCAAGGGCGTATTCAAGACCAAGGCCGAGGTCGGCGGCGGCGGCAGCATGGATGTCACTGGCGGCGTTTCGGATGCCGATCCCAAGGTGCTGCTCGACGGCTACTGCAAGTTCGGCGGCAAGCTGACGAAGAAATAGCTAGGCCATCGCGATCGCGACCCGGCCCGTCACCTGACGCTCGAGCAGCGCGCGCATGGCCTGCGCTGCATCCTCGAGCCTGAAGGTGCGGTCGACATGCGGGCGGCACAAGCCCGCCTCGCACCAGCCGCGGATGCGCTCCATCAGGGCAAAGGTGCGCTCGGCCTCCTCGAAGCGCGCATCGTGCGGGCTCCAGCCGGCGTAGTAGCCGTAGTTGAAGCCCGTCACCGCGACCGACTTCACCAGCAGGATATTGGCCGGGACCTGCGGGATCGTGCCCGACGCAAAGCCGATCGGGCAGATCCGGCCCTCGACCGCCAGGCAGCGTAGCGATTGCGTGAAGACCTCGCCGCCCACCGGATCGTAGATGCGGTCGACGCCGCGGCCGCCCGTGATCTTCATCACCTCGTCGCGGAAGTCGCCGGCGCTGTAGTCGATCACGTGGTCGGCGCCGTGCTCGCGCACGAACTTGGTCTTGCGCGCGCCGCCCGCCGTGGCGATCACCGTGGCGCCCAGGATCTTGCCGATCTCGACGGCGGCCATGCCGACGCCACCGGCAGCGGCATGCACCAGCAGGGTCTGGCCGTTCTGCACGTCGAGCACCGCGGGCCACGTGAGCGCGCCGGCCGAGGTCGGATAGGAAATCGCGAGCTGGATGGCCTCGACGAAGCCCACGTTTTTCGGCTTGGGAAAGACGTTGACCTCGTGCGCCACGGCCTCCTCGGCGAGCCCGCCCCAGTCGAGCACCGCCACGACCTCGTCGCCGACCTTGAGGCGGCGACAGGCCGGATCGGCTTCGATCACGATGCCCGAGACTTCGGTGCCCGGTGCGAAGGGGAAAGGGGGCCGGCGCTGGTACTTGCCTGCGATCACGAGTGTCGTGGCGAAACTGATGCCCGCCGCGTGGACCTTCAGTCGGACTTGTGCCGATTTCAGCGTGGGACGCTCGACGTCCTCGAGCCGCAAATCCTCGGGCCCGCCCCATCGGCGGCAGATCATTGCTTTCATGAGGGTCTCGCGCCGTGCCGTTGCAACTTTTCCATTGTGGCGACGTTGCCGCTTGAATGTCCACGCCCGCAAAAGCCCCCACAAAAGCCGACGCTCTGAAGCTGCTCGCTGCCGATCACGCAGCGCTGCTCGCGATGTTTCGCGACTATGACCGCAGCAAGAAAAAAAGCGACGCGATGGAGAAGGGCAAGCAGGCGCTGCGCATTTGCCATCGCCTCTCGATCCAATGCACGATCAAGGAAGATATCTTCTATCCCGCAGCTGCCTCGGTGCTGGGCAAGGACGGAGAGGCGATGGTGCAGCGCGCGCTTGCCGAGCAGGGTGCAATGCGCGGGAAGATCGCCGAGATTCAGCAGATGCCGTCGAGCGACGTCGGCTTCGATCCCGCCATGAGCCTGCTGAGCGACACGGCGCGCGGCCACTTCAAGGAAGAAGAGGAGAAGCTGTTTCCCAGGCTTCGTCATGCCGGCTTCGACCTGGTGGGGACGGGCGAGAAGCTTGCGACGCGGCAGCTGCAGCTTTCCACCACGCCGGCCGGCAAGGCCGACGTCCGGGAGGCACGACGCGTTCTTGGCCGCTAGGCGCAACGAACGGCGCACGCCAGCGTTCTACCCCACGATGATGGATGGTTCAGCCGCACCCCCGACGGTGTTTCCACATGCCGCCCGCACGCTGACCGCCGTCACGGTGGACAGCTACAATGAGGAACTGCGCGAAGCCGAGGGTTTCGTCGGCGATCGCGCCAGTGGGCGGGCCTTCCGCAAGATCCTGGATCGCTGCCGCGCCGAGCTCGAGGAGAAGGGCCACGAAGACCCGCTCGGTGACGCCGCCTCACGCGAGATCTCGAAATCCAAGCTCGACAAGATCCTGAACGGCAAGGACGCACTCGCTGCCGGCGTGGTGCACACCGCCGTCGAGGAATTCGGCCAGGAGCTGGCCGAGGTCATCCGCCGCTTTCTCCAGCTCGAGGTGTGGGCCAAGACCGAACGCATCGTCGTCGGCGGCGGGCTGATCGCCAGCCACATCGGCCAGCTTGCGATCGGACGGGCATCGGTCCTTGTTGCCGATGTCTCACCCGTGAAGCTTAGCGCGATCGGCAATCATCCCGATGATGCAGGCCTTGTCGGCGCCGTGCAACTGGCGCCGAGCTGGGTGCTCGACGGGCACGAGGCGATCCTGGCGGCGGACATCGGCGGCACCAACATGCGCGCAGGTCTGATCCGCTTCAAGGTGAAGAACGCCGAGGTGAGCAAGGCCGAAGTGGTGAAGCGCCTGCACTGGCGCCATGCCGACGACAAGCCCACACGCGAGGAGGCCGTCGACCGTCTCGTCGCGATGCTGCGCGAGATGGCCGATCATGCCGTCGTCGAGAAGCTCAAGCTAGCGCCATTCGTCGGCGTCGCCTGCCCGGGCCTGATCGACGAGCACGGCGTGATCCAGCGCGGCGGCCAGAACCTGCCGGGCAATTGGGAGGGCGAGGATTTCAACCTGGCCGGCACCGTGGCGCAGAAGCTGGGGCGCATCGGCGGCCACGAGCCGGCGGTGATCATGCACAACGACGCGGTGGTGCAGGGCTTGAGCGAGGTGCCCAACATGCGCGATGTCGAGAACTGGGCGGTGCTGACGATCGGCACCGGCCTTGGCAATGCGCATTTCACGAACCGCCACCCCGAAGGCGCGGACGAAGAAGGGCGGAAGGCCAAAAAGGCCAAGAAGAAGGACAAGGAAGTGGCCGGCGAGGACAGCTAGGCGCTGAATCCTACTTGCCGGACCACGGCCCGAAGGGCGGCATGTCCTTCGAGGGCTTGAGCGGGAACAGGGGCGCGCGCTTCTCGAAGAACGACGTGATGCCCTCCCGGGCGTCGGCGCCGGCCGCGAGGTGGCCGACGCACTGCAGGTCGAGCGTCACGGCGTCGAGCGGATCCTGCGCGCCCCACATGCTCCACATCAGGCGGCGGTTCACGGCCGCCGCCACGGCGGACGAGGTGCCGGCGGCGAATTTCCTGGCCAGCGCCTGGGCGGCCGGCAACAACTCGTCGGGCCCATGTATCGAGCGCACGAGTCCGCCCTTAAGCGCTTCCTCCGCACCGAAGAGCTCGGCCGTCATCACCCATTCCTGAGCCTGCTGCATGCCCACCAGTCGCGGCAGGAACCAGCACGAGCCCGCTTCCATCGCCATGCCGCGCTTGTTGAACACGAAGCCCACCTTGCCCGCGCTGGAGATCATGCGGATGTCCATCGGCAGGCACATGGTGATGCCGACGCCGACCGCCGCGCCATTGATCGCCGCGACGATCGGCTTCAGGCAGTTGAAGATCGCCAACGTGATCGAATCGCTCGCCTCGCGCTTCTGCGGTTTATCGCCATCATTCCAGACCTTGAAGGCGCCGCTGCCGCCCGAGATGTCGGCGCCGGCGCAGAAGGCGCGGCCCGCGCCGGTGACGACGATCGCGCGCACTTCGTCCATCGCATTGACGTCCTGGAAGAAGCCGATGAGTTCCTTGCTCATCACCGTGTTGAAGGCATTGAGCTTGTCGGGACGGTTCAACGTCACCGTCATCACGCCGTCTTTCAGCTCGGTCAGCAGGGTCTCGTAAGCCATGGCGCTCCCTCCGATTGTCGTTCCGCCCAGCGGTGCCGAATACCGTTGCGCAGGGGCTTGGTTTGGGAAACCATCGCCGCAACTGGAGCCATTCGCAATCCCGGAGGAAGCCTGATGTCGTTTCTGGAAAAGACGGTCGAAGACCGAGTGATGAAGATCGTTCTCAACCGTCCCGACGCGATGAACGCGCTCAACCGCGACATGATGCAGGGCTTCTCCGACGCGCTCGAGGAAGCCGCGGGCGATCGCGGCATCGGCTGCGTCGTGGTGCGTGGCGCCGGCGACAAGGCCTTCTGTGCGGGTGGTGACGTGAAGTCGATGGCGGCGGGCCGTGATCAGGACAAGAGCTACGAGGACAAGGTCCACGACATCCGCATCCGCATGAAGGTGTCTGAGCTGCTGCACGAGATGGGCAAGCCCACGATCGCCATGGTGAACGGCGTGGCGGCGGGCGCGGGGCTGTCGATCGCTCTCGCGGCCGACATGCGCTTCGTGGCTAAGAGCGCGCGCATGACGACGGCCTTCGCAAAGGTCGGCTTCTCGGGCGATTTCGGCTCGCACTATTTCCTGCATAAGCTCGTGGGCACCGCCAAGGCGCGCGAGCTCTACTTCACCGCCGAGATCCTGAATTCCGAGCAGATAGAGAAGCTTGGCCTGGCCAACCGCGTGGTAGCCGACGCCGATCTCGAGAGCGAGACGATGGCGTTCGCCAAGAAGCTCGGTGCCGGTCCGCGCGTGGCCTGGTGGCACGTGAAGAAGAACATGAAGGTCGCGGAGGAGGGCACGCTCTCCGAGGCGCTCGATTCGGAGGCCGCGCGCATGATCCGCACCGGCGAGACCGAGGACCACAAGGAAGCCGCCCGCGCCTTCGTCGAGAAGCGCGCGCCCGTCTTCAAGGGCGTCTGAGTCCGAACTTCAGCCGCGTGGCGAGGCGCTGCAACGTCCCCGCCACGCCGTCTGGTATCGCCACAATCGCCGCGATCAGCAGCACCGCGTAGAGCAGGGCCGAGGAGCCGTTGCCGAGGCTTGCCGTGACCGCAGGAAAGAACTCGAGGAACACGCCGCCGACGATCGGGCCGGCCAGCGAGTACATGCCGCCGATCACGACGCCGAAGAGCATCTGCATGGAGAGCTGGAAGTTGTAGGCGGTCGGACCGACGAAGCCGAACTGGAAGGCCGACAGGCAGCCCGCCAGCGCGATGAACGCCGCGGCAAGGCCCGACGCCACGCTCTTCACATGCACCACCGGGATGCCCTGCGCTTCGGCCGCAAGATCGTCCTCGCGTGCTGCGCGAAGCGCGCGGCCGGAGCGGCTGTCCATCAGGTTGGCGAGCAGCGCCATGCCGGCGGCCAGGATCAGCAGCGCCAGCAGGAATATCCAGCGATCGTTGCCGATCGCCTCCAGCGGCGGTGGGAGCGGATCGAGGTAGAGGCCCTGCACGCCGCCGGTCCATTGCTCGATCAGCCGCCAGCGCAGCAGCTGCGGAAAGGCTATCGCGAGCGCGTAGCCGATCAGGGCCTGGGTCCACAGGCTGTGGCGCGCCGCGACCCGGCCCAGCCCGTAGCCCGCGCCGTATCCGGCCAGCGGCGCCAGCAGGAAGCTCCAGTACGGCGAGAGCGGCGTGTGGGCGCCGAGGATGGCGGCTGCATAGCCGCCCATGCCGTAGAAGGCCGCTTGTGCGAAGGAGAACTGGCCGCTGATGCCGCACAGCACAACGAGACCGAGCAGAGCGATCGCCCAGATCGCAGCCTGTGCGAAGCGAAAAACCATGAAGTCGGGGAAACAAAAACTCAAGGCGGCCGTTGCCACGAAGCCAATGGTCCAGCCTGCCCGCATGGCGCTACCATAGGGCACAAAGTACAAGAATGGGAGGATTGCCATGATGAAGCTTCGCCAGTGCGTCTTCGTCGCCAGGGACCTCGAAAGCTCCCGCGAGGAGCTGTGCGACATCCTCGGAATCGACGTGGCCTATCGCGATCCCGGCGTTGCCAAGTGGGGCCTGGTCAACGTGGTCTGTCCGACCGGTCACGACTTCCTCGAGATCGTCACGCCCTTCCAGCAGGGCACGTCGGCCGGCCGCTACCTCGACCGCCGCAAGGGCGACGGCGGCTACATGGTGATCCTGCAGGTCGACGATGCGGTGGCCGAGCGCGCCCGCGTGACCGGCCTCGGCGTGCGTGCGGTCGCGCAGAAGGACCTGCCCGAATACCAGTACACGCACTTCCATCCGGCGGACACGTCGGGCGTGCTGCTGTCGATCGACCAGACGATCGCGCCCGCCGGTGTCGATCCCAAGCTGTGGTGGCCGCCCGCCGAGAAGGGCTGGCTGAAGCACGCGCGGTCGGACATGACCAACGGCCTCGCCGGCGACGAGATCCAGGCCGAGGATCCCGATGCCGCCGCCGCGCATTGGTCGAAGCTGCTCGACCGGCCGGTCGAGGGCGACATCATCAAACTCGACGACGATGGGGAGATTCGCTTTGTGCCGATTTCCGACGGGCGCGGGCCGGGCGTCTCGGCCTACGACGTGAAGGTCGTCGACCGCCAGCGCGTGCTCGCCGCCGCCAAGAAGCGGCACAAGCAGCACGGGCCCGCGCAGGTCGAGATCTGCGGCTGCAGGGTCAACCTGGTCGACGCCTGACCCTGGAGTCCGGCGCCTTCGGCGCTAGGCCGCGATCGCCTTCGACAGGCGGCCACGGATCATTGCCTCGGCTTCGCTGACGATGCGCTCGACCAGCTCCCTGCATGTCGGGATGTCGTTGATCAGGCCCATGCAGGTGCCGGCCGACCATACGCCGTGCTCCATGTCGCCGGTCTCGTAGACGATGCGGCCCTTGGCGCCGGCCACGATCGGCCCGATCTCCTGGATTGTCTTGCCCTCGGCTTCCATCTCGATCGCCTTCTTGGCGACGGAGTTGCCGTAGACGCGGCTGGTGTTGCGCATGGTGCGGAAGATCAGCGACGTCGAGCGCTCGTCGGAGCCTACGATCTTGTCCTTCACGTTCTGGTGGATCGGCGCTTCCTGGGTCGCCATGAAGCGCGTGCCCATGTTGATGCCCTCGCAGCCGAGCGCCAACGCCGCCACGAGCCCGCGCGCATCGGCGAAGCCGCCCGAGGCGATCATCGGGATCTTGATCACGTTGGCCGCGGCCGGCAGCAGCACAAGGTTGGGCACGTCGTCCTCGCCGGGATGGCCCGCGCATTCGAAGCCGTCCATCGAAATGGCGTCGACGCCGACCTTTTCGGCCGAGATGCCGTGCCGCACCGAGGTACATTTATGGATCACCTTGATGCCCGCTTCCTTGAACTTGGGCAGGAAGGGCTTGGGATTGTTGCCCGCGGTCTCGACGATCTTCACGCCCGACTCGCAGATCGCGTCGATGTACTCGCCGTAGGGACGCGGCACCAGCGTCGGCAGGATGGTGAGGTTCACGCCGAACGGCTGGTCCGTCATCTCGCGGCAGCGCCTGATTTCCTTGCGCAGGTCGTCGGGCGTCGGCTGGGTGAGGCCGGTCAGGATGCCGAGCGCGCCTGCGTTGGAGACGGCCGACGCCAGCTCGGCGCGGCCGACCCACTGCATCCCGCCCTGGATGATGGGATGCTTGATGCCGAACATCTCGGTGAAGCGCGTCTTGATCATTCTTCTCCCCACAACAGGCTTTGTGGGGAGATTAGACCAGACTTCGCCTCAGGCTTCGAGCGTCGCGTCCAGCGTGATGTTGGCCTTCAGCACCTTGGAGACCGGGCAGCCTGCTTTCGCCTTGCCGGCCAGTTCTTCGAAGGTCTTCTGGTCGGTGCCGGGAATCTTGGCCTTGAGCGTGAGATGCACGGCGGTGATGGCGAAGCCGCCTTCGACCTGCTCGAGCGTCACCTTGGCCGAGGTATTCATTTGCGTGGCCGTCAGCTTGGCCTCGCCCAGGATCAGCGAGAGCGCCATGGTGAAACAGCCGGCATGCGCGGCGCCTAGCAGCTCTTCCGGGTTGGTGCCCTTCTGGCCCTCGAAGCGCGCGGCAAAGCCGTAGGGATATTCCTTCATCGCGCCCGACTCGAGCGAGATCGACCCCTTGCCGTCCTTGAGGCCACCGGCCCAGGCAGCCGACGCACTGCGAATGATCTTGGCCATGGAATGCTCCTTCAGTGGGGTGTCGATGGTTGACAACATCCTCGCGAGTCGTGGCCCTTTTGTGAAGAAGGTCGACGCGCGATGCTCAGGCGCCGGCGCGGGCGCGCACCTGCTCGGCCAGCGCAAGCGACGCCGTCAGTCCCGGCGATTCGATTCCGAACATGTTGACCAATCCCGGCACGCCGTGGTCGGCTGGTCCCTGCAGGGTGAAATCCTGCGCCGGTGCGCCGGGCGGCACGATCTTGGGGCGGATGCCGGCGTAGCCGGGCTGCAAGGCGCCGTCTTTCAGGGCCGGCCAGTATTTGCGCACGGCGGCATAGAATTTGTCGGCGCGGTGCGGATCGACCGAGTAGTCGATGCCGGGAATCCATTCGACGTCCGGGCCGAACTTCGCCTGGCCGCCGAGGTCGACGGTGATGTGCACGCCAAGACCGCCCGGCACGGGCACGGGATAGATCAGGCGAGAGAAGGGCGAGCGGCCGCTCAAGGTGAAATAGTTTCCCTTCGCGTAATACGCTGTCGGGATCTTGTCGGATGGCATGCCCGAGATTTTTCGCGCGAGATCGGGAGCGTGCAGGCCGGCGGCATTGATCACCAGCCTGCAACGAAGCTGCATCGGCTCCGTTCCCCCGACTTCGAGTTCGATACCACCGTCGACCACGCGGCCGGCGGTCACGGGGCTATGGATGGCCAGCATGGCGCCGTGCGCCTCGGCGTCGCCCAGCAGGGCCAGCATGTAGGAATGGCTGTCGACGATGCCGGTGGCGGGCGACAACAGCGCCGCCGTGCAATGCAGGTTGGGCTCGAGTTGGGTCGCGGCATTGCCGCTCAGCAGCTGCATGCCCTCCACGCCGTTGGCCTCGGCGCGGCCCTTGATCGATTGCAGCAGCTCGCTTTCCTGGGCATTGGTGGCCACGATCAGCTTGCCGCAGTTGCGGTGCGGCACACCGTGCTCGGCGCAATAGGCATACAGTAGGCGCCGGCCCTCGACGCAGGTGCGCGCCATCAGGCTGCCCTTGGGATAATAGATGCCGGCGTGGATGACCTCGGAATTGCGCGAGCTGGTCTCGGTACCGATGCCTTCGGCGGCTTCCAGGATGATGACCTCACGGCCGGCAAGGGCAAGTGCGCGGGCCACGGCAAGGCCCACCACACCGGCTCCGATCACGACGCAATCGACGTTTTCCATGGGTGCATGGTAGTAAACTGGAGTGAAGAGGCGGGCAATATGAAGGGCGCGCTGGTGACCGGCGCGGCGACGCGAATCGGCCGTGCGCTGGCGCTTGCGCTGGCGGCGGACGGATATTTCGTCTTTGTGCACCACAACCGCTCGACAGCCGAGGCGCGTCGGACCGTGGCCGATATCGCTGCTACGGGCGGCAGGGCCAAGGCCGTGAAAGCCGACCTCGCCTCGGCCCGCCAGGCGGAGGCTTTGGTCGGACGCTGCAGGTCCCCGGGCGTGGTGTTGACCTGCCTCGTGAACAGCGCGTCGCTGTTCAGGCTCGATCGGGCGCCGACCGCCAGCGCCCCCGACTTCGACCGGCACATGGCGGTCAACCTGCGCGCGCCGATGGTGCTGTCGCAAGCCCTGGCGCGGCAGCTGCCGGATGGAGAGAAGGGCCTGATCGTCAATCTGCTCGACCAGAAGCTCTACAACCTCAATCCCGACTTTTTGACCTACACGCTCTCCAAGGTGGGGCTGCAGGGCCTGACCAAGCTGCTGGCGCAGGCGCTGGCGCCGCGTATTCGTGTTGCCGGCATCGCGCCCGGACTGACGCTCCGCAGCGGCAACCAGACCGACGAGGTCTTTGCCCGCGACCATGGGGCCAATCCGCTGGAGACGGGCGTGACGACCGATGATCTCGTGCGCGCGCTACGTTTCATCGAACAGACGCCGACCTACACCGGCGACACCCTGATCGTCGACGGCGGCGAGCATCTCACCGGCCGCCCGCGCGACATCGCCTTCGACAGAAAGAAAAAGAAGTGACCTCGTCAGACCGCCACATCTTCATCCGCGACTTCCGTCTGCCCGTCTCGATCGGCATCCACGATTTCGAGAAAGAGGGACCGCAGACCGTCGTCGTGAACGTCGACTTGCTGCTGGGGCCTGCGGAGAAGGCGCACGGCGATCGCATCGCCAACGTGCTGAACTACGATACCGTTCACGACGGAATTATCGCACTGGCCAAGTCCAAGCACTTCAACCTGCAGGAAGCGCTGGTCGACGCGATCATCGACCTCTGCCTCACCCAACCGGGCGTGATCGAGGCGCGAGTCTCGACCGAGAAGCCCGATGTCTACAAGGATTGCCGCGTCGGCTACGAAGCCATCCGCCGTCGCAACGGCTGATGGTCCATCCGCGCGGCCATCTCTTCGGAGCCTTCGCAGCGATGCTGTTCGTCGGCGTGAGCTGGGGCGCCAATCTTCCCGTGACCAAGGCCATGCTGCTGCACTTCGACCTGCTACCGATGGCGGCAATGCGCACCTGCGCGGCAGTGGTGACCCTGGCCTTGCTGCTGTGGGCAGTCGAAGGAGCCCAGGCGTTGCGCATCGGCATACGCTTCGAGCGTTTCCTGGCACTCGGCTTCATGATGGCGGGGTTCTTCGCGATCTATGCCCTGGGGATCTATTTCAGCAATCCGATTACGGCGGCGGCGGTCTCCGTGGCTGGCCCACTGGTGTCCGCGGTGACCGTGCGCGTGGTCACCGGTGCGCCCTTCGACAAGGGCTTTGGCGTCGCTTTGGGGCTTACCATGGTAGGCGGACTGATCCTCGCGTTGGGCAGTCTGAGCGGCGCGGCACACGTGACCTTCGGCGGCGGCGAGATCGTGGTGCTGCTGAGCTCGTCCTTGTGGACGCTCTACAGCATCAAGGCGCAGATCTGGTTCGATCGGCGGGAGAGCCAGCTTCACCGCGCCTATGCCGCCTCCCTGTCCTCGATGGGCTGGCTGATCGCCGGCGCCATCGTGCTGATGGCCGGTGGCTGGGCCCGATCGCCGTTCGGCGTGTCCGATGGCTGGGTCTGGACCCAGTTGCTCGCGACAGCGGTAATGGCGAGTGGGGTCGGCAGCTTCACCTGGAACATCGGTGCCAACCGCCTGGGTGTCGCCGTGGCGGCCTTGTGGATCAATCTCGTGCCGTTCTTCGCCATCCTGTGGGCCATGGCCTACGGCTTCCAGCCCAACGCCTATCAGGTTCTGGGCGGGCTGGTCGCCTTGGCCGGCGTTGTCTATATGCAAGGACGCAAACTCGCGGCGACCCGGAACGCATGACCGAACCAAGTCTCAAGACCAGACAGTGTCGCTGGATCAAGGCGCCCGGTGCATCCGACGCGCGCGGCAGCGTCAATTTCCTCGAACTGGGCAAGGGCCTCGATTTCCAGCCCAAGCGGCTGTTCTGGCTGCATCACGTGGCGCCGGGCCAGTGGCGCGGCCGTCACGGGCATCGTGAGACCAAGCTCGTGTTCATCGCGGCCAACGGCGGCTGCCGCGTCCATCTCGACGATGGCAAGGTCAAGGAGACGGTCACTCTCGACGATCCCACGACCGCGCTCTACATGGCACCCTGGGTGTGGCACGAACTGACCGATTTCGCGCCCCAGACCGCGATCATGGTCATGGCGTCGTCGCTGTACGAGGAGGCCGATTACCTGCGCGACTACGACGTCTTTAAGCGCGAAGTCGCGGAGCTCTTCACATGATTCCGTTCCTCGACATGAAGTCGGTCTACGCCGAGCTCAAGAGCGAGCTCGATGCGGCCTATGTGCGGGTGATGGAGTCGGGCTGGTACGTGCTCGGCAAGGAAGTCGAGGCGTTCGAGGCCGAGTATGCGGCCTTCTGCGGGACCAGGCACTGCGTCGGACTGGGCAACGGGCTGGAGGCGCTGGAGCTGGTGCTGCGTGCCTGGAACATCGGCGCCGGCGACGAGGTGATCGTGCCGTCCAACACCTACATCGCGACCTGGCTTGCGGTGACGGCGGTGGGTGCCAAGGTCGTGCCGGTGGAGCCGACGCTCAATGGTCCCAACATCGATCCCGAGCGCCTGGCGGCGGCGATCACGGCCCGCACCAGGGCGATCATGCCGGTCCATCTCTATGGCGAGCCGGCTGACATGGACGCGATCATGGCGCTCGCCAACAAGCACGGCCTCAAGGTCGTCGAGGACGTGGCGCAAGCCCAGGGCTCGAAAGTGCGGGGGCGTCGGGCAGGCTCGATCGGGCAGGCCGGCGCGCACAGTTTCTTCCCGACCAAGAACATCGGCGCCTTCGGCGATGGCGGCGCGGTCACGACGGACGATCCGGCAGTGGCCGATCGCCTGCGCGCCTTGCGCAACTACGGCAGCAAGGTGAAGTACGTGAACGTCGAGCGCGGGTTCAATTCACGCCTGGACGAGCTGCAGGCCGCATTCCTGCGGGTGAAACTGAAGCATCTCGACCGCTGGAACGAACAGCGCCGCGCGATCGCCGCGCGCTACGACGACAAGCTCTCTGGCATTCCAGGTCTTGGACTGCCGCGAGCGCCGCAGTGGGCCGAGCCCGTGTGGCATCTCTATGTGGTGCGCACGGCCCGTCGCGCCGAGCTGGTGAAGGCACTGGAGAAGGCCGGCATCGGCGCGCTGATCCACTATCCGATTCCGCCGCACCTGCAGGAGGCCTATGCCGATCTCGGACTACACACGGGTGCGTTTCCGCTCGCCGAGACGCTGGCTGAGACGGTGCTGAGCCTGCCCATGGGACCCCATCTCAAGCCCGAATCGGTCGATGAGGTGGCGGCTGTCGTGCGCAAGGCACTGCAAACGGGCGAGAGGGGCTAACCGTCAATTCCGTTGTAGTGACGGTAATAGTCCCATCGCGAATTGTAGGTCCTTGACGGATAGTAGCCGTAGTCGGCCGGCACGTAGCCCGATGCATATTGAGTGCGCTCGTAATAGGCGGTCTCGCAGCCAGCCAGGGTTCCGGCGAATGTCGCGGCCACGACAAGGAAAATGACGCGTTTCATGACGGTCTCCTTTCGCTGTCAAAGGACTCAACCGGATTCCGTTTTGGTGGTTCCTGCGCCTCACGCTGGCAATTGTGCAGGGCTTGCCGCAATCTGGCCGTCAAACGGAGTTTCGATCGATGAAAATCGGCGCAGTGATGTTCTTCACGACGGAGTCCATGCATCCGGCGGCGCTCGGCAGGGCGCTGGAGGAGCGCGGTTTCGAATCGCTCTGGGTGCCCGAGCACACCCATATCCCGTCCTCGCTCGGCTCGGAGTATCCCGCGTCAGGCGGGTTGCAGCAGGCCTATTACGAGATCATGGATCCGTTCCTGGCGCTGAACACGGCGGCCACGGCGACCACGAAGCTCAACGTCGGCACCGGCATCGCTCTTGTCATCCAGCGCGACCCGATCGTGACCGCCAAGATGGTGTCTTCCATCGACCAGCTTTCGGCCGGCCGTTTCCTGTTCGGAGTCGGCAACGGCTGGAACCAGGTCGAGGTCGAGAACCACGGCACGACCTTCAAGACCCGCCACAAGCTCGCCCGCGAGCGTATCGAGGCGATGAAGGCGATCTGGGCTAACGAAGAGCCCGAGTATCACGGCGAGTTCGTGAATTTCGACAAGATGAAACAATGGCCCAAGCCCTGGCAGAAGCCGCATCCGCCGATCATCGTGGGCGGCGGCTTCCCGCATGCGGCGCGCCGCGCGGTGCGCTACGGCAATGGCTGGATCCCCCGGGATGACTGGGTCGAGCGCGACGGGATCGAGGTTCTCGACAAGTTCCGGGCGATGGCAAAGGAAGCGGGCCGCGATCCGGCCGAGCTGCCGATCAGCCTGTTCCGGGTGCCCGACAATATCGAGCGCCTGCGCCTCTACCAGACGCTCGGCATAGACCGGGTTGTATTCTCCCTGCCGGCCGGGAAATCGGACAAAATACTGCCGATCCTCGACCGCTGGAGTGCCCTCAAGCGGGAGATCGGCGGCTGACGAACCGATCCGGAGGCTGAAAATCCCATATTTACGGGCTTTTCGAACCCTATTTACGGTAGAACTGAAGGAAATCTTTCGCGCCGGCCCGAATCGCCTCGGTTAGGTTTTAAACGCACATTCGAGAAAAGGTTGCATCCTTTGGGATGTCATCGCGTTGGCTCGATTGCTGAACGACTCTCGAGGAGAACGAAATCATGCTGAAATCTTTGATCGCCGTCGCTGGCGTCGCGCTGTTGCTGGCCGCATGCGACTCCACTCCGCCGCAGGTCGCTGCGCCCGCGCCGTCACCGCCCGCCGCCGCTCCGTCCTATATGGTCTTCTTCGATTGGGACCGTTCGGATCTTTCTGACCAGGCCATCGCCACGATCCGCCAGGCCTCGGCCGCGTGGAAGTCGGGCGGCAGCCCGAAGATCACGGCGATCGGTCATACCGATACGTCGGGTCCGCCGGACTACAACATGGCGCTGTCGCTGCGCCGTGCGACGGCCGTCAAGAATGCCCTGGTCCGCGAGGGTGTCGCAGGCACCGCGATCGACACGATCGGCAAGGGCGAGACCCAGCTGCTGGTGCAGACCGCCGATGGCGTCCGCGAGCCGCAGAACCGCCGCGTCGAGATCACCGGCTTTGCCGGCCAGGTCGCTTCGGCGCCCGCGATCTTCCGCGATCCGCGCTCCTACTGTAAGGCGCTGAGCGACAAGTATCGCCAGTACCGCGTCCAGACTCCGGCTTCGTCGACTCCGCCGGCTGCAATCGCACAGTGTGAAGCGGGCAACTATGACCAGGGCATTCCGACCCTCGAGCAGGAGCTGATCGACCTCAAGATTCCGCTGCCGGCTCCCGGCTACCGTTGGCCCGGCCGTCCCTACACCCCGGCCTAGATGAACCCTCGAACGGAAAAGGCGGTCCTCGCGGACCGCCTTTTTTGCGTTAGGATGCCCGCCGGAGCGCGTCAGACGCCGCCGGGGCGCGCGCCCGAGTCGCCCACCGAGAAGTGGGCATGGACGACCGTCCATTTGCCGTTCTCGCGGTGGAAGACGAGCGTCGAGCGGCTCATGAATTCCTGGCCCTGGTAGTGGATGTCGCGCGGCGGCTGGCCCGAGCCGGTCCAGTTGCGCTGCGAGCGGCGGTGGCACCAGATCACCGCCATGTCGGCGCCGATCTCGCCTCCGATGTCATAGGGCGTCCAGTACGAGCCCTTCACGTTCTGGACGTAGAACGCCCACAGCCGGCTCCAATGCGCGGCGCCGTTGTAGGTATGGCCGTTCAGGTTGAAGAAGGTCGCGTGCGGCGACTTGCTCCAGATCGGCTCGATGGCCGGCCAGTCGAACTTGCCGTTGGCCACCAGATACTCTTCATGCAGGTCGAGCAGCATCCTGCGGTCGGCGTCCGTTCCGCCAACGATCTTCGTTTCGGTCATAGGGTCCAGTTCACTCCGCCTTAGCGCCCGACTTTAGCACCACCTCGCGCCATTTCACCGCCTCGGACTTCACGAAGGCGCGCGCTTCGGCGACCGTGCTGCCGGCAGGTTCCGCGCCGATTTCCGCGATGCGCGCGCGGAAGGCCGGGTCGGTCAGAACCTTGTCGATGGTCGCGGCCATCTTTTCGAGAATGGCGGATGGCGTACCAGCGGGTGCGGCCACCATCTGCCAGGACGCCGCCGCATATCCCGTGACGCCAGCCTCGGCCAGGGTCGGCAGGTCGGGCAGCGCCGGCGAGCGCGTGGCCGTGCTGATCGCGAGCGCACGCAACGCGCCGCTCTTGATGTGCGGCAGGATGGCCGGGAGGTTGTCGAGCACGAGCTGGACGCGGCCCGCGATCAAGTCGACCAGCTCGGGCGCCGTGCCGCGATAGGGCACGTGCTGCATGTCGATGCCTGCCATGGTCTTGAACAGCTCCGTGGCGATATGCGAGGTCGAGCCGACGCCACCCGAGCCGTAGCTCAGCTTGGCCGGGTTGGCCTTCGCGTAGGCGATCAGCTCGGTGACGCTGGTTACCGGCAAAGAGGGATGGACGACCAGCACATTGGGCTGGAAGGCATAGAGGCAGATCGGATCGAGATCTTTGTCGGGATCGTAGGGCAGCTCGCGATAGAGCGCCTTGTTGTAGGTCAGCGCGCCCGGCGCCGAGACAAGCCAACTGTAGCCGTCGGGTGCCGAGGTCGCGACCGCCGCCGCGCCGATATTGCCGCCTGCGCCGCCGCGATTCTCGACGACGCAGGGCGTCTTGAGCTCCGCTGTCAGCCGTTCGCACAAGAGGCGCGTCAACGCATCGGTGGCGCCGCCGGCCGGGAAGGGCACGACGAAGCGCAACGGCCGGCTGGGCCAGTCTTGGGCGAAGGCGTTGGCGGTGAGCGTGAGCAGGGCGAGAAGGACGGCGACGAGAAGTCTCATGCCTTCGAGCCAAGCGAAAAGCGGGCCAGTCGTTCCATGTCCGCCTCGGGATCGACGGTGACGAAGGTCAGGACAAGATCGGTGACACCTGCCTTGGCATAGTCTTCGATTCGCGATCGGCATTCCTCGGGCGTGCCGGCGATCGAGAAGGCGTCGACGAAGCGCTGGTCGATGCCAGTCGCGGGCGATGCCGCGGCGGCGGCGAAATCGGCCTCCGGGATGCCGCTATGGTCGACCAGGCTCACTTTGGCGGCCGGCACTTTTTGAGCGAGCGTCCAGAAGGTCTTGAGCATGCCGGCGAGCACCGGCTTGATCGTGGCGAGGGCGGTGTCGCGGTCGGCGGACACGGCACAGGGTGCGTATTGCACGAGCCGCCTGGGCCGCGCGATTCCGGCGGCGTAAGCGGCAAAGCCCGGCGGACACATGTTCGAGATCATCAGCCCGTCGGCGATCCGATTGCTGAGCGCCAGGGCTTGCGGGCCGCGCGCGGCCATCAGCAGCGGCAGATCGGGGCGCCGTGGTGTGTAGGAGAGCTTTGCGTCCGCGACAGAAAACACAGTGCCCTTGTAGGTGAGGCTCTTGCCGGCGAGCAGGCCGCGCACGATGGCGAAGGCGTCGCGCATCGCGGCGAGCGGCCGGGTGTTGTCGATGCCCAGCCGCTTGATCGGTGCCGCCAGGCCCGAACCCAAGCCAAGCGCCACGCGGCCCTCCGACAGCTCGTCGAGCGCGCCGATCTCCATGGCGATTTGCGCGGGATGGCGGAGATAGGGGTTCCAGACACCGACGCCTAGTTCGACGCGTTGCGTGGCCACTGCGCAGGCGGCCATCGCCGCCATGACGCCACGCTCCATCGGATTCTCGGCGAACCACACCGAGGCGAAGCCGTTGGCTTCCGCCGCACGCGCGAGTTCGGCCGATCTGTTGGGAGCGAGGCCGCCATGAAGGCGAACGCCAAGGCGAGGGAATGAATTCATCCCCTGCGTTTTAGCACAGGCGCAGGAGAAGCGGTGGGAGCCCGCGGCTCCCACCCTGATCAATCAGCCCGGATCAGCGGGCAGGCAAACCGTCCGATCCGTCATGGATCTCGACCGTGCCGATCGGATGAAGGCCGGCGCTTTCGGTCACGACGGTGCGGCCCGACGGCGTCTGACGTTCGACAGTCTCGGTGCGATAGGCGCAGGCGGCGACGAGCACGGAGGCAAGCGCCAGGGCAATGAAGGCACGCATGGGATGTCTCCTCGGTTATGGCCCCGGAACAACGCCCTGTCCCGGTGGAGGGTTCCGTGCGGTTTAGGCCGTCAACCCCAGCCGTTCGCCGCGATAGGCGCCGCTCATCACGCGCTCCCACCAGCCGCGGTTGTCGAGGAACCAGCGTACGGTATCGCGCAGGCCGACGTCGAACGTGTGTCGCGGCTGCCAGCCCAACTCGCGCCTGATCTTCGAGGCATCGATGGCGTAGCGCGCATCGTGGCCCGGCCGGTCGGTCACGAACTCGATGAGCTTTTCGTGCGGCCGGTTCGAGCTCTGGGGCAGCATCTCGTCGAGCAGACGGCAGATCGCGCGCACGACTTCGATGTTGGTCTGCTCGCTGTCGCCGCCGACGTTGTAGGTCTCGCCGGGCCTGCCCCGCGTGAGCACCGTCGTCAGTGCCTCGGCATGGTCTTCGACATGCAGCCAGTCGCGCACGTTCTCGCCCTTGCCGTAGACCGGCAGGCGCTCGCCGCGGAGCGCGCGGATGATCACCAGCGGGATCAATTTCTCGGGGAAGTGATAGGGGCCATAATTGTTCGAGCAGTTGGTCGCGAGCGTCGGCAGGCCGTGGGTGTGGTGCCAGGCGCGCACCAGATGGTCGGATCCCGCCTTGCTGGCGGAATAGGGCGAGTTGGGCGCGTAGGGCGTGGTTTCGCTGAACTTGCCCGTGGGGCCGAGCGAGCCGAACACCTCGTCGGTCGAGATATGCTGAAAGCGGAAGCGGGCTTTCGCCTCGCCATCGAGGGTGCGCCAGTAGGCCAGCGCGGCCTCGAGTAGCGTGTAGGTGCCGACGACATTGGTCGCGATGAAGGGCGCGGCACCGTCGATCGAGCGGTCGACGTGGCTCTCGGCGGCCAGGTGAAGCACCGCGTCGGGCCGGACCTCGGCGAAGATCGCGTCGATCGCGGCGCGGTCGCAGATATCGGTCTTGTAGTGGCGATGGCGGTTGCTGGTGCGCGCGTCGCCCAGTGATTCGAGGTTGCCTGCATAAGTGAGCTTGTCGACGTTCGCGACCTGCCAGTCCGTGGTGCGGATGACGTGGCGAACGACGGCGGAGCCGATGAAGCCGGCGCCGCCCGTGACGAGGAGCTTCATGGCGCCACTCCAGCGCAGAAGACGGCTAACCGTGATGCAGGATCTGGCCGAGGAAGGTCTTGGTGCGCTCGTTCTTCGGATGGGCGAAGAATTCCTCCGGCTCGTTCTGCTCGACGATCTCGCCGCGGTCCATGAAGATCACGCGGTCGGCCACGGCGCGGGCGAAGCCCATCTCGTGGGTGACGCAGATCATGGTCATGCCCTCCTTGGCGAGCTCGATCATGACGTCGAGCACTTCCTTGACCATCTCCGGATCGAGCGCCGAGGTCGGCTCGTCGAACAGCATGATCTTGGGATGCATGCAGAGTGCCCGGGCGATCGCCACGCGCTGCTGCTGGCCGCCCGAGAGCTGGCCGGGATATTTGGCGGCCTGCTCGGGGATGCGGACCCGCTTCAGCAGCCCCATCGCGATCTCCTCGGCTTCTTTCTTCGGCATCTTCTTCACCCAGATCGGCGCCAGGGTGAGGTTGTCGAGGATGGTGAGGTGCGGGAACAGATTGAACGACTGGAACACCATGCCGACCTCGCGTCGGATGGCCTCGATG
>OUNM010550690.1_pt1 | contig 33856 bp, 31 predicted proteins | sample 1769961 | NCBI WGS metagenome assembly OUNM01 (sample SAMEA3914820, study PRJEB12502) | metagenome | biome: forest; material: soil | place: USA | collected 2012-03-12 | depth 0.3 m | reverse complement strand
CCACAAATTTCACTTTTACTCCAGAGTAGTTTGTCTGTCCATCTAAAATTACTTTCCCCGTCACTTGCCCCAAAACACTTCCTATGCTTGCTATCCAGAATAGTGCAATATTTATTACTAATTTTTTCATTTTGTCTTTTTTAACTGTTAAGGATTAAACTAAGAGCGTTCCGGACCGCATGTGTATTCAAGACATCCCTTTTCACAAATGTTCCCAAAAATGAAAAATTAGAAGCGGTAGAGGCAGCCCACAATCAATCCAAAAAGGCTCCAATTCTCTTTTGGATTCGCGGCATCCGAATAAACAGGAGAAAGATTGTGTTGATATTGCCCCTTGACTTCAATCATAAAATGGGACCCTATCCTTTTGCCAATACCTATATTCCCGCCCACTAGCCAAAATTGATTTTGCATCAGGACAATGTCTTCTTGCTTTCCAAGGTATTTGTTATAACTCAATTGCAACGAGGGTGTGAAATTCCAGGTAGTGTGATGAAATGCATACCCTAACGAAAGAGGTACTTGTATATAATGGAGCATCGCTTTTTGCGTGGTGGAAGATATTTCAGGAACCGTCTTTTGCTCCTTCACCGTATCGGTTTGCACGTCACACACCTTCTTTGTTCCTCCTATCACATAGCAATCCAAGGTATCTTGCTTGATGTTGTAAGTGGTCTGTTGGCTTTGTGTTTGTATTAACAGGTGGCTAGAAAGAGACGTAGTAAGCAGCCCAATTCCTGTGCCTATTTCGATATCTTGTGTATGGTAGCGGATTTGTATCCCACTTGTCTGAAAAATTCCCGTTACTGATTGCGAAGTGGGTGCCACATTTTGATGAATTCCATAATAAAGTCCAGCTTCTAGAGAAGTGCCCCTTTTTTGACTCCCTTCTGGTTCGGAAACATGTACCTGTCTCGTAATGACAACGGGTGGTTTCTCGACGATCACGGTGTCGGTATACAAGGTGTCCTGTTGGGCCACTATCCGAGAAACAGAAAGAAGGTAAAACGCAAAAAGAATCCAACTCCGTTTTTTCATTTCGAAACAATCCCCAAAATATAATTATCGTTAAAAGACTTTTTCTGGAAAATCTCAACAGAAGTTAGAATGTATAATACACTCCCACGCCAAATCCAATCAGTTTCCAATTATCGTCTTGATACTCCGCAGCATGATAGACAGAAGAAAGATTGCTTTGGTACTGTGCCTTTACTTCTAGTTGAAACATATCCAAAACGGTACGCCCAAGGCTACATTGTATGCCTCCCATCCACAATTCTTCCCGTTGCATAAGCACCTCGTTCCTGGCTCCCAAACGGTGAAGGTAGCTCAGGAGCAAGGTGGGAGAAAATGTCCATAGGTTCTTTTTGAACAAATACCCTAATGACAAAGGAATTTGGAGGTAATAAAGTGTTGCCTTTTGTTCGACAGTAAAAGGAATATGCCTCGTTTCCTGTGCGCTTACTGTTGAAAATGTCGTATCACAGGTTGTTTTTACCCCCCAAGGATCGATCACAGTAGAGCAAGTGTTCGAATCTACAGTCCAAGTGGTTTTTGTTATTACTTCCTGTTCGTCACGCTGTTTTTCGATGTCATACGTCACCTGCGCGGTTAGGATACCTACTCCGGCTCCAATTTCCACTTTCTCTTCATGGTACCGTAACTGAAAGCCAGCGGATTGTATCAGTCCTGTTATAGATTTGGAAGCTGGCGCCAAGCTTTTATTTGCTGAATAATAAAGGCCTGCATCGAACGAAGTTTCCCTAGGGATAAAAACTGGAACCGAAATATGTACTTTCTGCTTGATGATCAAAGGAGGTTTTTCAATGACCACTGTATCGGTATAGGCTGAATCTTGCTGTGCAAAAAGAGGGGAATAGCAGGTCCATATGACGATGAACAAAAGTAAAGACCTAATTTTGTGCGCCATTTTCTTAAAAACAACGCCAAAAATAATGGTTTTATTTTACTTAATGGGGCCACCTTCGCTGTCTTTTTGGGGTCTTTACCGTATCAAATCGGAAAATAGTGTCCCGCTTCGTAATGTATAACGTCCTTTTGTAGGGCTTGTCTTTTCCCGACACAGAATCTACGATGGAAATCGACACGTTAGGTGGATGAAAATGGCTGCTTGAATCTGATTTTGCTAGTTGGTGAGATGTATTTACTTGTATTTCTTGATCTACTACAATCGAAATGCTTTTGTCTTTCAAAGAATGAGATGCAACGGTGATGTTCTTTTCATAAGCAGGTTTTACCTCTTGTATAGGACCCAGCTCCTTACTTGACACATTCGGGATACTATCTCCTGACTCCACGGAAGTCTGGATCTGGATGGTTTGTGTGAAAATCGGTTCCACAAAGTGCTTGTAGGTATAATGAGAACCAACACCCACGCAAATAAAGAAGCAAACCACAATGGTGCTAGCATAATAAATATTGAATTGATACGGATTGAATTTGAAGAAATTATGTTTCGTAAGAGAGGAATTTAGCATTTCCCACTCTTCATTGCTAGGGGGCACTTTATGCCCCGTGAAAGCATTTTTGAACAATTTTCCTATATCGTCGTTTCGTTCTTCCATCTTTGTTTTAAAGGGTCTGAGCCCTTTGACGTTTTTCTAATTCCATTTCCAGTTCCTTCCTTAAAAGCTGTTTGGCCCTATGTAGGCGGGTTCGACAAGTGCTTTCGTCTATTTCTAGTTCCTCGGCAATTTCCTTATGGGTCATATTGTCGATATAGAAGAGGTTGAAGACACTGGCGTAATGTGCATGGATGCGGTGCAATAATCCTATCAATTCTTGTGTATTAAAGCCACTTTGAAGCAATTGCTCAGAAGGAGTGGAAGATGCTTCTTCTTCCACTGCTATTTTTCCTAACAATTCTTCGGAAGAGACCGGAATTTTTTGTGTCCGCTTGATATGGTCAATCGCTACCCGGATCACGATTCTTTTCAACCACCCTTCGAACGAACCTGTTCCATTGTATTTGCCAATATTCTTGAATATCTTAAGAAACCCATCGTGCAAGACATCTTTCGCCTCTTCCCTGTCTTTTATATACCGAAGACATACACTTTTTAGCACAGGCGCATACCGCATGTACAGCATCTTTTGGGCGGATGCTGTGTTTTGTTTGCAGCCCTTTATAATCTCTGCTTCGGTTAACAAGTTTCTAGCCAGGTTTCAGTACTAAGACAGGCAAGAAACGAAATGTTCCCAATCAAAAAGAAAAAATATGTCCCGCGGAAGTATTCTTTTCCCAAATCTTGAAAAATGTAGCCAAAGGGTTAAGTTTGCCTCTTATGATACATTTTGATTCCTTCACCTTGGCCAATGGATTAAAGGTGTTTGTTCACGAGGACCACGACAATCCCATGGCAGTTCTTAACATTCTTTACAATGTAGGTTCCCGTGATGAAGATGAAAACAAGACGGGCTTTGCGCATCTGTTCGAACACCTCATGTTCGGCGGTTCTGTAAACATCCCTTCTTATGACGAACCGCTTCAACGGGTAGGCGGAGAAAACAATGCCTTTACTTCCCCCGATATTACCAATTATTACCTAAGCCTTCCTGCACAAAGCATCGAAACGGCCTTTTGGTTGGAATCTGACCGGATGTTGTCTCTTTCATTCGACCCGAAAGTATTGGAAGTGCAACGCAAAGTGGTGATCGAAGAATTCAAACAACGTTATTTAAATCAACCGTATGGGGACGTATGGTTAAAATTCAGTCCTCTTTCTTACCAGCAGCACCCGTATCGTTGGAACACCATCGGCAAGGAGATCCGGCACATCGAAGAGGCCACCATGGAGGATGTAAAAAAATTTTTCTATAAATTCTACGTTCCTAACAATGCGATTTTGGTAGTAGCCGGAAACGTAAAAATGGAGCAAATAAAGCAACTTTCAGAAAAGTGGTTTGGTCCTATCCCTGCAGGTACCGCCTATTCACGCCAATTGCCTGTAGAGCCGGCGCAAACACAACAACGTCGGCAAGAGGTAAAGGCAAAAGTACCCATGGACGCGCTGTATATGTCCTTTCATATGGGAAGCAGAATGGACACCTCTTATTTTCCGTCTGATTTGATGAGCGACATTTTGGGACGTGGCAACTCATCCCGTCTGTATTTAGAATTGGTCAAAGAAAAAAAACTCTTCAACAGCATCAGTTCCTACGTTTCCGGTTCTATCGATCCTGGACTGCTCATCATCAATGGAAGACTAAACGACGGTATAAAACCAGAGAAAGCAGAAGCAGAAATCTGGAACATCGTGGAATCTTTGGTTGAAAAAGGTCCGACCCAAAAGGAAGTGGGGAAAGTAAAAAATCAAGCAGAGGCTTCCTTGGCGTTTTCCGAAGTAGAACTCCTAAACAGGGCTATGAATTTGGCTTATAGTGCGAATTTGGGAGATGCCCATTACATCAACAAGGAATACGAGTTGATTGCAGCTGTCGAGCAGAAGGAAGTAAAAAATGCGGCCGAAACCATCCTCCGAGTGGAGAACAGTTCTGTATTGTATTACTTGGCGGAAGAATAACGAACCATAGCAAATGGCTCATTCCCTTGTTCTTCTTAAAAAAACTTTCTAATTCTGCTTTGTTGACGTAACTTTGTGATTTCGTTTCAGAATAAATAATACTTCTAATAACCCCCAGCAGATCCATGATCGCCACTTCCACAAAAGACAATCAAATTTTCGATCTCATTGCAGCGGAAAAAAAGCGCCAATTGCACGGGATCGAACTTATCGCCTCCGAAAACTTTGTTTCCGAGCAAGTGATGCAGGCGCAAGGAAGCATCTTGACAAACAAATATGCGGAAGGCTTACCAGGCAAACGCTATTATGGGGGGTGCGAGGTAGTGGACGAAGTAGAACAATTGGCCATTGACCGTATAAAGGAATTGTTCGGAGCTGAATGGGCAAACGTGCAACCCCATTCAGGTGCTCAAGCCAATGCAGCTGTCATGTTGGCCGTTTTGCAACCCGGAGACAAAATACTCGGTTTTGATCTTTCCCATGGAGGGCATTTGACACATGGCTCACCTGTCAATTTCTCTGGCAAACTTTACCAACCTTTCTTCTATGGGGTAGAACCGGATACTGGTACCATTGATTGGGACAAAGTAGAGACCATTGCAAAAAAAGAAAACCCTAAGTTGATCATCTGCGGAGCATCTGCTTATTCGCGTGACTGGAATTATAAAAAACTAAGGGAAATAGCAGATTCGATCGGGGCTTTGCTGATGGCAGATATTTCGCACCCTGCTGGATTAATCGCCAAAGGATTGTTGAACAATCCCATGCAGCATTGCCATATCGTCACAACTACGACACACAAAACCCTTCGTGGACCTCGTGGCGGGTTGATTCTTTTAGGGAAAGACTTTTCCAATCCTTTTGGACTAAAAACACCGAAAGGAGAGATTCGTCCTATGTCTTCACTCTTGGACTCGGCCGTTTTTCCAGGTACGCAAGGCGGTCCTTTAGAACATGTTATCGCGGCAAAAGCTGTAGCTTTCCACGAGGCATTGACAGACGAATACGGCGATTATGCCAAGCAGGTAAAAAAGAACGCTGCTGTTATGTGTCAAACGTTTGTGGACATGGGATATAAAGTGATCTCTGGCGGAACAGACAACCATTTGATGCTGATAGATTTACGTTCGAAAAATCTGACTGGTAAATTAGCACAAGAAACCCTTATCAAAGCAGACATCACAATAAATAAAAACGCTGTTCCGTTCGATGACAAATCTCCTTTTGTAACTTCTGGCATGCGCGTAGGTACTGCTGCGATCACGACAAGGGGCTTCAAAGAAAATGACATGGTGAAAATCGCCCAATTGATCGACAAGACTTTGATGCACCATGACAATGAGACCATCATTGGAGAAGTCCGGAAAGAAGTAAATAAATGGATGGAAGGATATCCACTTTTTCAAATATAACAAGACAAAAAAGGGGAGTTTGGCTCCCCTTTTTATTATCCGCTTCCCCTTCCTTCTTTTTCCCGCCCATTTTTACCCTTGTTTAACAAAGACTTTTTGTCCTACGTCCCGAATCCTATTATCTTTGCCCCCTCATTTACTTGATTTGCTCTTGATAGCAAGACCATTAGGAGAAGATATTCAAAAAGTATACCCAGAAAATTCATATTATGGATCGTAATTCCACCATTGGACTAGTCCTGATTACTGCCCTTTTGTTCGTTTATTTTGCTTTTTTTGCTCCCGACTCACAAAAGATTGCCGAAGAGCAGGCTGCCGAGCAAGCCAAAACGGAGGCCATAAAACCTCAACCCGAAGTTTCGCCTGAACTGGATTCGAGTAAAATAGGTTCTCTTTCTTCCTTAATACGAGGAGAGGCAAAGGAATATTATCTTGAAAACAACGATATCCAAGTTTTCTTTTCAAGCAAGGGCGGAAAAGTAACCCGGGTATTGGCAAAGAATTACAAGACCTATGAAAAGCAACCTGTATGGTTGGTGGATGAGGCCGCTACCCAGCTTTCTTTTGACCTTCCGTTAGCAAAAGAAACTGTCAACCTTTATACACTTGGTTTCGACAAGGTACAGCAAGGTACGAAAGGCGATTCCACCACGCTCACCTTCTTAGCCGAAACAGGTGCCGGACATTTTATCCAACAAACATATGCCCTTCCAAAAGAAGGTTTCACGCTTGCCTATACTTTGCAAACACAAGGGATCGGGGAACTAAATAAGGACAAGAACGTGCAATTCAGCTGGAAACAAAAACTCAGGAATTTTGAAAAGGATGCGGAGCAAAACCGCCTAAGCAGCACCATCAATTATTATACGAGCAACGAATCCTTTCAAAAGCTAAATGAGACAAGCAAAGAAGCTTTGACGGAAAAAGTAGAAGAATCTGTAAAATGGGTCGCTTTAAAGGAGAAATTCTTCAATACGGCCATTATTGCCAAAGATAAATTCACGAACGTAGAACTTGCCAGCTCCGTAGACCTATCCGATACCGAATTTATCAAATATCTTTCAGCACATTTGGAGTTCCCGGCCAACTCATTGTCACAGCAACAGGGAGTGGGTTTCACCTATTATTTTGGACCCAATCAATACCAGATCTGCAAAAAGGTCACGGATGGCTTCGAGGAAAATGTATACCTCGGATGGCCGATCTTGAACAATTTGAACCGTTTTGTCACGGTGCCTATTTTCAACTTGTTGGAAAAATTCATCAGCAATTATGGTCTTGTAATCCTGCTTTTGGTCGTGATCATTAAACTCATCTTGTTTCCTTTGTCGTACAGGTCCTACCTCTCCATGGCAAAAATGCGCGTGTTAAAGCCGGAAATGGACGAATTAAAAGCGAGGTATGGAGACGATTTGCAAAAGTCACAAGCTGAAACAATGAAATTGTACCAATCGGTAGGAGTGAATCCGTTGAATGGTTGTATCCCGGTGTTGCTCACTATGCCAGTACTGTTGGCGATTTTTAACTTTTTTCCAAATTCGATCGAATTGCGTCAAAAAGCCTTTCTGTGGGCCGACGATCTTTCGACATATGATGTGATCTCACAATTACCCTTTAGCATTCCCTTTTATGGCGACCATGTGAGCTTATTCACTATCTTAATGACCATTTCGACCCTTATCTACACTTGGTACAACAACCAAGTTTCTGCCAGCACGATGCAAGGACCTATGGTGGCGATGTCGTACATTATGCCTGTCGTCTTCATGTTCGTCCTGAATTCTTTGCCAGCCGCTTTGAGCTATTACTATTTTGTATCGAACGTGGTCACGATAGGCCAGCAAATGCTTATCAAAAGTTTTGTGAACGAAACGAAGATACGGGAACAATTGGATGCGAATAAAGTAAAAATTGCCTCCCAACCCCAAAAACAAAATAGGCTAATGAAGCGATTGGAAGAAGCAATGAAAGCGCAAGAAGAGACGAAAAAGCGAAAATAAGTAGGATATACGTTTGTTTCCTTCCTAAAATGAAAATTGTGTTTCTTTGCACTCTCTGCACTAAAAGGCGCACTCGCACATTCCATACAATACATTTGTGGTCCAATCCAGCATAAGGTGAAGGAAAGATTTCTGGACGTATTCTTAGGGTTTCTTAACTTTTTGGTGAAAGGGTATCGCACCTTTATGGCAAAATTTAAACTTTTGCCCAGAGTATGGCAGTTTTTTTTGGCCTTTGTCTTTTACTTCTGGTTGTACACTCGCATGGTCAGTGTCAATTTTCTTCTATTGTTTGGCTCTATGCCGGACATTGAAAAATTAGAAAATCCCAAACAAGTCATTGCATCAGAACTCTACAGTGCCGATGGAATTTTGTTGGGAAAATACTTCAGGGAAAACAGAAGCCCGGTAACCTATGAAGAAATTTCTCCTATTTTAGTCAAGGCCCTTACCTCTACAGAGGATGTACGCTTTTATGAGCACTCCGGAATCGATCTCAATTCCCTTATTTCCATCCCCATTTATTTACTAAAAGGAGATAACAGAGGAGGAAGTACGCTTACGCAACAGTTGGCAAAGAATCTTTTCAAAACAAGGACAGACGCTTCTAAGGGTATGTTAGGGTATGTTCCGCTGGTCAGTACCATGATCGTGAAAACGAAAGAATGGATCATGGCTACGCGTTTAGAAAAGACATTTACCAAAGAAGAAATTCTTACCATGTACCTCAACACGGTCGATTTCGGGAGCAATTCATTCGGAATTAAAGTAGCATCCAGTACTTTTTTTGGGAAAAGTCCACAAAACTTGACGATTCAAGAATCCGCCACCTTGGTAGGCTTATTGAAAGCACCTACCACTTATAGCCCTGTCTTGAATCCAGAAAACTGCGTTGAGCGAAGAAATGTGGTACTCGGCCAATTGTTAAAATACGATGTGATCAACACAACGGAATATGACAGCCTTACAAAACTTCCTTTGGTACTAAACTTTAAGCAGGAAACGCATAATGAAGGTTCTGGCACCTATTTTAGAAGTGTGGTCGGGAATTACCTGCGTGATTGGTGCAAACAAAATGGGTTGGACCTCTATGCAGACGGCCTGAAAATCTATACGACACTCAACTCCAGGATTCAAGCCCATGCCGAGGCTGCAGTAGATTCCCAAATGAAGATATTGCAAGAGAAATTCTACAAACATTGGAAAGGAAAAAATCCATGGGTAGATGATAAAGACAATGAAATTTTGGGATTCATTGAAAAAGTAGCCAAGCGCACAGACTATTACATTTATTTAAAAAAGAAATTCGGGGCAAATAAAGATTCTATCGATTTCCACATGAACAGAAAACGCAAAATGCGCGTTTTTTCGTGGAAAGGAGACAAGGACACCGTTTTGTCCCCAATGGATTCCATTCGCTATTACAAGCATTTTTTGCAATGCGGGATGATGACTATGGACCCTTTCAATGGCCAGATCCTTGCATGGGTAGGCGGGATCAATTTTAAGTATTTCAAATACGACCACGTATTCCAAAGCAAACGACAACCGGGTTCTACCTTTAAACCTTTTGTGTACTGTGCGGCCTTGGACAAAGGGATGTCCCCTTGCGATAAAATGGTGGACCAACGCGTATATATCAAATATTACGACCGTTGGCTCAAGAAAGATACCATTTGGAGTCCTCGTAATAGCGATTGGGTTTTTACAGGAGAAGAAATGACGTTGCGAAGAGCGATGGCCAAGTCTGTCAATTCCATCACAGCCCAATTAGTGGAAAAGCTGGGAGCTGAAACCATTATCGAATACGCTCATAAATTAGGGATCCAAAGCAGGCTGGATACCATCCCTTCTGTGGGTTTAGGATCAAGTGACGTGAGTTTATACGAGATGGTGGGAGCTTATTCCACTTTCTTGAACAAAGGAGTGTGGACAGAACCGGTCTTTGTTACTAGGATCGAGGATAAAAATGGAAATCTCATCCACGAATTTGTGCCACAACGTAAACACGCCATCAGCGAAGAGACTTCTTGGCTCATGCTCCACATGCTGAAAGGGGGCTTGGAAGAACCGGGCGGTACCTCACAGGCCCTATTTCAACATGGAGGGCTGTTCAAAGGAAATGAATTTGGTGGAAAAACAGGGACATCCTCCAATCACTCGGATGGGTGGTTTATGGGAGTAACAAAAAATCTTGTATCCGGCGTATGGGTGGGAGGGGATGACCGTAGTATCCATTTCCGAACCTCGGCACTCGGAGAAGGAGCCCGTACTGCCTGCCCCATTTATGGAATTTATATGGAGAAATTATATGCCGATAAAGAGACGGGAGTAAAAATGGGATATTTTCCGACTCCTTTTGTAAAGATTACCAAACCGTATAATTGCCGTACCAAGCTAAAACCCAAGATCGATTCTACTTCCATAGGAGTCGATTCACTTGGTGTCCTACCTGAAACGCCTCAGTAAACTTAACTTCCCAAAAATGCGATGGTATCGACACCATCTGCATAATCTATGAGCTTTGGACATTGGGTGGTCCCAAAATCGATTCTTTTAGGAATAACATTTATCTTGCTCACCACACATTGCAGATCCTGCTGTGATTTCTCCAATAATCGTCGTGCTTCTTCCAGTGTTTCATAATATTCAAAATAGAGGACAGACAACGGCGAAAACAATGAAGAAGATTCCTTCAATAACAAGAAGCCATTGTCATAATAAGGTTGCCCATTCACAATGAAAATGGCCTTATTATAGTCGTAATTATTTGCATATTTATGGTGCTGTATGGTATACGAAAAGGGCTCCATAGCTTCCAAAAAACGAGCGATTTCATAGCCTTTAGGCAAAAAAAGCTTCGAAACGTTGCGACAACCAAAACCATAATAGGTGAAAATATCCTCTGCTAAGGAATGCAAGTCGGAGCTGTTTTCCTGTCCGCTGAGAACTGCTACCGAAGTTCTGTTCTTTCGGATAATGTGGGGATATTTTCCGAAATAATGTTCGAAATAACGCGCTGAATTATCGCTTCCCGTACATATTACCCGATCAAACCCAACCAAGCGGTCGACTAATTGGATCCTTTCGGCAAAAGCTGGTTCCAACTCCATGATTTTATGGACTAAAAACTTGATGAGTACGCTATCGCTCTTACTCGGTTTTAATTGGATCCGGTGGCCCGCTATCAATACACAAAACAGGTCGTGAAAACCCACGGCAGGTATGTTCCCCGCCGATACAATGCCGATCGTTTCGGAGGGTCTATTTTCACCAAGCCATGGATAATGCAACACAAAATTGACTACCTCTTCTTCTTCCAGCATAATGGCCAAATTTTGCAAGGCTATCAAGACATTCTGTTCCGTAAACCAGGGATTTTCCATCCTTGCTTGAGAAGCTAAAAATGCCTTTTCTTGGTAAGGCAAGGTTCGAAGAAATTTCCCGAGATGTATAAAACATTCAAGACGCTTCGAAAGAGGTACAGTTTCTGTGAGAGGCATTGAGAGGGAGCGTATTATTTATACAAGCATACAAAGCTAAATTAAATCTATATTGTTAACTTTGCAGCCCAAAAATTTGTTATTTATTAAAATAACTGTCTTATGGCAATAATTATAACGGAGGAGTGTATCAACTGCGGGGCGTGTGAGCCCGAATGTCCTAACACTGCCATTTACGAAGGAGGAGCAAAATGGACATGGGCAGGGGGGACGAAGCTTAGCAAAGTGGAGATGGAAGACGGAACCATTATGGATGGTAAAGCTCCTCAAGAACCTGTTTCAAACGAATTTTACTATATCGTTTCCAATAAATGCACAGAATGCACAGGATTCCATGAAGAACCCCAGTGCGCGGCTGTATGTCCCGTAGATTGTTGTGTGGACGACCCAGATGTACGGGAAACCAAAGAAGAACTAGAAGCCAAAAAAGCTTGGCTTCATGATGAATAGTAGTAGGTAGTAGTGTGAAAAATGGACAGAAGCTTCCTGTCCATTTTTTTATCATTCCATTTGCGCACTATTAAACTTGTCCCCCCAATAGCCTGTCAACTAAAATTCCGGTAGCCACCCCTACATTTAGGGACTCTGCTCCTCCCCTCCTCGGGATATGTACCTTATGTGTTGCGTATTGTAGCAGCTCTTTCCGAATTCCATTTGCCTCATTTCCTACTAAAAGCATCGCAGGGAAGATACCAGGGGAGGTATAAATACTCTTTCCTTCCAAACAAGCAGCATAGAGAGGGATGTGGGCTTGATCCATAAGCAGAGATTGCAAATCGGCGTATGTGATATGCACTCTCGTGAAAGATCCCTTGCTGGCATTTATTACTTTGGGATTGTAAAAATCAACTGTTTCCAAGCTACATATGACATTCTTGATCCCATACCAATCTGCTACTCTGATGATCGTCCCTAAATTCCCTGGGTCATTTATGTTGTCCAATAGCAGTGTCAGTTTCCCAAATGTACTTGCATTGGGTAATTTATCAGTGTGTTTCGTCTTTGCTACTGCCAATACCGTCAGGTTATTTTCCAATGTTCCTATCTCGGCAAGTTGTGATTCTGGAATTGTTTGATAGACCAAGTCGCCGGGCTTGACAAGCTTCATTAATTCAGGTAATGCCTTCTCGGAACAGATGACTTGCAGTACTTCGTAGTCAGAATTCAACAATTCCACAACATTTTTTAACCCTTCTACCAAAAATGCGTGCTCGATTTTTCGGTATTTCTTATTTTGCAAGGAATTGATGTATCTTATATTAGCTCTGCTTAGCATCTTCAACGTTTGCGAAGACTACAAATCTACATACTGTTTGCCATTGTCACGTGTCTTCTGCTTAATTCTTGTAGTTCCATCGCATTCTTGGAGAAAAAGAAAAAAATAGACCAGACAGAATTTCTTCTATCTAAAGTCCAGGTAAAAGGAAATAAGGCAGTGTCCAAAGACAAGTTTACACCGCTCTATCAACAAAAGCCTAATAAAAAACTTCCTCTGCTAGGTTCAAGGCCCTATTTTTATTTTTATCTAATTGGGGAGTCGGTGTATTCCGAAGAAAAGATCAAAGAACGACTTGATAAAATCGAACGGAAGTATGACGCGAAGATTGCCAAAGACAGCACGAATGAAAAAAGAAGACGAAAGTTAGTAGCCAGAAAAGAAAAAAAACTGGACAAGCTAAATACCCAGCTGAAAGAAGGAAATGGATTTATGCGCACCTTCGGGGAGGCGCCCGCTATTGCGAACGGGGAATTAATCCAACGCACTGCCCAAATGATGGGACAAATGTTGAAAGCAAAAGGGTATTACCACAACCATGTCATTCCTCAATTTGATACGATAGGGAAGAAACTCAGCGTGATATATAAGGTGGAAGAAGGAATGCCACATAAAATTTCCTCCATAAAAATAACGGTCGCCAACCGACAAGCAGCAAACCTCATCGCGGACAACTCCACCTTGAGCTTTTTAAAAGTAGATAAGCGGCTGGACGAATCGGACCTGACTTCGGAACGAGACCGTTTAGATCGTCTTTTCAAAAACAATGGCTATTTCGATTTCGAAAAACAGGCCATTACGTACAGCATCGATACTACACAACAAGCCTATCAGGCAACTTTAGAACTCATTATTCACGCCGATTCGAATGCACTTTTATTTAAACGGTATAAAATCGGGAAGATTCTTTGTTTAATTGAACAAACAAGGGCAAACAGAGGGCATTCGGATACAACACAATTCGGCGGTGTAGATTTCATCCAGCCAAGGAGGAAATACGGCACTAAGACGCTATCAGGCAAAATTCTTTTTAAAATCGGCGATTACTACAGTGCGGAGAAAACAATGACGACGCAATCCGCTTTTGGAAATTTGGACAATTTCAAACTCATCGATATCCGGTACACCAAAAAGGGACATGAGGACAGCTCCCTGACAGCCGTGATCGTGCTCAATTCTCAAAAAAAATATCAAATAACGGACGAATGGGGGCTCAATGTAACACAAGGACTTCCAGGCCCCCAAGCAAGTATTTCCCTTCTAGACAGAAATGTATTGAAAGGATGTGAGAATTTGGATTTCAGCATACGCTATGGCATAGAAGGGGTGGCCAGCGCCACAAGCCAAGGCGGTGTATATAAGAGTGTGGAAGCTGCTGCAGATATGGGGATTACCTTCCCACAACTTTACATTCCCACTAAGCTCCGATTTAAATTCAATCATTTTTTTCCTAAGACTAGGCTCAATTTCGCATTCAATAATATCGTGAGGCCAGAGTACTCTCGAAGGAATTTCAAGTTAGCTCTTACCTATACGTTCTTGGTGAACACAAATTCGAGAATTGTCTTCTCTATCGCTGATTTAAACATTATCCAGACCCCTAAATTGACTTCCTTATTCTCGGACTATTTGGAAACGCTTTATTTACAGGGAAACACATTAAAATATAGCTTCCAACCTTCTTTTGTCTCCGACATTAATCTTTCTTATATCTACAACAACAACGATTTTACAAAATTTGTCAATGGCAGCTTCTTTCGGATCTATGCAGAAAGCGGTGGAATGGTGCTCGGTATTCTTGAGAAATTTTTTAAAGACAGGGGACTTATCACTGATGATAAACTTTTTGGCCAATTGTCGTATTACCGTTATGTCAAGTCCAATATCGATTGGAGGATTTACCGTACCACAAGCAGGTATTCACAATTGGTCTCTAGAATAAATGTCGGGGCCGTTTATCCTTTTATAAACGACGCTGTGCCGTACGAAAAGTATTTCTTTTCAGGAGGAAGCAACGGCATGAGAGCGTGGCGCCCAAGAAGGTTGGGACCAGGCTCCAAAGTTCCTGCCTTGAATCCAGACGGCAGTTATAACTATAAATACGAGCAACCGGGCGAAATCATATTAGAAGGAAATCTGGAATCGCGCTTTAAATTGATAAAGTTCATAGAAGGTGCCTTTTTTGTGGACGCGGGCAACGTTTGGCGTATAGGAAGCACCATAGACAGTGATCTTCCTCAAGATTTCAACATAAAAAGGTTTTACAATGAGATTGCACTAGGATCGGGAGTCGGCTTGCGTCTCAATTTTACCTTTATCGTCATCCGATTTGATCTTGGCTTAAAAGTCTTCGATCCCGCCTACCCAGTTGGAGAAAAATGGGTAGTGAAAAATTGGTCCTTTAACAGTATTTTTGGTAAAAATGAATTTGGGTTGCTCAATTTGGGGATAGGCTATCCTTTTTAGTATATGTTGAAAGAAACCATTTCAGGAGAGTTTAAGAAAATACAAGGACGCATTTGTGCTCAAATCGAAGCTGTGGACAAAACAGGAACATTTGTCCCAGACATCTGGATCCGACAAGAAGGCGGGGGCGGAGAAAGTAGAATTTTGCAAGGCGGGGCGATATTGGAAAAAGCAGGAGTCAATTTCTCGGAAGTGTATGGGCCCGTTTCGGAAAAAATGAAAGCCTCCTTTAAATTTCCAGGCGGTAATTTTTACGCCACGGGAGTTTCGATCGTCATGCACCCTCAGAATCCCCATGTTCCGATCATCCATATGAACATCCGCTATTTTGAATTGGAAGGACATTCTTGGTGGTTTGGCGGTGGCATCGACCTCACTCCTATTTATGTCGACGAGGAAGAAGCCCGTTTCTTCCATAAGACCCTCAAATCATGTTGCGATGGGCACAACAAAGAGTATTACGATCGGTTTAAAAACTGGGCAGATGACTATTTTTTTATTCCCCATCGCAATGAAACGAGAGGAATAGGAGGCATATTTTTTGACCGTCTAACAAGTTCTGAACCCGATAAGCTTTCCCTTTTCGAATTTGTATGTGAAGTGGGGAATACATTCGCTTCACTTTACTCAGAGATTATAAACCGGAAAAAGGACAAATCTTATACGCAAGAACAACTCCTTTGGCAATCTCTAAGAAGGAGCCGCTACGTAGAATTTAATTTGGTCTACGACAAGGGAACAAAATTCGGACTCTACAGCGATGGAAGAACGGAATCTATTCTTATGAGTATGCCTCCCCATGCCGAATGGCGTTATAACTATCAACCCGCCAAAGGAAGTGAAGAAGAGAAAACGCAGGAATTGCTAAAAAAAAATAAGGCTTGGATTTGACCAAGCCTTTATTACAAAATCTTTGTGAATGCTTTCTATCTCCTCTTAATCGTTTTGCGACCAGTCGGGATCCTGTTCAAGTTACCTTTTTTGCTTTGATCCGTGAAGGCTGCGATCATGTATTCTAAACGTAGGTTAAATGTAAAATAGCCATCTTTTTTGTTTGGATTTCCCCGTACTCTTCCGTCGAAATAAGGCATGTCAGACCTATTGGATAGTTCTGCAGCTTTAGAATCTGCCCCACCAGGAAATGTACTTGGATCTTTATAATATTTCCCGCTTACGTCATCCAGGTAATCTGTGAATGTAATTCTATACACAAATTCCCCGCTCAAGTTCAAATCGTGCCGCAATCGTGTACGTAACCCAAAACCCATGGGAATAACGGGAGTGAAACTACCATAGTTTTTACCTTCTGTATGATATTTTCTCAAGCTGTACCAATGCCCATCCAATTTACCTTGGGGATTGTAATACGCCAAGCCAATACCAAGTTCTACATAAGGCTCCACTGTTCTCCGTCTTTCAAACTTGTGCTCAAATTTAAACACGTCTACCATGGCCAAAGCCGAAAATTCTAAAATGTCAGTCCTAAAGCCTAGATCTCTTTCTGCTTTATAGATTTTATCGCTGTTGGCCAAGCGCGTCCAAAAAAAATCAGCCTTGATACTCAATCTTGGATTGTATCGGTAATAGGCCCCAAAACTTAAAGAATGTCTAAATTGATAACAGTTCCACCCATCGCAAATATCGCCATAGTAGGTAGAAAGACCTAAACCGGCCGTTACCTTAATGAAATTAAGCGCGTTTAATTTCTTGGATTTTAACGTTTGTGTGTGGTGTGGTTTGTGACCGTCGTGCTGCGCTGTTGCTACAAGGGAAGGTATAAGCAAGCTCGAGGTAAGTAAAAAAAGGCTTACTAGAGATTTTTTCATTCTTGCGCTTTTACGGTTTAATTTGTGAATTTCAAAAATAGGAAATTTGATTTTGCCAACAATACCCTACGTGATGTTTTTAGATATTTTAAACAAATACTTGGCCAATATATCGAATTCTAAATTCACTTTCATGCCCTTCTGTAAAAATTTAAAGACCGTATGTTCATATGTATAAGGAATAATCGTGACTGAAAAATTGTCTTTTTCTGAGGTAACAACGGTCAAACTCACTCCATTTATACATATTGAACCTTTCTCAACGGTCATATTTCCCATCACTGGCAGGTGGCTAAACTGATATGTCCAACTGCCATTTTTTTGTTCGATTTCCTCACAAATACCAGTCTGATCGACATGTCCTTGCACGATATGGCCATCAAATCTTCCGTTAGCTAACATACACCGTTCAAGATTCACAAAATCTCCCATCAAAAGCGTGCCAAGGTTAGTACGTGACAATGTTTCTTCCACGGCCGTCACATTGTAAGTTTTTTGCATGAAATCAAGTTCTACCACAGTTAAACAGACGCCGTTATGCGAAATACTCTGACCAAGTACAAGCTCTTCCACAAAGGGGGCATGTAGGGTCATGTCTTGATTTCCATTTTCATATTTGCGCACATCTGTCACTTTTCCCAAGCACTCTATGATTCCAGTAAACATATCGTTTCATTTTCTCGCCTCACAAAGGTTATATTTACCCGCCAGTATTACAAGACATGCAAATGGACGATTACAAACATAAAGGCCTTCGAAAAAAACTGGGAAAAGAATTAGAAGGAAAAGGGATTCATGACGTTGCTGTACTGAATGCCATCCAAAACGTTCCGCGGCATTCTTTTCTCGACTCAGTCTTTTTAGAACAAGCCTATATGGACAAAGCACTCCAAATAGGAGAAGGACAAACCATTTCACAACCTTTTACTGTTGCCTTTCAGACACAATTGCTGGAAGTAATACCTGGGGATAAAATATTGGAAATCGGGACAGGCTCTGGCTACCAAGCCTCGATCTTATGTGAAATGGGAGCCAAAGTATATTCCATCGAACGAATAAAATCGCTTCACAAAAGTGCTTCTGTCTTACTGAAAAAGCTAGGGTACAAACCGGAATTATTCTTGGGAGATGGCACTTTGGGTCTTAAAGCATTTGCCCCATTCAAAAGAATCATTGTAACAGCAGGTGCTCCTATCGCCCCAGAACCGCTTTTAGATCAACTCGATGTAAACGGGACAATGGTCATTCCAATCGGAGATGGCAAAATCCAATACATGATGCGATTTAGGAAACAACTGGATGGAACAATTGTAAAAGAAGAACATGGTACATTTAGATTTGTACCTTTGGTAGGAGAAAAAGGATGGAAAACAACACCCAAGATTTAATAGCAAAACCTTGTGCCGGCTCTTATGCCGAAATGACAGAGCTGGTCCTTCCCAACGATACGAACATGTTGTTCAATTTGATGGGAGGAAAATTGATGCATTGGATGGACATTATAGCTGCAATCTCAGCATTGAGGCATTCAAATCGGGTAGTGGTAACGGCCTCTGTCGACAATGTTTCGTTCAAAGAACCAATCAAGCTGGGAAACGTGGTGACTCTGAAAGCAAAGGTTACCAGGGCTTTTAAAACTTCTATGGAAGTCCATATCGAAGTTTGGGGAGAAGACATTCCCGCTAAAAAGAAATTCAAAAGCAATGAAGCCTTTTTCACTTTTGTGGCCTTGGACGAAACTGGAAAGCCTGTCCCTATTCCGCCCGTCATTCCGGAAAGTACTCTAGAAAAAGAGTTTTATGAAAGTGCCAATACACGAAGAGAACTTCGATTGATCATGGCAGGAAAAATAAAACCCACTGACGCCAGCAATCTTAAACTGTTATTCGACAAAATGTAAGGAAGGTCACTTGGTGAGAACCAAACCATTGATCGCCTCCACTGCCATAATTTCGGGCACTGCTCTTTTGACCGCTTCTTCGATGCCCGCTTTCATGGTCATTGTAGACATGGCGCAGCTGCTGCATGTTCCTGTAAGCTCCAATTTGACGATGTTGTCAGGCGTGATTTCTACTATCTTCACATTTCCCCCGTCCGCTTCTAGGTAAGGCCTCACGGTGTCTATGGCAAGTTCTACCCTTTCTAAGAGATCCATAACTTATTTAGAATGAATACAAATTTGGTGAACGAAATTCAGAAAGACAACCCAATGTGGCATCTTAATTTTTCCTACCCAAGAATTCTATCCATTCATCATAAATAGGACCTGAGAAATCGCGCAGGAACATTAAGAAAGATGGCTTGAAAGGCTTTTGACGCAGTGGCATTTTTGCCTCCTCAGGAGTCTGATCCCCTTTCCTCGCATTGCAGTTTTTACATGCTGTGACCAAGTTGTCCCAAGTAGAACCTCCCTTTCTGCTTTTGGGGAGTACATGGTCCAGCGTCAAGTCATAGGTAGATCCGCAATATTGGCATTTGTGACTGTCTCTCCTAAAAATATTTTGTCTGCTTAAAATAACACCTTTGTAAGGAAGGTGTACATAGTCCCGTAAACGAATAACACTGGGTATCGGATAGTTGGATGAAACTGTACGAAAATACCCATCTTTTACATCCGTGACAACTTCTGCCTTGTTCATAAAGACCAATAGAAAAGCTCTGGTCGGGGCACATGTGGTCAAGGCTCTGTAGTCCTGATTCAATACCAGTGTTTTATTATTCATGGCGCAGCTTATTTTATTTCCTCTACGATTCTTCTGATACCGGAAAGTGTATGTGAATACAACCCAGTGTCTCCGTTAATAATTCCTATTTGGTCTATTTTATCGATCCTTACTTTTCCATGTGCATGAATAATTTCCTCTGAGTTTAGCAATATCCCCACATGCGTCACTCTTCCTTGGTCATTAGAAAAAAAGGCCAAGTCGCACGACTTGGCCTTTTTGATATTCTCAACAGACGTTCCCATACTGGCTTGCTGCCAGGCGTCCCGTTTGAGCTTATGGCCACTACTTCGAAATACGATCTGGACCAGACCCGAACAATCTATCCCGGCATGACTTTTCCCGCCCCAGAGATAGGGCGTGTGTAAAAATGTCTTTGCATTATGGAGAATTGTATGAGGCAATCCTTTGTCTATTTTTTTTGTACTCCCTTTAAAGGAGAATTGTTTTCTTCCTAAATATACGTAATCCCCGTCAAAAAGAGGCAAATAGCTGCCAAAAAAAATTGGAGATCGTATTTCATCCGTCTCTATATAGCCGATCGTATCTGTCGAAATAAACGGACTGCCTCCTTTTAAAAGAGTAGCTTGTTCTTTGGAAAGTTCAGAAAAAAGCTTCTTGTCCATCCAACCGACATATGTGTCTTCTTCTATTCTAATTTCGATCCATTTGCCATTCTCGGATTCCCTCAATAGCTCGTACGTATCCCCAAAGAGTAATTGAGTCACCATTTCGCTCTTATCGGATGCTTCTGCCCGTATGGGCACCAAATTGTATGTGCAAATGCCAAACATGCGCTTAATTTACTATTAAAAAGGGGACAATACCAGTACTTCCCCTATAGTAAACGTATAAATGGGCTAAATAGGTTTTTCTCTGAAAAAGTTACTGCTACATATTCTCCTTTTTGGCCTATCCTCAAGAGCGGTCTGTCAATTTCCCGCAGATACGACACGCTATCAGGTGAAAAATAAAACTAAACTAAACTTTTATTTCTCTTTGGATGTACGCAGATCTTTGGTCCGGGACGTGACGGCCAAGATTAGCGGATTAAAGGTAGGCCTTACTTTTCTTCGCCGTAATACGGTAGGAATCGGGTATTACAATATGGGAAGGCCCATTTTTCAGGATTATTATGTGAGCAACGGCGTAGATTATGATGCCACACAAGCATTTGTCTCGAAAAAGACTGGCCAAAATGTCGATGTGGAAACACGTGTCCAATTGTCTATGGCTTACATTTCATTGTTTTATGAATACAGAGTGTTGGCACATCGGAAATGGAACATAGACCTTACGATTCAAAGTGGATTTGGCCAAGCCTATATTATCGCTTACAATAAAGCAAACAACCGCTTGGCACCTGGCTATCCACATCATATCCCTATCAATTTGCTGGAAGGCTCCGTATTGGTCCAGTACAAAATTTTTACTTGGTTTGGCGCAGGTGCCGGAATAGGATATCGTCATATGCTCAATCCCGACGATTATGTGACCAGCACCTTCAATTACCCCATTTGGATTCTTAAATTTATGATCTTCCCAGGAAAACTGTTGAATGTGGCAAAAGGAAAGGAAAAGTGGTACCGATGAGGAATACTTTAAAATATTTTTTTAAACTCTTTAAATTCCTGTAATTTTGCCCCGCAAATAATCAACCGACTTATTTGCGCATGTCTCACCTCAGCCACAAAGTGCTTTATGAAGCACTTACCTACGACGACGTCCTTCTTATCCCTGCTTATTCGGAAATTCTTCCCAGAGACACTGAAACAAAAACGCAGCTTACACGTGGGATCGCGCTGAACATTCCCTTGGTATCGGCGGCTATGGACACTGTTTCAGAATATGAAATGGCAGTGACAATGGCCCAAGAGGGTGGGATTGCGATGATTCATAAGAACATGAGCATCGAAGCCCAAGCAAATCAAGTGCGGAAAGTGAAGCGTTCAGAGAGTGGTTTGATCCTCGACCCGATTACCTTGGACGAAAATGCTCTTCTTCAAGAAGCACTCCACATCATGAAGGAATTCCGGATCGGAGGGATTCCCGTGGTAGATGGAAACCGGAAATTAGTAGGGATTATTACCAACAGGGACATCCGATTTCAGAAGGACCCCCGCAGACCCGTCAAGGAAATCATGACAACGGAAAACTTAGTCGTGGCACCTGAAGGAGTAGACCTGGCGACGGCGGAAGAAATATTGCAACAATACACAATAGAAAAACTGCCTATTGTGGACAAACATTACAAACTCGTCGGACTCATCACCTACAAAGACATTTCGAAACGCAAAGACCACCCCAATTCATGTAAGGATGAGTTTGGACGCCTCAGAGTGGGAGCGGCAGTAGGAGTTACACACGATACGCTGAAGAGGATTGAGGCCTTGGTATATTCAGGGGTAGACGTCATCAGTATAGACACGGCCCACGGACATTCAGCCGGAGTAATCGGCATGTTAAAGGAGGTAAAACAAGCATTTCCGAAATTACAGGTAATTGTAGGAAATGTGGCAACGGGTGCAGGCGCAAAGGCGTTGGCCGATGCTGGTGCCGATGCGGTGAAAGTAGGAGTTGGTCCGGGAAGTATTTGCACGACCCGCGTGATTGCGGGAGTCGGAGTGCCTCAGCTAAGCGCAGTAATAGAAGCGGTGGGTGCCTTAGAAGGGACGGGAGTACCCGTCATTGCCGACGGTGGAATCCGTTTTTCTGGAGATATCGCCAAGGCAATAGCAGGTGGTGCCCATACAGTGATGATCGGATCGCTCTTGGCCGGCACGGAGGAAGCACCAGGGGAAGTAGGAATTTATGAAGGACGCAAATACAAAACTTACCGTGGAATGGGCTCATTGGAAGCCATGGAGGATGGTTCAAAAGACCGTTATTTCCAAGATGCGGAAGATGATTTAAAAAAATTGGTTCCTGAAGGAATTGTAGGGCGCGTTCCATTCAAGGGGAAAGCCAATGAAATTATCTACCAAATGATCGGAGGCTTAAAAGCAGGAATGGGCTATTGCGGGGCAAAGGATATCCTTGCTTTGCAACAGGCAAAATTTGTGAAGATAACGACTGCAGGTGTGAAGGAGAGCCATCCTCATGATGTTCAGATAACAAAAGAAGCCCCGAACTATAGCAGATAATCCAGCTACACTATTACATTACCTGCAAAGAGAAATTTAACCAAAAAAGATATGTTCACTACAGAGAAGCAAAAAATAAGCTATGCCATCGGAAACAGCATCGGCCATAATTTCAAGGATCAAGGAATCGATGTAGAGCCTTCCATTGTGGCACAAGCCATACAAGATGTGCTCACAGATGGAAATTTGGCCCTTACCGAATCGCAAATGGAAGAGGTAATGCGAAATTTCCAACGCATGATGCAAGAAAAAGCACAGGCGAGCCAATCGAAGGCAGGAGAAGCAAATAGGACAGAAGGAAAAGAGTTCTTGGAAGCCAATAAAACGAAAGAAGGAGTGGTGACACTGCCTAGCGGCTTGCAATACCAAATCATCACCCAAGGAACTGGGCCAAAGCCAGGACTGAAGGATACGGTCACCACGCATTACCATGGTACATTGATCAATGGCAAAGTCTTCGATAGCTCGATACGAAGAGGACAGCCAGCCAGTTTCCCAGTAAATGGCGTGATATCTGGCTGGACAGAAGCACTGCAATTGATGCCAACCGGTTCAAGATGGAAATTATTCATCCCTTCCGAATTGGCATATGGTGAAAGAGGGGCCGGAGCCGACATTGGCCCAGGAACAACGTTAATTTTTGAAGTAGAATTACTCTCCATAGGGTAATACATCTTATATATAGCTCCCTCTTCTACATGACAGAAGAGGGAGCCTTTTTGTAGTACTTGGAACTGACGACCTCTATCTCTTCGTTAGGCATATAGTTGCGCATGTTTCCTATTTCTTACCGATAAAGTACATTTGGGTATGTCTTTCACAGAGATTTTCAACGCATACACATGGGAGGAGATAAAGAATTCCATCTTGGCAAAAACACAGGAGGACGTTGAGATCGCGTTGTCAAAACAATCTAAACGCGACTTAGAAGATTTTAAGGCCCTTATATCGCCCGCTGCTGCCCCTTATTTGGAAAAAATGGCCGTTTTGAGCAGGCAAATTACATTGAAAAGATTTGGGAACACGATGCAGCTGTTTGTTCCTTTCTACCTTTCCAACGAGTGCCATAATGTATGCACTTATTGCGGATTTAGTTTCGGAAACAAGGTAAAAAGGAAGACGCTTTCCGATTCCGAGATTTTACAAGAAGTAGAAGCAATCAAGAAACTAGGATTCGATCACGTGCTATTGGTAACGGGTGAAGATCAGACAAATGTCGGATTGTCTTATTTTAAGAATGCATTACACCTGATTCAACCCCACTTTGCCAATGTTTCCATGGAGGTACAACCTTTGGACGAAAAAGAATACGAAGAGTTGATCGCAATGGGACTACATACTGTATTGGTCTACCAAGAAACCTACCACAAAGAGGATTATCGCAAACACCATCCAAAAGGGAAGAAGGCCCAATTTCAATACCGCCTTGAAACTCCAGACCGTTTGGGAAAAGCAGGTATTTATAAAATAGGGCTTGGAGTGTTATTTGGCCTAGAAGATTGGCGGACAGACAGCTTTTTTACGGCCCTTCACTTAGAATATTTGGAAAAAACCTATTGGCAAACAAAATATTCCATCTCTTTCCCTAGGCTTCGCCCTTTTTCTGGAGGCCTAGAACCCAAGGTTGAAATGAGCGACAGAGAACTCGTGCAACTGATCTGTGCCTACCGGATTTACAATGAAGAAGTAGAGCTTTCCCTTTCCACACGCGAAAGTCCAAAATTCAGGGACAACGTGATAAAATTAGGCATCACGAGCATGAGTGCTGGGTCAAAAACCAATCCTGGAGGATATGCAGTGGAGAAGGAATCGTTGGAACAATTTGAAATCGATGACAATCGGAGCCCATCCCAAATAAAAGAGATGCTGCATAGGCAAGGATATGAAACGGTGTGGAAAGATTGGGACAAAAGTTACCTTCCCCCAAAAGAGGATATAGTCATCCTCCAATAGGCCGATTGCCATTTCGCGTTAATATGTTTAGTTTTGTACCATCCAAAAAATGAGATGTACATATGTTGACAAGAATCTTCCTCATTCCTGTTTTTCTGGTTACCTGCATCTTTTTGCATGCTCAAAACTTACAACCGACCGACTACGAAGCACTCGTAAATTTTAAAATCACAGACGACAAAGGAGTACCAGAACAAGACGCCATTGTCGTAGTGGAAAACACGGTGGATAAAACAATCAAGAAAGATACTTCCAATTTAGATGGCAATACCGAAATGCTACTAAAGAAAGGTTCTTCCTACAAACTTAAAGTAGAAAAATTCGGTGGTGTATTTGATTTCGGCCTCTTTGATGTACCCAAGCAAGAGGGAAAATTTACCATGGAAGAGAATCTGCAGATCAAAGTCATCACAAAATACAATAGGGTGTATGAACTTAAAATCCACTTCGCTCCTAATAAATCGGATCTCTATCAAGCCGCGAAAACCGAAATTGACAAACTGTACGAGGAAATGGTAAAGAATCCGACGATGAGGATCGAAGTCGCCGGACATACCGACAATGTAGGAGACGACAAATTGAATTTACAGGTTTCTCAAAGACGCGCCAATTCCATCAAGGAATATTTAGTGCAAAAGGGGATATCCGACAAGCGTATCATTGCCAAAGGATACGGTGAAACTGCCCCTCTCGCGGACAATGCCACAGAAGAAGGTCGTACGCGCAATAGACGGATCGAGATCCGAATGCTTTAACTTGTCGACGCTGCAACAGAAAATTCTCTTTTTAGCCCCTTATCCATTTGACCGGGTAGCCTCGCAGCGTTTTCGTTTTGAACAATATTGGAATGAATTTGCCGCATGGAATATTGACGCCGACTTCCAATCATTTTATTCTGATGCTGATTTTGAAGTTTTATACCAAAAGGGGCATTTTATACGAAAAATCGGGACAGTCCTAAAGGGATTGTTTTCCCGTTGTAGTTTATTCTTCCGTCTCCATCACTATGACAAGGTGTTTGTACATAGGGAAATATGTCCGATAGGCCCTCCCTTCTTTGAGCTTCTTTTTGCAAAATGCTGGTCCAAGAAGATCTTCTATGATTTTGACGACGCCATTTGGCTCCCCAACACCTCGCATGAAAACAGGTGGTCTGCCTCTTTCAAATGCCACTGGAAAGTTCGCTACATCTGTAAATGGTCCAAGAAAGTAAGCTGTGGAAATGAATTTCTGGCCGATTATGCCCGACGGTATCAAAAAGAAGTGTGGTATATTCCTACTACCCTCGATGTAGATGGCATTTCATCCACATCTTCTCCAAACGACAGTTCGACAAATTTAAAGATCGGTTGGACCGGAACCCACTCCACATTGAAATACTTGGAAAAGGTAGTGCCTGTATTAAAAGAAATCGAAAAAGTTCTTGATTTTACTTTTATCGTGATTGCAGACAAGAATCCTTCCTTGCCGCTAAAAAACTACGTGTTTGTCCCTTGGAAGAAAAAATCAGAATGGAAGGATCTGGCACAGTTGGATATTGGCATTATGCCTCTTGACCGTTCCGATTGGGAAGAAGGCAAATGTGGTTTTAAAGCACTTCAATATTTGTCCCTTGGCATTCCTGTTATTTTGAGTCCGACAAGGGCAAATAGCCGAATCGTTGAAAATAAGGTCAATGGATGTATATGTCACTCACAAGAAGAATGGAAAGATGCCTTAATTCAACTTGCGAACAACCCAAACCAAAGGCGGGAATTTTCTTTGCAAGGGAAGAAAACAGTGGAAACCTTCTACAGTAAAAAAGCTTGGCAATCACGTTACCAAGCTTTTTTACAGCAATGATGTGTATTACTATACTGTGATGAGGCTTTCTTTCCTTCCGCTCAGTATGTCGATCATTCGAATAAGGTCTTTGTTTACAGGTTTCTTTTTGGAAATAGTATCTTCAAATGGTGTATATACAAGGCTTCTGTTGACAATCCCTGCCATTACACCTGTTTTTCCTGCCAAAAGACCTTCTACGGCAGCAAGGCCAAGACGGCTAGCCAACACCCGATCTGCGGCTGTGGGAGAGCCTCCCCGCTGTGTATGCCCTAAATTGGTCACTTTTATATCCAATTGAGGAAGTTGTTTTTTTACCTTCGCACCAATCTCCATTGCATTTCCCTCTTCATCGCCTTCTGCGACAATGATCACGTGGGAAGATTTGGTATGCAATGCTGTGGCAGTTAACTTAGTGACGATATCTTTGATCTTCGTTCTTGTCTCTGGCATGATGGCCATTTCAGCCCCACCTCCTATCGCACAGCGAATCGCGATAAAACCGGTATCTCTTCCCATTACTTCAATAAAAAATACCCGCTCGTGCGCGTCCGCGGTATCTCTGATCTTATCTATGGAATCCAACGCTGTATTTACTGCTGTATCGTACCCAATTGTAAAATCTGTTCCAAAAAGATCATTGTCAATGGTCCCTGGAACTCCGACACTGGGAATCCCATATTCTTCATAAAACAATTTAGCACCGGTAAAGGTACCGTTCCCTCCAATGGGGACAATCGCATCTATGCCGTAATTTTTGACGTTTACATATGCCTTTTGCCTTCCTTCTTTGGTCCGGAATTCCTCGCTACGGGCAGATTTCAGTATTGTTCCTCCACGTTGAATAATATTGCTCACCGAAAGTCCATTCATCGGAATGAACTGGCCCGAAATCATTCCTTCATAGCCTCTCAGAATGCCGCACACTTCTACATTATAATAAAGGGCGCCCCGTACAACTGCGCGAATAGCTGCATTCATTCCAGGCGCATCGCCACCACTTGTAAACACAGCTATCTTCTTAATTGGGGATGTATTCATTGGTTTAGGTATTTTTCAAGCCAAAAACTATATTAACTGCTTCTAAAAATACAAAACAGGGGAACATTTCACTATAAAACAGCCGTGATTTGTAAAGAATTTTTAAAAAAAATTGGATTTAGGTCTTGCTATTCGACCACTCCTTCCAAAACGTCTTTGATATTCAACCTTTTACCATCCTTATACGGCACAATCCACGCATCTTTCACGCCCATTTCCCGCAGATATTTCTTGAAACGATCCGATTCCCAGTATTCGCTAAAATAGCCCAACGTATATTTTTTAGTCCCGTCAGGATCCACATCCCCGCTAAAATACTTGTTGTTTTCAAAGTATTTGGTAAGGTCCTTGTTCTTAAATGCCCCAATTTGTACTTTGAAAACGACGCCTTGTGCATTGGCATTTTGTCGATCATACCCGGAAGAAGTGATGTCTTTTTCATTTGCTTCCGCAGGCATCTTAATAGAATTGGCCTTTACATCGGTCAATTGCTTTTCCAGTTCTGCAATCTTATCATCTTTTCCTTGGAGCTGGCCTTTTGTACTCTCCACCTCGCTCTTCAATTGGTCCCTCTCTTCATACAAAGCTTTCAGGGCCAAGGGGTCCATCGCTTTGAGTTTTTTTGCCCATTCCTTCTGATCGTCTTGTGAATAGGCAAAAAAGCTTATGGATAAAAATAGGTAGGTAAGTGGGATATACAATTTCATCATGCCCTAAAGTAACGATTTTTGAGAAAATCCGATTCTCTATCCCCTACGAATTTTTATACAGGTTAGTTTCATTTCAAGCTGCCTATCATATCTTCAGGCCTGACCCACTCGTCAAATTGTTCATTTGTCACCAATTTCAATTGCAAAGCAGCTTCTCGCAGCGTTAAATTTCCTTTGTGGGCGGTTTTTGCGATCTTGGCTGCATTTTCATATCCTATATGCGTATTTAATGCCGTCACCAGCATAAGTGAATTTTCCATATGCTGTTTGATCACCGGTTTATTGGCCTCGATACCCTCTACGCATTTTTCGTTAAACGAAACGCAAGCATCACCTAGCAAACGGGCAGATTGTAATACGTTGGCTGCAATAAGCGGTTTAAAGACATTTAACTCGAAATGGCCCATAGAACCTCCTATAGATACTGCCGTGTCGTTTCCTATTACTTGTGCGCATACCATTGTGAGGGCTTCCGGCTGAGTAGGATTTACCTTTCCTGGCATAATCGAAGAACCGGGTTCGTTATCTGGGATGATGATTTCCCCTATGCCACATCTTGGACCTGAACTTAACATCCGGATATCATTGCCTATTTTCATCAAAGAAACTGCCGCTCTCTTCAGTGCCCCTGAAAGTTCCACCATGGCATCGTGTGCAGCAAGTGCTTCAAATTTATTAGGAGCTGTTACGAACGGCAATCCTGTAAGTTCCGCAATCTTTTTGGCTACCAACACATCATAGCCCTTTGGCGTATTTAAGCCAGTCCCAACTGCTGTCCCTCCAAGAGCCAATTCCTTCACCATTTCCAGTGCATTCTTGACTGCCCTTATGCCATTGGTCAATTGCTGCACATAACCTGAAAATTCCTGCCCAAGCGTAAGGGGAGTGGCGTCCATGAAATGGGTACGGCCAGTTTTTACGATGTCTTTGTATTCTTCGGATTTGGCTTTTAATGCATCCCGAAGTTTTTCCAATCCAGGAAGTGTAATTCCTACTACTTGTTTATATGCTGCGATATGCATCGCTGTCGGATAGGTATCATTGGAAGATTGGGACTTGTTTACATCGTCATTCGGGTGCAAAATTTTCTTCTCATCTGTAAGTTGCCCACCATTTTTCACGTGCGCGCGGTATGCCACTACCTCATTCACGTTCATATTGCTCTGCGTTCCGGAACCTGTTTGCCAAATAACTAAAGGAAACTGGTCGTCCAAAGCACCTGTTAAGATCTCATCGCACACATTTGCGATCAGGTCTCTCTTTTCTGCGGATAAAACCCCTAACTCATGGTTTGCCAAAGCTGCTGCTTTCTTCAAATAAGCAAAGGCATACACGATTTCTTTTGGCATGCTGCCTTCTGGCCCAATTTTGAAATTGTTCCGAGAACGTTCAGTTTGCGCTCCCCAAAATTTGTCGGCAGGTACTTTTACCTCCCCCATCGTGTCTTTTTCTATCCGGAATTCCATTGGTTTATCTGCTTCTTGGTGGCAAATCTAGAAATATTCGATATTGATTGGTTGTCTTCTAAAATAAAAAATAAGATGTAAGAATCAGATGGAAATACCCTGAAAAAAAAGAAGCCCGATCCAAACTCTGAAAGAAGTAAACCAGTTAAAAGAATAGAAGCCTGTAGTTAGTGGCTACAGGCTTCTCTAAATAATTTTGTAAAATACTGAACACTTAAAGTCTAAAAGTAAACACTATCACTGTAAAAAGTACCCGGTGAAAAAATAGCTCTAAAAGTGTAGACCAAACAGTACATCAAAAATAGCGGTTCTCTTATTAAATGCAAACCCCTAACCTATTTTTTCACATTTTTTTGATAAATTTGTACTTTTTAGATAAACATTAGTGTTTTTTCCTGCTAATTGGCCTTTTTGAATTGAACTTTTAAAAGGTTTTTTTAAAAAATGTCACCAAAAACGAGGTGAAAACTGAAAAAAAATATACTTTTTTTAAAAAAATGCCCTCATTTCTTAGCGAAAACATAACAATTATGGGTGTAACGTTTAAAAAAGGTGTTACTACATCCAAATGTCACCTAAACATATGTTCTAACATCGATTTGACTGCCTTGGATAAGTCGGCTCTATTTCTCCGTTTCCTTGATCCACTCCTCCTGTCTGTTCATAGTAGAATGTTTCCTTGATTTGGTAAATTTGTTCTCGCAAAGACTACTTAGGACCGCGTGAATAATTTTTTCCTGACAAGAATTGAATTCTTAAAAGGTACCGGAGAAAAAAAGGCACAGCTTTTAAACAAAGAGCTCTCCATTTTTACCTTCGCCGATTTTCTGCAATTCTATCCTTTCAGGTATGAGGACAGAACACGGGTGTATAAAGTAAACGAGCTTACGGAACACCTTCCCAATATCCAACTGCACGTGGCGATCCGCCAAATTGAATTGATAGGAGAAGGTCCTAAAAAACGGCTGGTGGCAAAAGCAACGGACGATACTGGACAAATAGACCTTATCTGGTTTCAAGGCATCAAATTTGTTCGCGACCAATTAGTCGTTGGGAAAGAATACATTGTGTTTGGCAAACCAAGCTTTTTTAATCACGCCTATTCTATTTCTCATCCTGAAATAGAGGTGTTCGACGGAAAAACAGAAGTAAAGTCGTTCCTCCAGCCTATTTATTCTACTACTGAAAAATTAAAAGCAAATTATTTAGGAAGCAAAGCCATTCAAAAACTGCAAGTACAGCTTTTGCAACTTGCAACCTCTCATATAGTGGAAACCTTGCCTTCCACTTTGCTTTCCAAATACCGATTGTTATCGAAAAGAGAAGCACTATGGCATATTCATCTTCCTTCGTCTGCTGACATGCTACTTCAAGCGCAGCGACGATTGAAATTCGAAGAGCTATTTTTTGTACAACTTCACCTTTTAACCCAAAAACTTCACAAGAAACGGACTTTTAAAGGACTGATTTTTCAAAATATTCCCTTACTCCACACATTTTATAACCAAATACTCCCTTTTGAACTGACCAATGCCCAAAAAAAGGTAATCCGGGAAATATTTGAAGACATGCGTTCTGGCAAACAAATGAACCGTTTGCTGCAAGGTGATGTGGGAAGCGGGAAAACAATGGTCGCTTTTATTTGCATGCTCATGGCCGTAGACAACAATGCCCAGGCTTGCTTAATGGCACCCACTGAGATCCTTGCCAACCAACATTTTGTAGGACTGCAGGAGTACGCGGGAAAACTAGGGCTTTCTATCGCCTTGCTCACTGGTTCAACTTCTCAAAAAGCGAGGAAAACAATTCATACAAGTCTGGAAGATGGAGCCCTAAAGATTTTGATTGGAACACATGCATTGCTTGAAGACAAAGTCAAATTCCAAAACCTTGGATTGGTGATCGTGGACGAACAGCATCGGTTTGGAGTGGAGCAACGTTCCAAATTATGGCAAAAAAATGAACGTCTTTCACCTCATATCTTAGTAATGACCGCTACTCCGATTCCGCGAACGTTGGCAATGACCCTGTATGGAGATTTGGATGTAAGCCTGATCGACGAACTTCCCGCCAATCGGAAACCGATTAAAACCCTTCATAAGACAGACGCGCATCGATTGGAAGTATTTGGGTTCGTTCAAAAACAATTGGACGAAGGCAGGCAAGCATATATTGTATATCCACTTATAGAGGAATCCGAAAAGCTCGATTTGAAAGATCTTTACGACGGGTTTGAAAGTGTGACTCGTTACTTTAAAGGCTCCCTTGTCAGCATTGTACATGGCCGGCAAAAAGCAAAAGACAAAGAATTTGAAATGCAGCGCTTTTTGAAAGGTGAAACCCAAATTATGGTGGCCACTACTGTCATCGAAGTAGGAGTGAATGTACCAAACGCCAGTGTCATGATCATAGAATCGGCTCAGCGTTTCGGGCTTTCGCAATTGCATCAATTGAGGGGTCGTGTAGGCAGAGGGGCCGATCAGTCCTATTGTGTTTTGATGACCGATAAGCACCTCAACGAAATTAGCAAGATCCGGATTAACACCCTAGTGCGAAGCAATAATGGGTTTGAAATTGCAGACATTGATTTAAAGTTAAGAGGGCCTGGCGACCTCATGGGAACACGTCAAAGCGGTGCATTGGACCTTCTTATTGCCAATCTGTCCCAAGATGGCGAGATCGTAAAAGTCGCCCGAGAGGAGGCAATGGCTATTTTAAACCTAGATCCTGATCTTCAATTGCTAGAAAATAAGCCAATCAAGCTCCAAATAGAACACTCTTCAAAAAAAGAGAGTATCAACTGGGCGAGAATAGGATAATAAAAGAAATGACGATGGAGGTGCAATAAAGATAAAACATCTAAAAATATTCCCAATTTTGTCTCATTATCACCTCTACTACTTTTGTGAGAAACTTACGGCTCCTATTACGGCTCCTCATAGATAGCAAACTGTTCATCAGTGTATGTGGGCTTTGCATCGCAATGGCCACAGCCCATGTTTTGTCACTCACGCTTCCTATTTCTTTTCTAGCCTTTATTTTTTCCTCCACTTTTCTAGCCTATAACATTCATTTCGTTTTCAACATCTATCGGAAAAAGAGAGATGTTATTTTATTATGCTTTGCCGTTATTTTGTGGGTAGCTAGCACTTGCTTTTATCTTATTGATGCCGCAAATGCCGAGGTAGTCTATATCGGAGTAGTACTCTCCTGCATTATGGCAGTGTATTACCTTCCTTCTAAAATTAATTTAAGGAGTACGCCTTATTTAAAGTCATTGACAATTGCTACAGCGTGGGCCATTGCCACAGTTTGGATGCCCATCGCTGCAACAAAAGGAAATTTATTCTCCTTCGATGCCAATTTACTTTTTGCAGAGAGATTATTTTTTGTTTGGGCCATTTCTATTCCTTTCGACATCAAAGACTTAAAGGAAGACCGTCAATCGGGGCTTGTGACGTTGCCTATGATGTACGGCCTTAGAAAATGCCTTTTGCTTTCCGTGATTATCTTGATGCTGCATGTCTTAGTCACCTATTTTCACTATGGATTTGGACGATTGTTCTTTGTCCGTATTGTCACCGCTTGGTATGTGATCATAGTCATTCAAGGAATAAGCCGAAATCGTCCCAAATATTATTACACAGGTGCTATAGATGGCAGCATGCTTCTGCAACCACTGCTTACAATGGCCATTGTTTGAAACGTTTCCTCCGAAATTCCGCTCCTTCGATTTCTCTTCTGCTCTTGTTTACCTTACCATCCTCGGTGGTGCCTATGCCCATAGCCATAGTGAGGATGTGGCCAATAACCAGGATTATATGCCAAGGGTACGAATGCAGGTCTTGGTGTCACTACCACATTTACTTGAGGGCGGACATATACCGGGGCAGGTGCCGGCACCGAATAAGAAGGATAATTTTGAGGTGTTGGTTGAGAATTGACCATATTATTCGGAGCCTGACTTAGAAT
>OUNM010104109.1_pt1 | contig 33880 bp, 29 predicted proteins | sample 1769961 | NCBI WGS metagenome assembly OUNM01 (sample SAMEA3914820, study PRJEB12502) | metagenome | biome: forest; material: soil | place: USA | collected 2012-03-12 | depth 0.3 m | reverse complement strand
TCCGGAGCCTTGTCGATGTTCGCGAAGTCAACGGCTTCACCGCCGAAGGTTTCCGACATCACCTTGGTGATGGCGGCCGTCAGGGTGGTCTTGCCGTGGTCAACGTGACCGATGGTGCCGATGTTGCAGTGCGGCTTGTTCCGCTCGAATTTTGCCTTCGCCATCTTTCAAACCTTCTTTGCTTGAATTGTAATCTGCGGGAATGTGAGGCAGCGCCCGCCGAAACAGGCGCCGCCCCTAGAATGATCTTGCCGTTTAGGCAAGCTTCTCCTTGACCTCGGCCGCGACGTTCGCCGGGACCTCGTCATAGTGGGAGAAGAACATCGAGTAGTTTGCACGGCCCTGGGTGAACGAGCGGAGCTGGTTCACGTAACCGAACATGTTCGCCAGCGGGACCATGGATTCGACGACCTGGGCATTGCCGCGGCTGTCGGTGCCCTGGATCTGGCCACGACGGCTGTTCATATCGCCGATGACGTCGCCGAGGTATTCCTCGGGGGTGACGACTTCGACCTTCATGATCGGTTCGAGCAGCTTGATGCCGGCCTTCTGGGCGACTTCACGCATGGCACCGCGACCGGCGATTTCGAAGGCCAGAGCCGACGAGTCGACGTCGTGGTAAGCACCGTCGTAGAGGACGATGTCGAAGTCAATGATCGGGAAGCCGACCAGCGAGCCCGAGGCAGCGGTTTCGCGCATGCCCTTTTCGATCGCGGGGATATATTCCTTCGGAATGTTACCGCCCTTGATCTCGTCCTTGAAGGTGATGCCCGCACCGCGCTCGCCCGGCGTGACCTTGATCTTCACGCGACCGAACTGACCGGTACCGCCCGACTGCTTCTTGTGGGTGTAGTCCACATCGACAGGCTTGGCGAGGTATTCACGATAGGCGACCTGCGGGGCGCCGACGTTGGCTTCAACCTTGAACTCGCGACGCATACGGTCGACGATGATGTCCAGGTGAAGTTCGCCCATGCCCTTGATGATCGTCTGACCCGATTCGTGATCGGTGGTGACGCGGAACGAGGGATCCTCAGCCGAGAGACGGTTGAGCGCGACGCCCATCTTCTCTTGGTCGGCCTTGGTCTTCGGTTCCACCGACAGTTCGATAACCGGCTCAGGGAATTCCATGCGCTCGAGAACGATCGGCGCCTTTTCCGCGCAGAGCGTGTCGCCCGTGGTGGTTTCCTTCATGCCGGCCAGCGCGACGATGTCGCCCGCGAAGGCCTCGTCGATGTCCTTACGGTCGTTGGCGTGCATTTCGAGAATGCGGCCAACCTTTTCCTTCTTGCCCTTCACCGAGTTCAGGTAGGTGCCCTTGGCGAGCGTACCCGAGTAGATGCGGATGAAGGTGAGCGAGCCCACGAAGGGATCGTTCATGACCTTGAAGGCCAGCGCCGAGAACGGAGCGGTGTCTTCCGGCGGACGGCTGTCCGGCTCGTCGCTGTCGACCTTGACGCCCTGGACGTCTTCGATGTCGAGCGGCGAAGGCAGGTAGTCGACGACGGCGTCGAGCAGGGGCTGAACGCCCTTGTTCTTGAACGCCGAACCGCAGACGACCGGAACGAACTTGTGGTTCAGCGTGCCCTTGCGGATCAGCGCCTTCAGCGTGGCTACGTCGGGCTCGTTGCCTTCGAGGTAGGCTTCCATGACCGCATCGTCCTGCTCGACAGCGAGTTCGAGCAGCTTTTCACGGTATTCGGCAGCTTCGTCAGCCAGTTCAGCCGGGATTTCTTCGTAGAAGAATTCGGCGCCGAGCGATTCGTCCTTCCAGATGATCGCGCGGTTGTGAACCAGGTCGACCAGGCCCTTCAGATCGGCTTCGAGGCCGATCGGAATGTAGAGCACGGCAGGCGTCGCACCGAGACGGTCGATGATCGACTGCACGCAGTACTTGAAGTTCGCGCCGGTACGGTCGAGCTTGTTGATGAAGCACATGCGCGGAACGCCGTACTTGTCAGCCTGACGCCACACGGTTTCCGACTGCGGCTCAACGCCGGCAACGCCGTCGAAGCACGCGACCGCACCGTCGAGCACGCGCAGCGAACGTTCGACTTCAATGGTGAAGTCAACGTGGCCGGGGGTGTCGATGATGTTGATGCGGTATTCCTGGCCCTCGGACGTCCAGAAGCACGTGGTCGCAGCCGAGGTGATGGTGATGCCGCGTTCCTGCTCCTGCTCCATCCAGTCCATGGTCGCAGCGCCGTCGTGGACTTCGCCGATCTTGTAGGACTTGCCGGTGTAGTAGAGGATACGCTCGGTAGTGGTGGTCTTACCGGCGTCGATGTGCGCCATAATACCGATGTTACGGTACATATTGAGCGGATGGCTGCGTGCCATGGTGAGAATCCTTAGCAGGAGTGTTTCGGGAGCGAGGCGGCCTTCAGATAAGACCTCGCCCCCTGAAATAAAAGTGTGACGCCCGGATGACCGCCGAGAGGCAATCGATCCGGGCGACACCACGCACATTACCAGCGGTAGTGCGAGAAGGCGCGGTTCGCGTCCGCCATGCGGTGCGTGTCTTCGCGCTTCTTCACGGCGTTGCCGCGGTTGTTGGCAGCGTCGAGCAGCTCGCCCGAGAGACGCGCCGACATGGTGGTCTCGGGACGGTTGCGGGCTGCGGTGATCAGCCAGCGGATGGCGAGAGCCTGGGCGCGCTCCGGACGGACTTCGACCGGAACCTGGTAGGTCGCACCACCGACGCGGCGGCTGCGAACTTCGATCTGCGGCGCGACGTTGTTCAGGGCGTCGTGGAACAGCTGGACCGGGTTGGCCTTGGCGCGGGTTTCCATGGTTTCCATGGCACCGTAGACGATCGCTTCAGCAACCGACTTCTTGCCGTCGTACATGAGGTTGTTCATGAACTTCGACAGGATGAGATCCCCAAACTTGGGATCGGGCAGGATAATCCGCTTTTCGGGACGACGACGACGTGACATCGTTGATATTCCTTGTTCTTTCGGGCGGGAGCGTGAGCATCACCGGCCGGTAAATCTTGTACCGTGCGAGGCATGAAGCCCCGCGGGCCGGCTTACTTCGGACGCTTGGCGCCGTACTTCGAGCGGCTCTGCTTACGATCCTTGACGCCCTGCGTATCGAGCACGCCGCGAAGGATGTGGTAGCGAACGCCGGGAAGGTCGCGGACGCGGCCGCCGCGGATGAGCACAACCGAGTGCTCCTGCAGGTTGTGGCCTTCACCCGGGATGTACGAAATGACTTCGCGGCTGTTGGTCAGGCGCACCTTGGCAACCTTACGGAGAGCCGAGTTCGGCTTCTTCGGGGTCGTGGTGTAAACGCGGGTGCAAACGCCGCGCTTCTGCGGGTTCTGCTCCATCGCAGGGACCTTCGACTTGGTCTTCTGCGGTTCGCGGCCCTTGCGGACCAGCTGGTTGATAGTGGGCATCTATACTCTTCTTTCGAAATGTGGAGTGCGATGGATCCGGGCCGAAACGCCCGGAAATACCGGATCGGCACGGACCCGTCGCACCCCGTGGTCTACGGGCCGACGTATTTCGAATGGGAAGAGTTGAGGTCACGCCTTGCAACACGCTTATCTGCTTGCGCCCGTCATCCCGGCAAAAGCTGGGACCGCTGGCCGCAAGCAATACGCTCGCTGCACACGTGAGCCGAAAAACACTCCACCCGGGCGAAATCGCCGGATTACTCTGCCACCGCCTTCCGGGAACGTCCGCGTTCTTCCGAATCGGAAAGCGAGGACATCCATCTGGACCGAACCGCCAAGAACAGCGGTAAAAGCCCCGGAAATGCTGACATGACAACGTTCAGCTCTATGTCGTTTCCCAAGGGCAAGCCCAAAGGAGATGGGCGCCCTTAGGAGATTTGGGGGTTGGGGTCAAGGAAATGACCGCGCCGCACGGAAAGCTGCGATAGAACGCGAACGCTTTGCAGCCGTACCGCCGGCAAAAGCACTGTCGGACGGTTCGCCCCCAATAGGCGTATCCGACGTTGCGACTGCGAGGGATCTGCCCCTCGCACAATTTCCGGACGAGCCCGAGACCGCTTCCGGCCCCGGGAGAACATCAGTCGACCATGCTGGCAACCAGCAGCCGCAGCTCCTGCGCAGAAAGCGATCCCTGCGGCTGGCGTAGCGCCGACCCGGTCGAAAATGGCAGATGATGTCTGCCGGCCTTATCGAAGGGGCGTCCCAATGCGCCCGTAGTATTCTTGTTCATGTAATCCTTTTAGCGCGGCCGTCGGCCGCATCCTTCTATCTCTTAAAATTGCCGCGTTGGCGGGTTGGGCCAGCCTGGCCCGGGGAGCGTTCGCGAAAGACGATCCGCCCCTTGCTAAGGTCATAAGGCGTCATTTCGACATGAACGCGGTCACCGGCCACTGTGCGTATCCGGAACTTGCGCATCTTTCCCGCCGTATAGGCGATGATGCGATGTTCGTTGTCGAGCAGCACGGCAAAACGGCCATCGGGAAGCACTTCCTCGATGAACCCTTCCATGGTGAGCAATTCTTCTTTTGCCACTGCGCCAGATCCCCATATGCATTGCTAAACGCCGGGCACACAAATGTGTGTCCGGAAACGATTGCCAGGAAGCTGAAGAGGAAATTGAGTTTGCAGCCGAGGCTGAAAATTCTCTCGTCAATAAGCGACGTAGCCGCGCCGATATAGAGAAATGGAACGGAAAATTCAAGGCGGCAATAATTTGCACCACTTTCCATCGCTGAAGGCGCGGCACGGGTTCGATTTATCGCCGCCCTCAATTTTCCTGCCCGCGACTGAAAACCAATGCGCTTCTGCATGATGCGCAAAGTCGCCGAAGAATGACCTGATGCCCGCCGCCCCGCGGGATAGATCAGTACGTGACGGTGATCGTCAGCGTATCGGCATAACTGCCCACCGCAACATTCTGGAGGGCCGGAATGCGGCCATAGGCAGTGGCGGTGGACGTGAAATTCAGCAACCCGTTGAGTGGCACTTGCAGGACGGGCGCGCCGCTGGTGCCATCCCCCCAAACGGTGTTGTGCCCCGCGTCTGAATAGATGTTGTAATAGAGTGGGATGGAATTGAAGATCATGCGCCGCGCGGTGGGGCTGTTCGATCCTCCCGCGCTTATGGCGATATCAGCCGTGCTGAGGATGCTGACCAGGCTGGTACAGGCGATGGTGACCGTGGCGTTGACATCCTTTGGCGTAACCGATGTCTGATCGTATGTGCCGAAGGCCATGGGCGTGGTGCTGACAGTGCAGGTGCAGGCGCAGAGCGCATGCGCCGGCTCGGCAGGCAGGATCAGGCCGCAGAGCGCCAGGAACATGGGCAGATAGCGCATGGCGCGGGGCATACTCACTGCCCCGCGATCCGTGGTTCGGGCTGGCACACGGCCTCTATGGGATGGGCCAGAACGTCGGTGGGCGGCGCGGCGCCCAGACGAACGATGCAGTGGCCGCCCTGCCCGTCTCCAATGCGCAGCACCGCGTGGGGCACGAAGTCGTCCAGATAGACCTCCCCGTCGTGGCCGGTAACGGTGTCAGTACCGGCGCCATTGACAGCGCCGGTGCCGGCGCGGGCGGCATAGCGCGCGCCCGGGTCCAGCACGACTTCGCGGCCAGCCTCCAGCGGCCTGCCGTAGATGTCGACGATGTGGAGGCGCGCGGGTCGGGTATCGCGCTTTCCGAAGGTGATTTTCACGGCCTTGCCCCAGCCCGGAGTGATGATCTGCTCAACATCGCCCAGCGGCACTTCGATGGGGATCTTGGCCGGATCGATGGCGACGCGGTTGGCCACGTAGGGCACCAGCCCGGTGACGAGGACACGGCCGCCGTCGCTCCCGCCCACACCCTTACCGGCGAACAAGCCCGCCGATGGCGGCATCGGCACCGGCCGGTTCTCCAGCATGACGACGGCGCCGGGATCGCCGGCAAGGTCCACCACAGCGAAAGCATCCCCCACCCGCTGCGTGGCCGCGACCGTGCCGCCGGCCATGACGAGCCCGCCACGCGCCTCAATCCGGGAAGACCAGCTATCGTCGCGGTAAAGGCCGGCCACCTCGATATCGCCGGCGGCGGTGCGCAGGGTGGCCATGCCTTCCGCCCAGGCGTCACCACTATTTTCTCGGCCCACGCCAATGCGATAGCCAAGGCCGGCGCTGGTGGGCACGGCCTTGTCGTAGAGTGCGGAAACCTGATTGGAATCGGCGCTGACCGCAAGATGGCGCGTGCGCCCCAGCGGCATGGTGAGCACGCCGAACAGCCAGTCCGACCGGCCATCGTCCCCGCTCTGCCGCTGCGCGCCGATGCTGAGGAAGGCGCCGCCGACCATGACCGAATAGCTGGCCGATGCCAGCGTGCTGCGCGATGCGCCGATGCGGGTGGAAAGATAGCCGAGGCTGACCGACCCCGCGTGGCCCATCGCCAGGCTGCCCGAAAGCGCAAGTTCGCGGCGCTGGCCACGTTCGCTCCACGGGTCGCCCACCTGGCGATAATCGGCATCGGCAATGCGGTAGCTGGCGGTGAGGCCGTAGTCGCGCGTCACCCGCTGGGCCTGCACTTGCAGCAACGCGCCGGTGCGCCCCTCGCTGGTGGAAACGGCGCCGGCGACGCGTATCTCGCCAATGGGCTGCACCACCAGTTGCGCGCCAAGGCCGCCCACCGTCACACCCCCGCCGCTCTCCGCGCGCGTCTCCAGCGAGAGGGTGGAGGTCATGCCGTGCCGAAACGACGCCGCGCCGTAGGCGGATCCATAGGAGAAGCTGCTGATTCCATAGTTCAACCGCAGCAGCCCGCCCTCCAGCGAAAACTCGCTCAATCCCGCGCGCAGTTGCGTGGTGCTGGCGTAGAAGCTGCGCGTCACCACCCGCTGATTGCCGGCCACGTCGCGCACGATCATCGTCACGTCGCCGGCACCGTTGAACTGCGGACGATAGGCGTAGCTGAACAGACCGGGCTGAACGTCAAAATCGCGCACACCCTCCCGCGCGGCCAGTTCCACGGTGGAGGGCAAGGCCGATCCGCCCTGAAGTACCGGCAATGGATAAGTCAGGCGTGAGGGATCGAGCGAGAAATCGGTGCCGATGCGAATGCCGCCGAACCGCACCGGCTGGCCCCACGCCGAACCGCGCCCCAGCGTATCGCCCACCACCAGCCGGATGCGCCGATCCGGAAAGTCCAGCGTATAGGCGCTATCCAGTCGCACGTTCGGCGTCTGCCCGGTGCCGACCAGGCCATTGGTGGCGAACACGCCCCAACTGCCGGACACGCCAAAATCCAGTAGCGCGGAAAATGCCGTGGTCCGGCTGTCCTGCGCGAAAGTCAGATCGTAATCGATGTAGGCTGCCGGGATGGAGCGGCTGACCGCCACCGGCGCGTCCGGCGGGCCGATCCGCACCGGCGCAAAGCGTTCGGCCGAAACGTCGATCAGCACCAGAGTGCCACTTTCATCCAGCCGCGCGGTCACGCCCGGCACGGCATCCAGCGCGACATAGTCCTCCCCCGCCAGCGTAGTCGAAACCGCCCGTTCCGGCAGCGGCACGCCGCAGGCGGCAAGGTCCGTCCGGCGCAGATGAAGCCGCTGGCCGATCACCACCAGAAGCCCGTTGCAGCCACGATCCTGCCCGTTGACCACCACTCCGACCGGGATCGCGGCTCCAGTATCGGCCCGGCCAGTATCGGCGCGGGCCACCCCGGCGGAAAGGGCAAGCGCGGCTGCTGCGAGCAGAAGGGCGTTGCGGGGCGACACCGGGAAGCGACCATAACGCTGACCGCTCAAGGCCCCGCGCGGGGGCGCAGGTCGAGCGGGCCATCAGGCGTGGTGGCGCGAACCGAATCCGGCGTGCCGGCGAGGGTGCCCGGCAAGGCAACCTCCGCACGCCCTCCGGCAAGGACGTAGAAACTGCGGGTTATCCGGGCGGGCGCCTGCCCACTCCCCGCCCCTTCCAAATCGAGAGAAAGCACTTGTGCATGGCGCGTCCCCCGGTTTTCGATCACCAGCGCCGGCTTGCCCTGTGCATCGGTGCTGATCGACCAGACAAGGTCCGGCTGCGCCTCCGCCGCCGCACGGAACACCGGCACGCTGATGCGCAGCAGTGTCCGAACGCCCCCCACGGCAGGCCCGGGCTGCGGCAGTTCGTCCAGCACCAACCGCCAGGTCTGCTCCCCCGTGCCAGTCACCGGGGGCAGACCACAGCGCACCAGGCGTTCCTGTTTGCCGGCCAAAGTGACGATGGTTGGATTGATCTGAAAGCCGGGATCCTCGGTCAGCACATCCGCGTTGTTGGCATCTTTCGACCAGCCATAGCCGCGCACTTGCACGGAGACGGGCGTATCCTCGTCATTCGTGACCGTCAGACTGCAAAACCGCGCATCCGCATTCACTTCGACCCGGATCGGCATGATCCGCAAGCTGCCCGCGCCGGCCGGAACCGCGATGCCGGCCACCAGGGCCGCCAGGGCCGGAACTGCCAGTGCCAGCAGCCGGGCACCGCGCCCGCGCATCAGTAATTGACCGTGACCGTAACCGTATCGGTGTAGTTGCCCGCCGGTACGTTCTGCAACGCCGGTATCCGTCCATAGACGGTGAGCGCGGCGGGCGTAGTCGTCGCAGTGGCGGTGGCAGGCGTGTCGGTGCCGGGCGTATTGCCCCAGTTATTGGTGCGGCCGGTATCGCGATAGAGCGTGTAGTTCAGCGCATTGGCACTGAGCAACATCTGCCGCGTAGTCACCGTGGCGCCGCTGGTGGTGCCCGCGTTCAACCCAACGGTGTAGGTGGTGCCCGTCGTGCAGTTCACGGTGACCGTGCTGGTGCTGTCAAGCGGCGTCGCCGAAAGCGGGTTGTACGTGCCGAACGCCAAGGCGGTTGCGGAAACGGTGCACGATGGCTGCACCGTCGCGGTAACGGCAATGGTAGTGGTCGTGGTGGCCGCCTGAGCATCGGCCTGCGGAATGGCCATCGCAGTTACCACGAGCATCAGGAGTTTCGGCTTGCAAAGGTTTGTAGGAAGCCTATTCGCAAGCGCGGCGAGACGGGGGGCAAGGTTTTCCATGTCCCGCAGAGTGCATGATAATCCTTGATATTGGCTCGCGCTGGGCCCCGTGGAATCTACCTAATCGTCCTGCAATGTCCGTGGCTTGCGCGGTTAAGAAACGGGGCCGTCTTTCTTAACCGTGTTTGGTGTCCACGGCGCCATGCGCGTGATCACCCTCTCAACATAACGAATGCAGGAAGACGATCGTGGCTTCGGGGCATCGCACCACACACTTTACGCACGCCAGCACCGATGGGTGAAATATGATGCAATATTTGCGACATCATGGCGCGCACGCAGCGCCGTAATCGGCCGCAACGCCAAGCGCTTTTCGAATGACAATGGCATCGGCGGCGGCCCTGTCACAACAAAGCTGACGAAACGGCGCCCTTGTCGTCCTCTCCCTAATTCTGAAAAACGAACTGAAACCTATGCGATCGTCCATTCATCAACGCGCTTCGGATACCGCCTCGTTGGTCAATTCAGATGCGATACAAGTCAGCAAAGTCTTTCCTACGCCGTTGGCCAGCATCGAACATCCCGATGCGGCGCGTCTCAACCGGGACCTGACACAGGCTATCCTGGCACGGGAAGCGGCCGATCCCGGCGTTCGGCACAGCAATCAGGGCGGTTGGCAATCCCAGGATGACTTCCTGGACTGGAGCGGCGAAGCGGGCGCAGACCTCGTGGCCTTCGCGCTGACTTTCGCGAACAGGATGTCTGCCATCTGGGATCCCCGGAGCGGCCTGCTGGAAGCCGATCTCGACTGGGCCTTCAATGCCTGGGCGAACGTGAACCGCAGCGGCCAGGGCAATGTCGGCCATGCCCATCCCGGTTGCTATTGGTCCGCCGTCTATTGGGTCGACAACGGAATGGACGATGCCGACCAGACTTCGGGCGGCGAGATCGAATTCCTGGATCCCCGTGGCTCCATGCCGATCATGCTCAATCCCGCGATCAAGATGCGGATCGAAGGATGCCTTCTGGCCGGCCTCAAGCATCAGGTTCGCCCGCAATCGGGCACGCTGCTCATGTTCCCGTCATGGCTGATCCACGGGGTGAACATCTTCGAGGGCAAGCGGCCCAGGATTTCCGTGGCGATCAACTTCGTACCGCCAACGGTCGCGTAAAACGCGTTACCCTCGAAGCGGGGGAACGAACGGCGGGCATCGCCAGCCGGCCCCTCCCCCTTCGAACTGGCTCAGTCGATATCCAGCAGCTTCGGTGCGCCCATGCCATCCATGAAGTTGGCAAGGTTGCGGTGCAGGTTGATGACCTTCTGCTCCTGATGCGGATTGGGCAGCGGGCCACGGAAGCCGGACGACTTCATGCCCTTCTGCACGAACTGCATGTTCGAAAAGTCCTGCGCCAGCACCGAACCCCAGTTCTCGCCGATCGGATCGGCATAGACCCATTCGGTTACCGGCTCCTCGCCTTCGGGGAAGCGTTCGAGGGCGTAGCTTTCGAACACGCACTTGTCCGGATCGTTGCCATAGGGGCGCACGCGGTAGCAGAGCGCGAACGTTTCGCCGTGGAGGATGTTCTGGTTGGGGAACAGGCCCCAGGCGAGGCCCCCTTCCTTCTTGATCTCCGGCGGAACTTCCGGCCAGACCACCCCGCGCGCGGCATCGTCAGCGCGGGCGGACTTCAGCCAGTGGGCGATGATCTCACCCGGCGTGGCGGTCTCCGGAAGCTCGTCCACCAGGCGGCTGGCGGCGTTCACCAGCGTTTCGGTGGAGGCGGAGTAGTTCACCGTCTCGTAGTTTTCACGGATCAGTTCGTAAGTGGAGACGCGGGCGTCATCCCCCTTGCCGGCGCGGGTGGTGCCGGCGCTTTCGCTCATCTGGAACTTGGCGTCGCGGGTGTCGTAGCTGGAGACGGAGTGCAGGCCGTACTGCTTCGACAGCGCGTAGTAGTCGCCATAGGCCAGGAGCTGCGTATGGGTGCCGGCGACATGGTAGGGTTCCAGGAACGCCTCGATCGCGGTCTTCCAGTTGCAGTCGTAGATGGCCCACTGGCGCCACTTGTAGTGCATGCCGGCCAGGTCGAAATGGTCCAGAATCTCGCCCGCGCGGCCCATCCATTCCTTCAGCGGCACCGCATCGGGGTCCATGCTGATATAGATGTAGCCGCCCCAGGTATCGACCTGCACGTCCGACAGGCAGGTCATTTCCGGCGTCAGCTTGTTGTGCCAGTCCTGCGGGTCAAGGATGTAGGTGTTCTTGCCGTCCAGGTCGAACGTCCAGCCGTGGAAACCGCAGACGAAGCTCTTGCGGTTGTTGCCGCGCACGTCGTGGACCTTGCCCGGCAGCATGTCCGGCACCGAGACGAGCTGGCGGCCGCGATGCGGGCAGACATTGTGAAGGGCGCGCAGGCTGCCGTCGTCCTTGCGCAGGACGATGATCGATTCGTCGGCGACGTTGTAGGTCATCCAGTCGCCGGGGTTCGGCAGATCCGTCTCGCGCTCCACCATCTGCCAGACCTTGGGCCAAAGCAGCTTCTTTTCCGCGGCAAGGTAGTCCTTCGAGAGGAAGGCGGTGGTGGGATAGGTGGCGAGGCGTTCCTCGTCCATGTCCTGCGCGGTCAGCGTGGCCGAATTTCCTTTGGCCGTATGATTGGTGCCCGTCTCTTTCACGTGGCCTCTCCTGTTATCAACAGCGTTGTTCATTAAGCCATCGCCCGCGCGAGAACCAGAGGGATTTTGCCCTGATCGCCGCCGGGATGGATGAGAGGGGAGCGGGTCGGCTCCCTTCTTCAAGCGTGCTTGCGGAAATCGCTGGCGGGAATTGGGCCGATCAGTTCGCCATCGTCCCACTCGACGCGGCGGTAGCGATTCTCGTCAAGGCCGAGCGGAGGCAGCGGCGTGTAGACGTAGCGGCTGAAGGCATAGACCCGGCGCGCGGGCAGAAGCGCGGCGCGGACTTGCCGGACGGGCGTGATATGGCCACGATAACCGCCGAAAGCCCAGGCGTCGGTGGGGGCCCGGTTGGCCATGACGACCAGCGGGAATGGGCAGCCGGGGCCGTGATACTCCAGCATGCAGGCCTGCTGGACGACCAACCCCACCGATTCGTGCGAGACCAACAGCGCCGCATTGGGCGTATGAGCGACCGTCTGAACGGTGCGACGCCAGTCCTGCGGTTTCGGAATCCAAACGAGCGTGACGAGTTCGTAAAGGCCAACCGCCGCCATTGCTGCCAGCACGCCTCCCCGCACCAGAGTGCGACCGCCCAGTCTCTCGCCACTGCCCGCGAGCGCCGCCGCCGCGAGCAGGACGGTGAAGCTGGCGCACCAATGCAGCGTATAGTCGGAAATGATCGGGTGAACGCGGTCCGCCACCTTGAACATGGCCAGCGCGGCTATGAGGATGAACAACGCCAGCCGCGTCGCGCGGTCGCGGAAGGTACGGATGACGCCGATGGCCATCAGTGCCGCCATCAAGGCCGATCCGATCTCCCCATCGAGCAGGAGTTGCAGGTTCATGCTCGACAGCCAATCGTCGAACGAAAGCGGCTCGATCCAGGCGATGTTGGCGGAGGCGGCGTGCACTTGCGCCACGGCGATCCACAGCGCCCAGCCGGACAGCGCGGCCACGGCAAGGTCCACCCGAAGCAAGCGCACCAGCGCGACCTTCCCGACATCTCGGCGCAGAACCGCCTCGGCCAGCACGGCCAGCGTGGCGATCACCGGCCAGAGCAGCATCGTCGTATGGCTGTAGATCGCCACCACCGCACCGCCCGCATAGAGCGCCCAGCCCATCGGCCGATCATCGTCCAGCGCCGCCAGCAGACCGATGAACGAGACCGTCACCGCCAGCTTGGCCAGCACATAGCCGCGCAAGTATTCGGACTGATAGATATCCGAGGGTGAGAGCGCGAAAAGCAGCGCCGCCATCGCCGCCGCCGCCCAGCCCCAGCGCTTCTTGGCGATCCACGCAATCAGCCCGATCTGCGCGAGTGAGAGCGACAGCGGCAACAGGCGCAGCAGCGCCTGACTGTCCGGCACGGCGATGCGCCAAAGCTTCAGCAGAGAATAGAACAGCGGCGGGTTCGTCTCCCGCAGCATCCACGGGCCCCACAGTTCCGCGAAGGACCGGCCCGAGAAATAGAGCGAGGCATATTCGTCAAAGCCAAGCGGCGCCGTTTCCTGCCGCAGCCGCAAGGCCAGCGCGAGCGCGAAAGCCCCCGCGACCATTGCCATGGGCATGGCCCTTCTCAGCAGCGAACGCGATTGCAGCCTGGCGTACATGCGAGTTCCCCAAGCGCGGACAAAGGCGCTTCCCCCGCTGCGATGTCTAGCCGCCATGCGCCAGGGCGCAAGTGTCACGCGCTCACTGTCGATTTGGCCGCCCGTTCTTCCGTCGATCCAGGTGCCCCACGCGCCCCTGAAACAACGAAAGGGAGGAAGCCTCGAAAGGCCCCCTCCCCATCATGCATCAATCGGAAGCGGTCGATCAGAGGCCGATCACGCCGCCGTCATCCTTGGTGATCGCCACGATCGCCGAACGCGGGCGCACCGTCGCGGCGGCCGTGCCGGCCTGGCTGTCGGGCCAGTGGCTGGAAGGTGCGGTGACCGTGCCGTCCTCGCCCGGGTGCTGGATGCCGACGAACAGCGTGCGGCCGTCCGGCGTCATGTCGATGCCGGTGATCTCGCACTGGACCGGGCCGACCAAGAAGCGGCGCAGCGTGGCCGCCGTCGCCGCCTTGCCGGCGATGGTCGCCTGCGTGGCGGTGGCGCCAGTCGAGTCCTTGTTGGTGATCGTCTTGGCACCGCCGTCACCCACTTTGCCCGGCAGCGCGGCCAGCAACATGCAGTTGGTGCGGTCGGTCATCGCGCCGTCGTCGGTCTCGATCCACAGCACCGGGTTGATCTGGCCCGCCGGGTTGGTGTCGCGTGAGAACCAGCAACCGTCCGGGCTGGAGAAGTCGTTGTCGACCGTCAGGCCCGAAATGTTGACGTTGGTGGGATCGGCATCGGTGGCATCGGCGCCGAACAGGTAGATGTCCCACTTGAACGTCGTGGCGGCGGTGGTGTCGCCATCTTCGCGCAGGCGAATGATGTGGCCGTTGGGATTGCCGTACTGCGCGGTGTTCGATGCGCCCTTGGGGTCGTTGTAGTGGCGCGGGTTGGCGGCATCGGTGCCGTTCAGCGGGCGGCCGGCGGCGTTGTTGTTGGTGAGCGTCAAGTAGATCTCACCGGTCACCGGGTTGCCGGCGGTCCATTCCGGACGGTCCATCGGCGTGGCGCCCACCGCGTCGGCGGCAAGGCGGGTGTTGACCAGAATGTCGGCCTGGTCGGCAAAGACGTATTCCGGCGTCGTGCCGCTGACCGGGCGGTTCGGCACCTGGCCGAATACCAGCGGCAGCCACTTGCCGGTGCCGTCGGCGTTGAACTTGGCGACGTAGAGCGTGCCGGCGTCCAGATACTTGTCGCCCATGGCAAGGCGGCTGGTGCTGGTGGCGTCGGCGGCGGCGTAAGTAGTGCTCGACACGAACTTATAGAGATACTCGCGGCGGGAATCGTCGCCCATGTAGAGGCCCAGCTTCTGGCCGGCGACGGCACGCACGAAGGCGCCTTCATGGCCCATACGGCCCAGCGCGGTACGCTTGCGCGGGGTCGATGCGGGGTCGTAGGGGTCGATCTCTACTACCCAGCCGTACTGGTTGAACTCGTTGCGATAGTCGTCGGCCGCCGTGGCGCCGGTGATCGTCGCGTTCCACTTGGTGTAGATCGAATCGGTGGAGTTCGCGGTGGACCACGCGAAGTTGCCGGTGCGGCTGGTGACGCCATAGCGGCTGATCGCGGTCATTTCGCGCACGGTACGCTTGGCGTCGTCAGCTACGTCACGGCGGAAGTAACCGGCCCAGTTTTCCTCGCACGTCAGGTTGGTGGCCCAGGGGGTGATGCCGTTGGCGCAGTTGTTGATGGTGCCGCGCCCGGTTTTGCCGGTGGGCGAATAGGCGGTGAACAGCTGGGCCGAACCGGCGGCCGGACCGTTGAACGCCATCGGCGTGTTCGGGGTGATGCGGCGGTTGAAGGTGCTGTTCTGGACGTAGGCCCACTTGCGGCTGCCGGCATCCTTGTATTCCGACACCGACACCCCGTGCGCCTCGATCTCCTTCAGCGCCTCATCCGCAGGGCGGGGGCCGGTTGAGACGTTGGTGGGGCCGTTCGGGTGCAGGTACTGCACGTTCAGGTTCTCATGGTTCTGCACCATCAACCCGCGCGTGGAGCTGGTATCGTCGCGCGCGCCGGCAGTGGACAGGCCGAAGAAGTGCAGCGCGTCGCCATGGTCGCCGATGCGGTGGGCGAAATCGGTATCGGTGCCGTTGTTGGCGTAGGCAGCAGTGCTGGCCGAAAGCGGATCGCCTAGGCGGGTCATGACGGTGACCGAATAGCCCGAGGGCACGGCCACGACGTCGGCCAAGCCATGCGGCACGGCGGTGAAGCCCAACGTATTGGGCGAAACACGCACGGTGGTCTGCGCGGTTTGCGAATGACCGCCCTGCTCCACTACGGCGAAAGTGAAGACAAGATCGGTGGCGGTGCTGACGGCCGGCGCAATGAAGCTGACAGTCGAACCGGTGCCGGTCAGCGTGACGGTGGTGCCGGAAGTCTGCGCCCAGGCGGTGGCCACGCCGTTGGTACCGTTGGCCGGGGTACCCGTCAGCGTGACCACACGGCCCGAGCTGGTTGCGGCGTTGGCGCCGGCCGAGATCGTTACCGAGCTGGCGTTGTTGTCATCGTCGGAGCAGGCGGCGAGCAGCGCGGTGCCCATGAAGGCCATCGTAGTGGCACCGGCACCGCGGAACAGGGCCTGACGGCGCGAGTAGCGCTGGTCCGCCAGCATCTCCAGCGAAGGCACTTCGCTGGCATTGGTATCGACATCGCCATCGGTATACCCGGTGGCGGGCAGGTCATGTGTCATGGATATGCCCCTATTGTTGCAGGTCTTTCAGTCGCGGGGCGATTGCTAGGGGGCGAAGATGGCAATCTGGCGCAAGTTTGATGGCAGTTCAAAGACGGTCCTGCGACGAACTGGCCAGAAACATTTCAGACTTCACTTGCAGCGATTTTGATGTTGAAAATCAGTAAGCATACTGCTCGTTCGATTAGTCCGAAATGGATGCAGTAAACGCCCATGACGTGATGTTTTACTCGGCGCGTTCATCCGCAATGGTTTGCACTATCCCGGGGAACGCAGAAGCATAACGGGCCAGCACGGCGATCTCCCCACCCTACTCCATGTGCGACGTCAGGCGGATCGGCCGGTGCAGGTACCCGGCGATCAGGCGCCACGACTTGCCCATGCCCTCCAGCGCGGCGGCAAGGCGAGCGGTGCTGCGCGATCACCGTGGGCGTGACCGGATGTCGCTGGGAGAAGCGGACAAGGCGCGCAAAGCCCCTCACCGATGCTATCGCCGCAAACCCTTCACATGCCACGGATTTACGCCAGCAGGTGGCAGTGCCGGGCATTCGCTGAGGCTTTTCCGCGCCTCCAGGATTAGCCAGAACCAATCGCTACGCCCCGCAACCGGATTCCCCTTCGCGCGTCATGAAGGGCATGTGGCCCATCTTCGAATCGATCTTGCCGGGAGTCCGCCATGAGTGAAGAACGCGAAATCGAGGGCGTGCCCTGCATGTGGATGCGCGGCGGCACTTCGAAGGGCGGCTACTTCCTCAAGCACGAGCTTCCCGCCGATCCGGCCGAGCGCGATGCGTTCTTGCTATCCATCATGGGCTCCCCCGATCCGCGCCAGATCGATGGTATGGGCGGCGCCGATCCGCTGACCAGCAAGGTCGCGGTCGTTTCCAAGTCCACCCGCGAAGGCATCGATGTCGACTACCTGTTCCTGCAGGTATTCGTCGATCAGGCCCTCGTCAGCGACCAGCAGAACTGCGGCAACATCCTCGCCGGCATCGGCCCCTTCGCCATCGAGCGCGGGCTGATCGCGGCCAAGGGTGACGAAACCAACGTCGCCATCTTCATGGAGAACACCGGCCAGGTTGCCGTCGCCACCGTGCAGACGCCGGCCGGTGTCGTGACCTACAAGGGTGATGCCAGGATCGACGGCGTGCCCGGCAGCCACGCCCCGATTCCGCTGGAATTCCGCGACACGGCCGGTTCCTCCTGCGGCGCGCTGCTGCCCACCGGCAATGCCGTGGACGAAGTGAACGGCGTGCGCGTGACCTTGATCGACAACGGCATGCCCTGCGTGGTGATGAAGGCCGAGGACGTCGGCATCACCGGCTACGAAGACCGTGAGAGCCTGGACGCCAATACCGAGCTGAAGGCGAAGATCGAGGCCATCCGCCTTGCCGTGGGCGAGCGGATGAACCTGGGCGACGTCAAGGACAAGTCGGTTCCCAAGATGATGCTGGTCGCCCCGCCGAAGCATGGCGGTGCGGTGACCGTGCGCAGTTTCATTCCCCACCGCGCCCACGCCACGATCGGCGTGCTGGGCGCAGTGTCTGTGGCGACGGCCTGCCTGATCGAAGGCTCGCCCGCCGCCGAAGTCGCCATTAGCCCCGAGGGTCGCCGCAAGACGCTATCGGTCGAACATCCGACCGGAGAAATGTCCTGTGTCCTCGAAGTGGACGAGGGCGGCGCCGTCGTAAGCGCCGCCCTCCTTCGCACCGCGCGTAAGCTGATGGATGGGGTGGTTTTCGCGGGCTAAGCAACACGCTGCCGGAAAACCCATCCAGGACAGGCACTAACTCCAAAAAACGCTCGCCGCAGCGCAACATTCCGCGTTATCAGGGCTTCAAGGGATTCATAAGTGTCCCGCCTGACAGGAGTTGCGCCATGACCCGTAAGCCCTCGGCCTCGAAACTCGCCCTCGCGGCATCCATCGCTACGCTGCTTGCCCTTACCGGCTCCATCGCCGGCTGCGACGGCCCGCAGACCGCGCCCGACAGTTCGGCCAGCGCTTCCGATGCCCCCGTGGACGCCGACGTCATCGTCAAGAAGCGCAAGGCGAACTTCAAGGACATCGGCAAGGCGAACAAGGTGGCCAAGGCCGCGCTGGAAAGCACTCCGCCCGATTTCGCCACCGCCGCCTCCGCCGCCGCCTCGATCAAGGACGATGCCGGCAAGATCGTGGGCCTGTTCCCTGAAGGCACCGGCCCCGATGCCAACCCCAAGACCGAGGCACTGCCGGTGATCTGGCAGAAGAACGGCGAATTCAAGGCCGCCGCCGCCAAGCTGGCCAGCGCCGCAGACGAGCTGAAGACCGCTACCGACGCCAAGGACCTTGCCGCCACCGCCAAGGCCATGGGTGACATCGGCGGCGCCTGCAAGGGCTGCCACGAACAGTTCCGGAAGAAGGACAAGTGAGCCCGGCGCCGGATAACGCCGGCGTCCGCACGCCGCTTTGGGATCTTCCCGTCCGCTTCATCCACTGGGCTTTCGTGGTGCTGATCCCGGCCCTGTGGTGGACGGCGGAGAACGACAAGATGGCGCTGCACATGCAGATCGGCACGGTGCTGCTGCAACTGCTGGTGATCCGCATCCTCTGGGGCTTCGTGGGTGGATCGACCGCGCGGTTCTCTTCGTTCGTACGCGGCCCGGGCGCGGTGCTGGATTACTTTCGCGGCAAAACGAAAACCCTGCCCACCGCCGGCCACAACGCGGCCGGCGGGTGGAGCGTGATCGCGCTGCTGGGCTTGATGAGCCTGCAAGTCACACTGGGCTTGTTCTCCGGCGACGAGGACGATGGCGTAACCGGCCCGCTGAACCATCTCGTCTCGTTCACCACTTCCGACCGGGCGACCAACCTGCACGGACTGGTGTTCTACCTGATCCTGGCGCTGATCGCGCTGCATATCGTCGCGGTGCTCTACTATCGACTGGTGAAGCGCGACAACCTGATCGCGCCGATGGTGACCGGCAAACGCGTGCTTCCGGCCGGCACGCCGGGTCTGGTGCACGCACCGGCATGGCGGTTCATCGCCTGCGTGGTGGTTGCATGGCTGGTAGGCTGGGCGATCTGGAGCGGCGTGAAGGCGTAAGGCCAAGGGGGCACATGATGCAGGGCTTCGACTGGCATTCGGGGGAAATCGATCTCTCCACCCCGATCGATCGAGACTACAAAAACACCCAAAATGTGCGGCGGTTCTTCATCGAAAACTGCGGGCCCGGTTTCAAATTCGACAGGGATTTCATGGCCTATCTGAAAAGCGGAGACGCAAAGACGATGGCCCATGCGGTGGACGAATGGCAAAGGCGCCAGGCTTAAATGGCCCTGCGATGCGACCGGTCGGGAACATGAACAAGCTCACCTTTCGATACCAATACGATTCCAGCTTCTTCGAGCCAATGAAGGTGCGCGATGATTTTGGTCGCCTCTCCGTCGAAGCCCAAACAGACAGTTTCTCGGGCGCAGGTGGCTTTTGGGTTCAATGGCAGGACGTGAGGGAGTTCGGGGAAGCCCTCACCACTTATCCCATCACGGCAGATAGTCCGATCGTCGCCTAATGGGGCTTCGAAATGCAGAAGGGCGACGACCTAATCCTGCGCTTCGAGATTTCCCCTGCCAACGGCAGAGGCGAATTGGTTGTGCGGTTTGTTATTGCGGATGATTTCGCCCCTCGCAAGCGCATGATGGGCGAATTCCTGACATACTACGCGGAACTTGATGCATTCCGGATCGGCATCGAACGGCTCATGAACCACGAAGCAGAACAAGCCGTACTGCTGGGGCACTGACGCTCGGTTTCGCAGCCCCCGACCAACAACCGTTGATCGCCGATCATCACATTCGTCATCCCCGCGAAGGCGGGGATCCCGCTTGCTTCGAATGCCCCCCGCGAAGCCCCGATAATTTCACATAGTGGTGCAGAGGCACGGAGGAAAAGGGCCGAAGGCTTTCTCCGCGCATCCACGTGAAACCGCATTGCCTTATGCAAGGATAGGCGGGGCCCCGCCTTCGCGGGGACGACGCCAAGCGATAGAAGATGTTGGGCGTTCTTTCCGCCTTTAGCGCGAAAGCGCGCCCTTACCCCTGCTTCAACGCCCGCAATTCCTTCCGCGCGGCCATGTAGTTCGGCAGCACGCTGTTCGCATAGGTGCCAAAGATCGGCAGGTCTGCGCGGTCGATCGTTTCCGCCTCTGCATAGTGGGCGATGATCGCATCGGAATCGTTCATGTACTTGCCCGGCGCGTATTGAACGGTGGGGAAGGTCACCTTCTCGAAATGCGGGGCCAGTTCCTCGCGGATCTCCGCTTCGTTATCGTCGCCAGCAGCGAACACCCGCTGTTCGAACTGGTCGAGCAGTTCGGCTTCCAGCAGGAAAATCCGCAGCTTCAGGCAATGCGGGCACGTCGCCTTGAGATAGAGGACGGGGCGGAAGGTACTGTCAGGCATGGCTTTTCCTTGGCTTCACCGGTCGGTGAACGAGATGGAGGTGGGCTTGGCCAATTCAAGGCCGGCGCCTGTTGCGGTCAACCTGCCGCTGACACGGTCCACCGCGAAGACGGCAAGGTTGCCTCCAGCTTGCGCGCCGCCTTGATTGGCCACCACCAACCATTTGCCATCGCCCGAGAGCGAAAAGCCCCACGGAACCTGGCCACCGGAGGCCACCGCATCGACCGGGCTAAGGCTTCCATCCTGGCGCACGGCGTAGATCTGAATGCGGTTGGCCACGCGATTACCTGCGTAGAGGAAGCGCCCATCGCGCGAGACGGCGATTTCGGAACCGCTACGCGTGCCAGCAAAGTCTGCCGGATCGAGCTGGATGCTCGCCAGCTCGGTCAGCCTACCCCGCCCCGCGTCCCAGGCAAAGCTGGTGATGGCACCGCCCATCTCGGTCATCAGAAAGGCATGGCGGCCATCCGGCGCAAACACGATGTGGCGCGGGCCGGACGCGGGAGGCAATGTCACGAACGGCTCCGGGGCCGGCGAAAGCGTGCCTTTGGCGGCATCGAAGCGATAGACGAAAACCTTGTCCGTGCCCAGATCGGGGGAGAGCACCCAGCGGCCCGAAGGATCGACCGTTACCCCATGCGCATGCGGGCCCTTCTGCCGCTTATGCGGGCCGGAACCGGTGTGCGTGTCGACGCTGGCGGGTTGAGCCGCCGGCTTGCCGTCTCCCGCCGCCAACAGCGCGGAGACGGAAATCGCCGAGACATGGCCGGTGCCGTAATTGGCCACGAACAGCGTGCGGGCGTCCGCCGAAAGCGCAAGATGGGTCGGCCCGCCTCCGCCTGAATCCGCACGCCCCTTCGGCCTCAGCGCGCCGGTGGCGGGATCGTAGACGAAGCCAGTCACAGTGCCATGAGTCACGCCGTCGTTGCCTGTTTCGCTCACCGCGAAAAGGCGGTGATGGGCGGGATCGGCCAAGACCCACGTGGGGCGCTCCATTGCACCGACAACGCCAAGCGAGGAAAGCGCGCCGGTCTGCGGGTCGAGCCGCACACCCACCACGCCTTGCTCCGGCCCGCTGCCTTGCGTGCCGACAAAGGCCAGCGTCTGCCGTGGCGCTTCCGGCACGGGCACGGTGGCGCATCCCGCCAGGGCCCAGCCCGCAGCCCCGCAAAGGGCCGCGCCCAACAGCTTCGCTTTCATTCCGCTTCCTTTCCCGATCGTTCCCGGCAGGCTAGCGAAGCCCCCGACGCCCGGCCACAGTGCCGCGCGCAATCTATCGGGGACGACGCGAAATCTAGGTCGCAAACATGGCGCCCACCCTGGAATCTAACGATATTTCAAGACATCCCGCGGAAACTGCGCGGCGATGAACACGAACATCCTGACTGCGACCGGCCTTCAGCTCTTTCCGAAGGATCGGAAGGCAGCGCTGGTCGCTACCCTGTCCAGCGTGGTGGGCGTGACGGTGTTCATCCTGATCCTTGACGGCCTGCTGTTCCGCCACGCGCTGCCCGACGGGTACGAGGCGCTTTTCACCAGCCCCCTGCTGCCGCGCACGCCGCTGTTTTTCGCCGCTTCCATGCTGGAGGAAATCCAGTACCGCCTGCTGCTGACCACGATCCTGGTCGTGCTGGCGACGGCAATTCACCGCAAACCGCTGCAACCATGGGCGTTTCTGCTCATCATCGCGGGTGTGCAGCTATTCAACGTGTGGGTTCCGGTTTCGAATTACCCGCTCTACGGCAGCTTGCGATACTGGCTGGTGGGCTCCGTCTGGGGTGTGCTCTACTGGCGGCACGGCTTTCTTTCGGCGCTGGCCGGGCATGCCACAACGCACCTTTTGCTGGACCCGACGCTTCTAGGCGTGCTGCTGCTCACACAGTAACGCACTCGGTTAAAGCCTGTGTGACGCGAACACACAAGGCTCCACGCAACAGCCGTTGCGCCTTCCCGTATCGATACTTAGGTTACCCCCGCGCCCCCTCTCCCACCCCTCGCGCGGGCGCGGCGATAAAGGAGCCTTTCCTCATGGAATTCCGTCGCGAATCCGACTCCATCGGCGAGATCGACGTCCCCGCAACCGCTTATTGGGGCGCGCAGACCGAACGCAGCCTGCACAATTTCCCCTTCGGCCCGACCGAGCGGATGCCGATCGCGATCATCCATGCCCTTGCCCGCGTAAAGCTGGCCGCCGCGCGGGTGAACCGCCAGCATGGGCTGGACACGGGAGTGGCTCAGGCGATCGAGGCGGCGGCGGCCGAAGTGATCTCCGGCACGCTGGACGATCAATTCCCGCTGGTGATCTGGCAGACCGGATCGGGCACGCAGAGCAACATGAACGTCAACGAGGTGATCGCCGGCCGCGCCAACGAACTGCTTTCGGGCAAACGTGGCGGCAAGGATCCGGTCCACCCGAATGATCACGTCAATCGCGGCCAATCGTCCAACGACAGCTTCCCCACTGCGCTCCACGTCGCGGCGGCCGTGGAAGTGGAGCGGGCGCTGCTGCCGGCGCTGGAACGCCTCACCCAGTCACTCGACGCCAAGGCCAAGGCCTGGAGCGATGTGGTGAAGATCGGCCGCACCCACTTGCAGGACGCAACACCGCTGACCTTGGGGCAGGAGTTTTCCGGCTACGTCCAGCAGCTTCGCGACGCGCGGGAGCGGCTGGTCCATGCCGAACAGGGCGTGCTGCGGCTGGCGCAGGGCGGCACGGCAGTCGGCACCGGGCTCAACGCGCCCAAGGGCTTTGCGGCGGACGTGGCGGCAGACCTTGCCACGCAAACCGGGCTGGCCTTCGTGCCCGCGCCCAACACGTTCGAAGCGCTGGCCAGCAACGATGCGCTGGTGCAGCTTTCGGGCACGCTCTCCACGCTGGCGGTGGCGCTGACCAAGATCGCCAACGACATCCGCCTGCTCGGCTCCGGCCCGCGCTCCGGCCTGGGTGAACTGGACTTGCCCGCCAATGAACCGGGCAGTTCGATCATGCCGGGCAAGGTAAACCCCACCCAGTGCGAGATGCTGACGATGGTGGCCGCGCAAGTGATCGGCAACCATCAGGCAGCGACCGTGGGCGGGCTTCAGGGCGCGTTCGAACTCAATGTATTCAAGCCGTTGATCGGGTCTGCCGTGATCCGCTCGATCAGCCTGCTCGCGATCGGTATGGTCAGCTTTGCCGAGCGCTGCGTGGATGGGATCGAGCCGAACCGCAAGCGCATCACCGAACTGCTGGAGCGATCGCTGATGCTGGTGACTGCGCTGGCGCCGGAAATCGGCTACGACAATGCCGCCAAGATCGCCAAGCACGCCCACGCGGATGGACTGACCTTGCGTGAAGCGGCGTTGGATCTGGGGCTGCTTGACGAAGCGACGTTCGACCGCGTCGTGCGGCCCGAAACGATGGTCTGACCGCACTTATCTGAAAGTCTCGGCGCTCGCGACGGGGGAATCCGCGAGCGCCGAAGCACGTAAGGGCTTAGAGCAGTTGAACCAATCCGATTGCATCGAATCAACTGCTCTAAGTTTTTGGTTTTCCGCGTTTTCCGAGTCATCAGGCGTTTCCACCTGATTGGAAAACGCTCTAGCCGCCCTTTTCTTCTTCCGGCCCACCGATGGCGCGCACGTAGGAAACGGCCGCGCGCATCCGTTCAGTATCCACGGCGATGGCCGAGCGCTGGGCGTCCAGCGCGTCGGTCTGGGCGGTCACCACGTCAAGGTAGCCGGCCGCGCCGTCGCGATAGCGCGACATGGCGATCTCGCTGGTGCGCTGGGCGGCGTTGGCCGCTTCCTGCTGCGCCTTGCCCTGCGCCTCAAGCTGGCGCATCGCCGCGATGGAATCCTCCACTTCGCGGAAGGCATCCAGCACGGTGCTGCGATAGTCGGCAGCGGCCTCGTCATATTCGGCGCGCGAGATCTTCACTTGCGAGCGGCGCGCGCCGCCGTCGAACACGTTCAGCAGCGCGGTCAGCGGGCCCAGCGCCCACATCGCGTTTGGTGCGCTCAGCAAGTTGCCGCCGGTGGTCTGCCAGCCGCCCGAAGCGCCCAGGCCGATGGTCGGGAACCAGGCCGCGCGGGCGACGCCGATGCGGGCATTGGCAGCGAACACGCGGCGTTCGGCAGCGGCAATGTCCGGACGGCGCTGGAGCAGTTCGGACGGGGTGCCGACGGCGATCGCCGGAGTGGCGAAAGCGGCTTCCTGCGGGGCGACGTGGAACGTCGATGCCAGCGCGCCGGTCAGCGCGGCAAGCTCATGCTCGGTCTGGGCACGCTGGTTGGCGATCGAGGCGACTTGCGCCTGCGCATTGCCCAGCACGGTGCGGGCACGGTTGACGTCGATGCCCGACGAGATGCCGCCCTCATGGCGCGTCTCGGTCAGTTGGGCGGCGCGCTGGAAGGCGTCCACCGAGCGATCGAGCAAGGCCGCCTGCGCATCGAGGCCGCGCAGCCGCAGATAGGCATCCGCCACCGAGGCCTGGAGGCTGAGCCGCGCCGAGGCGAGATCGCTCTGCGAGGCGTCTGCTTCCGCGTTGCCCGCCTTCACGCTGTTGCGAACTCGGCCCCAGAGATCCAGCTCGTACGAGGCGCTGCCGCCGATGATGTAGTTGTTGTAAGTCGCCGACGATCCCGACGAGAGCGGACGCCCGGCCGAGACGCGGTTGCGCGAGGCATCGCCCGATACGCCGATCTGCGGATAGAGATCGGCGGCGGCGACACCGGCCGCACCGCGCGCCTGATCGTAGCGGGCGAGCGCGGCGGCCAGCGTAGGGCTGGCAGCGGCGGCGCGGGCTTCCAGATCATCCAGCACCGGATCGCCGAACACGGTCCACCAGTCCCCGCGCATCGCGCCGTCCTGCGGGGCAGCGGGGGCCCAGCCCTGCATCTCCGCGAACTGCTCAGGCGCGGCGGGCAGGCTGGACTGCGGCGGCGTATACTTGGGCGCCATCGAGCAGCCACCCAACAGCGCGGCCGTGAGCGCGGCCGTGAATGCGGCGGGCGCCGCTCGCTTAGCCATGCGTCGCGGCCTTTGCCGGAGCCGCAGCCGGTGCGGCGGTGGCGGCCTGCGGCTGCACGTGGTCGCCGGTGCGGATCGAGTCCGAGGGCGAGTCCACCACGCGGTCGCCCATGTTCACGCCGACCGAGACGATCACCGACTTGCCCTGATCGCGGGCGATGGTGATCGGGCGGACGGTAACCTTGTTGTCCGCGCCCAGCACGGCCACGCTTGGCCCCTTGTCGGTATAGAGCACCGCGCTGCCCGGCAGCGTGACGCCCTTCAGCGTGGCGTCGACGTCGAAGTGGGCCTGCACGAAGGCGCCCGGCTTCAGCGCGCCGTCGTTATTGTCCGCCTGCACTTCCACCAGCACCGCGCCCGACTGGGCATCGACGGCGCCGGCGCTGCGGCTGACCACGCCCGGGAAGGTGCGGCCGGGGAACTCAGGCAGGCTGAGCTGTACGGTGACGCCCGGATTGACCTGCGCCGAATAGATCTGCGGCACGCGGACATAGACGCGCATCTTATGCACGTCGGACACGGTGAACAGCGGCTGTGCGGCGGCATTGCCCGCCACCACCAGCGCGCCGATCTGGGCCGAGCGGCTGGTGACCACGCCCGCGAACGGGGCGGCAAGCTGGGTGAAGCCGTGCTGGGCCTGAAGCTCACGCACCTGGGCCAGCGCGGCATTGGCAAGCGCGGTCTTGGCGGCAAGGTCGCCCGCCTTCTCGTCCACTTCCTGCTGCGAGACGGCGTCCTTCGCCAGCATCGCGCTCCAGCGCTTGGCGGTCGTCGCGGCCAAGCGCTGGTTGGCGACGGCGGTCTGGTAGTCCGCCTTGGCCTGCGCCAGCTGCTGGTCGATTTCCGGCGCGTCCAGGATCGCGAGCGGCTGGCCCGCCTTCACGTGGTCGCCGATGTCGGCCAGCCACTTGCTGACATAGCCGTTGGTGCGCGCGTTGATCGCGGCGCTGTTCCACGCCTGCGCGGTGCCCGGCAGGGTAAGCCCGCCCTCACCCGCTGCCGCCGTGGGATTGATCACCGCAACGGTGGGCACGGCGGACTCTTCGCTCACGGTCTTCAGGTCGCGCGTCGCCTGGATGCGGGTGGCGGTGCCGATGCCCACCACGGCCAGTGCGACGATGGCCGCGCCGATGCCCACCCGCTTCAGGGTGCGGGTGCTGGGACCGGTGGGAGTGTCGTTGTCCATGGGGGCCTCGGGAGTGTGGTGCATCTGGGGATCAAGCATGAGCGGCCTCCATCTCTACTGGGGCTTCGTGATGCTTGCGACGGCTGTGGAAGAAAGCGAACACGGTGGGAACGAAGAACAGCGTGGCGATCGTGGCGCAGATAAGGCCGCCGATCACGGCGCGGCCCAGCGGGGCGTTCTGCTCACCACCTTCGCCAAGGCCCAGCGCCATCGGCGCCATGCCGATGATCATCGCCAGCGCGGTCATGAGAACCGGGCGGAAGCGGACCAGGCCGGCTTCCATCGCCGCCTTCACCGGATCGCCCAGCTCTGCCAGCTTTTCGCGGGCGAAGCTGACGACCAGGATCGAGTTGGCGGTGGCGACGCCCATACACATGATCGCACCGGTAAGGGCCGGGACGGACAGTGTCGTCCCCGTGGCGAACAGCATCCAGACGATGCCGGCCAGCGCGGCGGGCAGCGCGGTGATGATGATGAACGGGTCCAGCCAGGACTGGAAGTTCACCACGATCAGCAGGTAGATCAGCACCACGGCGGCCAACAGACCCCAGCCAAGGCCGGAGAACGCGGTGTTCATCGTCTGATACTGACCGCGGATGGTGATGGTGGCGCCCTTCGGCTCCTCTGCCTTCAGCGAGTTGATCGCGTGCTGCACGTCACCGGCCACGGCGCCAAGGTCACGACCCTGCGGGGTGCCGTAGACATCAAGGACCGGGGCAATGTTGTAGTGAGAGACGACCGGCGCGGTGCTCGAACGGGTGAGCGTGGCCAGCGCGCCCAGCGGCTGCGGACGGGTGGCGGCCGCGCCGGAGACCGGCAGGTTGGCCAGCTTGCTCATCGAATCGATGGCATAGTCCGGAGCCTGGGCGACCACCGCGTACTGCACGCCGTTATCGGGGTTCACGAAGAACACCGGCGCGGTCTGCGAAGTGCCCGCCAGCGAGTTGCCGAGGCTGGTGGTCACGTCCTTTTCGGTGAGGCCGTACTGGCCGACGCGCGAACGGTCGACATCGACGTCGATCTGCGGCGAGTTGGCCGGCTGTTGCAGGCGCAAGTCGGCAAGGCCGGGTACGGCCGCCAGCTTGACCATCAGCTTGTGCGCATAGGCACGCGCGGCCACCGGATCCTTGGCGGAGATCTGCACGTCGATCGGAGACGGCGAACCGAAGTTCAGGATCTGGCTGGTGATGTCCGCCGGCAGGAACGCGAACTGCATGCCGGGGAAGCGGCGTGGAAGTTCGCGGCGCAGCTGGTTCACGTAACCGGCGGTCGGCTTATGGCCTTCCTCCAGCGTGATCAGCATGTCGCCATCCTGCGGGCCGATGGTGCCGCTGTTGTTGTAGACGGTGTTGATCGAGCTGACCGGCAGGCCGATGTTGTCGGTAACCGACTTCAGTTCGGACTGCGGCACGATCTTGCGCACTTCGGCGGTGATCTGTTCGAAGTTACGGGCGGCTTCGTCGATGCGGGTGCCCACCGGCACGCGCACGTGCATGGCGATCTGGCCCGAGTCCACCGTGGGGAAGAAGTTGCTGCCCAAAAGCGGCATCAGCCCGAAGGACAGCACGACGACCGCAAGGAAGCCGATCATGAACGGCTTGCGCGAGCGCAGCGCACGGGCGAGCATGCCAAGGTAGCCGTCGCGGATCTTTTCGAACTTCGCTTCGAACCCGCGCTGGAAGCGCACGAAGGGATTGGTCGATTCCGGGGTGCCGGCATTGTGCGAATTCTCGCCATGCGGGGCGTGCGGCTTCAGTAGGTACATCGCCATGGTCGGCACCAAGGTGCGCGACAGGATGAACGAGGCGATCATCGCGAAGACCACCGAAAGCGCCATCGGCACGAACAGATAGCCCGCAACGCCCGGCAGGAAGAACATCGGCACGAACACGATGCAGATGCACAGCAGCGAGACGAAGGCCGGGGTCACGATCTGGGCGGCGCCGTCCAGGATCGCCTCCATCACGCCCTTGCCCTGTTCGAGGTGCCAATTGATGTTCTCGATCGTCACCGTCGCGTCGTCGACCAGGATGCCGACCGCGAGGGCAAGGCCGCCCAGCGTCATCACGTTCATCGTCTGCCCGAACACGGCCAGCGCGGCCACGGCGGCCAGCACGGCCAGCGGGATGGAGACGGCGATGATGACGGTGGAGCGCCAGGAGCCAAGGAACAGCAGGATCATCAGCGAGGTGAGCGCGGCGGCGATGGCGCCTTCATGCAGCACGCCCGAAACGGCGGCCTTCACGAACAGCGATTGGTCGCCCACCGGCAGTACCTTCAGCGTGTCCGGCAGGGTGGAAGTGATCTTGGGCAGCGCGTTCTTCACGCCGTCCACCACCGAGAGAGTGGAAGTGGCGCCGTTCTTCAGCACCGTCAGCAGTACCGATCGGCCGCCCTGCACGTGGACGACGTTCTGCTGCTGGGCGCTGCCGTCGCGCACGAAGGCCACGTCGCGCATATAGATCGTCGCGCCGTTGACCACCTTCACGGGCAGGTCGTTCAGCGCCTCGATCGAAGCGGGGGTGTTGTTCAGGCGAACGGTGTACTGCGCCGGGCCGATCTTGACGAAGCCGGCCGGGTTGATCTGGTTCTGCGCGGCGATGGCATTGCCAACGTCCTGCGCGGAAAGGCCGCGGGCCTGAAGCGCATCGGGATTGAGGTCAACCTGCACCTGGCGCTGCTTGCCGCCCGAAGGATAGGGCATGGCAAGGCCCGGAATGGTGACGAGGCCGGTGCGCACCTGGTTCTGCCCGATATCGAACAGCTGCTGTTCCGACAGCCCCTTGCCCGACAGGGCGAGCTGGAGGATCGGCACGGTGGAGGCCGAATAGTTCAGGATCAGCGGCGGGTTCACGCCCGGCGGCATCTGCTTCAGAACGGTTTGCGAGACCGAGGTGACCTGCGCCGTGGCCGTGCGGATGTCGACACCCGGCTGGAAGTAGATCTTGACGATGCCGGTGCCCTGAAGCGACTGGCTCTCGATATGCTCGATATCGTTGACCGTCGTGGTCAGGATGCGCTCATACGGCGTCACCATGCGGTCCGACATGTCCTGCGGGGACAGGCCGGTGTAGGTCCAGGCGACCGCGATGACGGGGATCTTGATATCCGGAAATATGTCGACCGGTGTGCGGAAGGCGGCGATCAGGCCCCCTATCGCGATAAGAATAGCCATGACGATAAACGTCAGAGGGCGATGCAGCGCGGTCTTGACGATTCCCAGCATCGATAACTCCAGTCGCCGGAGGTCCGCGCAGGCATGCACGGCTCACCGGCCAGAACGCCTCACCCCGTGTGATGGTTTTTTGAAGGGCCGAACGCCGGAAAGGCCACGCTCATGGCGCGGCCGGAAACCCGCTTCGACCCATCTCGTTTTTTCGAGAATCAGGCGAGTATCAGCTTGGGACGCGGGGAAATAGATACTTAGTTTTGATTGCTGTCATGAGGCTGGCTCATGAATGGCCTGTTGCTTGCGTGCACAAAATGCACACAACACCCGGAAATCCGCAGTATGCTGCGGATTAGACACGCTCCAGCAACAGGGCCAGACCTTGTCCCACGCCGATGCACATGAAGGCAAGGGCGTAACGACCATCCGTTCGGCTGAGCTGTTCGACCGCACTCATCGCGATTCTGGCGCCCGACATGCCCAGCGGATGGCCCAAAGCGATGGCCCCGCCGTTCGGATTGACGCGCGAGTCGCTGAACGGATCGACGCCCAGATCGCGCAGCGTGGCGATGGCCTGGCTGGCGAAAGCTTCGTTCAGTTCGATCACGTCTATCTGGTCCATCGAAAGCCCGGATTTCCGCAGAACCTTGCGGGCTGCCTCGATCGGCCCTGCCCCCATGATGCGGGGCGCGATGCCCGATGCGGCCATGCCGATCACACGGGCGCGCGGGGTCAGGCCATGGCGCTTCGCAGCGTCCTCGCTGGCGACCAGCATGGCTGCCGCACCGTCGTTGAGGCCAGAGGCATTGCCCGCCGTCACGGTGCCATCCGCGCGGACCACCGGCTTCAGTTTTGCGAGTGCTTCAAGGCTGGTTGCGCGGGGGTGTTCGTCGCGGTCGAAGACCAGCGCCTCACCCTTTCTTTGCGGAATGGTGACGGGCACGATCTCCGCCGCGAGACGGCCGTTCCCTTGGGCAATCGCGGCCTTTTCCTGACTGGCGAGCGCGAAGCGATCTTGGTCTTCGCGGCTGACCTGCCATTGTTCGGCAACATTCTCACCCGTCTGCGGCATCGTATCGACGCCGTAAGCGGCCTTCATCGCCGGATTTATGAAGCGCCAGCCCAGCGTGGTATCCTCGATCTTCTGATCGCGGCCGAATGCACTGCCCGCCTTGCCCATGACATAGGGCGCGCGGGTCATGGATTCGACGCCGCCGGCGATCATCAGATCGGCGTCGCCACTGCGGATCGCCTGCGCCGCCATGCCCAGCGCGTTGAGGCCGGAACTGCACAGGCGGTTGACCGTCACCCCCGGCACCGTCTCCGGCAGGCCGGCCAGCAGCACCGCCATGCGCGCGACATTGCGGTTGTCCTCTCCCGACTGGTTGGCGCAGCCCAGAATCACGTCATCGATCGAGGCCCAGTCCACGCCTGGGTTCCGCTCCACCAGCGCGCGCAAAGGGATCGCGGCAAGGTCGTCGGCACGGACGGTCGCCAGCGAGCCGTTCAGCTTGCCGATGGGGGTGCGGATGGCGTCGCAGACGTAAGCTTCGGTCATGAGGGATCAGCCTTCGAGAAACGGGATAAGCGCGGCAGCCAGCGCCTCAGGCGCTTCCAGCGGCGCAAGGTGCGCGGCGGCCAGTTCGGCGTGGACGGCGCCGGAAATGCGCGCGAGCAGATGCTCGCCGTGGCCTTCGAGCGGAGTGGAGGTGTCGCGCGTGCCGGTGACGACCAGCGTGGGCGCGACTATTCCCGAGATACGCTCGGCAAGATCCATATCGCGGATCGCCGCGCCGCAACCGGCGTAGCCCTGCGGGTTCATCGTCACCAGCTGGCGCCGCACCGTCTCGTAGAGCGCGGGGTTGTCCTCGCGCAGTTCGGGCGAAAGGAAGCGGCCCATCGCCAGATCGGCAATCGCGGCCATGCCCTCGGCGCGGACTTTGGTGATGCGGTCGTTCCACGAGGCGGAATCCATCGTCGCGGACGTGCAGACCAGCGCCAGCTTCTCCACTTGTGCGGGTCGCGCCAGCGCCAGTTCCATGCCGATCATGCCGCCTAGCGAGACACCTGCGACCGAGAAGCGCTCGATCCCGGCATCGTGAGCGATCGCCAGCACGTCGCGCGCCAGTTGCGGCATTGCGAAGTCGCCCGGCTCGGCCGTGGAGGCGCCGTGCCCGCGCGTGTCGATGCGCAGCAACCGGAACCGTGCGCGCAGCAGCGGCAGCACCGGATCCCACAAGTCCATGTCGGTGCCGATCGAATTGAGCAGCACCAGCGGGCGCGCGCCGTCGCGCCCTTCCAGTTTCCAGTAGAGGCGTGCGCCGGGAACGCTAGTGAACATCAGGCCGCCTCTGCCAGTGCGCTGGCGAAGGGGGCGCCGGTCTTGGCGGTGACTTCGTCCAGCGAGACGCCGGGCGCGAGCTCCAGAAGGGTGAGGCCGCCCGCCTTGCGGTCCACCGCGAAGACGGCCAGGTCGCTGACGATCATGTCCACGACGCGCTTGCCGGTCAGCGGCAGGGTGCAGGCGGGCAGGATCTTGGGATCGCCGTGCTTGGAGACGTGGTCCATCACCACGATCACCTTCTTGACGCCAGCAACGAGGTCCATCGCCCCGCCCATGCCCTTCACCATCTTGCCTGGGATCGTCCAGTTGGCGAGATCGCCCTCGGCCGAGACTTCCATCGCGCCCAGCACGGCCATGTCGATATGGCCGCCGCGGATCATCGCGAAACTGTCCGCGCTGGAGAAGAAGCTGGACGTCGGCAGCGCGGTGATCGTCTGCTTGCCGGCGTTGATCAGGTCGGGATCGACTTCGTCGTCATAAGGGAACGGGCCGATGCCCAGCATACCGTTCTCGCTCTGGAGCGTGACCTTGATGCCTTCCGGCACATGGTTCGCCACCAGCGTCGGGATGCCGATGCCCAGGTTTACATAGTACCCGTCGCGCAGTTCCTTCGCGGCGCGGGCGGCCATTTCATCGCGGGTCCAGCTCATTACGCAGCCTCCCTTTCCCGAATAGTGCGCTTCTCGATGCGCTTCTCGTTGATGGTCGAAAGCACCACGCGGTCGACGTAGATGCCGGGGGTGTGGATGCAATCAGGATCGAACGTGCCGGCGGTGACGATTTCCTCGACCTCGGCCACCGTGACCTTGCCGGCCGTGGCCATGTTCGGGTTGAAGTTGCGCGCGGTCTTGCGGAACTGGAGGTTGCCCTCCTCGTCCGCGCGCCAGGCCTTGATGATCGACAGGTCCGCACGCAGCCAGGTTTCGCGCACGTATTCCTCGCCCTCGAACACGTCGACCGGCTTGCCTTCGGCAACCACGGTGCCGACGCCCGTCTTCGTGTAGAACGCCGGGATGCCCGCGCCGCCCGCGCGAATACGCTCGGCCAGGGTGCCCTGCGGGTTCAGTTCGAGTTCGAGTTCGCCTGAGAGGTACTGGCTTTCGAAGAGCTTGTTCTCACCCACGTAGGAGGAAATCATCTTCCGGATCTGCCGGCTCTCCAGCAGCATCCACAGACCGAAACCGTCCGCGCCCGCGTTGTTGGAAATGACCGTCAGGTCCTTCACGCCCGCTGCGCGCACTTCGGGGATCAGGCTCTCGGGATTGCCCGAGAGCCCGAATCCGCCGGACATGATCGTCATGCCGTCGAACAGCAGTCCTTCCAGTGCGACCCGGGGGCTGTCGAATACTTTGGACATCTGGTGTCTCCGTCTTAACCGAGATCGCCGCCCGCGACGGGCAACACAGTGCCGGTCACGTAGCTGGCCTCGTCCGAGGCGAGGAACAGGATCGGGGCGATCTGCTCCTCAAGGGTTCCGTAGCGTTTCAGGAAGGCGGAATCGGTCACTTGCGCGACCGCCTCGGCCATCCACCTCTGCTCCTGCGCGTTGTCGCCTTCGGCGTTGCGGGCGACACGGCGGGGGGGAGCGCTGGTGCCGCCCGGTGCCGTCGCGATGACACGAATGCCGCTTTCCGCATATTCCATCGCCAGGCTCTGGGTCAGGCCATTGATCCCGCCCTTCGCCGCCGAATAGGGCACCCGGCGGATGCCGCGCGTGGCGTTGGAGGACAGGTTGACGATCGTGCCAGACCCTTGCGTGAGCATGGTCGGCAGCACCGCATGGCAGCAGTAGAGCGTAGGCATCAGCGAACGGC
>OUNM010949234.1_pt1 | contig 33905 bp, 22 predicted proteins | sample 1769961 | NCBI WGS metagenome assembly OUNM01 (sample SAMEA3914820, study PRJEB12502) | metagenome | biome: forest; material: soil | place: USA | collected 2012-03-12 | depth 0.3 m | reverse complement strand
GCCTCCAGATCGCGTCACCACGGCATGGCTGGGACACGCCACCGTTTTGATCAATTTCTATGGCATCAGGATTCTCACCGATCCTGTGTTTTACGCACGCATCGGCATGCATTTCGGGCCGCTCACATTTGGCCCGAAGCGTTATATCGCATGCGCGATCCGGCCATCCGAGCTGCCTCCAATCGATCTTCTGCTGTTGTCGCATGCCCACATGGATCACCTGGATCTCCGCTCGCTGCGGCAGGTCACCCGGGACTGCACAGTCATCACAGCAGCGCAGACTGCCGACCTCCTTGCGGGACTTCACTTTCGAGAGGTCCACGAACTTGCCTGGAATAGTGATCAGCGGATCGAAACCAAATCCGGCGCGCTCGAAGTCGCCGCCTTTCAGCTCCGGCACTGGGGAGCGCGCATGCAGTGGGATGTGCAGCGGAAATACAATGCCTATGTTATCGAGCGCAACGGTCGCAGGCTCTGCTTCTGCGGCGATACCGCGCGCACGGACGGCCGGCCCATTGGATCCCGCGGCCCCATCGATCTGATCATGACGCCAATCAGCGCTTACGATCCATGGATCAATAACCATTGCACGCCGGAGGAAGCGGTGGAGATGGCCGATGAAGCGGGCGCGCGCTTCATTATGCCCATCCATCATGAGACCTTCAAACTAAGCTCCGAGCCAATGGATGAGCCGATCCGGCGCTTTCAGGCCGCGCTCTCACAGCAGCCCAGCCGCATCGCACTCACCGAAATCGGCGATACATTCACCCTTCCCGACTGAACGCCCGGCCTGGCTTTCTAGATTGCGATTTGCAGCTAATCACCGGGCCGCGAGCGATTATTTTGTATAGCTCGTCTACGCCGGCTTCCGCTCGCAAAGCCTTAAAAACCATTGAAAACAAAGGCAATCGAACGCGCCAAGGGATCACGATGAAGCGCGCAATCCAACCTCCAGCTCATGCTAGATCCAGCGCAACAACTAGCAATTCTGGGCCGCATTCGCGCAAAAACATCGATTTTTCAGGCAAATTGACACGTTTTTATGCGGATTTGCATTGAATCGCTTCGAATATACTGCGTAAAACCCACATTACCTTATGGCATCAACCCGTCTCACCAAGACCCAGCTCCTCACGGCACTCGCCGCGGAAACCAATAGCGACAAGAAGACAGCCACTGCTTTTCTTGAGGCTCTCGTTAATACCGCATATGCCGAAACCAAGAAGAAGGGCGAATTCGTTCTTCCCGGCATTGGCAAGCTCGTGAAGCAGAAGCGCAAGGCTCGGACTGGCATCAATCCGAAGACCGGCGAAAAGATCAAGATCGCAGCCAAGACTGTCGTGAAGCTGCGCGTAGCCAAGGCTGCCAAGGACGCCGTCCTCGGTGAAGTGAAGGCTGCTCCCGCGCCCGCCAAGAAAGCCGCTGCCCCTGCAAAGAAGGCTCCGGCCAAGGCTGCGAAGAAACCCGCAAAACGATAATCAAATAACCCTGCGATGGAGACGTGGCCTCCAGCAGGCCACGTCTCTTCGCACGCAATCCCCCTGTGGTTGAGACTTAGAACACGAGAACTAAGTCCGGTGTGTATTTTTAGATAGGCGGCATTAAGGCATCCTTTTAGCAAATAGCGGCAGTCACCGCTCGCGCCTGGGCTCATAGAGGCCCGTCTCATAGTATCGACAGCAAGGAAGGCTGTCTGAATTGGTATCATTTGGATTCAAAATGAACCAAATAAGCCGTAGTCGTCGCATCCTCCCATCTCGGAATCAACGGCATATGCGACGGCCACATCGCCGGCATGCGATGCGCGTTTTTCGGGCAATCAAATCCCGGCCAATCACCTTGCCCTCCATCGGTTTTCACTGATAGTGGGCCCATGCAGTTACCAGCCCTCAATAAGCCCGTCGTGCTCCTGATCAAGGGCAAGACCGTCTCCGCAACATGCACCGATCTCTTCGACGGCGGCTGTGTCTGGTACTTTGACGCGGTTTTCCCGAAGACGATGCGCCATCGCTTTTCGCCCGGAGAGCAAAGCCCGCTGCCGGATCTTGGAAACGGATGTCTCGCGGAATTTGTGAATTATCCGACTAAGGAGCTCTGGAAAGTCCGTTTCCTGATTTCGAAATAAATCGTCACTTCTGCCCTATCGTGAAGTAAAAGGCAGCCCCCTGATCGACAGCGCTCTCGGCCCAGATGCGCCCGCCATGCCGTTCAATGATCCGGTGCACGATCGTAAGGCCGATGCCCGTCCCCGGAAATTCCGACTCCAGATGCAACCGCTGGAAGGGCGCGAATAGCCGGGGAGCTTGGTCCATATTGAATCCCGCGCCATTGTCTCGCACGCAATACACCGTCTTGTCATCCTTCTGCTCGGCGGTTAGCTCGATTCGCGCAACGTCTCTCCGGCTCGTATATTTCCAGGCGTTTCCGAGGAGATTCGCCATGGCGATCCGTAGCAGATTGGGATCAGCCTGAACCGGCAGTTCGCGGGGAATGCTGATTTCCGCAACACGCAACGGCTCTCGTTCGCGGAGTTCCGCGACCATCTCCCTGGCGATTGCGCTTAGATCGACTTTCTGCCGCCACATCTCTCTCTCACGCACTCGCGAGAGCATCATCATGTCTTCGATCAGTTGCGCCATTCGCTTGGCTGACTTGCGAATGTTCATGAGATAGCGTTTGCCGTTCTCATCGAGTTGATCGGCACAACGCTGTTCCATGAATTGACTGAAGCCCTGGATGCCCGCGAGTGGCGAGCGCAAGTCGTGCGCGACCGAATGCGAGAACGAGGCGAGTTCCCGATTCGCCGCCTCCAGCGATGCCGTGCGTTCATGCACAAGCCCTTCCAGTTCTTCTTGCAGTCGCTTGCGATCGGTAATGTCGGTATTGGTGCCAATCATCCGCAAGGGCCTGCCATCCGCGTCCCGAGCAATTAACTTTCCGCGTCCAAGCAGCCACTTGGTACTTCCGTCCTTGCAGCGAATGCGAAATTCCGACGCAAAGGGCTCACCGGTCGTGACGTGCCGCTCCACGGCTTGGAAAGTTTTGCGGAGATCATCCGGATTTCCCAACCTCCATATTTCATCAATGGTATCGCCAACTTCGTCGTCAGCATAACCAAGAAGCTCTTTCCAACTGGTCGAGTAGAACACCTTGCCAGTGACCATATCCCAATCCCAAAACCCGTCGCCCACAGCATCGAAAGCAAGGAGCAGCCGCCGTTCGGTCGAACGCACCGCTTCCTCGGCATCCTTGCGGTAAGTCACATCTGTAGCGGTGCCCAGCATCCGCCGAGGCCTGCCATCCGCAGCGCGCTCGACAAGTCCGCCGCGTACGACGACCCACTTCACAGAGCCGTCCTTGCAGCGCATCCTCATTTCCTGCGCGAATTGTTCGCCAGTCTGGGCGTGTCGCAGGATCTTGGAGTATGCCGCAGCCATGTCTTCTGGATTGGCGAGGCGCTCCCATTCCTCGATTCGCGGCGCAATCTCGTCGTCCGCAAAGCCCAGCATGGCTTTCCACCCGGACGAGTAAGTGCAGTCGCCGCTAATGAGATCCCAGTCCCAAACACAGTGACCAGCGCTTTCAAACGCCTGAAGAATCATGCTCTCGTTCAGCGGAGCCTTAGCAGGAAGGGGCTGAGGGGCGATAGCTCCCGCATCGTGCCAGGAAGCATTTCGAGCCAATTCTTTGCCCGTATCAGTCCGGCGAGCCTCGTCTCGGTGCAGGAACGGAAATTCGGCGTCCAGGCGGCGGACGTGAGCACTGGCGCCCCATTCGGCAAAAGCTTTCCGGGCGGCGACCAGGCAGCGCCGCGACTCGGCCTCTCGATTTTGGCTGAGATAAAAACGGCCGGCCAATTCGGAGGCGAGCGCTTCGTCAGCCCGGAATCCGTGACGATGTGCGCCGTCCATTGCTTCCAGGTAAGCGGCTTCTGCCAGAGCAAAGTCCTTTTGTACCACTGCGCGTTCCGCCCTGAGCAATGCTGCCTTGTGCGCAAAATTCTCAGGGCAAAGCGTCGCCCACTCACGCATCTGTCCAAGATGGCGCTCGGCTCTTTCCATCATAGCCGCCGCCTCCTCGCCACAGCCCGCCGCCGCCACTCGGAAGCGGGCGAGACCGGCATGGAAGCAATGCACAACCTCCAGAAGCGATCCGGTGACCACAGGCAGCTGTCCTTCCGCCTCCTCGGCAAAGTGTGCCGCCTTCTCCCAGCCGCCTGATAGCGAAGCGAGGAATTCACGATAGATGAAATAAAACGCGAGCGCCATTCGATCGCCCGCGGCGGAATTTCGAATTTCCGTTTCCGATGTCTGCAAGTCCGCAAACGAGTCAGGCGCAATCGTCCGGTCACACAGGGCGTCGATCGTCCGGCACTGGAAGCGGACAGCTGATTCGAAATGGCTGTCGCGGCTCCGGCGCGCCTCAGCCATCGCATCGTCCGCTTGTGCCTGCGCGTCCACCAGGGAAGCGCCCGACTCGATGGCGATGGGAAGCGTAATGTAGAAAAGTGAGTGCTGCAGGTCTCCCGTCTCGTGCAAAAGCGAATCGGCCTCGCGCACGACAGCCAATGCGGCCGGCAAGGGATTGCGCCAATGCGAGCAGAAGAAAGCGTGAATGAAGAGCGCGTCTCCCAGCATGTAAGGATCACCGAACCGCCGCGCTCCCTCGATCGCGATATTTCCCAGACGGGAGGCATCCGCATAACCGCCGCGGCAGGACGCCAACACCACACCGAGCCGCGCGATATACGCGGGAGTGGAAACACAGGGCCCGTTGCGAATCGCCCACACGAAGGCGCGAAGAACGATCAGGTTGTGCACCCGCATATCCGCGAAATACGCAGTAGGACAAAGGAAAACGCCCAACCGGGCCGCCGCGATCAGGCGCGGATCCGTTGCGGCCGCGCGCAGCGGGAGATGCTCGAGCGCCCCCGGAGTGCGCAGGTACGCCTCCGCTTCGCAAAGAAGTGCCTCCACCTCCTCATCAACCGCGTCCAGATCCACTGGAAATCCCAGGCGTCCGAAATACTCCAGCCCAACGTCGAGCGCTTCCCGATGCCTCCCGCGCATCGAGAGCTGCGTGGCTCGAAATCCCACGCATTCGATCAGATCTACCGGATCGGTAACATGGTGGTGAAGCACTTCGAAAAGACCATCGGATTCCTCGTGCAGCGCCGCCGCAACTGCTGCCAATTGGCAGTGGCGATGCAATTCGAAGGTGAGCTTCACCTCGGCATTCCAGGCATCTGGAGGTAAAAGCGAGAGCCCAGCCCGAAGAAAATGGTAAGCCTCGAGAAAGGCTGCGGTCTCTCGAGCGCGGCGCCCGGCTGCCAGATGAACGCGCGCGACTTTGAGCTTCTCTTCGGAATCCTCAAGTAGTGGCGCTGCCTCGAGATATTGCGTAGCTGCGATGAAAATCTTGCCATTAATCGTTTCAGGCAGCCGATTTCCCAGGAGCTGGCGAGCAATGCCCAGACGCAATTTCGGTTGCCGTTCCGCAGGAACGAGAGCGAGGGCCGCCTGTTGCACCCGGTCATGAATAAAAGCACCTGTGGAGTCCTGGACCGATATCAGGCTCTCGCTCACCGCAGGAGTCAGCGCTCCGCCCAGCGTATGGAGCGGCCGTCCGGTCGCGTCGGCCAGAAGCTGTACGGAAAACGTCGCGCCCAAACATGCCGCAACCGAGAGGATCTCCTGCACCTCTCCGGGCAATTTATGGAGCCGCACAGAAAGAAGCTCCGCCACATTATCGGCCACGCCGAGGAACGCAGCTGCGTCCGCCTCCCACTCCCATCGTTCATTGCGAAACTCGAGTTTCCCTGAGTCCTGCAAATGCCGCAGTAACAGCCGCAGGAAAAATGGATTTCCAGCTGTCCTGTCGTGGAGTGCATCCGCGAGATCTAGTGTTTCAGGGCGCGGCGAGATCCCCAAGTCGAGGAGGTCGCCTACGATGGCCCGGACGTCTGAACGAGACAGTCCACAAAGCGTGATCCGCCGCACGGGAAGCCCAATGGCTTCAGCATCCTCGACAAGACGGAAAAATGAATGCCCGGCATCGACTTCGTTGTCACGATAGGCGGCCACGACGAGCAGTCCGCCATGGGCGATCTCCGCTTCATTGCAAGTCACCGCCCGCAGCAGATCCAACGAAGCGCCGTCGATCCACTGCAGATCATCCACAAAGAGGATGAGCGGATGCGCAGGCCCAGATGCGGCAGCCAGGAAATTTCGAAACACGCGCGCACACCGATGACGAGCCTCCACGCCCTGCAACGTAGGAACTGGCGGCGCATCGCCGAGGATCGGGCTCAACGCCGGGGCAAACTCCAGAAGCACCCGGCCTGATGCCCCCACTGCAGCGCGCAACTCAGCGGAACGGACTGCCTGAATCGCCAGCGGAAGGGTTGAAAAGTGTCTCGCAAACTGGGTAAGCGCCTCGGCGATAGGCAGGTATGGCGTTCCCCTGCGCTCCTGATCACATTTGCCTGAAATGAAACACTCTCCCCGGAGCTCTGCTTCGACGCGCAACTGCTCTACCAGCGCGGTCTTGCCAGAGCCGGAGTAGCCCGAAACGAGCGCCAGGATCCGGGTGCTCTGCGCCGCACCCCATGCCTCCCGCAAACGTGCTGCAACAGCCTCACGTCCATAAAGGTGATTCGCGAAAACGAGCGGTCGAAGGGTGGTTTTCACCGAGGAATATAGTTATATCTTATCGCAATATTCGCTGCCGGGGAAATCGGGAATCACGAAATTGCACCAATCTGTCGACTGGGCTTGAAACCGCGAAATCCAGCGCTTGGCTGCCAATCACACACTTCTGGCTTCTTTAGGCCAAGTTCGCAGCGCCGCCCTTGCACGAATCAGTCGATATCGGCGCGGTGACAATGCCAGAGACATCGCGGGGCGGTTGGTTTGTGCAGGTATCAGACACCCCGAGATCCGGAAACGTTCGAATTTTATTGCCTCCACGGAATCCTTGGCGATCGGCGCATCCGAAAAATCAGCAATACTCGCCAGATCTCAACCGAGGTATTTATTTTCCGTGAACTATCGCTCAGAAAGCCTCCAATAGCAGTCAAGAGATATTTCTCTAAAGCGGCCCCAAGCGTCGGTCACGAGCTTCAGTCAATCAGGACGATCCTGCGTCTAGCACAATCAATTCTCACCTGAATGAAAGCAGAGATTCTAACTTGCTGCTCTATCCGAGATCTTTCGATACTTCGTATCCGGCGGTGGCCAACACGCGGATTATGCCGAGGATATGTTACAAAAATGGCATTCACTACACGCCCCTTGCCGGAAGTCACAAGGACAAGCAAACGGTCTAAGGAAGCCGTTCTCCTAACTTACTACCCATATTCTCCCACCCACCTTTTTCACGAAAACGGCAGCGACAACTTGTGGAAGAGCCCGCCGCCCACCAAAATCGGCGGCTGAACCTCAATGATTACAAAACTTCCACGCTGGATCTGGACGGGCGCCTGGATTCTGTCTTTCGTCGGCGGAATGGTCAATGTGGTCGGCTTTCTTGGCTTCACACATCAGGCGATCACCCATCTCACAGGCACCGCATCAATGCTGGCACTGGCATTGGGCGCAGGCGATACCGCGACAGCCCTCCATCTCGCCGCCACGATTGGCTCGTTCGTCCTGGGCTGTGTATTGAGTGGATTTCTGATCCAGGACAGCGCGCTTCAACTCGGCTACCGGTACGGAGCTGTCCTCTTTCTCGAGGCCGCGCTTTTGTTTGCCGCCATCCCTTTGCTGAATCATGGCAACGAATTCGGCATCTACGCGGCCTCCTTCGCGTGTGGATTGCAGAACGCCATGGTCAGCACCTATAGCGGCGCCGTCATCCGCACTACGCATGTATCCGGCATGTTTACTGATTTAGGTATTTATCTCGGGCACGCGCTGCGTGGATTGCCCGTTGATTTACGTCGACTGCGCCTGAGTGGGATCGTGATATCCGGATTTATCAGTGGCGGACTCGCAGGTGGACTCAGCTTTCCGCGTCTCAAGTACGCAACCCTGGCGATCCCCGCCAGCATCGCAGCGCTGACGTCGGTAGCCTATGCGATCCACCGGGTTTGCCATATGGCGAAGGCACGATCGTAGGACGGTGGACATCACCCTCGAGTTTCAGGAAAGGACCGTTCTTGCTGCAAGCCGCACGCCGCCGACACCTTGCGTATCGCCTCAGAAGAATTCATTTCGGTACGGCCAGCAGAAGGCCTGCATTCGAAGTCCCGCTGCCTGTGTGCCTCCACCTCGTGCCTGCCTCCCCCGCTTTGGAAAGGAAAGGCGGCTCTATCGGACGCGTGCAGGAATTTCATCCATGCCCGATTCCCATTCCTCATCTTCAGCTGCCAGCCCCTTTCCGTCTGCTGAGGCGCTGCTCTCCGCAATTGTTGATTCTACCGATGACGGAATCGTTAGCAAAGACCTGACGGGGATTATCACCAGCTGGAATCGAGGTGCAGAGCAAATTCTCGGATACACGGCCGCCGAAATGATTGGGAGGTCGATCACGGACATCATTCCTGCCGATCGCCAGAACGAGGAGAAACTGATTCTGGAAAAAATCTCGCGAGGAGAGCCAGTCGAGCATTTCGAGACGAAGAGGCTTCACAAAACCGGCGTCTTGGTCGATGTGTCGCTCACCATTTCTCCGATCCGCAACAAAGACGGGAAAGTGGTCGGCGCATCCAAGATCGCACGGGACATCGCCAAGCAGAAACGCTTCGCAGAGAAGCTTGAATCCGCGGCGGCAGAAGCAGAACGGCAAAGCTGCCTCAAAGATGAGTTTCTCGCCACACTCTCCCACGAACTCAGAACGCCTCTTCAATCGATCCTCGGCTGGATACAAATCCTTAGTGAAGGCCACAGCAATGAGGATGAATTGAAGCACGGACTCGACGTAATCCGCCGGAATGCGCTCGCCCAGACGCGCATTATTGAGGACCTTCTCGACATGAGCCGAATCCTCACTGGGAAAGTCCGGCTGGACGTTCAGCGGGTTTCTCTGCCCCCGATCATCGAGGCCGCTATCGAGTCCGTGAGACCTGCCGCCGAAGCGAAGGAAATCAACCTGCAGACGACTTTAGATCCCTTGGCCAGGCAAATCGCCGGTGACCCGAATCGACTCCAGCAAATCTTTTGGAACCTCCTCAGCAATGCCATTAAATTCACTCCGCGTGGAGGCCAGGTAAAGGTACTCTTGGAGAGGGTCAACTCCCACCTTGAGATAAGCATCTGTGATAGTGGCGCAGGCATTCCACCGGAGTTCCTGCCCTATGTATTCGAACGCTTCCGTCAGGCAGATTCCTCCACGACACGCCGCCACGGAGGCTTGGGCCTTGGTCTCGCAATCGTCAAACACCTTGTAGAACTCCATGGAGGCAGTGTCCGTGTGAAAAGCGCCGGACTGTCCAAAGGAGCGACGTTCAGCATCGATTTCCCTCAGACGTCAATTCACTACGAGCGAGATGCGGCTCCTGAACTGGCATCTTCGCCTGGCACGAAGTCAACTAAGCTTCCACCCAATCTCGCCGGAGTCTCCGTCCTGGTGGTGGACGATGAGGAAGACGCGCTTAACGTATTGAGCACAGTCTTTTCAAAGGCTGGAGCTGCCGTACGCACAGCCAAATGCGCGCAGGATGCACTCGCCTCTCTCAAGACGTCCATTCCAAGCGTGCTCGTGAGCGACGTGGGAATGCCGGGCGAAGACGGCTTCGCATTGATTCAAGCCGTCAGAGCCCTGCCCTCGGATCAAGGTGGAAGCGTCCCTGCAGTTGCCGTGACCGCGTACAGCCGCACAGAAGATCGCATTAAAGCGATCTCGGCAGGTTTTCAGATGCATATCGCAAAACCAGCCGACGGTGTAGAGTTGGTGACGATGGTCGCCAGCCTTGCAAAGCTATCGCACAACGCGGTGCGGTAAACAGGTGTTAGTAGTTTGAAGATATCGGTATCGCGGGTTAGATATCGGAACCCGCATTGTTCCCACGCGGCGGCATCGGCTGTCATCGAACGAATTGGCCGTGGCGATTGTCGAACCTTGTTCATGCGGACGATCACCTCAATCCAAACCGTCCTTCCATGACAACGCTTGTCATGCACGGGATTCCAGAAACTGGCGTACGCCCTGTTCGAATCGGCAACAAGAGCGTCGAACTGGTCGCTCTCGCAGGGTTCTGCGTTCTCCTTTTGCTCATCGCCAGCATCGGCTTTTTCACAGTCAGAAATATGGCGGTGACGCGGAGCAACATTGCCTGGGTCGACCGAACACATGAGCAGATCGAAATGCTCGATCAGCTGGAGGTCGATATGCGCGAAGCGGAATCCGCAATCCGTCTCTACCTTCTGGACCGGAATGATGCCTTGCTGCAGAAGTACCGCAGCAAGGTGAATGACGAGCTCGAAGTGCATTTGCATTCGCTTCATCAAATGGTCAATCAGAACGCGAGCCCCGATCAGCAAAGCCTTCTGAATAGTATCGACCAGCAGATGCGAAAACGTGTGGCCCTCATGGAAGAACTGCGTGTCGCCAGTCAGACTCCCCATGTGGATACTGCCCAAGTCACTCGCCTGACGCTGGACGGCGAGCGGCTTTCGGATGAAATCGCGCGCAAGCTTGATGCTTTTGCAAAGCAAGAGCTCCGATCGCTCGATTCAGGCATTGCGCGCCGCGAGTCCCAGGCACGCTTCGGTGTGCCGGCCGTCGTGGCAAGCGGAGTCATCGGCATCGTTTGCGCAGGCGGCGCGCTGTACTTCATCTCGCGCGGCTTGCGGCAGCGTGAGCAAATCGAGGGAGAGCTGCGTGAATCACTCGCCGAAAAGGAGATACTCCTGAAGGAGGTCCATCACCGGGTGAAGAACAACCTACAAGTCGTCTCGGGATTACTAAGCTTGGAGGCGGAAAAACTGAAGGATGCCCACTCAGCAACCATTTTCAAGGAATGCCGGGACCGCATCCACTCGATGGCGCGGCTGCATCAGCAACTCTACGGGCGCGGACGCTTTGCACACGTCGACTTTGGTTCGCACCTGCAGGAGACCGCAGAAATGCTGGTACGCTCGCACGCGCCTACAGGGTGTGATGTCGTCCTCGAAACCCAAGTGGAGCCCATCGAGCTAGACCTGGATTTGGCGGTCAATCTCGGGCTCATTGCCAATGAACTGATTTTAAATTCCCTCAAGCATGCGTTTGCCGGACGCACCGCCGGGTTGCTACGCGTCGATCTACATGCAGGCACACCCTGCGCGCTGATAGTCAGCGACAATGGTTGCGGGATCCCGCCGGAATTCGACGTCAAGCACAGCAGCACCCTCGGCATCGAGCTTGTGAGCGGCCTTACTGGGCAAATCCGAGGCGAATTCGAGCTGCGCAACCGCGAGACGGGAGGCGCTGTCGCCACCGTCCGTTTCAACAACCAATGCTCCAATTCATCCGCCAAATCTTAACCGCTGCCCTTTTATGGAAACTCCACGAATCCTGATTGTCGAAGACGAAGCCATCACTGTCGCCGCACTAAAACGTGAGCTTGTCGGGCTCGGATACCAGATCGCTGGCGTGGCCACCGAAGCGGAGGCAGCCGTCGCATTGGCAGATCAGCTAAAGCCGGATGTCGTGCTGATGGACATCACGCTGCCGGGAAAACTTGATGGCATTACCGCAGCCGTTGCCATCCGTGGCCATGTCGGCGCACCGGTCGTCTTTCTTACCGCTCACGCCGACGCCGGCACCATGGAGCGTGCAATGCTGGCTGGCCCCTTCGGTTACTTACTCAAGCCGTTCACTGGTCACGAGCTCAAGGCCGCCCTGGAAGTGGCTCGCCATCAGCATTCCAAGGAAACGGAACACCGCGCGGCGTAAGCCAAAACTGGAAATCCGGGCATTCGCCTTGAGCGGCAATAGAAGTCTAAAACGACAGAACAACATCGATCCCGAGGGTCAATTGCCCACGCTTGGTGGAATCGTCGTACGGTTTGGAGTTATTCAGCGAGCAATCGTAACGGATTTCCGGTCGCAGGACACATCCCAGAAGAGGCCCCCTCGTCTTGACCTTGTAATTGAGGCCCAGCGTCAACGCTCCGTAGTTGGTCTTTCCTCCGGTCACTGTGCGCGGACTCGTAGGCGGTTCGCCACGCCTGATCGACATGGCATCAGTATTATTGCCGAATTGCGCCACATAGAATCCGTCCGGGTCACGGAAGAATTCCGCTCGAACGCCCAGCGTCACTTGCTTGTTCAAGTCGAAGGTCAGCTGCTCAGTTGCCCCCCAGCACTTAGCGCTACTCACGTCATCAGCGCTGAAGCATAATTCACTCAGCGATTTCCATCGATCAGTTATGCGCGCGGTGATCGTCCAGTCATTGACGTAGCGCATGTCATGATTGTTATGCGGCGTCTCCGGCGCAATGCTGGTTGTGAGGGCGGAATCCACTCTGCCATCCAGGATGCCGATGAATCCCACGCCACCGTGAAAGCACAGTGAGTTATTGTTGTCATTGAGCGCCATGGCGTTCCCTCGCATCAGACCAGAATAAATGACCAGGTGCGAATTCACGTGCCCCGCAGACAGAATCCCCAAGTAAGAAGAGGTGTTTCCAAAATAATAAATATAGGAATGTGAGTAGAAGAAATTGAGGCACGGATCGAGAATCTCAGCGCCCTGCAACGTCGCGAATTTCCCGATCTTGAAGTCCACACCACCGCTAGTCAGGACCGGCACATGCAGCAGGAACTCGAGGTCAAACAGATCCGCCTGCAATAACTCACTGCCGTAATGATCACCGATCCCCAGCGCGTGAGTAAAACGCGCGTCAGATCCATAGAAACCCATGACCCGGAAGCCCCAGTCCCAATCCCCCGGTATAGGAGCAAGCGGACGCTCCAGCACCAACGCCGCCTGGTTTAGCAGAAATGCATTGGCGCGCTCATCGAATAGGTGACCGAAGTTTCGGCTATCCTGCGGATATTCCGGATTCGCTGTAAAGCCAGCCTGCAGCCAGCCGTAGAGCAAGATCCGTCGGTCCGGACACATATCCTGGAGCTTGGGACCGGGAATCGACTCAATATCCGCCGATAAGGCCTGCGGAACCGCCGGCCATATCACAGCCCAAGTCAGGGCGACGCAAAGCGGGGCGAACTTCATGGCGTCGCAGGGATACTGAACCGTTTGCTAATGGGCTGCCAGCCTTTTTCCTTTTCAATGGGCAAGTCAGTACAATCGACTCGCCTTCCTCGCAGTGAGTTCAAACACGTTCAGAACGCAATAAAAGCACGTCCCGCACCGACTATCACCACTCAATGTGCTCCCTCGCCGATTTCCGTCACCGCTTTCTCAATCGCTCCTAAAATGTAGCGGTCATTTTGCGGGGACCGCTGGTTTTCTTCAGACCAGGTTTGATAGTTAAGCTCACGGAATGCGACCTCGTCGGCAATGTCGAGCTGATGCAAGACCGCGCGAATGAGCTTCCAGCCGGGCAATCGGTCGGTCTTCCAGACTTTTTCACCGTTTACGTAAGTCATGGCGGCGAGTTGATTTGTCAGTTCGGATGTCGGAATCACTCCTTCCGGATCAAACTGCGACGCGAGCGGCTTCCAGAAAAATCGCGTCGCATCGTATGCCATCGCGCCAAGGGCGGCGCTCTGTTCACCTGTGAGCGGCCAGGATTCCAGCTTGTGGGCGCCGTCCGCGCCATCTGGGCCAAACGGCCGCTGCGACCATCGTGCGGTGCCCTCAGTGTACCATCGATTCTTGAAGTAAGTGGCCCCGTTTTGAATCACGTGGAAAAACTCGTGCAAGGGAGTCGGGTTGGACGATGGCCGTACCGATGTGGCAACACCTACGCGAAGCACCCGTGTACCGGCGGGATCGCCCGGAGCCGAGGATTTCTGTACTTCATCATACGCCTTGCCATTTCCTTGCAGCGTCTCCTTCAACCGAAATCTGACATCCAGAAAAACCACGCCCTCATACCGTTTCGCCTGAAATGGATCGGGAAATCCAAGAATACGACAGTACAATAACCGCGCCGCCTCGATCTGGGTCACGGCATCCTCCACCTGATCCGGAAGGCCGTTTTGATTCCGATCCTCAGCATCCACCGCGTCGGGTCCGGAGGTATTGTAGAGGACGCGAATAGGACCATGCTGATAGATCTTCACCTCGTCTGCCCCAGCACACGCGACGGTCGTCGCGGCGAGCGCGAACACTTTACACAAGGCAGATCGTAGGGGGCTCATTTCCCGATCTGTACCCGCTACCGAGTGAGCCGGCAATGGCGGAGAGAGACCTATTTCTTCCGGGTGACTGCGACAATCGAGCTCTGCGCGGAAATTGAGCCGTCAACTTTCATGCTCGGCTTGCTCGCCGAGCGCACGTGCAAGTTGCGTAAGCTCCGCAGAGTTCTCGAGCCCATCCAGAAAACGTTTGGGAATTCCAGCGAGGCCCACTTGTGCGCCAACCAATGCCCCGGTGAGAATACAGCGAGCCTGATTTTGCCCACCACCATTGAGCGCATGGAGCACCGCGCTCTCAAAATCATCGGAGAACCGTGCGGCTAGATAATAAGCTGCCGGGAGCTGATGGTAGATGGCGCACGGCATTCCATAGACCATTGAGACCTTCCACGCTGGATCGATTCTGATGTCCGGGTCCGCTGCCGCTTCTGCCATGTAGGACGGTGTGAGCAGCGCATCGGGTGAAGAAAAGCGGCCTGCACGCGATGGATCTGGCTCACCAGGCTTGGGCGGCTGAAGATTGCCGCTCGTGACGGCATGGAAAGGCAATTCACCCGCCTTCACCAGGTCCATGAGCTTATCCGAGATAGTCGCGTCGAGCTTCGCCCCTTGCACGAGCATCGCCAGCACACAGCAGTAAGCAGTCGTCATGGCGACGATCGCTTCATCTGCCTGCGTCAGCACGGTGTTACTGCTGACAGTTTGAGCTACCTTCGCGGGCAATCGTGCATACCGCGTCGCCAGCACGAGCGCCCGCTCGGCGGCTTCCGTGGTATCCGCGTGGCCGCCGCTCTCGCTCCACGGTTTGTTCAGCGTTACCCGTCTGCGCCATGCTTCCCGGATCGATTGGCTCGTGTACCCACCAGGGCCGCTCATCGGCCTGCCGTCGAGTTTTGGAAAGAGCTCTTCATCGAGACGGCGGCAAAAGTCCCCTTCGTCGTATCCCTTTTTCTCCACGACGGAACGCAAGAGCATCGTGGTGATGATCCCGGCCTGTGAAGGCTGCCCCGCTTTCAATCCCGCGTGATAGCGATGCGGCTTTGGATCCGTGTAACCGGTGATCCAGTCGCCGTAATCACGGTGCATTTCCTCGATATCGTAGTACCAGTGAGGACCAACACCGAGCGCATCCCCAATCAATGCGCCCATTACGGCGCCAGCGGCGCGATCACTTAAGGTCATGGGTACGGTCCTTTCCTTCGGCAAGCAATCGGCTGAGATCGAGCGGGCGCGTAAACATTTCCAGCCCGCCATCCGCAGTCCGGGGCCACTCTTCTTGTGGACGGTCCCAGTAAAGCTCTACGCCATTGTCGTCCGGATCGCGCAGATAAAGCGCTTCGCTCACGCCATGATCCGCAGCACCATCCAGCGAGATCCCGGCGCGTGTGACACGCAGCAGCGCATCGGCCAATTCCGCGCGCGTCGGGTAGAGTATCGCGAGGTGATACAGCCCGGTGCTTCCCGGCGGCGGCGGTGCACCACCCAGGCTTTCCCAGGTGTTCAGCCCGATGTGGTGATGATAGCCTCCCGCTGAAATAAAAGCCGCCCCACGGCCAAAGCGTTGCGTGAGCTGAAAGCCCAGCACGCCGCAATAGAATGCAAGCGCGCGATCGAGATCGGCCACTTTGAGATGCACATGACCGATGCGGGTCCCGGGATGAATAGGCGGTGCGTCTGCCACGATAGGAGCAATTTTAGTTTGGCCACAACCAGCAGCTGCCCTCGGAGAGATATCACCGAGCCGCAGCGCTGGTTGATCGAGCGTCAAGCCCCGACAATAGCAGCCTACGCTTCCTTCAGAGAAGCCATATCGATCGAGAATCGATATTTCACATCAGCCTTGAGCACTCGATCGTAGGCTTCATTCACCTTCTGAATCGGGATCACTTCCACGTCGGCCGTGATGTTATGCGTGCCGCAGAAATCCAGCATTTCCTGGGTTTCCGCAATCCCGCCGATGGGAGAACCGGAAAGACTGCGACGCGCAATCAGCAAGCCGAAGCCGGAAACGGCAAGCGGCTTTGACGGAGCGCCCACAAGCGTGATGTTTCCATCGCGAGCGAGCAAGTTGATGTATGCATTGATGTCGTGATCAGCGGAAACGCAATCGAGGATGAAGTCGAAACTTCCAGCATGCTTCTGCATCTCATCAGCGTTGCGAGAGATCACGACTTCGTCGGCGCCAAGCCGAAGCGCGTCTTCTCTTTTGCCAGGAGAAGTGGTGAAGACGACAACGTGCGCACCGAACGCATGACCGAATTTCACGGCCATGTGACCCAATCCGCCGAGGCCGACAACCCCGACCTTCTTGCCTTTGCTGACGCCCCAGTGGCGCATGGGCGAATAGGTCGTGATGCCCGCGCAAAGGAGCGGCGCAACTCCGGCGAGATCGAGATTCGACGGAACGCGCAGCACGAAGCGCTCGTGAACGACGATACTGTCTGAATAGCCGCCGTAAGTAACCGGAGCGGTGCCGTGTTTGTCCGGCGAGTTATAGGTAAGTGTAATATTTTGGCAAAACTGCTCGAGGCCTGCCTGGCACTGCGGGCAGGTGCCATCTGAATCAACCATGCAGCCGACCGCCGCAAGGTCGCCAGGCTTGAACTTCGTCACCGCAGATCCGACCTTGGTCACCCGGCCGACGATCTCGTGACCCGGCACGAGTGGGTAAACCGTAGGCATCGTGTTATTCCACTCATTCCGCGCCTGATGGACATCGGAGTGGCAAATCCCGCAGAAAAGTATTTCGATCTGAATGTCGTGCGCGTTTGGGTTGCGCCGCCCAATGGATGTGGCCGCAAGCGGCGATGTAGAACTAACAGCAGAGTAAGCTTTTGCGTTATACATGAATCATTTTCTTGTGTGTCTGTCTAAGTCTACCGTTTTCGTGCCGAATCAGGGTTGGTATTGCTCGTCGCTGACCTTTTCGAGCCACTCCACAACCTTGCCATCGAGCGCTTCCTGGATGGCGATATGAGTCATGGCCGTGGTTGGACTCGCGCCGTGCCAATGCTTTTCGCCTGGAGGAAACCAGATCACGTCACCGGGATGGATCTCGTGGATCGGCTCCCCTTCTCGCTGTACCCATCCGCAACCGGACGTTACAATGAGCGTCTGACCGAGAGGATGGGTGTGCCACGCCGTGCGAGCACCCGGCTCGAACGTCACACTCGCGCCAGCAACACGCGCCGGCGCATTTGGGGAGAATAACGGATCGATGCGGACCGTACCGGTAAACCAATCAGCCGGCCCTTTGGTGGATGGTTGGGAGCCAATTCTTTTGATTTGCATAGAGGATATTCGTTTTCGAACCAGGAATGCGATGGATTGGATGTCGTCCTGCTGCGCCCGAAGTCGTTCAGGCACGGCAGCAGTATGGAGCGCCCCGCGCGTTCCTTCTCGCGTGATCCTGCTCGGTTTAGCGCAATCTTGCGGGAAAGCGCGTCCTCTCCTCAGAGCGTGTCCCGAAATTCCTTGGGAGCCACGCCGGTCATTTTTCGAAAGACCTTCGCGAAATGGCTCGGGCTGGTGTAGCCGACCTCCATCGCCACCTCGATGAGGCTGCGGGAACTTTCACGAATGAGCTGCTGCGCACGGGTAATCCTTTCCCGAGTCACAAATTGCAGCGGCGTCATGCCCGTGGCTTGCTTGAAGACACGGGAAAAATGGAAGGGGCTTAGCTCCACGAGCCCAGCCATTTCCTCGACGGAGATATCCTCAGTAAGGTGCGCGCCGACGTGGTCTTCGACCTTCCGAAGTTGCCGGATTGGCAAACCACCATGGAAATTGGGCTTCACCGCTGCCGCATCCGTGTAATTCTCGACAAGATAGAACGCGAAAAGCTGCGCCAGGGCGCCGACGCTGTTCGACTTACCGGGCGTCCGGGCGGAGAGCATCTCACCGCACAAAGAGCAAAGGTTCTCGAGTACCTTATCCTGGCCAAAAAAGTCGATCACTTCCACCTGGTCCAACCTACCGGGATACACGGTCTCCAATGCCGCAAGGAATTGGTCGACCGCTATGTGAACCTGGATGATCTCGAGTTCCTGCCCGGGCACGGAACTAAAGCGCACTTCATAGGGCGTCTTTGAGCGAGTGACGAAGATATCGCCCGGATTGATTTGCCGGCTAAGCCACGCCTCTCCCACTTCCCTCTCGAAAAACTCCGCCGCCCCTCGGAGTTGGCACGAGATTAATGGCTCGGGAGTCGCTGGCACGAGGAAGCTGTCGACGACACGAGGAAAGCGATACCGCCGCACAAAAAGGCCGGTCCATTGAATCGATGCACTATCAGCCAATACCTCGCCCAGCGAATAGAGTGGGAACGCGGCGGCGGTTGTTCGATCAGGCGGGTTCACGCGGTGGATTGAAACTCAGGCAGAGTACAGAACCCTACCGCTAGGTGATGAATATCCAAGTCGCGCAGGTGTGTGGGAACAACGCTGATCCAATCACCTGGCGATGAGCTTCACGAGTAGCGTGATCGCATCGTTGACCAGATGCATGCCGAGCATCTTGAAAAAGCGCCCGGAGCCATAGATGACTCCCCACTCAGTACGATCAATCTCGATCTGGGCGACGGAAGCGAACGCGCCATCTTCGCCACATGCCACGATCGCGGAAAATACGATCTCGCGAGTGACATCTTTGATCTTCAAATCCGCCTGAAATTGAAAGTTAGGCGTGCCAGGTGTGGCGCCCGCCAGCGGTTGTGCGGAACGGATCTTGAGTTCGGCGGTCGGATAACGCTCCACGTCGAAAAAGTCGTCCGATTTGAGATGATGGTTGAGCACACCATGCAATGTCGGATCAGCCACGCTGTCGTTGTCGACCGTGCGCATATCGAGCGTAACCTGCCCATCCACCAGAGCGCCCTCGGAAACTGTGATATGACCGCTCTCGACGCGGATTGTTCCGTGATGGGTCGTATTGAGATTGCGTCCAATCCACTCGATCCTGCTCTGTTCCGGGTCAACCGAGTAACGCCGGTCAGCCGGCGGCTGTGGCGAAGGAGGTAGCATGCCATCACCTTCAAATCGCCCTCCCATTTGCGCCCACTCTGCGCGGCCTCCGCGAAAGTCAAAGATTTGCTGAAACCCTGCGCGATCAAGCTTCTCGGCCGCGACTGAAGAATCCAGCGCGTCCTCCCCCGCTCCATAGAGCACCACCGGTTCTTTCGGATTGAGCCCCAGCTCTTTGATTTGATCGAGAAATGTCACCTCATAAACCGTCGCGCGTCGCGCGCCCGGCAGCCGCTGCGCACGGAATACCCGTTCCGGCAACACGTCAACGAGGGCGAAGCGGCGCCCCTCCGTCATCCAGCGATCCAATTCTGAGGTCGAGAGTATCGTAATCATAGTATCGGATACGGTTTGAGAACTGTGTTTAATGCGCGGTCACAACCGAGTCAGCGAACAAGTCGTAAGACAGTACTCTATTGGCATTTGGCCAAGCTGACAATGATTGGCAGCACGCCTTATGGCAGATACGCCGTGTAGATGGCGTCCGAAAGGTCCGTGAAGACAAGCCGGTATGCGACGAGACCGCCTGCTCCAACCGCATTTCCCTTCCCGGGCGAATACTGCGCGAAGTTGAGGACCTCGATCAGCAATACCGTCCGCGTCTTGCCATCGACCTGCAAATGGTCGCCAGTACGGACAATCAAATGCCCACCGTTCGATTCATCCGTCGCCCACAGACCCATGTTATTCGCGCCACTCGCACCAGCGCCGCTTGCCAGGCGCGCCAGGTAGAGCGGCCCCTTCGACGCATTCGTGTCTGGAATGATGAATGACGAAAATGACTTGAACTTCGCGGTCCCAGCGCCAGGAGCGAGCTGCCCAGCCTGCGCTGCGAGGTGCAGCGAACCGGTCGCCGTTGACCAGAGCCCGGTTGCCTTTGCGGAAGTAATTCCTCCCCCGGTCTTCAAGTGGCCAAGGAATGCCAGCGCGCCATTTTCCGAAAGCCCCGGATCAGAAAAGGAAGAGAAAAACCCTCCGCTCACACCAGGGGCACCGTCCCCCTCGCGGACCAAGGGTGCGGCGGCGCCAGGAGCTCCAGTAAAGATCCCCAGCGAAGTCGCCTTCGTCACTCCGCCATGTCCGACAGCCAGCGACGCCTCGAATGCCAGATTTGAAGCGCCTCCGGCAGGAATGCCAAATTTGGAAAACGCAGCGGTTGGCAACGTTTCTGGCGCGTCAGTCGTCAAAGCATCGACAATCGCCGGGGCGTTTGTCGGCGGCAATTCGAGAATACCAGACGAACCATCGGTAAACGACACCCGCACGTAGACCGTACCATCACTAGTGAAGCTCCGGCGTTGGCTTTGCGAACCCGGCACTCCCGGGATGGCCGTAAAGGTTCGAATCGTGCGAAGAGTGCCGCCGCCTCCAATCGAGAGCTTCTGGCCGGTACGGATCAAGAGTTTCACTCCGCTGGCAGTTTCCCGCCAGAGGCCAGTATCATTGCTGGCCGACACCCCACCAAAGCCGTGCCGCATCTTCGCAACGAAAATGGCGCCACCGGTCTCTGGAAGCGCGACCGAGGAGAATGCATTAAACTTGGCGCCAGAAATCTCAGGAACAGGGCCACCGGCCACTCCCAACAGCGTCAAGGCTCCAAGCGCGTCCGACCAGACGCCGGCCTCGGTACCTTTACCCGGCGCGGAAGCGAGCGCCACAAACGCCATCCCGTTTCCATTGAGCGCCGGAAGCGAGAACGACGAAAACTTTCCGCTCGTGATTCCTGGCGCAGTTTCACCGGAACGATGCAACTCCTGAAGTGACACTCCATCAAAAAGACCATTCTGCGAGGCCTCGCCCGGCTGTGCAAAATACCCCTGGACCACCACTCGAGATCCATAGACAGCCGGCGTGCCGAACCGCTTGAACAGCACTCCAGCCGTTTCCCCAGGGACCTGTCCGCCCTTGTGCGCCGACTCCTGAGGTGCGGTCAACGCGAAGTTTGCCGTGAACGTCTCCGGACCGGAGATGATAACGTCGTGCGTGACCGCGCCACCATCGCTCCAGTCGGTCCATACACATTGGCTTCCGCCGATTGGGAAATTCTGCAACGGCGGCGTCGAAAGCGTTAACGTTGAGCCAACAGCCACCGTCAGGTCTTGTGTCACCGTGTAACCGGTCGAATTCACGGAGAACGACAATTGCGGCGCCGATGTGGTGACAATGACTTGAACCGTTTGGACAACTGTGAAGGTGAAATTCGTCGAGGTACTGGTGCCATTGTATTGCACCGTCACCGTGATCGTAGCCGTACCATATTGGCCCGACGCAGGCGTGAGACTCACAGTGCCTGTTGTTCCCGGATCGGTGTACGAGACCAGGATTCCGCCATTTGGTATCACGGACTGATTGTTCGAGGTCGCCGTCACGGCGATCGTTTTCCCTGAAACACTGCCGTCGCCTGCCGAAATGCCGCTCAGATTGACACTCTGGGCAGTAGAGTTTTCCAAAATCGAGACATCCCCAATGGCGTCAATAGTTGGCGGCGCAGACTGGGTGACCGCGATGGTCTGGCCAAGCACGGTTACATTTGCGGTTCGTGCAGAAGTGCCTGTATTCGCGGTGAAAGCAACAAACTCTCCCGGGGCACCGGCACCGGCACCGACCGTCAACCATGAGGTATCAGTGCTCTGAGGCGAATAGACTCCCGTCAGGATTTGGGACGAAGGCAGCACAGCCACCGGGTCCGATCCCACGTTGCAAGACTCCAACTTTGCCGAAACATCCACATATGCACGCGGCAGTTCCTTGATCGCGCCGTTACCCGAATCCGAAATGTATACGTTCCCGGAGCGGTCCACCGCAACACCTTGAGGGCTGATCAACCCGGAAGAGACCAGCGTGGTCACCTGCTGCGTTGCAGCGCTCCATTCCTTGATCGCGTTATTGCCTGTGTCCGCGATGTACACATTCCCCGATCCATCCACCGCCACACCTACCGGGCTCGCCAGGCCGGACGACACCAGTGTCGATACCTGCTGCGTTACAGCATTCCATACCTTGACCGCCGTGTTGCCAGTGTCCGCAATGTAAACGTTCCCGGCCCCATCCACCGCCACACCTTCAGGCTGATACAGTCCCGAGGAAATCAGCGTCGTTACCTGCTGGGTTTTGACGTTCAATTCCTTGATCGCGTTGTTATTGTAGTCCGCGATGTAAAGGTTCCCGGATCCGTCCACCGCCAAGCCCATGGGACGGTTCAATCCCGAGGATATCAGAGTGGCAACCTGCTGCGTTCCAGGACTCAATTCCTTGATCGCGTTATTATCGGAATCCGCGATGTACATGTTCCCGTAGCCATCCACCGCCACGCCAAAAGGGTGGTTCAATCCGGAGGAGACAAGCGTCGTCATTTGCGGTGTTGCTACGGTCCATAACTTGATCGCGTTGTCCTTGACATCGGCGATGACCACATTGCCGAAGCCGTCGATCGCTATCTGCCCGGCATACTTCAAACCTGAAGTCACCAACCCGATGACACCAGCCTGCGCAAACGTCGAACCGACTTGGGTAATCGTAACTGTCAGACCGCCGACGGTCAGTGTCCCAGTACGCGTCGCTCCGGTATTGGCATCGGCGGTGAAAGTCGCAATTCCGTTTCCGGTTCCGCTCGAGGTCGTGTGCAGCCAACTGGCGTTTGCAGTGGCTGTCCACGCTCCGCTTGTCTGAATTTCGACGGAATCGCTCAGCGCCGCCGGCCCTTCCAACAACGACGTCGTTCCCAAAGTCGTGCTGCTCGCTCGCAGCGGGCTTGCGCAAAACGTAAGAATGATCAATGCCACGCCCCATTTCCAAATCAAGCTAAAGGGCGAAACCTCCGCCACCCCACTCATTCCAGACTCTTCGGCAGCTCGATGGTGATTGGAATTGAAAGGCGCTACATCCATGATCGTTGAATTGGGCTACGTAAAGCCAGCGCAGCCAGGTCAGGCACAGTTCCCTCTTCATTGGACGACCTCACTTACTGCGGGTGGAAAGTGGGCTGTCTATATGAGCAAAACAAGCACAAGGCAATTCAAAGTTTCCCTCCCCCAGCTCCCCCGAAAAAGGCTTTCACCATCGCCCGCCGGATCGACAGCTCCTGCCATCAAGACGCTCAGTCTTTAAGCGTCCGCCGACCGATTCCCATCTCACTGGGCAGTCGACTTTGCATGTCGAGCCTGCCGAGGCAGCGGTCCCCAGATCTCCTGTAGCAGCGCGAAGAGCTCGGGCTCATCCCGTTTCAATTCCCCGGCAACGAACGGATAAAAATCGTTGGTGCCAAAATAACACTCCGTCATCTCGGCAAAGAATTCGCGCTCATTCGTAAGCGCATAATGTTCGCAATCGGAGCCGTTGATCGTCAGGACCGACTTATACTTTCCAGAATCCCGAAACTGCTGCCAGGCCTCGACGATACGCCGATCATCGAAACCCAGCACCTGGTCGTGATACGAGTGAGCGAGTTCGTGCAGGACCACCCACGGGCACCGGTGCACTTCGAAAGGCGACGTAAAGTAAGTGGCATTTGGAATATGCACACACTTCGCAAGTTGCTCGCTATAGCCATTCTCCTTCAGCCACCCTGCCGACGGATGATACTGCATTCCGTGCAATTTGCCGCAGTTCAAATCGAGCTGAATCGGAACGCTTCGAAGCTTTGATAGCGCCGGCTCTGGCACGATCATCGTAATCTCGAAAAGCCGCGTCGACAGCAATTTGATAGCGAGTTCGCCCAGGCTCGCGGATCCCGGACCGCTCAGCAGGCGATCGTCCAGACGCACCGTCCACCCTTCGATATTCCGGATCGTATGGGAGGCCGGCACAGGAAGTTCGGTCTCCTCGCCATGGACAACTACGGCAAGGAGCACTGCGAGGGTGGCTAGAAGGAACGATTTCATTCGGGGAGACAATTTAATGATCCATTCTTTTCAATTCGTGAATGGGAATTTTCCAAGCAACTTCTTATGGAATTGCACTTGTGCTCGCGCCAGAGCACCGTCCTATGACCTCGAGCGCTCAAAGCCGGAGCGCCTTGACTTCCATGGCACGATGGTGTGCCTTTATGAACTAATTGCGCCCCCATTATCTATGACCCGTACTTTAGCCTGACGAACCGCAGCTAGTCCGGACAAACGCTTTTGAATTTACTATATTGGACGCAATTATGGAATTCACCCTCGGGCTCCTCATCAGCATTCTTTGGTGGGTTATTTTGTTTCCGGTTGTTTGGTTGGTGTCGTTGCCATTCGTTATGACCATCGCCTTATTTAGTCGTCCGCCATACCGCCGCGCCGTGACGAATATGCTGGCAAGCGTTTCCGATTTTTGGTGCGCGTGGGGATTTCTATTCACGTCTTGAACATGAGATTTGGTTATACATCCGTGCGACCAGACACAGAGCCGGAGCCAATGGATGTGGCATCGCCGATTTTATGCAGAAGCCAGGAGTTTATCTCGGCCCCACCTCCGCGTGGCTCCGCTCCCGCAACTCTCTTATACATACAACGAACCATGAAACCACTCCTTGTATTCGCCCTGTCTCTTGCCGCCGCATCCGCCGCAGCCTTCGGGGCAGATGTTGAGGCACGGCTTCTACGCTTCAGCGGCGATGTCCCCTCCCTGGCGAATCTCGTCAGTTTTTCCGACTCCACATCGATCGCGAATTCGACCGTCTTCTCGGCGACCCTTGACGACAAAAATGCCTTTGAGTATCGCGCGATTACTCCCGACGAATACCCATCGAGTTTCGACGCGAACGGTAAGCCAGAGGCTACGGAAACGCGCAACACAGGCATCATTTTCTCCGGTGATGCCACGGTTTCCGATGGCTTGTATAGTCTCAATATCACATTCAGCCTCGTCGAGCACACCAACACTATCCTAGCCCACACCAAGACCGGAATGATAGCTCCACAGCCGGTCTTTCGATTCAAGAAGCTCGAAACGGAGATCACGACGAAATCGGGTGAATGGGTTCTACTCCGACTTCAGGATAACGACAATAAGGACGGCGACTCGAACGTACCCGAGCACATAGTCTTGCTCGTCCGAATTCGGTAATGACGACGACAAGCCACGCACATCGCCGAACTTCATACACTAGCCGCCATGCCCACCGAATCAGCCATTGCCACGCGACGCCTGAAAGCGGTTTGGCCGGACGGAAGCATACACGACGCCATCATCGAGATTGGTAGACCATATCCGAGAGGCAAATCGTTCAGCTGTCCCATTCGCGTCAGTGGCCTTCTGCCGGATTACTCCCCGCCAGATATAGGCGGCTTTGACGAGATGCAGGCGGTCACGCTGAGTTTGGCGCTTGTCCGGTTTTTGCTGGAATGGCACATCGAACACGGTGGCAGCCTTTTCTACCTCGATTCAGATGACCCATATACTCCAGATGATTTACCGAAATAAAGCGCCTAAGTTGAACGCTTCGGGCATCTGGGTAGCCACGGGTTCCCACAGCGATCGCGACCAGCAGCAGGCAGAATCCAATGAATGCAATTTGCTTTCGAGTTTTGGAGCAAATCGAACCCATGACGCAAAGCGTGTCCGCCGACACTCAATCGTCAATCGTCATCACCACCCGTTGGACGAGCACCTCATGCGATCCGTCGGCAGCGATTGGTCAGCGGCTCAATGCCTCTCCCGCAGCGATTGACCTCAAATCCGTCGTCCACCGTGGTCCGCCATACGCGTGCTCAGCGTGATCATTCTGCAGAGGGCGTACCTTATTTTTCGATCAGCACGGCAATAGAACGTGGCGCGCAGAGATAGGCGGGCGGGAAAACAAGGAGTTCGGAGTCAATTTCGAGGAAATAGCTACTGCCGGCGAGTTGCGCGGTGTCGCCAGCAACAAACCATTGTTTGCCCGGCAGATTACCTGGAAGAGTGGCGCTAATCGGGCCATAGTGCCCGTTGTAGAGCACCAGTACGGAAGGGCTAGGGTCGTTGAACTCTGTGCCATCAATTCGATACGCTAGGAAATGGTTGGCTGGATTTCCAAAATACGCCTGGCTAACTTCGCTACCGTCGTCCTGATACCAGGTGAGATCTTTCAACCCATTGCCGTTGTGGTCGACACCTTGAAAAAAGTTTACGGGACGGAAACAAACATGATGCCGACGGAAGGCAATGAGACGCCTGAGGTAAGTGAACTGATCCGGGAATGCCGAGCCTACCGTGTAGTCGAGCCAGTTCTTGTCGGTGTCGACATTGAACATATTGTTGTTCCCGAACTGCGTGCGGTAAAGTTCGTCGCCACCGCAAAACATCGGGACGCCGGCGGAAAGCAAAGCAAACGCAAGACCATTGCGGGCGGCCTGTTGTTGCAAGGTCATATTGCCGCCTTGGTCCCAGCAAAGCTCCTCGTCAGCGCTGCGTCCGCCACTGGATGGACCGAATGGGAATGGTTGGTCGTTGTGTGTCGCGGTGTATGAATAAAGATCGCGCAACGAGAAGCCATCGTGGCAGGTGATAAAATTCACCGAGGCCGAAGGCGTGCGGCTTCCAAAGCGATCTTGCGATCCGGCAAATCGGGTGGCCATTTCGCCTGGCGTTACATTCTGGATGCCCAGCTTGTTTTGAGAGGCTCGGAAGGTGTCGCGAAAGACGGTGTTCCATTCCGACCAACCGGTTGGGAATCCCCCGAGAAAAAATCCGGTGCCCGCAGTGTATGGTTCGGCGATGAGGTCGACGCCCGCCCCACCATCTGTGGGACGCGCGGGGAGTTCGGTTACTGCCCGGTTCAGTGGATTGGTTAGGTCGGATGCCGAAAATGAGAAACCATTGCGCGTTTGTGTATTGCCAAGGACGGCTGCCAGGTCGAAGCGAAAGCCGTCGACGCCGAGTTCGTTGTGCCAATACTTGAGCGCGTCAAGGATCAGATTACGAACGATAGGATTCGCGCAATTGAGATTGCCGCTGACACCATTGTCATTCCGATAAAAATGGCCGGGTGAGTTTACGCGCGGAATTGTATCGGGCACCCCGTCGTAGCGGTCATTACTATCCTGGACTTCGTAATAGGTGGCATTGTCGAGGCCTCGGCACGAAATGATCTTGCCGATCGTTCCAGTCAAAGCATCGACGCTTCCGTCGCCACCGTGATTAAACACGAAGTCGCAGTAGACCTTGATCCCTTCTGCATGAAACGCGTCGACCATGCTGCGAAATTCGCGGGTAGGTCCGCCGGGCGTCTGATCGAACGCGTAACGCAGATCTGGCGCAAAGAAGGCAAGTGGTTCATAACCCCAGTAATTCATGTTGCTGGTCGAAAGCGGCAGCGCGTCGTTCGCGTCGTTTTGCATTTCCGGCACAGGAAGGAATTCGACGGCTGTAATGCCAAGGGCCGCGAGCGCGGCGGCCTTCGTAGCTGCACCTGCGTACGTTCCTCTGAGATTTGCAGGCGTGTCGGGATCGTTTTTCGTCAAGCCACGCACATGCACTTCGTAAATGATTTCATCTTTGAATGCGCCTTGCGGAGCCGGCGGACGGGCCTGCGGCGGCGCGGGATCAAGCGGAAGGACGACAGCTCTGGCTGCGATGGGGCCGGTATCGATGGATCGATTGGCATCGCCGCTCAAATAAGCGCTGGCATCCGGGTGAGCGATGGTAAGTGGATCGTGGGCCACTTCGCGCGCGTAGGGATCGAGCAGAAGTTTGTTGGGATTAAATCGGTTTCCGTAAGCATCGGCATCGCATTGAAAGCCAAGCGCAGAACCCGGAGTCCACGCGGGGTCGTATACCCAATTGGGCCCCCATGCGCGATAACCGTAGTATACCGCGCCTGTAACTCCGGCGGCCTGCAAGGTGGCGACGGTGATCATCGACTCGAAGATCAGGGAATTGCCCCCACTTCGATCCATCGCGATACGGAACTGTTCGAGAGGACTGTTACCATCGGCGTAGATCCAGAGTTCAATGCGTGTTGCTTGTGCAGAAAACACGCGAAAGGTAACGGTCGTTCGGTCGCTGCTATAGGATGCGCCAAGTGAATCCATTGGAGATGTGAGGACGTTAAGAGCTGGAGAAGAAATACGGCCGTGGACGATATGAGCGCGAATGATTGGCTTGGGGTAACCCGCAAGCCCCTTCGTCTTGGCTGACTCGCAGTATTGGAGAGTCAGTCAGCGCGGAATTTGCGAGATCTCTGCTACCCGACCAGCCACCTCAGCCATGGTGACCGCCGTTCTATTTACACCATTCCAGATGCTGTTATGGACAGTATACCCGCCCGGGATTTTCCCGGGCGGGCAAGCGACGGATGGTTGCCATAAAAACCGTGCTATATTACGCGGCTGGCTGGGAGATACGCGTCAATCCGCAATATACCAGCGGCCTTGGTTGTCGTCGGTATAGGATCTGCCCCGGACGCTGTAAACGATGTCAAATGCGATGGTGGCACCTTCCGGAACCTCGATTCCGCCCGTGGGGGTCGACCAAATCTTGGCTTCTGGACCATCGGGAGCGTTTACAAGTGCCGTGGTCTGGCGAACAAAGCCGGGAATCGACGTCACCCGCCAGCGCAAGCTCATCGAGTCGACCGACGGCCGACTGGAGCATTTGAACTCAAACACGTCCACCGGGGTTGGCCTGCTTGCTGCAGGATGGTGAACCTTGGCGAACTCGATGTTGAGATCCTTGAGGCCAAAGCGGAGCCAATAATTCTTACCGAAATCCGAATCCCAGTGAGTATACCCATCGGGATGGGTGCAGGAAAACCAGACTTCCAGCTCTGTGGTGCCATTCGGGATGTCGAACGTTGTCGTGAGCATGATCCCCTGCCCGGTTGGATCCGCCATCTCCGCCAAAGGCAATCCGGCTGGAAGGGTTAGGGCGCCATGCCACTCTGAACCGCCGGGATGGAACCGCGTGTGGGCGCGAATGACGTGACTCTGTTCAACGGCTTCATTGATCTCGAGAATCCGCAGCGGATCGTATCGCAGGACGCAAGGACCGGGAATCAGGTCGCCTTGGACGAGTTCGTGGAAATCCGATGTGAAGGTGATCTGAGGGCGGGAACGCTCGTTTTGACGGGGTTGCATGATGGTTCTCCTTAAAGCTTAGTATGCAGCGCTGATTGTGGTGTCGGCACGGTTGTCGAAAACTTTAACAAACACGATATTGAGCGATTGATTCCAATACCAGGCATCCGACTGGGCATTTTGCAGAGAGGCCGGATCACCGACGTTAGGTAGGACCGTTCCGTCGCGCGTTACCTGGTTCGCGGAAGTAATGCTGCCCAGAATGCCGATATAGAAGAAATTTGAAATCGGCTTGTAATTATCGATTGCTCGGGCGACCCGAACACTACGGGTCACACTATTGCTGTTCAGCGTCTGCTGGTAAATTCGCGAAACTCGATATTTACCCTGCAGCTGCGCATCCTGCGAGATGCCGTCATCCTGATATAGCTGATAAGCCTGAGCATCGGTCCACCGGTCAGGTCCTGGATAACAATTGATTGTCAGCGGGTTATCGGGAATTTGCCCCACCCATTGTTCAAGGTTTTGGAACGGCAGGATAGCCCCGGCGCGGATGTAGATCGGCACCAGGTTCAGCCCCGCGAAGTACGAAATGACACTACCGCCGTTGACTGCGCCCAACAGCGGCGCCTGGTTATCCTGAAACGCGTACCAATTGCTGCCGGCTGGCAGGTAGATATCGCGGGTTGGCGAGATTGGGGGATTGGCGGTTTCCGCCTGGAAGAGGATGGGAGCAACGAGGAAATCGTCACCAACAAAGAACTGAGAATTGATATAGTAATTACTGTTTCCGTAGACGCCGGGATCTCCTGGTGCTCCGAGAAAGAGCGGTCTGCAGATGGGCGTGCCCATCTGAGTCCACCGATACATCGCATCGTAGTAGATCTGGATCATCCTATAGCGCAACTCGACGTAAGTCCTGCAATTGGTCGGGACAGGTTCTCCGTAGGCAAATGCCTCCTGGAACTGTTTATTGTAGCCGTCGTAATGATTGCGGTACCACGGCAGAAACGACCCGAGCTGCATCCAGCGCGTGAGTAACTCGTAGTTTGTGATTCCGCCGACGATCGATCCGCCGACCACACTTGACGCCGTCGTGGTGCCGGAGCCCGCAGCGAAACCGCCAATATCACAGCCGCTGATGGGCACTCCAGCGAGCCCGAGATTCAACACTTCGGGGATGTTGATATTGAGGAAATCCCAGCTCGAAGCCGAGTCCCCCGTCCAAAGGCCGGCATAGCGCTGCATCCCTGCGTAGCCCCCGCGTGCAATGATGAAGTTGCGGCGATCAGGCGCGAGCAGGTTGATGCCATCCCACGTGCCCTTCAGGAGATTATTGACGTAGCTGTTGTGCAGCTGGGCGTTCGGAAGATACTGCACGGTCACGGTTCCGTCCGCCGCCACCTGTTCCTGGGCCATCATCAGGTCCTGCGGGAAGGTCTTGTAATACTGCTGACTGGGCGGAAGGTTCGGATCGATAGCGGGACAGGTCATGTCTTGCCAGATCATGTCAAGGCCGACGTCCTGAATGAGCTCCTGATACTGGTTCCCCCACGTTTTCCGGACGCTCTCAAGACCGAAATCCGGATAATTTCCCGGCGCAGTTAGCGGAGTTTGGCCCTGGTTGTTCGGCATGAGCGGTGGGTAGCTGTATGGATTATTGCCACGATTGACCCCGTAGTTTACCCCGCCTTGGTAGAAGTTTTGAGACTCGCCGGATTGGAATCGGGTATCAAAAATCAGAGCGTTTGCGGCGATCAGTGCGTCGCGCTCGGCGTAGGGAGCTTTCACGCCGTATTCATCCAACACGTTCGTCGTGATGATGGGCGTGATGTTCGTGCTCATCTTGAATCCGATGTCGTGCAGGTCATCGAACAACTCTTTGACGTTTGGGAACTTGATTTCGCTATGTGTAAACGTGCGGTAGTTGTCCTGGAAATCCACATCAATGTGCAGGCCATCGCACGGGATCCTTGCTGCACGATACGAGTTTGCCGCAGCCGCGAGCTTGTAGCGATCAAAATAACCGTAAGCGCCCTGATGGAAGCCGAATACGTACTTCGGCGGCATCGGAGAGCGCCCGGTGAGCGTGGTGTACTGGGTTGAGATGTCTGGCAGGCTGTTACCGGCGAAGAAATAGACGTCCAGTTCGTTGTAGAGCGCGCCGAGATAGTACTTCCCGTCCATATTCGAATAATCGTTGGCGGAAATATTTGCGTAACTTTGGCCCGCGTTGTCCAGAAAGAGACCCGTCGCGAATGGCAGCCCCTGGAAGCCCGACGAGGGGGCGGGATCGTTTTCCAGCAGGACCGGAATCGAACAGTACAGCGGCTCCGTTGGATTCAAGGGACCAGGCGTGCCAAGCGATGGACCATTGTAAGTGAAATTGTCGAAATTAAAAAAGGTGAAGGTGAACTGATTCTTCTGCAGGGCGTTGCCGGCCTTCTCTCCGAGGCCGTAATAAGTCGCCCCAGGAGGAGCGGTTTTCATGATTGCCACCACTTGCGCTCCGGGGATGTAAAGGACGCCCTGGCCAGGTGCATCCTGATGGATGAGCTGACTTCCGCGGAAGACCTGCACGTAGAACGCGGCGAGGTTGACCTGGATGGTGATGGTTCCAGTGTCAATCCGGAGGGTCTGCGGATTGGGCTGGCTCTGGGTGACTGTGAGTCCCGTCACACCGAGGTCGCGATTAACGACGGCAGTCGACGTCTCAGTCGAATAAGCAGCCCCCGGCGCGGGGTTGAATCGAAGCCGGTAGGCGCTTGGGCCGAGAACTTCTATGTAAAGTGATCGAGTGCCGAACACAAATGTGAATCGGCGGCCTGTCGGATCGACGGAGAATGAATCGATTTTGCCGACCGTGCTCCAGCCCGGGTTATTGGGCGTAAAGCCGTTAACCGGAACAAATGGAAAGTTACTCATAAGAGGAGGTAGAAATGTTGAGGTGAGATGAATGCAGACGGAATGAGTGAGGCGAAGCGAGGCTTGCGCTTACAAGTGCTCGGAGGAGTATGTGTTTATAAACTCCCCCGACGATCCAATGTGATGTGCCTAGTTACTTGGCAGGACAGACATTCCTGGCTTGCGGATACAAGACACCGGATGCCTTCTCGAGGAGGATGTAGTCTTTTGATTCCCCGTTCTTGTCGAAGTCCGGTCCAAGCTTCTCCGCAGGCACGGGTTTAGCCATCGCGCGGAGCTGGAGAAGCCAACTGTAATCGGCGTTTCCATTCACGCCGCGAATGGCATTCACACCAAAGACGGGCAATGGATAGTACTTGTCATTCATCTTTGTGACGACCGTGCGGAGATTCATATCCTTCTTGAACGCAATCGCGCTGCCCGCCGAAAAGTGGCAGCCTGCACAGCTCTCCGTGGCAAAAACCGTATTAGGGTCCGCAACAACTCCCGGAGGCAGCCGATCATCCTGAGCGAGGGGCCCCGCAGGTTGATTGCCATTTTGGAAGAAAGTCTCCATCGTTGTGTTGACCAGATGCACCGGCACCACCTTTCCAGGCACCTTGAAGAGGATGCTCTCTGGAGACGCTGGTACAAGCCGCCCGTCATTGCGCGCAGCAACCCCATTCGGGAACGCCGGGAACTCCGGATCGCTCGGCCATTGCGAGCCAATCAACTCATAATATTGAAATACCGATCCAATGCCGCCGAGCACTGCCTGCACCTGCCGATTCAATTCGGCTGTTGCCTTTGGGATCGGGAGAACCATGAGTGTTTGCGTCGGATCCGTCGTCTTCGATTCATCCCAAGTAGTGGGCACGCTGGGACCATCGTTCTTGCCCGTGGCAGGATTAAACTGCGCCACGCAGCCTGCATTTTTCGCCGGTAGCACGTTTACCGGTTTGACCGGGTTATCGGGATTAAAGAAATTGGGTCTACGCGGCTTTCCGTTATGGCCCGGCTCCAGATCGTTCGTTGCAGTATTGTCGACCTGTTCGAAAGTCGCCCAAATCCACGTTGGAGAAGATTGAGTGCGCGCCGAGATATGCATGCCCACAAGTCCGAAATCGCCCTCAAACGGTTCGCCCGTTAACGGCGCCACCCGGCAGTGGCGGACGAGAAAGCGCGAACGATCGTCATTCTCGCCCAGTTGCTTCCAGGAGAGCTTGATCTCCATGGCCCCGTGCTTGTTCGTGCCCTGATTTGTTGGGAAGGAAATCTGATTGTGCGCGGTGTAGGCGACTTGGCCATCCAGATTGTACAGCTTGTGCTCAACAAGAAAGTCGTACTCGATCTCGTTCATGGAAACCTGATAGCGAACCCACCTTCCATTTTGATCCACCATCGGGCCGGTAAAAGCCTGAAGGCTCTCATCCAGAAGCGGTTTGGTGGTTTCTCCGGGCACCTTCACCCGATCCGCCGGCTGGCCGAGGCCCAAGCCCTCCATCCAAAGCGTCTTCTCGGCTTTCCCATTCGAGATTTTGTTCCATGGCAACGGTTCTTCACCGTCCGGACGGAAGACCTGGCTGATGTCCACGTAATACTCCCACACGCGAGGGGTTTCCGCGTCTGCCAAGGTCTTGCTGTTATCCGGCTCTCCATTCTCTAGCGCTGGCCAGTTCAGTGCGAGAAACGCCTGCCACGCAAAGAGATCGAACCAGCGTTGCGCTTTTGGAATATTCGCCTCCGGAATTGTGTAGGG
>OUNM010093399.1_pt1 | contig 33906 bp, 28 predicted proteins | sample 1769961 | NCBI WGS metagenome assembly OUNM01 (sample SAMEA3914820, study PRJEB12502) | metagenome | biome: forest; material: soil | place: USA | collected 2012-03-12 | depth 0.3 m | reverse complement strand
TTGAAGGACTTCGACCAGACCGTCGCGGTCAACATCCGCTCCGTCTTCGTCGCCACGCAGGCCGCCGCGCGCCACATGAAGGAGGGCGGCCGCATCATCAACATCGGCAGCACCAATGCGCAGCGCATGCCGTTCGCGGGCGGCGGGGTCTACGCGATGAGCAAGTCGGCGCTGGTCGGCCTGGTCAAGGGCCTGGCGCGCGATCTCGGCCCGCGCGGCATCACGGTCAACAACGTGGCGCCGGGCCCGGTCGACACGGACATGAACCCCGCGGACAGCGACTTCGCCGCCGGCCTGCACGGCCTGATGGCGCTGCCCCGGCACGGCAAGGCGGACGAGATCGCCGGCATGGTCGCCTACCTGGCCGGGCCGGAAGCGGCGTTCGTCACCGGGGCGGACCTGCTGATCGATGGCGGCTTCGCGGCCTGAGGTCGCGCGGGCGCCAACCATCGCCTTTCGATGGCCGCCGATGCGAAACCTTCGGCCCACCAGGCTCTTGGCCGATCGTTCACACTGGGCACTCGAAGCGACCGCGGTCGCACGAAGGAGATCCGACATGGACTTGCAACTCGAAGGAAAGCTGGCACTGGTCAGCGGCAGCACCGCAGGCATCGGCTATGCGATCGCCCGCACGTTGGCGCAGGAGGGCGCGCGCGTGCTCGTCAACGGCCGCACCGGTGCCGCCGTGGACGAGGCGGTGGATCGCATCCGCTCGGAGACGGGCGGCCAGGCGGAGGGCGCGGCCGGCGACCTGGGCCAGGCCGAGGTGGCGCAGGACATCGTTCGACGCAGGCCGGGCATCGAGATCCTCGTCAACAACCTGGGCATCTTCGAGCCCAAGCCCTTCGAGGAGATTCCCGACGAGGACTGGACGCGCTTCTTCGACGTCAACGTGCTGAGCGGCGTGCGCCTGGCGCGACTGGTGTTGCCGGCGATGAAGGCCGCCAACTGGGGCCGCATCATCTTCATCTCGAGCGAGAGCGCCGTGCAGATTCCCGCCGAGATGGTGCACTACGGCGTCACGAAGACCGCTCAGCTGGCCGTCTCGCGGGGCCTCGCGGAGTCGGTCGCCGGCACCGGCATCACGGTCAACAGCGTCCTGCCGGGTCCGACGAGTTCGCGCGGCGTCACCGACTTCGTCGAGGACATGGCGCGCGCGAAGGGGCAGGATTTCAAGCAGGTCGAAGCCGAGTTCTTCCAGCAGGTGCGCCCCACCTCGCTCCTCCGGCGCTTCGCGACGCCGCAGGAGACGGCATCGCTGGTCGCCTATGTCGCCAGCCCGCTCGCGTCGGCCACGACCGGTGCCGCGCTTCGCGTCGACGGGGGCGTCGTCAAGAGCGCGTTCTGAGGCTGTGGCCGAGCCGGCGCGGCCACCGTCCTTCGACCAAGCCCGCCTCGCTAAGCGGGCTCGAAGCTCGCCGAGACGCGCTGTATGGCCTGCGGCGGCTGTCCGAACGCCCGCAGGAATGCCTGCCGCATGCGTTCGCGGTCGCCGAATCCCGTCTCGCGCGCGATCACCTCGATCGGATGGCGGCTGGTTTCCATCATCAGGCGCGCGGCTTCCACGCGCAGTCTCTCGACCGCCTTCGCGGGCGATTGCCCGGTCTCCTCGCGAAAGACACGGCTGAACTGTCGCGGGCTCAGGCGAGCCGCGTCCGCGAGCACGTCGACCGACAGCTCGGACGAGAGGTTTTCCTTCGCGAAGGTCAACGCGGTCTGCACGCGATCGGATTTGGCGTCGAGCTCGAGGAGCGCCGAGAACTGCGACTGGCCGCCGCCGCGACGCTGGTAGATCACCAGCTTGCGGGCAATCATCAGCGCGACCTCACGACCGAGATCCTTCTCGACGACCGCCAGCGCGAGGTCGAGGCCGGCGCTCATCCCGGCCGATGTCCAGACCTGGCCGTCCGTGACGAAGATCCGATCCTCGTCCAGCTGCACTTGCGGATAGCGCTGCCTGAACGCCCGCACGTGCGCCCAGTGCGTCGTGGCCTTCCTGCCGTCGAGGAGGCCGGCCTCGGCCAGCACGAAGGCGCCGGTGCAGATCGACGCGATGCGGCGCGAGCGCTTCGCCGAGTTGCGGACGTAGCGGATCAGGCTCGCACCCGGCAGGCGGCATTCGTTGTCGCCTGCCACGATCAGCGTGTCGAACGCCTTCCTGCCCCACGGCACCGTGTGCACCTCGAATCCCTGCGACGACGCGACCGCGCCGCCGTGCTCGGACACCACCGCGAAGTCGTACGCCGCCTCGCCGTTCATCAGGTTGGCGTATTCGAAGGCGGTGGCGACGGCGAGGGCCAGGGATTGGAACCCCGGGTAGACGAGCAATCCGACCTTGTGCATTGAGGGCTCCTTCCGGCAACGCGAGCGCCACGATATCGCGACATGGGACGCGGCGCCGAATGACATCGCGCTGCGGCGAGGCCTGCCGCCCTGCGCGGCCTCGCATGAACTCGCTTCGGACAGTGCGGCGGTGACAAAGGCGGCCAGGAAAGTCATGCGCGTGCTTCAAGGCATTGACGGGAACATGCCGGGATTTCTGTTCGCATGCTTCGGATTTCCATCCACCTGCGATTGTGACCTGCCTGCAAGCCGCCGTGCGTGACCGGCCTCGATCGAGACGGCGGCCGGCGGCCTGCGAATGTCCTGAAACATTGCATCTATGACATTGAGGAAACTCGCCCGGATCCCTACGATTCGAATCAGGCATCGGCACTTCGCCGGCCCCTCTTCAAGGTGGAATCGCATGACCGACACGACCAACATGGGCACCGCGCTGATCACGGGCGCATCCACCGGCATCGGTGCCGTCTACGCGGACCGGCTCGCCCGGCGCGGCCACGACCTGATCCTGGTCGCGCGCAACGGCGAACGCCTGCGCAAGCTGGCGGACGAACTGCGCGCAGCGACCGGCCGCAAGGTCACGACCCTCGTCGCCGACCTGACCGACAAGGCGGCGCTGGCGGAGGTCGAGGAGGTGCTGCGCACCGACGCGAGCATCACCATGCTCGTCAACAACGCGGGCGTCGGCTCGGTCGCCTCGATCCTGCAGGCGCACGTCGATGCAATGGAACACATGATCGAGCTCAACGTCACGGCGCTCACGCGACTGACCTACGCCGTCGCGCCGGCGTTCGCCGATCGCGGGCGCGGCACGATCGTCAACATCGCCTCCGTCGTCGGCGTCGCGGTCGAGATGCTCAATGGCGTGTACAGCGCGTCCAAGTCGTATGTCCTCAGCTTCGGCCACACGCTGCAGAAGGACCTCGCCGGCACGGGCGTGCGCATCCAGACGGTGATGCCGGGCGCCACGGCGACCGAGTTCTGGGACGTCGCCGGCTACGCCCCGCAGAAGGCCTCGGCGACCACCATGTCGGCCGTGAACCTCGTGGACGCCGCGCTGGCCGGGCTCGACGCGGGCGAACGCGTGACCATTCCCGGGCTGCACGAGGGCGAGAAGTGGACGCAGTGGGAAGCGGATCGCCGCGCGCTCGCGCCGAAGTTCGCGAACGCCGCGCCTGCCGCACGCTACGGCGTCGCGAGCTGATTGCGGCATCGCCGGGCCGGTTGGAGTAGCCTCGACCGGCCTGCCCGGCGCATCGCCGCCGGATCTCTGACCTGGGAGCCCACCGTGCCCTATCTTCAGCTGGACGTCAACGACCACTACCCGAGCGCCACCAAGTAGCTGCTCGCCGAGAGGATGTGCCGCACCTACGCCGAGATGATGTCGGTCGACATCCGCCGCATCAGCGTCGCGGTGCGCGAGCTCGGCGAAGGCGGCCTCTGGCGCATTCCCGATCCCGACGGGCCGCCCGTGTCGGTCTCGCTGATGACGCTCGACATTCGCGAGGGCCGACCGCCCGAGTTGCGGATGGCGCTCGCCAAGGCGCTGTGCGCCCACTGCATCGAGGTGCTCGGCGTGCGCGAGGACCTCCTGAACGTCGAATTCACGCAGCACACCGGCGATGAGATGTATCACCCGACGCTGGGCGGCTTCAGCCCGGACTGGCGCCCCGGGGAGGCGTAGAAGCGCTCACGCTGCAACCAGGCGCGGCTTGGCCAGCTGCCAGTCCAGGTGCGACCGTATCGTCGGCCATTCGGCCCGCGTGATGCTGTAGACGCAGGTATCGCGCAGCGTGCCGTCGCGCGAGTGCATGTGGCTGCGCAGCACGCCATCGAGCTTGGCGCCCAGGCGCTCGATGGCGCGCCGGCTCTGGTGGTTGACGAAATGGGTGCGCAGTTCGACGGCGATGCACTCGAGCGCGTCGAACGCGTGGCCCAGCAGCAGCCGCTTGCACTCGGTGTTGAACGCGCTGCGCTGCATCGAGGCGGCGGTCCAGGTCGATCCGATCTCGACGCGCCGGTTCGTCGCGTCGATGTTCATGTAGCTCGTCATGCCGACGACCCGGCCGCGCACGTCGCGCGTCGTGAAGGGAAGCATCGCGCCGCGCGCCTGCAGGTCGAGGCGGCGCGCGATCTCCTCTCGCATGCCTTCGGGGCGCGGGATCTTCGTGTACCAGAGGTTCCACAACTCGCCGTCGCGCACGGCGTCGACGAGCCCGTCGTGATGATGGGGCGACAGCGGCTCGAGCGAGCACGACGCGCCTTCGAGGCGGAGGGGGGACGGCCAGGTCGACATCGGGGATTCCTTGTGAAGCGAGGCCTGTACGTTAGGCTCCCATTGGCTCCTTGCGAAGTGCCAGAATCCGGTCATTCGATGGTGCCACGAGGAACGCCAGCCATGTCCGCCACCTTGCTGCCCCAGGTCCTCCTCGAGGAGCCGCTGGATCGCGCGCACGGCGCCGCGCCGCTGCAGCGCCAGCTCCATCAACGCCTCAAGGACGCCATCCTGGGCGGACGCCTCGCCGCGGACAGCCGCCTGCCCGGCTCGCGCGCGCTTGCGCAGGCCCTGGCCGTCTCGCGCAACACCGTCACCGCCGCCTATGAGCTGCTGGCCGCCGAGGGCTACCTGCAGCCCGACCGCCAGGGTACGCGCGTGACGGCCCTGGTGCGCGCGCCGCGGGCCGCGGCCGCGCGCGCCCTGCCGCCGGTGGGAGACGTCGCGCGGCGGCTCGCGCGCATCCACGCCGCGGCCCGCTCCGACCACGCGCTCGCGCTGCGCCCCGGCGTGCCGGCGCTGGCGCACTTCCCGCTCGCGGACTGGCGCCGCGCGCTCGATCGCGCGATGGCCGCCGCCGGCCCGGCGGCCCTCGGCCATGGCGATCCGCTCGGCGAGCCCGCGCTGCGCGCGGCGATCGCGCGCCATCTCAGCGTCGCGCGCGGCGTGCGCTGCGATCCCGCCCACATCGTCGTGACCGAGGGCGCGCAGGAGGCGCTGTCGCTGTGCGCACGGCTGCTTGCCAACCCGGGCGACACCGTCTGGATCGAGGAGCCCGGCTACCGCGGCGCGCGCGCGGCGCTGCACGCAGCCGATCTGGACGTGCTGCCGATGCGCGTCGACGCCGACGGCCTCGCGGCCAGCGACGCCGACTGGGCCGCGCGCACGCCGCGCCTCGTCTACACGACGCCGTCGCACCAATACCCGACAGGCGCGGTGCTGAGCGCCGCGCGGCGCCTCGCGCTGATCGCCAACGCGCGGCGCCATGGCGCGTGGATCGTCGAGGACGACTACGACAGCGAGTTCCGCCACGCCGGCGAGTCGATCGGCGCGATGCAGGGCCTGGTGCCGCACGCGCCGGTGCTCTACGTCGGCAGCTTCAGCAAGACGCTGTTCCCGTCGCTGCGCATCGGCTTCCTCGTGCTGCCCGGAGCGCTCGCCGACCGGGTCGCGGCCCCGCTGGGCGAGTTGCTGCGCAGCGGACACCGCCACGAGCAGCTCGCGCTGGCCGGCTTCATCGAGAGCGGCGCCTACGGGCGCCACCTCGGGCGCATGGGCCGCCTTTACCGCGATCGCCAGCGCGCGCTGCGCGAGGCGCTGGCCAGCCACCTGCGCGTGCCGCACCGCATCGACGGCGGCCGCGGCGGCCTGCACCTGCTGGTGCGGCTGCCGCCCGAGTTCGCCGACCGGGCGATCGTGGCGGCCGCGCTGCGCCACGGCATGGCACCGCAGGCGCTGTCGACCTTCGCGGCGCGCCCCACCGCGGCCGACAACGGGCTCGTGCTGGGCTATGGCAACACGTCGGCGGAGATGTTCGAGCCGCTGGTGCGGCGGCTGTCGCGGCTCGCGCCCTTGCGCGGCGCCTGACCAACGCCGGCGCATCGGCATTCGAGCCCGTCTCCTATTTCGGCTTGTGGCCCTGGCCCTGCGTGGGCGCCGTCATGCCGGGAGACCCGATGCCGGCCGGCGCCTCGTCCGTGGGGGCGGCCGGACTGACGACGGACGCCGACGGCGCCGCGGCAGACGCCGCCGGCGCCTGCGCGCTGGCCTGTTGCTCCAGGCACGTCGTCTCGGCCCGGCGGCGCGTGTCCTGGGCCTTGTCGTCGTCCTTGGCGGAGTCCGTCTTGCCGCCGCCGTCCTTGTCCTTCTTCTTGTCGCCGCCCTTGCCCGGGCCACCCTTCTTGTCCTTGCCGGTCTGGCCACTGCCTTGCTGCTCGTCTTTCCTGGGGGCCTGCAATTGCGGCAACAGCACGGCACCGGCACGCACGCTGTCGCCGGGATTGAGCACCACGAACTCGCCGGCCTTCAGCCCGCGCGTGATCTCCACCTGCGTCCCGTAGTCGCGCCCGAGCGCCACGGGCTGCAATCGCGTGGTGCGCGCGCAGCGCGCGGCGGGTGAATCACCGAGCTTGCGGCGCTGCGCCTCGGGCAGCGGCTGCAGCACCGCGACGGACGTGCCGTCGGCGCGCGTGATGAGCGTCTCGCCGGAGACCAGCAGCGGCGCGTTCGGCCTGGCGTCGATGAATCGGACATGCGCGAACATGCCGGGCAGCAGCGCGTTGTTCACGTTGGGGATCTGCACCTCGGCGAGCAAGGTGCGCGCGCTGGGATCGAGCGCGCGCGCGGTGCGCACGACGGCGCCGAAGACCGCATCCGACGACTGCTGCACGATGACGGCGGCGGGCGAGCCCGGCTTGACCAGCGTCGCGCTCTCCTGCGGCACGTTCACGTAGACGCGCAGGCGATCGATCTGCGCGATATGGAACATCTCCACGCTGCCGGCGCCTGCCGACGTGCCCGCACTGGACCCCGGCGAACCGCCGCCCTGCGACAGGGCCCCGGTGCTGGAGCCCGCCGTCGATGTCGTGCCGGTCGCGGTGGGCATGGTGTTCGAGCCCACGAGGCCGGCACCCGTGCCGCTGATCAGCGCGCCTTGTTCGACGTTGCGCGCCGTGATGACGCCGGCGAACGGTGCGCGCACCTGCTCGTAGCGGCGCAGCGCCTCGAGGCGGCGACGCTCCGCGATGGCGGCGTCCAGCGTCGCCTCCGCGCTGCGCGTGGCCTGGCGCTGCGTGTCGACATCCTGGCGCGCGATCGAGTCCTGCGTCAGCAGCACCTCGTAGCGCTTGAGGGTCAGTCGCGCGAGGTCCAGCTTGGCGCGCGCGTCCGCGATGCTGGCAAGCGAGGACTGGAACTGCTGGTCCAGCTCCGGCGACTCGATCACCGCCAGCAGCTGGTCCTTGCGGACGCTGTCGCCGATGTCGACCAGCCGCCGGCCGACGTAACCCTCGGCACGCGCGTAGATCGCCGCGTCCTCGATCGGCGACAGGCTGCCCGGCAACAGCATCTCGCCGAGGGCGGCGGACGGCTCGACCTGCACCGCGACGACCAGCGGGATCGCGTCCTCGGCCTCGCGTGTCGCGCGCTCGGCCGCCTTGGCGTGACGGTGGTGCATGAACCAGCCGAAGACGAACATCACGAGCACCAGCGCCCCCAGTGCCATGGCGATCACCGTACGTGGATGCCGCGCCAGCAGGGACTTGGGCGCCTCCAGCAGCAGCGGCGCCTGCGGCCCCGGCAAGAGGGGCCGCGGTTCGGGGGCAGGCAGTTCGGGCGGGCGGTCGGACATGCGGCTCCTCGTCAGCCAGGCTGGGGCGCGACACCGCCGGGCTTGGCCGGGCGGTCCGGCCCGTCGCCGCTCCGGCTCTTGTCTTCGCCCTCGTGGTACTCGTCGTCGATCTGCTTGTCGCGATCGGGCGGCGCCTCCTTGCTCAGAAGCGTGTACATCAACGGCACGAAGAACAGCGTCGACAGCGTCGCCACGATCAACCCGCCGATGACGGCGCGGCCCAGCGGGGCGTTCTGCTCGCCGCCTTCGCCCAGCGACAGCGCCATCGGCAACATGCCGATGATCATCGCCAGCGCGGTCATCGCCACCGGCCGCATGCGCGTGAATCCGGCCGAGATCGCGGCGTCCAGCGCGGACTTGCCGGCCTTGCGCTCGTCGTTGGCGAACACGACCAGCAGGATGCTGTTGGCCATCGCCACGCCGATGGCCATGATGGCGCCCATCATCGACGGCACGTTGAACGTCGTGCCGGTCAGGTAGAGCATCCACAGGACGCCCGCGAAGGCGCCGGGGACGGTGCACAGGATGATGAGCGGATCCGTCCACGACTGGAAGTTCACCGCCATCAGCAGGTAGACGAAGACGACCGCGAAGACCAGGCCGATCTCCAGCCGCTCGAACGAGGTGCGCATCGTGTCGACCTGCCCGCGCACCACCACCTTCGAGCCTTGCGGCAAGTGCTTCCTGGCGTCCTTGACGATGTCGTCGATGCGCGAGGCCACGCGGCCGAGATCGCTCTCGTCGGTGTCGGCGTAGACGTCGAACACCGGTTGCACGTCGTAGTGCGACACCAGCGCGCTGGAGGTCGTGCGATGCATCGTCGCGAGGTTGCCCAGCAGCTGCGGCTGCGTGTCCGGCGTGAAGCTGGCGCCGGTCAGGGGCGTCAGGCGCAGTGCGTCGAAAGAGTCGATGCGGTACTGCGGCGTCTGCACCGCGATCTGGTAGCTGACGCCGTTGTTCGGGTCGAGCCACTGCGTGGGCGCGACCTGGCCGCTGGACGCCAGCGAGATCAGCGTGCTGTTGGCGACGTCGCGCTGCGTCATGCCCGCCTGCAGCGCCTTCTCGCGATCGACGTCGACGGCCACGGTGGGCGAGTCCACCAGCTGGCCCAGATGCGCGTCGACGGCGCCTGGGATGCGTTCGATCTTGCCGAGCACCGCGCGCGCGATCGCGAGGTTCTGGTCGCCCGCGCGGCCCAGGATCTGCACGTCGATCGGCGACTGCAGCCCGAAGTTGAGGATCTGGTTGGTGATGTTGGCCGACTCGAAGAAGAAGGTCTCGTCGGGAAACGCCTGCCGCAGGGCCGCGCGCAGCCGCCGCTGGTGTTCCTGCGATGGCTTGTGCTTGTGCTTGAGCGCGATGAGGATGTCGCCGTCGTTGTCGCCGATGGTCGCGGTGTCGCCGTAGGCCAGGTTCAGGCCGTTGGCCGGCAGGCCGATGTTGTCGACCATCGTGTCGAGTTCCTCGCCCGGGATGCGGCGCCGGATCTCCGCCTCGACGGCGGCGAAGATCTGCTCGGTCTCCTCCAGCCGCGTGCCCGCCGGCGCGCGCACGTGCAGGCGCATCTGGCCGGAGTCGACGTAGGGAAAGAAGTCGCGGCCCACGGCCGTCATCAGCAGCCCCGAGACGACGAAGAAGGCGCAGAACGCCAGTGCCACGAAGCCGCGATGGTCCAGCGCCCACGCCAGCCCGTCGCGGTAGTGCTCGCGGCCGCGCTCGAAGCGCCGGTCGAACGCGTCGTGGATCTTCGCGAGCCAGGCGTTGACGCCCGTAGGCCGGGAGCGCGGCGTCTTGCGGCCGTCCTGGCCGGGCTGGGCCGCCTCCGCGTCCAGCAGGTAGTGCGCCATCACCGGTACCAGCGTGCGGCTCAGCAGGTACGACGTCAGCATCGCGAAGACGACCGCGCCGGCCAGCGGCGTGAACAGGTATTTGGCCGCGCCGGACAGCAGCAGCACCGGCACGAACACGACGCAGATGGCCAGCGTCGACACGAAGGCCGGCACGGCGATCTGCGAGGCGCCGTCCAGGATCGCGCGCGTCAGCGGCTTGTCCATCGCCATGTTGCGGTGGATGTTCTCGATCTCCACAGTCGCGTCGTCGACCAGGATGCCCACCGCCAGCGCGAGCCCGCCCAGCGTCATCACGTTGATCGTCTGGTGCAGCAACGCCAGGATGGAGAGCGACGTGAGGATGGACAGCGGGATCGACAGGCAGACGATCAGCGTCGAGCGCCAGCTGCCCAGGAACAGCAGGATCATCAGCGCGGTCAGGCCCGCGGCGATCAGCGCCTCGCGGATGACGCCGTCCATCGCCGCCTTGACGAAGATCGACTGGTCGAACAGCTGGTTGACCTTGAGGTCGGGCGGCAGGCCGGCGAGCGTCTCCTTCAGCTGCTTCTTGACGCCGTCGACGATGTCCAGCGTCGAGGCCTCGCCATGGCGCAGCACCGTCAGCAGCGCCGCGTGGCGGCCGTCCTGGCGCACGATGTTGGTCTGCACCGTGTGGCCCTGGCGCACCTGCGCGACATCGCGCACGTAGACGATGGAGCCGTCCTGCACGCGCATCGGCAGGTCGTTCAGGCCCTCGATGCTGGCGGGCTGCTGTTCAACTGCACGAAGTACTCGGTGCCGCCGACCTTGGCGGTGCCGGCCGGCACGATCAGGTTCTGCGCGGCGAGCGCGTTGGAGACGTCGGTGGCCGACACGTGCTTGCCCATCATCGCGGCCGGGTCGAGGTCGACCATCACCGTGGGACTCTCGCCGCCGAACGGGATCGGCACCGACGCCCCTTCGACGGTGGCCAGCTGCGTGCGGATGAAGTTCTGTCCGTAGTCGAACAAGTCCTGCTGCGACAGGCTCTCGCTCGACAACCCGAGCTGCAGGATGGGCACGCTGGACGCGTCGTACTGCACGACATTGGGCGGGAAGATGCCGGGCGGCATCGGCCGCAGGATGGTCTGCGACAGCGCCGTGATCTGCGCGATCGCGTTCTCGGGCTTGGTGCCCGGCTGGAAGAAGACGCGCACCACCGCGACGCCGGGATAGGAGTTGGACTCCATGTGCTCGATGTCGTTGACGGTGGTCGTCATCGCGCGCTCGTCGATCGTCACCACGCGGTCGGCCATCTGCTGCGGCGGCATGCCGGTGTAGTTCCAGATCACGCTGATGACGGGGATGTCGATCGTCGGGAAGATGTCCTTGCGCATCACGACGATCGCCGTGCCGCCGAGCGCGAGCATCAGCAGCGCCATCACCACGAAGGTGTATGGACGACGGAGTGCAAGGCGGACGATCCACATGGCAAGCGGGCAGGCCAGCAAGCGAGAAGCCTGCGTGCGGCCTGGCTTTCGGTTGCCTGAAAGGCTGCTCGTCCGAGCGAGCGGGTCTCGGAGCAGGTGAGCGTGGAGGTCCCGAAGGAGGCGGCCGCGCAAAGGTCGCCGGATCGAAGTGCCCGCTTTAGACTGCGGCCATGCACAGAGGCATCACGACCTGGCGAGCATTTTCGGCAACGCTCATCGGCGGCCCGATCCTTCTGGCAGGTCTGTATGCAATTCTCGGCCGCGGCGTCGAGCAGTGCGTCGACGAACTGCGCCAGGAACGGAGCCTCGACGCCAGTCATGCGAGGACTCGCGGGGTGATCGTCGGCCACGTCCCCGGATGGCGCAAGGAGCCGCCCCAGGCGATCGCCTCGTATCAGGTCGCGGGCCGCCGATACGAGGTACGGTTGCATGGCAGGGGGCCACGCCGGAGGAACTGCCGTCGGGGCGGGAAGTGGAAGTCGAATACTCGCCCTCCGACCCCTCGATTCTCGACGTTGTTCAGCGCTCGAGGGCGCCCACGCGCAGGTGGATGTGGCCGATCAGGCGGCCCGTCTCGTGGTGGCTCATGGCGTCCTCGCATCAACATCGATGAATCGACAGGGCGGCCGGAACTCGCCTCTCGCGCACGCGATCCTCGCGGCATCCGCCACCTGGCGCATTCTCCGCGAACCCCGCACGACCCCCGCGCCGGCATCGCCGCAACACGCAACTTAGCAATTTCTTAGCAACCCGCTAGCGTTCATTTCCAGACGCGCAAAGCCCCCGATTCCTAGACTGGCGCAGCGGTGAACGAACCCGTTCACGCACCCCGCCGACACACGCAGAAAGCCAGGAATCATGTCCGTCTTTGCCAACATCACCCCGCGCTACGACCTCTACGGCCCCATCCACAAGGCGCTGCGCGCCCAGCTTTGCGACACGCTGCTGCGCGTCGGTCGCGTCGACGTGTTCGACGAGCTCGATCGCCGTCGCGCGTGCGACCAGCTCACCACCCTGCTCGCGGCGCTGCGCTCGCACCTCGCGCACGAGGAGGACTTCATCCATCCGCTGCTGGAGTCCCTCGAGGCGGGGAGCGCCGCGCCCGTGCTCGGCGAGCACGACGACCATCGCGAGGCGATCTTCGAGCTGGAGCTGCTGGTGTCCAACCTGCGCGCCACCGCGTCGCCGCGCGTGGCCGACTCGGTCTACCGCCGGCTCGCGTGCCTCGTCGCCGACAACCTGTCGCACATGGAGGTGGAGGAGTCGCGCGTGCAGGAACTGCTGTGGTCGCGCTTCACCGACGCGGAGCTGGCGGCGCTCAACGACCGCATCATCGCCAACATCGCCCCCGACGAGATGGGCGCGACGCTGGTGTGGATGCTGCCGGCGCTGACGCCCGCGCAGCGCGCCGGCATGCTCGGCGCGATGCGCGAGCAGGCGCCGCCGCCGGCCTTCGACGCGGTCGTCGGCATCGCGCGCGCGCACCTGGATCCGCCGGCGTGGATCAAGCTGACGCGTTCGCTGGGCCTGCCGGCCGTGCCCGGCCTGGTCACCGCCTGAGCGGCCTCAGGCCGCTGCGGTCTCGAGCCGCAGGGGCCGCGCGAGCAGCAGGCGGAACCGGCCGCGGCCGGTCTTCTCGATGCGCACCGGCGCGGCCCGCTCGGCCAGCCGGCGCTGCAGCAGGATCAGCCGCACGTCGAGGTTGTCGGTGATGTCGGGCAGCTTCAGCGACGGATCGAGCCGCAGCTCGCGATTGCTGAACTCCGTGCGGCCGTGCGCCAGGTGGTCGGCCACGAGCTTGCGGAAGATGGCCCCGGCCACGCCCTTGATCAGGTAGTCGTTGTCGACGAACACGCTGTCGTTGTGCGGATGATGGCGCACGACCACCGTCGCGCCGGTCGGCGGTGCCGCGCGCTCGAGGCTGGCGTCGGCCGTCGCCTCGCACTCGTTGCGCTGGAGCACGTGCATCTGCAGCGCGAGCTGGTTGGCGATGACGGTCAGGGCGTCCTCGTCGTCGTAGCTGAAGTGCTGGTCCTGGCTGCTCTCCAGCAACAGTACGCCCTGCACCGCACCGAACAGCTTCAGCGGCACGGCCATCTGGCTGCGCGGCTGCGCCAGGCCGGGCATGGGGATCTCGTCGTCGACGGCGCCGCCCAGCCCGAAGTCCCGCGCCCGCTGGCGCACCGCGCGTGCGTAGGTCGTCCACAGGCTGAGGTGGCCGACGCGGATGGGCACGCCCTCGCGCGCCGCGATGCCGGCCACGCCCTGGCCGAGCGCGATCTCGCTGCCCACGCCCGACGACTCGTAGCCGAAGCTGGCCACGGTGAACAGCCGGTCGCTGGCGGCCTCGCGCACCAGCAGCATGGCGTGGTCGATCACGAGGTGGTCGTGCAGCCCGGCCATCACGCTGTCGAGCAGCTGCCCGGTCGTGCCCTGGGACGCCATCGCCTCCGACAGCGCGCGCACCGCCGGCTGCAGCTCGCAGCGCGGGCGCGGCGCCGCCAGCTCGCGCCGTCCCGCGACCGCATGCACCGCGTGCACCCGATAGACATCCGAGCCCTGCAGTCCGAAGACCTTGTCCATGCCGGTGTGCGACGCGATGCCCGCCAGCTTGGCGTTCATGCGCTCGAAGATCGGGCCCGCCGTCTCGGTGCGCAGGTATTCGAGCTGCATGCGCACACCCGCGGCGGTGTACGGATCGTCGACCGACAGCATCGCGTGGCGCGTCGCGAGGATGTTCTCGCGGCTGCGGTTGAAGAACTGGAACGACAGCGCGACGTGCTGTTCGTCGACGTAGTCGGCCTGCGAGAGGTAGCACAGGTGCGGCATGCCATCGCGCGAGACGGTGCACAGCACGCCCGGGATCACGCCCTCGAGCATGCGGCGGATCGAGCCGAGCGTGACCGTCGGCGACACCGGGTCGGCGGGCGCCTGCGGCGTCATGCGTGCACCGCGATGGGCGCGCCGGCGGCGGGGCCGGGCGTCTGGTTCCAGGCGCCGGAGGGCTGGAACAGGATGCCGTGCAGGCTGTCGTCCAGCGTGCCGAACCAGGCCTCGCAGAACGCGGCATCGAAGCCGAACGGCTCGATCTCGTCGGCGAACGCCTGCCGCACGTGCGGCAAGCCAGGCCAGTCGGACGCGGCCACCGGGCGCGCCAACGCCTGCCCGCCCTTGAGCTGCAACGTGCGATGCGTGGTCGGCTGGCAGAACACCGCGGCGACCACGCCGGTCTCGCCGACCGCCGCGATCAGGGCCGCGCCGGCGGCGCTGGGCACCAGGAGTTCGACCGTGCCCCGATCGACGACGCGCACCGCCAGCGCGCGCGTCAGCTGCGGCCGGCCGCGCGCATCGCAGGCGCCGACGTGCATCGACAACCCCAGGCCCAGGAACGCGGCGATTTCCGGATGCAGGGACGGCTGGGACGACATGCCGGAATTCTAGGATCGGCGCCCGGGCGCGGCCATCCTGTGGCGACGAAATGTCCGAAATGGACGATACGCTGCAGACGTCCAGGGACCAGCCGCTTCGACGCCGTCACCCGGACGCCATGCCGCACGCGGCAGCCGCGCGCTCAGTGGGTCGGCCGCAGTTCCCAGCGACCGAACTGGCCATCGGCCTGCCGGGCACGCACGTAGACCGTGGGCTCCTCCTCGAGCGCCGCGGCTTGCGTCATTCGCTCGATGGACTGGACGTAGAGCAACTGCTCCAGGGCGTCGTCGTAGGCCGTCGCGATCAATGGCAGGTCGGGCTCGGAGGGCAGCACGAGCTCCCCCACGCCGCTTCGCTCGCGCGAAATGCGTATCCATGCCTCGGTGAGCGCCGCCTGGTTCATCGCGATGTTTTATCACTTCGCGCGGCAGTCGGAATACCGCGAGCAGGTGACGGCGACCCGCGGATTCGCCGGCCGAACGATCCGGCCGGCGGGCCCTTATTTGCCGACGAACCGAAGCAGGTCTTGCGTGAGGCGCTCCTTGTGCGTCGCGAACAAGCCGTGCGGGGCGCCGTCGTACTCGATGAGCTGGGAGTTCGCGATGCCCCTGGCCGCTGCGCGCCCGGCGGCGTCGATCGGCACGGTCTTGTCGTCCGTGCCGTGGATCACCAGCGTGGGCACCTTGAACGCTGCCAGGTCAGGCCGGAAGTCCGTCGTCGCAAAGGCCTTCGCGCAGCCAAGCGTGGCCTTCAGGCTGGTCTGCATCGACACGCTGCGCGCCCACTCCAGCAACTCGCTGCTCGCGGCGTGCGAGACGAGGCTGACGCCGAAGAAATCCTTGAAGAAGCCCGCGAAGAATTTCGCGCGGTCTTCCTTGATGCCCTTGGTGATCTCGTCGAAGGTCGACTGATCGGTGCCGTCGGGATTGTCCGGCGTCTTGAGCATGAAGGGCACGACCGACGAGATGAGCGCGGCCTGCGCGACCCCCTTGCCGCCGTGCCGGCTCATGTAGCGCGCCACTTCGCCGCCGCCCATCGAGAACCCGACCAGCGTCGCATCGGTGGCGCCCGTCTGCTCGATGACGGCCGACAGGTCGTCGGCGAGCGTGTCGTACGTGTAGCCGGCCCAGGGCTGGCTCGACCGGCCGAACCCGCGGCGGTCGTAGGCGATGGCGCGATGGCCGGCGTCGGCCAGCGCCATGGCCTGGTCATCCCAGCTGTCGGACGACAGCGGCCAGCCGTGCATCAGGATGACGGGGCGGCCCGTGCCCCAGTCCTTGACATACAGCTCGGCACCGTCGGAGGTCTTGATCGTGGTCATGTGGTTCCTTGTCCTTGAGCGGGAGTTGCCCGGGGCAGTCGGAGCAAGGAGCGATCCCAGCCTGCGACGGCCATGACGGCCTGGCAAGACCAGGACGACGCGCTGCTCGCGCGCGTCGCTCGAGCGCCGGGATCAGACGGCGACGATCCCGGCGCGTGCGAACGGCAGCCGCGTCACGACCGGCCCGCCGGCACGCACGACCGCGTTCGCCACCGCCGGAGCGAGCGGCGGCACGCCCGGCTCGCCGACGCCGGTCGGCGCCACGGTGCTGGGCACGATGAACACCTCCACCACCGGCATCTCGTAGATGCGCAGCGCCTTGTACTGGTCGAAGTTGCGCTGCACCGGCCGGCCGGCCTTCAGCTCGATCTCGCTGTAGTAGAGCGCACCCAGCGCGAAGCCGATGCAGCCCTCCATCTGCGCGCGGATCACGTCGGGGTTGACGGCCACGCCGCAGTCCACCGCGCAGAAGACGCGATCGACGTGCACCTTGCCGTCCTTCATCGTGATCTCGGCGACCTGGGCCACCGTCGTGCCGAAGCACTCGTGCACCGCGATGCCCTGGGCCGACCCGGCCGGCATCGCCTTGCCCCAGCCGGACTTCTCGGCGACCAGCTTGAGCACGCCGACCGCGCGCGGGTTCTTTTCCAGCAGCGCGAGACGGAACGCCAACGGATCCTGGCCCGCGGCGGCCGCGAGCTTGTCCATCATCGTCTCCATCACGTACGCGGTGTGCGTGTTGCCCACCGAGCGCCACCAGAGCGGGCGCACCGGCAATGCCGGCGAGTGCAGCTGGCCGTCCATCATCGGCAGTTCGTACGACGAGGGCACGACGCCTTCGGCCGAGGTCGGATCGACGCCGTCCTTGATCATCATCGCCATCGGCGTGCCGGCCATGATGGACTGCGCCACCACCGTGTGCTTCCAGGCGGCGACCTTGCCGGCATCCGACAGGCCCACCTTGACCGAGTGCACGACCATCGGCCGGTAGAGCCCGGCACTCATGTCGTCCTCGCGGGTGTACTGCAGGCGCACCGGCGCGCGGCCCTTGATCGCGACGGCCACGTTGACCGCCGCGACGGTGAAGTCGCTGTATGCGTTGGCGCGGCGGCCGAAGCTGCCGCCCGAGACCAGCGAGTGCAGCTTCACCTTGTCCATCGGCAGGCCGGCGGCCTTGGCGGCGAACTGGTGGTCGAAGGTCGGGAACTGGTGTCCGGCCCAGGTCTCCAGCATCCCGTCGTGCAGCCACGCGACGCAGCTCTGCGGCTCCATCGGCGCATGGGCGAGGAACGGGAATTCGTAGACGGCCTCGATCGTCTTGGCGACCGCGGGCGCCGGCTCGGCGGAGGCCGCGGGCTTGGCGAGCGTCGTGCCGGGCTGCTTCGCGAGCTCGCGGTACCTGGCCAGCAGCGCCTCGGAATCGAGGTCGGCGCCGACCGACTCGTCCCAGGTCACCTTGAGCGCCCGGCGGCCTTCCTGCGCGGCCCAGGTGTTGCGCGCGACGACCGCCACGCCTTCGGGCACGGCGACCACGTCGGTCACGCCCTTGACCTTCTTCGCCCCGCTCGCGTCGAACGACACCATCTTCGCTCCGAACGACGGCGGGAAGGCGATGACCGCCGTGAGCAGGCCGGGCAGCTTGACGTCGCCGGTGTACATGGCCGTGCCGTTGCACTTGGACGGCGAGTCGACGCGCGGCGTGGCGTGATCGCGGCCCATCAGCGTGAACTGCGCGGGCGTCTTGAGCACCGGGCTCTTGGGCGGCGCCTGCCTGGCGGCGGCCCCGGCCATCTCGCCATACGTCGCGCGCTTGCCCGACGCATGCGTCAGCACGCTGTTGCTGGTGCGGATCTCGTCGGCCGGGACGCCCCAGGCCTGCGCCGCCGCGGAGACCAGCATCGCGCGCGCGGTCGCGCCCGCCGTGCGGTACTGCAGGTAGGAGTTGGCGATGGCCGACGAGCCGCCGGTGCCCTGCATGCCGAACGCGAGGTTCGCGTACAGCTTGACGTTGGAGCCGGCGTACTCGGTGCGCACCAGGGCCCAGTCGGCGTCGAGTTCGTCGGCCACCAGCGTCGCCAGGCCGGTCGTGTTGCCCTGGCCCATCTCGTGGTGCTTGTTGACGATGGTGACGAGGTTGTCGGCGCCGATGCTGACGAACTGGTTCGGCTCGAAGACCGCCTGGGCCGCGGCGCCTTCCTTGGCCTGGCCCGCGGCGGCGGCGCTCCCCGGCAACCAGCCGCCGATGCCCACCACCAGGCCGCCGGCGGCCAGGACGCTGCGTCGCGTCACGCCCGCGACCGCGGGCGCGGGCTCGCGCACGGGGGCGGCCAGCGCCAGGTCGCCGGATTCGCCGCGCTGCGATTCGCGGAAGGCTTGCATCATCGGGTGCATGGCGGATCCTCCTCAGGCGGCGAGCTGGGCCGACGCCGCGTGGATCGCGGCGCGGATGCGCACGTAGGTGGCGCAGCGACAGATGTTGCCGGCCATCGCGCGGTCGATGTCCTCGTCGGTCGGCTTGGGTACCTGTTCGAGCAGCACCGTCGCCGACATGATCTGCCCCGACTGGCAGTAGCCGCACTGCACGACGTCGAGGTCGACCCAGGCCTTCTGGACGGCCTTGGCGGCGCGCGACTGCAGGCCTTCGATCGTCGTGACCTTGCGCCCGGCGATGGCCGAGACCGGCGCCACGCACGAGCGCATCGCCTGCCCGTCGACATGCACCGTGCAGGCTCCGCACTGGGCGACGCCGCAGCCGAATTTCGTACCCGTCAAGCCGATCTCGTCACGCAGCACCCACAGCAGCGGAGTCTGCGGATCGGCGTCCACGTGGTGCGAATGGCCGTTGACGTTGAGTGAAACAGAAGGCATTGCGAAGCTCCCGTGAACGCAATCGGAAGGCGCAGTATGCTCGTGCCCACCAGATTTTTGGGAGCTCCGCGATGCGTCCGACGACTCCGCTTGGAATTGTGCTGTTGGCGCTCTGCGCCAGCTCGTCCGTCCTGGCCCAGGCCGCGCCCGCGCCGCTGAAGCCGGCCGGCGATTTCGCCGGCATCGCCGATCCCGCCGAGCGCTCGAGGGCGCTGTTCGCCGAGATGGGCAAGGTGATCGAGAGCCCGCGCTGCCAGAACTGTCACCCGGTCGGCCAGCGCCCGAGCCAGGGCGACGACATGCACCCGCACCTGCCGATGGTGTTCCGCGGCAGCGACGACAGCGGCGCCGTCGGCATGCGCTGCGCCACGTGCCACCAGACCGCCAACTTCCAGCCCGCGGGCGTCCCGGGCGCACCGAAGTGGCACATGGCCCCTGTCGAGATGGCGTGGCAGGGGAAGTCCCTCGGGCAGATCTGCGAGCAGATCAAGGATCCGGCCCGCAACGGCAAGCGCAGCCTGGCGCAGATCCATGACCACATGGCCAACGACGAACTGGTCGGGTGGGGCTGGCATCCGGGTGGCACGCGCACGCCGGCGCCCGGCACGCAAAAGCGGTTCGGCGAGCTCGTCGCCGCGTGGATCAAGGCCGGCGCGGGCTGCCCTTCGTCCTGACACGCCGCGCTCGTGGAAAACCTCGACCTGCTGGTGCTGCGCGACCTGCGCGACTGGCGGCGCGCGGGCCTGCGGGCGCTGCTGGTGACCGTGGTGCGCACGTGGGGCTCGTCGCCGCGTCCGGTCGGGGCCGTCCTCGCGCTGAGCGAGAACGGGCACGTCACCGGCTCGGTCAGCGGCGGCTGCATCGAGGACGACCTGGTCGATCGCTACCGGCGATCCTGGAAGGACGAAGCGCTCACGACTCGCACGAGCGCCGCGCCACCCGCCTTCGTCACCTATGGCGTCTCCGCCGACGAGGCGCACCGCTTCGGCCTGCCCTGCGCCGGCACGCTCGAACTGCTGATCGAGCACGATCCCGACCCGGCCGGCCTGGACGAACTGCTGCAACGCCTCGCGGGCGGCGGCCTCGTTCGACGGCGTGTCGACCTGGCGGACGGGCGCGCCGTCCACGAGGACGCACGCCAGCCCGAGGAACTGCAGGTCTCCCGCGAGCAGGTGCTCAACACGTTCGGCCCTCGCTACCGCATGCTCCTGATCGGCGGCGGCCAGCTGACCGAGTACCTGGCCACGATGGCGCTGTTCAGCGGATTCGAGGTCGTCGTGTGCGAGCCGCGCGAGGAGGTGCGCGCCACCTGGCGCGTCGCGGGCGCGGACATCCTTGCCGGCATGCCCGACGACGTCGTCGTCGATTTCCAGCCGGATCGCCGCACCGTCGTGATCGCGCTGACGCACGATCCCAAGCTCGACGACCTCGCGCTGCTGGAAGCCTTGAAGACCGACGCGTTCTATGTCGGCGCGATCGGCAGCCGGCGCAACAACGAGGCGCGACGCCAGCGGCTGGAGGAGCACTTCGACCTGACGGCCGAGGAACTGGGCCGGCTGCGCGGACCCGTGGGCGTCTACATCGGCAGCAAGACCCCGCCGGAGATCGCGATCAGCATCCTGGCCGAGGTCGTGGCGGCGAAGAACGGCGTGGTCGTGCCGCACGGCATGCTGGTCGCGCCGGCAAAGGACGCGCTGAACCCGGTTTCGCCCGTGCGCTTCGCGGAGACCGTGGTGGGCGGCGTCGAGACGACGATCGCGAGATGACGACGGCCGTGCCCCACTTCACGTTTGGCCGGGCGGCATCGAGCCGCCGAGCCGGTTTGCATCCCGGACAGTTCGCCTCGCGTCAGGCGCGTCCCCGGCCGCTGACCTGCCTCGGCCACCAGCGCGTGAACGCCATCGCGCCGATCACGCCAGCACCGCTGATCGCGATGGGCAGGGCGAGCGGCCAGGTCGGCTGAAGAATCAGGATCAGATCGGCCAGTGCCAGCACGCCGAAGGCACCTGCCCAGACGCAGGCGATCTCACGGTTGATGCGAAGGAATCCGGGACTGGCCACGACCTCGGTCGACACCTGCGGACGCGCGAGGGCCAGCGTGAACGGCCTTCCGACGACAACGCCGCCCAGCACGATCAGCATCAGGCCGCAGTCGACGAACAGGCGCACGAGACCGACCGACCAGGTCACATCCTTCATGCACGCTGCGCAGATCGCCAGCGCACCGAACATCGTTGCGGTGCCGATCTCGAGCACGCTCGCCTCGCGCGCGCCCTCCATGCGCTCGCGCACGACAAGCACGGCCGCCACGGCGGCGCCGAAGCCGAGCGCGGGGACGATGCCCACCGCATGCTGCGCCAGCAGGAACGCGAGGAACGGCGCGAAGGCCACGAGGAGTCTCATGTTCAGCGGCTCCCGGCGAAGATCTCGTCCATCCAGGCGGCGCATTCCTGCGCGAGCCGGCGCCGGTTGTTGACCTGGACGTGCCCGTCCGCGCCGCTGGCGGCGTCGAGCTCCACGAAGCGCTTGCGCGTGGAACGAATCGCCGCGTGCCAATCGCGCGCCTGCGCAGCGAACACGGGCGAATCGCCGGCGCCCAGCAACGACAGGAACGGAACGGAGACGAGCGACGGATCGGACTGCATCCCGGCGCTGCGCTCGACGAATTCCCGCGGGCTGGCCGCGCCGGACTTCCAGAAGCTCATGTTGCGGCTGCGGATCGCCGCAGGCGTCGGGACCTCGCCCGCCGCAGCCGCAGCCTGCGCGGCATGGACCGAGCGCGAGAACAGGTCGGCCGGGCTCGGGAATGGCGTGCTGGCCATCACGGTGGCGAAGCGGTCGTCGTGGCCCGCGGCGCGCGTCACGAAGTAGCCGCCCAGGCTCAGCCCCAGCAACGCCAGGCGGCCGGGCTGCGCGCCGAAGCGTTCGACGAGCAGGTCGGTGACGGCGGCGATCGGCTTTTCCGCCTCCACCGGCCAATGCAGGCCCGACGCCGCGCTGATGCCTTGTCCGGGCAGGTCGACCAGCGCCACCGAATAGCCGCGATCGAGCAGGCTGCGGCCCACGGTGAGGAACAGGTCCTCGTAGCACGTGTCCGCACCGCCGATCACCAGCACCACCGGCGCAGCGGCGTCTGCGTTCTGCAGGAACACGCCAGGCAGCGACCGGCCTGGCCAGGGCACATGGAAGAACGTGGCGGGCAGTGCGAGCTCGTCGAGCGCCTGCGCGAAGGCGCGCTGGTGGCGTGCATACGGGGCGGCAAAGGCCGGCCCGGGGCTGGCGAACTGCCATGCCGAGCGAAACGCCGCGAACGCCTGGAGACGCACCTCGCCCGCATTGCGGCGTGCCCCGCGTGCGAGCCAGTCGTCGGCTTGCGCATCGAGCAGTTCGCCTTGCGCGGTGAAGGCGCGCACCCAGCTGTCGCCGTCGCCGTCGACGATCCGGGAGGCGACGTGGAACGCCTGGCCGATGTCGAGGCCGCCGGCGGGCCCCCAGCCGAGCGCGGCGACGAAGAACAGGTCCATGTCCTCGTCGTCGAAGCGGTACTTCGACGCGAGCCGCTGCGCGGGCCTGGAGACGACGGGAGGGGGGGCTTGCGACATGGGGGTCCTCTTGAAACAACGAGTGCGTGCAGGCATCATATGAGTAAAGCTCATGTTTCGAAACTCGCGTTCGAGCGATCGCCAAATGCCCCCAAAAAGTTCGAAGAATCAACAGGTTGCGCGCAGAAATCCACAACAGGGGCGCGCTCTCGAGAAGGTCGAACTCATGTTGGAGGCGGCCCTCCGCATCCTGGCCAAGGAGGGCCTCGCCGGCCTCACCACCAACCGCGTCGCGGCGGTCGCGGGCGTCAGCATCGGGACGGTGTACCAATACTTCAACGACAAGGCGGAGATCGTCGACGCGCTGGCGCAACGCGAGCTGACATCGCTCTCGGAAGGCGTGCTCGCGGCGCTTGCCGGGCCGGCGCCCCTGGCCCCGGGAGACCGCATTCGCGCCGTGGTCCGGGCGGCGCTCGCGGCCTATGGCGGACGCACCGGGGTGCATCGCGTGCTGGTGCAACACCTGCTGGCGCGCGCGGGGGCGACACCGCTCCCAGGGATGCACGAGGCCATCGTCCAGATGACGAGCCAGGGCGGCTTCGTCGCCTTCGACCAACGCGCACTAGCCCTCGCGCCAGCCGACGCGTTCGTCCTGACCCATGCCGTCGGCGGCGTGATCCGCGCGCTGCTGGCGGCACCGGACAGCCTCGACCGGCCGCAGCGCCAGTCAATCGAGGACGCCTTGGTGCGATTGGTCGTCGGCGTCGTGGATCGCGACCACGGTCGGGCCCCATCCAATCCCGGATCTCCGCATTGAGTCGAAGAAAGAGCTGGCGGATCTGCTCTCGTGACATCCCGACCACCGTCCTCATCGGCAACCATGCGGCAGAACATCACCACCATGTCCTCCAGCTCGACAGCCCGGGCACGCGTCAGAGATCGGGCTCGCGCAAGAGACGTTCGATCTGGTCGGAAGTCCCGGCGCAAATGAACTGCTGCGGAAAGGTTCCCTCCACCTTGACGCACATCGCGCCTCCGAAGCGCAATCGCGCGGCGACGGATGCCACGGCCGCGCGAATGAAGCTAAGCCTTTTCAGCGTTGCCGCACGAGCGCGGCGGCCATCTTCTTCAGGGCGCTCGGTGGCCGTCCTGCCTGGGGAGTGGTTGGAGCTGTCGTCGCGCATGCGTCTACCTCGGGATGCCTCTTGCCAAGGCAATCGCGAGACCTTGCCGCGTGGCGGCCGGTCCGCGGCCGCGCCGCCTGACCCGTTCAGTCCGGCAAGTCCGGCAAGTCCGGCAATGGCGCGCGTGGCAGCAATGCCGCGATCTGCCGCACCAGCGCCAGCGGTTGAAGCGGCTTCGAACAGTGCGCGTCGTAGCCAGCAAGACGCGCGTGCTCGCGATCTTCGTCGTGCGAGAACGAGGTCAGCGCGATCGCCGGCAGGCGTACCGAGACACCGCCCGGCGTCGAGCGCTCGCGCGCACGCAAGCGCCGCATGAATTCGTAGCCATCGATCCCGGGCATGCCGATGTCGCTGATCAGCAAGTCGGGCGGTTCCTGTTCCAACGACACCAGCGCCTCGGCGACACCCTTGGCGACCCTGACCGTCGCTCCGCGATCGACGAGGACGATGCGCAGCATCGCGAGCGCCTCGGGGTCGTCGTCGACGATCAGGAGCCGCACGTTCGACAGCGGGTGATCGCTGTCGTCGTCGAGCGCCGGACCGTCCGCCTCGTCGCCGGCCGGCAGCGGCCGATCGATCGGGAGCCACACCTCGAACATCGTGCCCCGCCCTGGCCCGTCGCTGTGCACGCCGATCGTGCCGCCATGCGCTTCGACGATCTGCCGGACGATGGCCAGGCCGAGGCCCAGGCCGCCGCGATGGCGGTTGCCGGCCGCATCGCTTTGGGCGAAGCGCTCGAACACGAATGGCAAGAAGGCGGCGTCGATGCCCTGGCCTTCGTCGGTCACGCGAATACATAGCCCGGTGCGCTTCTCGGAGAGCAAGACGACGATGCGACCGCCGGGCGGCGAGAACTTGATCGCGTTGCTGAGCAGGTTCCAGATCACCTGCTGGAATCGCGACGGGTCGGCACGCACGAGCCGGTGATGGTCCGCCGCGTCGATATCGACGCAGATCGCCTTCTGCTCGATCGTGGTCTTCATCGCCTCGACGGCGGCCTTGACCTCCTGCAGCGGATCGACGCGCTCGAAGGCCATCGCCAGCTTGCCCATGTTCAGGCGGGACATGTCGAGCAGGTCGGAGATCATGCGCGCCTGCGTCTTGCAGTTGCGGTCGATCGCGGCGACGCCGCGCAGGACTTCGTCAGAACCTCCGCGTCGTTGCAGCACCTGCGCCCAGCCCATGATGGCGTTCAACGGCGTGCGCAACTCGTGCGCGAGCACCGCGATGAAATCGTCCTTCATGCGGTTGCCCTGTTCGGCGTCGCCACGCGCGGCGCGCTCGCGTTCGAGCCAGCGCAGGCGCGTCTGCTCCAGCTCGACGCGCAAGGAAATGTCGGTGGCCACCACCATCGTCAGCCCGGGCTCGATCTGCGCGGAGACATTCCATTCGGCGTAGGCGAGCGATCCATCGGGCCGCAGGATCGGCACTTCCTGCGCGGTCAGCGACAACGCGACCGGCGAGCAGAACGCCTGGATGCTGGCCTCGAACTCCACGGGCACGTACTCCGCAAGGCGGTGGCCGACGACATTCGCGTCGGTCATCGTCAGCAGGCGGGCGAGCGCCGGGTTGCCCTCGACGATACGGCCCGTGTCGTCCAGCAGTGCGATGCCGCTGGGGGCCTGCGCGTAGAGCGTCTGGAACTTGGACTCGCTGCGCTCGGAAGCCAGGCGCAATTGCTCGGCCTGGTCATCCAGCTCCGCGTAGAGCGCGACGACACCGCGATTGGTCTCGTCCAGTTCCTGCTGCAACGCCTCGACCATCGCGGAGCGCTCGGCAAGCTGGGCTCGAAGGCTCGCCAGCGCTGCAGCCGGGTCGAGTTGCAGATCGGATGGGCTTGCTTGCGACATGCGGCCTCCGCGCTATTTCCAGCGCGTCACGGTGACGCAGGTGCCCTTGCCGACTTCCGTTTGCAGCTCGAACTCGTTGACCAGCCGGCGGCTGCCGGACAGCCCGACGCCCATGCCCGACCCGGACGTCCAGCCATCGGTGAGCGCGAGCGCGACATCGGCAATGCCTGGCCCCTGGTCGTCGAACGCGAGTCGCAGGCCGACGCGGATGCCCTGCTGCACGATCTCCCAGCGCATCTCGCCACCGCCGCCGTAGACCACGGTGTTGCGCGAGAGTTCGCTGGCAGCCGTGATCAGCTTGGTCTGGTCGACCAGGCCGAACTTGATCTGCTGCGTCAGCTTGCGCACCATCTGTCGACACATGACGATGTCGGCTTCCTTGGCCAGCGGCATCGAGCCGGTGATGGCCTCAGCCATGGGGGCTCGGCTCCTCGTCGGTGAGCAGCCTGAGGCCACGCTCGACATTCAGCGCCGTGCGCACGCCATCCAGCGACAGGCCCAGTTCGACGAGCGTGATCGCCACCGCCGGCTGCATGCCGACCACGACGGTCGTGGCGTCCAGCACGCGCGCGATGCCCGAGATGCTGGCCAGCATGCGGCCGATGAACGAATCGACGATCTCGAGCGCGGAGATGTCGATCAGCACGCCGCTCGCGCCCGTCTTCTCGATCATGCCGGACAGGTCGTCCTGCAGTGCCATCACGATCTGATCCTGCAGGTCGACCTGGATCGTCACCAGCAGGACCGTGCCCATCTTCAGGATCGGAATTCGCTCCATCCGCCCTCACCCCTTGTTGCGGCTGACCGTGAAACCCGCCTTCTTCATCGCCAATTGCAGCGCGTCGGCGAGCGTGGCTTTCGTGGTGACGCCCTGGAGGTCGATGCCCAGATGCACGATGGTCTGCGCGATCTGCGGGCGGATGCCGCTGATGATGCAGTCGGCGCCCATCAGCCGGATCGCCGCGACGGTCTTGAGCAGGTGCTGCGCGACCAGCGTGTCGACGGTGGGCACGCCGGTGATGTCGATGATCGCCAGCTCGGAGCCGGTCTCGACGATGCGCGTCAGCAGCGCCTCCATCACGAGCTGGGTGCGGCTGGAATCGAGCGTGCCGATCATCGGCACGGCCAGCACGCCTTCCCACAACTTGATGACCGGCGTCGACAGTTCGAGCAACTCCATCTGCTGGCGCTGGATCACCTCTTCGCGCGAGCGTTGGTAGGTCGTCGCGGTGAACTGCGCCAGCCTGTCGACCAGCGTGGAGGCGGCCCAGGTGTTGTCGAGCGCGCGCTGCGCATCGCCGGCCAGGTGCCGTTGCAGCCCGGTGAAGAGTGGCTTCTTCAGCGACAGCACGAACAGGCTGGTGTCGCCGGCGGCCGCGCCCTGGGCCGCGTGCGATCGCGACAGGTCGGCCAGCACGGTGCGCACCGGATCCCACGCGAAGTCGTCGAGGCGGCTGCCGTCGGCGCCCTTGGCAATGGCCGCGCGCAGCGCGGCAAGCAGATCGCGCGCGTCGCTGCGCGCCGCGGTGGGCGGCGTGCCGGAAGCGGTCATCTCGGCAAGCCATTGCTCGATGAAGTCCTCCGGGTCGGCACGCAGGACGAATTCAACTGCGGCATTGTCGATGGTCACGAAGATCCTTCTGGGAAGCGACGCCCATGCTACGCGCTTGCTTGCCCGAACGAGGCGCAGCTCGACTTTTATTTCGGAACCCACGGGGATGTTGGCGACGATCGTCCTCCTGCGCGGCTTCGAGCGCGTCTTCTCGTCCTGCGCGAACGGTTCGCTGGCGCGCTTGCGGCCGGCCTTGCGGAGGGCCGTCGCCTCCTCGCGGCCGGCTCCCTGGCCGACGTAAAGTAGCTGCCTGCCGCACATCGCGCGAACAACCCACCGCTTGCCGTCATGCTCGACCGTACCGACCTGCAACGACTGCTTCGTGTGACTCCAGGGATGTTCGTGCTCCTGAGCCCGGACGCCCGCTACACGATCCTCGGCGCGAGCCAGGAGTACCTCGAGACGTCGCACTCGGACGAATCCATCGTGGGTCGTCCGCTGCTGGATGCCTTTCCGGACAACCCCGAAGTCGATGCCGTCGGCAGCCGGACGCTGCGCGCTTCGCTGGACCAGGTGCTCGCGACGGGCGAGCCGCACAGGATGCCCGTGGTGCGCTACGACGTCCGTCGACCGGCCAGCGACGGCGGCGGCTTCGAAGAGCGCTACTGGTCGCCATTGAACATCCCGGTGCTCGCCGACGACGGTCGCGTCGAGTACATCGTGCATCGGGTCGAAGAAGCGACGCTCAAGTCCAATCGCAGCGCGGTGGAGATCCTGGAAAGCATCACCGAGGGCTTCTTCACGCTCGATCGCAAGTGGTGCTTCGGCTATGTGAATGCGGAAGCCCACCGGATCCTCGGCGTCGAACTCGGCTCGCTCTCGCGGCGCGTGATCTGGGAGGTCTACCCGGGCCTCGAAGGCACGCCGTTCTGGAACTGCTATCACCAGACGATGGACGAGCGCGTCAAGACGTCGTTCACGGCCTATTACGCGGCCCAGGATCGTTGGTACGAGGCGACCGTCTTTCCGGCGCCTGAAGGCGTCTCGGTGTACTTCCGCAACGTGACCGAAAGCAAGGGGCGCGAGACGCAGCGCGAGGCGCTGGCCGACCTGTCGCGGCGCCTGGGCGGCGCGGCCGATGCCGGCAAAGCAGGCTACGAAGGCGCCGTCGTCCTCGGCACGACATTGAAGGTGAGCCGCGTCGGCTACGGGACGGTCGACCACGACAGCGGCAACCTCTTCGTCGATCGGGACTGGATCCGGCCGGGCGTGGCGTCGCTCGCCGGCGTGACGCCGCTGTCGCACTACGGCACGTTCATCGACAGCCTGCGACGAGGCGAGTTCATCGCGATCAGCGACGTGCGCCTCGATCCCCGCACCGCACAGGCCGCCGCCGCGCTCGAGTCCAAGCAAGCCAGGTCGTTCGTCAACGTGCCCGTGCTGGAACAGGGGCGCCTGATGGCCGTGCTGTTCGTCAACGACGACAAGGTTCGCGACTGGACGCCCGACGAGATCGGGTTCATCGAGGAAGCCGCCGCGCGCACGCGCACGGCGGTGGAGCGCGCGAGCGCGGAGCAGGTGCTGCGTGCCAGCGAGGAACGCTATCGGCGGTTGAACGACGAGTTGTCCGACGCCAGCAGGATGAAGGACGAGTTCCTGGCCACGCTGGCGCACGAGCTTCGCAATCCATTGGCGCCGATCCGCAACGCGTTGAAGATCCAGAGCCTGGCAGCCGGCGACGTCTCAGTCATCGGCAGAACCCGCGAACTGATGGAGCGGCAGGTGACCCAGATGGTGCGCCTGATCGACGACCTGCTGGACCTGTCTCGACTCAGCCGGGGTCTGATCGACCTCAAGATCGAGCGCGTGTCGATGGCATCGGCCATGGCGCTCGCGGTGGAGGCGAGCCGACCCGCCATCGAACAGTCGACGCACGAGTTGAACGTCAACCTGCCCGGCGAAGACCTGATCGTTTCCGCGGATCCGGTGCGCGTGGTGCAGGTCATCACCAACCTCCTCAACAACGCCGCCAAGTTCACGCCGGGTCCAGGAAAGATCGGCATCTCGCTGGAACGCGAGGGCGGTTTCGCGCTGATCCGCGTGCGAGATAGCGGCATCGGATTGCGCGCGGACATGCTCGAGCGGGTCTTCAAGATGTTCGAGCAGGTCGATCGTTCGTACGCGCAGGTCAGCGGCGGCCTGGGCATCGGCCTGACGCTCGTCAAGCAACTGGTCGAGGCGCAAGGCGGCAGCGTGGGCGGGGAAAGCGCCGGCCTTGGGCAAGGCAGCACGTTCAGCGTGCGTCTTCCGTTGGAATCGGCGCAGATCGGCGAGCGATCCGCGCAAGTCGGCGAGACCTCCATCGCCCGGTCCGCGGCCCCACGGCGGATCCTGATCGCCGACGACAACGAGGACGCGGCGACCAGCCTGGCGCTGTTCCTCCAGATGGCCGGACACGAGACCCGCGTCGCCAAGAACGGTGCGCAGGCTCTCGCGGTCGCGGAGACGTTCCTGCCTGATATCGCGGTGCTGGACATCGCGATGCCGATCATCGACGGGCTGGAAGCGGCCAGGTCGCTGCGGGCACGTGCGATCGGGAAGGACATGGTCTTGCTGGCACTGAGCGGCTTCGGCCAGGATTCCGACAAACGCCGATCGCTCGACGCCGGCTTCGATGTCCACCTGGTCAAGCCGGTCGACCTGGCGACACTCGAGAAGCTGATCGGAACGCATCGACGGCCGGGCTAGCCTCCAGCCTACCGGAGGAAGGAGGATAGTCATGGATCGAGCGGGCGAGGAAGGCGACTCGAAGGCGGCAATGACAAGGATGACGGAGCTCTTCGGTCAATACGTCACGGGGCAACTGGGCGTCGATAGACTGGAGGAACTGGCAGACGCGATCTGGAACGTCGACGAACAGGAGCAGGGGTTCATCGAGCGCGTCCTGAGCGAACCGCCCGAGGCCCCGGCGCTGCTCGCGCCTGGCGAGTCGTTCAAGATATTCAGCTACCTGCGCCAACCGCTGCTTCGCGCAGACGCCGCCGACAGCGAGAGCCGTCGCCGGGCCGACATCTACGGCGAGCGAATGGCGATCTGCCTGTGTCTCGACGCGAGCCAGCCCCGGCGCGATCGACTGACGTCGGCCGCCGCCTTGCTGACCCATCTCGAATTCACCGAGCCGGCGGGCCTGCATCGGAGCCGCTTCATCTGGCTCGTCGAGATCGTGCACCGGCTGGTCACGGAGTTCGACGACGGCGCCCGACCCGACGAGTTGCCGCTGGCGCGTTTCGCGCGAGTGTGCTGCCTGGCGTTGGCGCCGGACTGCCGCTCGTCCGAGGAGCATCGCACCCGGCTTCGTCAGTTCTGCGAGCTGACGCTGCGCTGCGAAGTGCCGGCGCGCGACTCCGTGGAACGCTCCGATTGGGAGGCCGAGCAATGGCGTGCGATGGGTCGCTTCCGCTGCACGCAGGAACCCGTAGACGACGAGATCGACAGCGATCCCGACCCGGCGACGGCACGCGAGGCGAGAGCGATGCGCGACAAACAGATTCGGGAGATCCTCGGTGCCGCCGTCGTCCAGTGCCCGGACTGCCTGGCCCGCGCGGCCAGGGCCCTGGTCGGCGCGCCGGGCAGCAACTTCTCCCGTCACGATGAAGCCGCGGATCTCGCAGAGCTCGCTTCAACCCTGGTGGCGATCGCCCAGGCGCATGTGGCGCAAGAGCGCGACATCGACGCCTCCCTTCGAAGCGCCATCACCAGGGTGCGGGCGCGACACGGTCATCTCGTGCATGAGCGCGAGCACTCGCGTACGGTGGATTGGCTGGCGGTCAGCGCCGAACTGACGGAACTGATGGAACTGAGCGCTCGCGAGGACCCGACTCCGGCCGATGAGGCACGGGCGGCGGTACTGCGGGAACGAAGGGAGGCCCGACAGGCGCCGCCTGCCGACATCGATCCGGCGTTGCTCGAGCAGGACGTCGACGAATTGCTGGCGCCGGATCGCAAGCAGCGACGCGGCCTCGCGTTGTCCGGAGGCGGCTTGCGCGCCACCTGCTTCCACATCGGCGTGATGGCGTGCCTGGCGGACCTCGACCTGCTGCGGCGAATCGACATGATCTCCTGCGTTTCCGGCGGGTCCATCGCCGGCGCGGCCTACGCCGTCCGGTTGAAGGCGCTCCTGGCGCGCAAGCTCGATCTCGATATCCGGCCCTCTGACTACCGCGAGGTCGTCGCCGATCTGGTCGATGCCGTCACGCGAGTGGCGAGCATGAACCTGCGCGCCCGCGCATTCTGCAATCCGTTCGCGGCGCTCCGTCTCTGGCTGCGTCCCGACTACACGCTCTCGGAGCGCATCGCCGACCTGCTGGATCGGCACCTTTTCGCGCCGCTCATCCAGTCGCATCCCGAGTACCGCACCGTCGGCGGCGACGCGCTGGCGCGCCTGGCTCGCTCCGACGAAGGCATGACCAAGCCGTCGTGGCGCGTCTTCCACCGTCTCGCCCAATCTCGTGCACCGCTCGGTTGGCCGCTCGCGATGTGGGACATGCGCGCCGCCCCCAAGGGCGAGCGGCACGATTTCGACCCGGCTTCGGCCGCGAACCGCATCCGCCGGGCCCGGTGCCCTGAACTGTTCTTCAACACGACCTCGCTCAACACCGGCGGCACCTTCGTGTTCTCGACCCATGCCAATGGCGAGCCGGTCAATCCGACGCGTCAACAGATCTCGAGCATGCCGACGCTGTCGTGGCGAACGTATCGCGACATCAATTCGGGCGGCGACCTCGCCCCCGCTGCGTTCCGCCTATCCCGCGTCGTCGCCGCGTCGGCCGCCGTGCCGGGGCTGTTGCCGCCCATCCTGTTCCGGCGCACGCACCAGGACGCGCTCGTGGCCCTGTCCGATGGCGGCGTCCACGACAACCAGGGCTTCCAGCCGCTGATCCGACAACGCTGCGACTGGATTCTCGCGAGCGATGCCGCTGCGCAATTGAGCTTCGAGCCGTATCCTGAAGTCGCCAATTTCAGGGTGGCCGCGAACTCCAGCGACATGCTGATGGAGCGCATCCGCGAGATGTCGTACGACGCGGCGTTCTCGTATGCCGATCTGCGGGCGGGCAACGAGTTCGTCGCGCTTCACCTCACGCGAGGCCTGTCGGCGGTGCCGCCACAAGCGACGTTCGACGTCGATGAAAGCCTGGCGCATCGCCGCCACCAAGCGCAAGCCGCGACTGCAGACACGGGATTTCAGGTCAAGGCCGCGTGCCAGGCGCTGCTGGCCCAAGTGCGCACGGATCTCGATTGCTTCTCGGAGATCGAAGTGCTGAGCCTCATGGCGGACGGCTACCTGCAGTCCATGGAGACGCTGGGCGCCGCCGACGCCACGACGCCATCCGGGCAGCCGCCGTGGAGGTTCATGGCCATCGCGAAGGAGCTCACCTCGTTCGACGAACGGGGGCGCGTCGCGGGCGTCCTGGCCGTCGCTCGCCTGCGCTTCCTGCGCCTGCCTGCATCCTTACTGCGATGCGTGTCGTGGCAGCGCTGGGAATCGCTCGCGACGTTGGCGGCCATGGCGGCCGTCTCGGCCATCGTGGTACTGCTCTGGCGCCGCCTGGCTGCCGGCAACGACGAACCGCAGGTGCTGCGCGCCCTGTTCGCCTACGCGATCGCGCTGGCCGTCATCGACCGACTGCCGCCGCAAAGCACGAGGCGATGGCTGTGGAAGGTGGCCACGGTGCCGTTCCTGCTGTTCGCGGTCGCCCACTCGTGGATCGTGCTGGGGCTGGCCGATCCGATCTACAGGCGCTTGGGGCGGTACGTGCTGCACGCGGCGAGATCAGGCAGGCTCTGCCGTCAATTTACCGATCTTGATCACCAGGAATAGCAAACAGTCGCCGAAACTTTGGATGAAAAGTCCAGGCTACGTGACCCTTGTCGTAGACGAACGTCGAGAAAATCGGCAACGACTCTTCGCTCGAGGACAGCGGGCATCTGAGTTCACCAGCGACTTCAGCAATCTTCTTGAGAGTCACCGCCGCGGCCCGATTGCGGACTCCAAGCTCGTTTGCCCAGGCCTTGGCGGAGGTGAATCCGTCGACAATCAAGAGACGCTCTTCAAACAGGTGATCAAAGAGCGTGTTGTGTTGGGTCGCGCTCAATACGTGCATGAGCGCCTTGAGCACCGACAGACTCTGTCGAGGCCTTATCTGTGTGAAGAGGAAATCATGGTGCGCCAGCAATGTTTCCGCTGGCGGAGCCTCCTCCTCTTCGAAGTCCTTGATGGACTTGCAAAGCGAAATCGCCTCGGACACAGACAAGGAGAAGAACTCCTTGTGCTCATTGACGCGACGGCTCTTCAACAACAGATGAAGCCTCCGTTCAGCGAGCGCGCAGTCCTTCATCGGTAACGCGAACTCGCAATGAAACGGCTCAGGGATCGCAGTACTTCTGCTCAAAGCGCGTGCACGGCTTTCCGGTTCCAGGGTCGTTAGACCGATCTTCAAAACGTCGGGCTTGAGGGATGGATTGCTGAAAACGTAGACGTATCCCGAGCTCATAAGCTATCGCGCTGGCAGAGACTTGTTGATGATTATTGAAGCACCGACCGCGTTCGGTCGTGCCGGTCGCATTGGGGAGTCCGCCAACTTAGAAACGACGTAATGCACTTTGACGCTGATCCCATCGCGACGACATCAACTGTCGGTTCCCATTCAATCTCGGATCTCCGAATTGAGTCGAAACAAGAGCTTAGCGGATTTGCTCTCATGACATCTCGAACGCCGTCCTCATTGGAAACCGGATTCTCGGGAGTCTTGTTCATTGAAAGCTGGATTTTCCGAACGATCCCGCCCTCCTCCGCTGCGGAAACCGAGGAGCATGGTGCCCCTGCACGAGCTCACGG
>OUNM010880516.1_pt1 | contig 33907 bp, 19 predicted proteins | sample 1769961 | NCBI WGS metagenome assembly OUNM01 (sample SAMEA3914820, study PRJEB12502) | metagenome | biome: forest; material: soil | place: USA | collected 2012-03-12 | depth 0.3 m | reverse complement strand
GATGCGACGTACGGTGTGGATTTGTTGGACAAGGAGGAGACGGACGGGGTGAATGAGGATCCGGTGGGGGCGGTGGAGAGTTTGAAGTTGATCAAGGCTTTTGCGAGGGAGCGCGAGGTGGTGGTGCTGCCGAGTCATGATCCTGGGGTGGGGGGGTTGTTGGAGGGGAGGGTTGTTTATCGGCCGAAGGAGTGAGGGGGGTGGAGTACAGTAGGTGCACCGGGTGGGTTGGGTGTGTAGGATATTTTTGTCGTGGGGTTGTGCCTGGCGTTTGGCAAGGTGTTGGGTGTATGGAACAGTGGGGGTTGGCTTGACAGGGTCATGTAGTAACAAGTAACAAAAGGGCTGGTGTGTAACCGGAAATAGGAACCACTCAATCTTGGTCAAGTGCGGTCTCCTGACAGCTCCATCAATCGGGCCCTGCCAGCTCAGTGAGATCGTGACACGGGCCGAGGTGACTCATCTGATGAGTGCGGTTCTGTTTCGGCCGCGGTTGCGTTCATGCCATGCGGCTCGGCAGATAGAGGTGGAGGGTGGGTGTCACAGAGGCGCAGCCATGTGGAAGGATTCAGTAACAGTGTGGGGAGTTCGATGATCCTCGTGGAACGAGGGCTCGGATTGGCGCCCTGTTGGTGATGTCGGACTCCGCTCGGAAGCCCACTGCAACGTCACGCAAAGGGCGGATGCGGAGACGTCCGTCTTCTGACTAATCTATGGGTGGAATGAAGGACTGACGGTGAGGATATTAAAGGGCGGCCGTCCTCCCGCAGGAGGTTGTTGCTCGGGGGTTTTCATTGTTGCTGTTTACCAACCGTTTCACTTCCAGAAAACCTTGAAGACCGCCATCATGAGTTCGGAGCAGATCGTCTTGTTCGACATACCGACCAGGGACCGCACCACCTGGTCCTTGAACCCCTGGAAGAGTGAGTTACTCGGTAGCCCTCATCCACTGGCCTCAGATGATGACTCAAATATTTAGCACGCTTTCTTCTGAACTACAAGGGCTTGGATTACCGGACGGAATGGGTGGGCAGCCAGCCGTGTTCGGTAGTCCCTCCAAGTAAACTCCCTTACTAAACCAACCCGTAACAGGTTGAATACCCCGATATCAGGCCCCGGCTAGAGAAGCAGTCCGTACCTCCTATCTCCCATTCAACCAACCCCAGTGCTGACCTCCCCCACCAGCATCCCCAACAACGGCAGCGAGGTCCCCTACACAGCCCCCACCATCCTGCTCCCCTCGGGCGAATACATCCCCGACAGCCGCGCCATCGCCACCGCCCTCGAGGCCGCGCACCCCTCGCCCACCGTACACCTCGACTCCCCTTTTCTCCCACGCCTCGAGGCCCTCATGCGCCGCGTCCTCCGCCCCATGTACCCGATCTTCATCCCGCGCGTGCCCAAGGTGCTCCTCAGCCCCGCCAGCCTCCCGTACTGGATGGAGACGCGGGAGGGGTGGTTCGGCCCGCTGGACGAGCTTGAGAAGGGCGCGGACAAGGGGTGGGTGGAGATGGGGGAGCCTTTGAAGGAGGTTACCGCGATGTTGCGGGAGGATGGGACGGGGCCGTTGTTTATGGGCAAGGAGGTGAGCTATGCGGATTTTGTGTGGGGGGGGTTTTTGCTGTTTTGCCAGAAGCTTGGGGATGATGTCTGGGAGAGGGTGTTGGAGGGGAGTGGGGACGCGGGGGTGCATCGGAGGTTTCTTGAGGCGTTGAGGCCGTGGGCGAGAGAGGATTTGTGAGGGGAGGGAGTGGGCTGGGGCATGGCTTGATTTGCCTGGGTTGTGAAAGACGTTGAGCAAGCAAAGAAACGTGAAGAAAGCTGCCTCGAGGCTGCTTCGCGAAAGGGTGGCGTGCCAAGCGTAGACTACCGGAGTCTAGATCACCAGATGTGCTCGCAGTGCCTCACACCCGTATTAGCACCTGGTTTCAACGCAGCTTGAGCGTCCAGAAACATCTCGCCAGTTCAGAACCTCGCCTTACTTCAGCTAAGCGACATCTGCCATGTACCGGCCCTCGCTTAGGGCCTGTCTGCAAGGGACGAGATGCTCACAGGAGGATATCCTCCGGGATATACGGTTCCTAGGTAGTGAAATGTGATCCACTTTCAACCTTTCAGCTCCTCGGATTGCGGAATAGTCGATCGCTTTAAGCCATCCTGCGTCGCTAAATGAGGATAACTCTAGCGAGCCAAGCTGATAGCGTCTCGTCAAGGCGACAATGGTGGGGCCAACACAAGGCTTGACTTGGAGCTGAGACTGCGAGCTGGGACGATGAGTAGCAATAAGGGGATTATTTGTATCCTTCTCCACCAACCTCTTTTCGACGCCGTGAGCCTTTGCCTTCAGTCATTTCCTTCGTGGCGGCATTGTTCCAGCGTCTCCTCTTGTCCAATTCCACCGTTCCAAATCAAATATCCTAGACTCTCTCGCTGGGTACCTAACCCCGGCTACATGAGCTTCTGATGGCGCCGCGCTTTTGCCGCATACTTCGTCGCGCTGGTCTCGGCGTTGTTGACCGGCGTCTCATGCCCCTCGTAGACGCGCCGGCCTTTGGCCAACAGCACGGCCTTATACCGTTTGTTGAACTCGCGTCGCTTCTTTGCATAGCTGATGTAAGCCCCCCAAATGATTAGCTCAGATCACAACACCCGTGACGCACGAGAAACATACATTTTAGCGGCCTTGGAGGCTGCCATCGCCAAGGGGGCTAGCTGTCTGTGCCCTTCAGGGGTCTCGGCATCTGCGTGCAGCTCCTCCCGCTTGTTCTTGTACGATGCGCTAGCTTCCCCCGCTATGCGTCCGGCGGCCTTGTGCTCGATATACTGATCGTGGATGGCATGCCCGGGTTGGTATTTGAGTTTCTTGTCCAGCGCGCCACTCTCTATCAGGATCTCGACCTGCGTCTTAGCTGGGAGGCCATTCGTCCCTTTGAAACGACAGAGAAACAAAGACGGCGGACACGGGCGAGAAATCGAGAGCGGAGGAAAGGTCAGAATCGGGACACTTGGAAATTGGCGAAGAATTGGAGGAAGAAGGACTTGGCTTCGGGAGAGAGGGAAAAGAGTTCGCGCCGTCGGGATCTTCTAGCATCCCATGGTAGCGGATATGGCGGATTTCTTTACATTCTATCTCCAATGTAAGTGGCCGGATCAGTCAGGTACCTTAGAAGCCATAAACATAAACACTGCCTTAACGTGCGGATTAACTAGGGAAACGGGGCAACAACGCCCACCCGCCTTTACACAAAGCTCCTTACAGATCACACTTGGCATTCTGGAAAAAGAAGCTTCCTAGTAAGCATATATGTGCATAACTGCCTAGGTACCTAGGTAGGTGCGGGGGGGTCGACTCGCACAACCAGGTCAGGGAGCCACTACCCAATGTAAGGTACCTGCCTGCCCAAGTCGTGCTCGTAGCAAGCTGCCCATCTAGGGGTGGGTAGGTAGTGTTGTCTTATATCTTTCGTCGTGACGACTGATACCGCGACCTTGAAGTTTCCGTTCCCAACTGGTAAATCCCTTGCGACTCGAGGCGACTCGAGGCGACCCATCGTTTCCGTGGGGTATCACAGTCTTACAATCTCTTCCTAAGACTCCTGATACCCACTTTCCCCACCCGGTCACGATCCCATAGCACGTAGGCGCAGTTGCGAAGCCAATCGCTGCACATCAAAAACGCTTCTGCCACCTCATACCTTGCGTTCACAGTGCGCCACACTTGATACGGGCCCAAGTCGAAATCTTCGTCGTTGGGCTGGCCATACTGATGGAGGCCTACCAACTCGCATTTTTGGCGAGACTGCTCATCGTCTCCATAGACGTCGATCAAAACATCAGATATTTCCAACGCGGATGAATCGCACAAAGAAGTACGAGTACCAGCCGTCAAGATGTTCCGCCTTTCCTTGGGAGAGGGGGCGTGAACCAACTTGGAGATGAACTCGACTCCTAGAGATAGCTATAGTTTAGACACTATTAGTCCCACAACAACAAGATAGGAGGGCTACAGAACTCGAGCAACAAACCCAGTGGTTTCTCTCTCCCTCATCATCATCATCAATTCTGTCCTGCTCGTCGACCTCATCGTCCGGGGGAGTTTCAGCTAATGCTAGAAGACAGTGTTAGATAGCCGCAGCGGAGAGGATAATTAATAGTCTGTAGCATAGGCTGGCGAACCTTGGTCAAGTTTTGTCGCTAGGTAGCCGTAGACGCAAGCAAGCTGCTCGTTCTCCCAAGGAGAATGTCTCGAGAAGAACCAGCGGTTCATATCGTCATTGAACCTGCCACACCCAAACAGAGTATAGAACAACTCGACTCGATAAAAGGCACGGCAGAAGCGAAAGTGTTCGGCGGGCGACAGCGATACGCTCGATGAGATGTCCCCGCTGTTCGATGCGACGCGCTCCAAGGCACAAGTTGCAAAGTCGGCCACCATAGCGTTCACTATGTCGTAGGTATGGTTGATCTGTTGGGCTTGGCCAGCTGGCAACTCCTGGACCCGCGCAGCGACGCCATCTGGTCGGGAATATAGCTTGTTGAGCAAGGCGATGGCTGAGCGTCCGACGAGGGGACGGGGTAGACGCGATGCTTCCATCAGGGCGACCGTGTATGGAAGGAGGGTGGGCGGGATCTGGGAGCGGACGATCGAGGCATGGTCAGTACGGTTTTCCTCGAAGTCGTTGTAAAGATGACGACATCCAAGGGTAACGGGGGCGTGGAACGAGTGATGCCCGGGTTGCCTTGGGAGGATCGTCCGGCGAAGCAGCCTCTTAGCGAAAAAATGCATCGTGGCAGTCCAAGGGGTGCGAGTGGTTGGCGTGTGTCAAAATGCAACAGGGAGACTACAGCAGATTGTGGGAGCCGGGGAGGGGGGGGACAAAAGCTTATGGAAACACTGGGCTCGGGGCTCCCAGGCCTGGACCGCACAGGCGTTTTCGAGTAGTTGAGCGAAAGGAAAGGTACGAATGAGGTAATATCAATCAAAGAATAATATAGACAACTCGATGTAAAAGACGGAGAACCAAAACTAACTTCTAGTCAGGTTGATGATGACCATGATCTCTGAGTCGTTTTTCCCGTCAGATGTGATCTGTGACTCCGTCCGACACTACCAATCAGCACGCCAACCTAGTGCCGCTGGCAATTTTCATTGTCAGCGGGCGTCCGAGTCCCAATCTGCAAGTTTGGGAGGGGCGACCCGCGGTTCGACGATGTCTGGAGGTCCATCCGACGGGCTGTAAGAGGTCCTGTAAAGACTTGCTTCTCAAGCGGCTGTCTATCTTGGTTCCGATCCGCCCCTTGCTTTTCTCGGTAATACGTCCATAGGAAACCAACGTCTGTCATGGATGCTCGGAAGAAATGATATCAGCGCCAGGATATTTGGCAGCTGGGTCGAATGGGCTCGGATTCCAGAATTGCGCAAACTCTGCACACAGAATGCGTCAAGAAGAAGGGTTGGAATAGTGTGTGGTAATAAATGATAGTATCCCGTGCCTTATGATTCGATTTGCTTGGCTTTGTGGTCCCGCTGTCCCTTTTTTTCTTTTTTTCCTTCTTTTCCATTCTCTCGAAGGAACGAAATCGTGAGACATTGGGCCTGCAAGAGGAATCAGCAGGGTTGCTGCAGTGGGCCGAGTCGCGAGTCCGTGCACTTCACGTCCAAGTCTCCACACGCAGAGAACCACCTCCAAATCGCAAGGCTGTGCAGCCTCTCCAGTCCTCCAAAACATCCACACCAAACCGCCTTCCACCATGTCGAGCATAGACGAGCTCTTCAAGGTACGCCGCAATTCAACAAACACAGCCAATTGCACTTCATTTCCTAACCAAACCTTCCCAGAAATCCGGGCTGCCCGCCAAACGAAAGCTGGTACCCCTCCGCGATCCAAGTACGCGTGCCCTTCACCCACACCACCCTTCAACCACGGTCCTCCTAACCCCTCCCAGCCCAGGTCTACAAGTCCGCCAAGCTCTCCTCCACCAACACCCGGCACGCCCACATCCAAGACGACGACGAAACCGAAGCCGGCCCCCTCCCACCACCCACCACCTCCGACAACGAAGACGACTACGGCCCCTCGGCGCCCCCAGACGACGATGACGCCACCGCGTCCGACGACCCAGGCGACGACGCCGAAGGCCGCTTCTTCGGCGGCGGCATCACCCGCACCGAGCGCGAGATCCTTGACTACATGGACTTGCCCAGCACCAACAACCCGGCCGCCGCCGCCGCCGCCGACGAGCCCATAACCCTCGCCTGGCTCAAGAAGACGGCCCTGGCCTTCGAAAAGAAAATCACCCTCAACACCACCCTCCGCGCCCGCCACCCGTCCGCCCCGGACAAGTTCATCGACTCCGAGGCCGACCTCGACGCCGCCATCAAGACCCTCTCCCTCCTCGCCGAGCACACACACCTCTACCCTGCCTTTGCGGCGTCCGGCTGCGCAGCGAGTCTCGTCTCCCTGCTGGCGCACGAAAACACCGACATTGCGCTCGACGCGGTGGAGATCATAGGCGAGCTGACAGACGAGGACGTCGACGCCAAGGAGGACGAGGAGTGGGGGGTGCTGGTGGACGCGCTGCTCGAGGCGGACGTGCTGGGGTTGCTGGTGAGCAATCTCGCGCGGCTGGACGAGGAAGGGGTGGAGGCGGACCGCGAGGGGGTGTACCGCGCGCTCGGGGTGGTGGAGAACCTGTGCTCGCGGCCGCAGACGGCCGAGGTGGTGGGTAGGGAGGAGGGGTTGCTGAGGTGGTTGCTGGAGAGGATTGGGAGGAAGGGGGAGAAGGGGGTGGGGCAGAACCGGCAGTATGCGGCGGAGATTCTGGCGCTGTTGGTGCAGGGTTCGGAGGAGACGAGGCGGCGGTTGGCGGGGCTGGACGCGGTGGATGCGATGCTGCAGCTGGTGGCAGCGTATCGGAAGCGGGATCCGGAAAAGGGCGGGGACGAGGAGGAGTATATGGAGAATTTGTTCGAGGCGCTGACGAGCATTGCAGACGAGCCCGAGGGCAAGGCCAAGTTTGTCGAGGCCGAGGGGGTGGAGCTGTGCCTGATCATGCTCAAGGAGGGGAAGCGCAGCAAGCCTGCCGCCGCGCGCCTGCTGGACCATGCCGCGAGCGGGGCGGCGGGCGCGGGGGTGTGCGAGAAGATTGTGGACGCGGGCGGGCTCAAGACCATGTTTACGACGTTCATGAAGAAGCACGACAGGCAGATGACGGAGCATCTGCTCAACATTTTTGCGTCCATGTTACGGTCGCTGCCGGCCGAGTCGGCCGAGCGGATCCGTACACTGGCCAAGTTTGTCGAGAAGGACTACGAAAAGACGGAGAAACTCGTCAAACTGCGCCGGGACTATGCGGCTCGCGTGGAAAGAGCGGACGAGAATATGACACCGCTAGAACGGGAGGCGGATCGCGATGGGTTAGTCCGGTTCTCGCTGCGGCTCGAAGAGGGGTTGTTTAGCCTAGAGACCATCGACGAGATCCTGGCTTGGCTGGTTGCCGAAGACGACGGGGCCAAGGAGAAGATCCAGGCCTTGCTGGCAGACCGGAACGAGACATTGGCCGTGGTAAAGCGGACGCTCGAGGAGAAGGTTGCCATGATCAGCGGCGAGTCGGAGGAGGGCAAGGAGAAGAAGGAGATGCTGACGACACTGGTCCGGTTTCTGCAATGAGGCAGGCCCAGCGCTGCAGCGGTGGAGAGGGTATAATAGCCGGACAATGCCAATATATCATTCCACGCCGTGGTTTCTCCCTCCACACTGGTTTCAATCACATCTGCCCCCCGCTAGCCACATTCCGTCTCCTCGTGCCATCACCGCCGGACCGCTACCGCTCATGAAACCGGCGCCGGGTGAACGTCGAATACGGCTGAGAGCAGGTCCTGCGTGACCTTGTCCTGGCCCTTCTTGCCCGTGTTCCGGATCTCGACAATTTTGGCGTCGGCCTCCTTGTTGGCCTCGTCCTCGGCCGCCTTGTTCCCTTGTGTGTGCTGTTGCCTGTCAGCACCCCGCCGCCTGTCGAGTCGAGGGTCCGTACCTGGGCCTCAAAGTCCTTGTACTCGGCCTCCTTGTTCGCGCGGTAGGCCTCGATCTCCTTCTTGGCTTCGTCTCGCGCCTCTCTCACTCGCTTGGTGCGGTCTGTTGGCGCCGTGGGTGTCAGTCGTTGTAGCTTGCGTGGCTTCCGGCGGAGCTCAACGTACACTCCCGAGCTGTGTGCAAAGGTGTCAGCACCTATGCAAGCAATATGGACAGGAAAAACAAACCCTTCTGGACAATCTTGGATGCTTCCCTCTCAGCCTAGTGTTCTGGTCAGCAATCATCCCCTAGGTATTTCGATCCTTCTGCCAGCCGGTCAGGCATCGCGTTCAGGTTTGCGGGGCGTACATCGAGGAGGGTCTGGATGCCCGCCGAGTTTTGGGCCGACTGCCGCCAGGTTAGCTTCGGTCGCCAGCAGAGTAACCGCGCGTAGCGGGTGTCCTAGAAGGTGCTGTTCTTGGGACGGGACAAGCCAAGTCGAGCGAGGTCCGTACCATCTTGCTAGCGGAGTTTCTTTCCCACAGCGCAACAGAAAGATGTCAAGAGAATGGCGCAATCAGAAAGACGCGCGCGCAACCGAAATCACCGGGGTGTCGTTGGAGTCGCTGGGCAATCGGGGAGCTGAATGTGTTGTGCGATCGTTGTTGTCGCAATCAGATCGTCGCCAAAGTGGGACATGGTCCCCGCCTGTCGCCGCCAACGCTCAAGAGCTGCGGCACAGCTCCCCTGCCGGCGCTGACGGCACCGCCCCACGTCGGTCTCATCCATTGCCTGCCGGAAGCCGGACCACAGGCGGTATGGCCCGGCAAAACACCGCATTCCGGCATTCCACTCGTCCAAACCACCAAACATTCGAGCATCACGCATGCTGCAACATCCAAGCAACGAACTCAGCAACCCATCCAAGCCATGCGCCCGCAATAACCCACCACTCAATCGCTCCACCATCCAATCCCGCCCAAACCATGTCCCGCGCGTCAAAACTGACCCTGCTGGGCACCTCCCTCTTCGCCCTCGCGACCGTGGCCTTTGTGCACCACCAGCAAGAGGCCGAGCAAGCTGTTCGTCCCTCTCTTGCTCCCCATTGCTCATTCTCGCCATTTCAAAACACAGAACACCCACTGACATTGCATCCTCCCGACGTACAGGCGATGCACCAAGGCGTGATCCGCGACATGGAGCAGCAGCGCGTCAAGCGCGAGCGCCAGCTCGACTTCGCCATGCAGCGGGAGCTCGAGGCCGAGTATAAGAAGGAGCAGAGTGTGCGGGACAGTACGAGCACGGGAGAGGGGACAGGAGGGGTTGCGGGTGGGAGGTAGCACGCGTGAAGGCGTGCATGCGATCTTGGGCGGGATGGCGATGTTGGTGTTTTGGTGGGTAGGGTGGGAAACGAAAACGTGGGAGAGCCTGGAGAGTGCAAGGGGAGAGAAAGGAGGGGGGAGGGATCCATTGGAGGATGATACCCAGCATTTCATGGTTCACGAGTACAGAAGGGAGCGGGCGGGACTCTCCAGAGATGGGTGTACAATATTGTATGAGACTGTGCCATCACCACTGACGGTTGAATAGATAAGATGTATTTGTTCCGAAGGCTTGAGCTGGTTTTGAGCTCAAATCCATGATCTGTTGCCGGGGCCGGGCTGTGGGAACGGTCGGTACTCTCTAGCCTCCACGTTCGTCTTTCACAACACAAGTTCCACGAGGTCGGACCAGGCCCTTCATAGTGACTGGGCCACAACCACCCCAAAACCTCCAAGGAGTGCAACAAAGATGCGGGGGACAGGGGTTTCATTGTTGTCTCGGCGCCAGGCCTCGCCGTGGACTGCAAAACTGTTAGACATCGGGCCACAGGGGCGATCAACGACTGCGTAACGTTATCCTTTTTCCAGACCTAACCCAAAATGTCATTCGGTGTTAGCTGCATTTAGGAGCTCCTTTGACAAGAGGGCTACTAGCATCGTTCCGAAGGGGTTGTCTTTCAGGGGAACTGTCGAGCGTGAGTCTGTCGAAGCAGGCCATAGGTACGATTACCAGACCCCCTGTCCAGAAGGACGGCATGTTGCACCGTTTAGCAACTCAGAGCTGCAAAATGTCTATTATGTCCAAGGTACCTTTATATTGACATAACCTGAAAGAAAGAAATACGAGATGACTGAACTCCTCTTCTTCAACACCCGTGACCCACCGCCGTCGCTCCTTTTTCCCCTGCCAGCTGATCAAAACCCCAACAAATAAGTGAGCCAAAGTCATCATGTGCCCAGTGGCTGAAATATGGATCCTTGCTCCTCCTACTCCTGATAGCGCACTGCAGACTCTCCATGTCCTGGTTCGCCCGCAATCCAAAAGTCGGAGAAACAGAAGAACCAAAATGAAAATCATTCACCCGTCACAAAACATTCCAGATGAAAAGGTAAACCGAGAAAGCTCATGTTACTGGTGCAAGTCCTCGTACCGCCACTCCTGTAAGAGGTCCACGACGGTGGTGGCTTGCTGGGCGCCCGCCCAAAGCCCCATGACTGAATCGCCATCAGTCACTGTGGCGCGAGCATGAGGGAAGTCGTCGTGGTCCACAAATTCCCCCAAGTAATCAACAGCCAGTCCACTGCCAGCCTGCGTGCTCAAACTCGTACCCAGGGGTTCAACAAATTGAATCCCGGGGATGGCTGGGGGCGTGTAGAACTCGTGGGGCTGTGAGTAGGGGTTGGGAGGCGAAGCCTGTGAAGGCTGGATCGGCGAGGAGACGGGCCTGGGGAAGTGGAGAGGCGGCGGTGTGGTGCCGGGATTGAGAATGACCAAGTTGCTGGAGGTTTGTTCGCCGTCGTTGATGATCGCAGGCCCACCGTGTCTCGGCGCGGGGACCAGAGGAGCCAGGCCGACACAACCTCTCAGTGTTGGGATGCTTCGGTTGGGTGAGGCGGAATTCATGATGCACTGGCTTGTTGTGCGGAAGCTGGAGAAAAGGTTCGCAATGGCCTGGGATGAGAGTTGCGTAACGAGGCGGCGGTTTTCGTCGCTGCCAGTGCTGGCGGACTGAACCACCTCAGCAACCAGCGTATCTTTGTGGCGCTGCCAGTAGTCCTGGACGATATCCAACACCTCGCCCCCATATTCGGTAGATAGGTACGGAGATCGTGGGCGGGGGAAGTTTGGGAACAGTATCTCCCAGACACTAAACCACTGGCTCGCTTCGTCGAGGCCACGGTCGACACGACGACTGAGAGCAGTGCGTTGGGTCAGGGTGACGCCCTCGATATCGACTGAAACACCTCCAGGCGGTGGGTGACAAGCGCGAGCCATGATGTGGCTATCCCGAGGCTGTGGATTATCAAAAATGTCGCCACACACGGGGCAGTAGAGGGGTTGGCAGTGGCGCCGAATGAGATGCTGTTTGACATCCCGAATCCGCGACAGCCGCAGCCAGGAACAGCTCATGTGCCGCATAGTGTTGAGTCTGTAGAACGGGCAGGCCAGCCCCTGATGTTGCTGCTGATCCACGACACCACCATACCCAGAGTCATGGTCGTTCTGGGTTTCGTCGTCGCCGTCTTGCCCTGCGCCGCCACCTGGCCGGCCAGATATTACCCACGGGAGGGCGGGTTTGCGCCGAGGACGGAGACCATCGCGGCCTTGCTTTCCCGAAGCAAGGGCCTTGAATCGTCCTGTTCTTGACGTACTTGCTGGAGCTTGAAATGGAGGTGTTTTGCCTTGGGTCCTGGCAGATGCACCCGCCAAATCGCGTGGGAGTGTTGCCTCCATGGGCGGCGCCGGAGTTCAAGGTTGGCCGTGGGGGGTGCCGGCTCTGTTACTCCTGCAAGCTTGAAGTTGTTTTCGAGAGCGAGAAATGAGATCGGATAGTTGATAGTTGCCAGCCTCGGTCCATAAAGTGCCAGATATCGATGGACGATGGCTGTCTTGTTACCCAGCGTGATGCATTTGTGTGGTGCTGGGAGTGCTTATATGCGGAATGAGTTCAATGGTTGTGACCCCTGTATCTGTATTGGAGGGGATCACAGTTTGTGACCCCCCTGTCCGGCCTGGAGGGATCACAAATCTGTGATCCCGGTCTCGCATGTCTTGCAAGGGTTCCTTTTGGAAACCCTTGCTTGCCCGTTGCAGGTCACTGCATGCGTGAGAGCCTTGCGCCTCGTCGGGCGCTTCGTGACAGCCTCGATCTCGCATTACTGTTTGGTGGGGGGTCCGGGAGAGCACATTGGTGGTCTCCGGCACCTGGACCGGCGTAAGCCATCCTAGAAAGAGCGGTGATGCTCGACAGCGGTCGAATGGGCAGCATAACTAACCCTAGCTCTGGGGTCCCAACCCTCTTCTCCTTAGCTTTCTCCTTAGCTGCTTTTTCAGCATTGCCTGATAGCCGGGTCAAGTTCTAATAACGTCAACCTGAGAGGATGAGAGCACATGTGCGCCATCTCAGGGGCAACTGACATGAGCTGATCGCACGCAAATCTCCGATATTGGTCACGTTGATAGATGGGTTGTCAAGGTTCGACTTCGGAAAGAAAAGCGGATTACAACCTAGTTGCCCCTGTTTTCAAAAATGTACATTTCCTGTAATTCCATCTGGCTGTCTCGAAAGCAAGCCGGAGGACGAACCAGGAGCGAGAAACTCGCATGCTAATCCGCGACACCCGGTGCTATATCCCTGGGCCGTAACATACAATGCCAATACCTACCTTAGGTATAACATCAATCGTCCCTGCGCGCAGCAGGTAGGTATCATACCCCATCGGTCCTTATCGGCAAGGACACACTCTCACTCAGACCATAGCACAGCGTCTCCAAGCGATTGCATTGCGGTCAGTAACGTATGGTATACAACTTTACACATCAGTCTCCCCTACTCATCACTCCCATCACCCGCCCGACGATTATCTACCACATCCACACCACGAAGGGCATCACCCTGCAGCCCAGCCCCCGAGGGTTTCCACGCCCCAGGCCCACCAGGCAGCCACCGAAATGACCCTTCATAAACCAAAGCCGCTGTCAAATAACCACGGCCCAGCCACTGAGTCGAATACGCACGTCCGTATAAAACCCGCGAAACGCGAAAAACGCCCCAAACAAACCTCGAAAATGCATGCTATTTTCTCTTCCCCCCCCCCCCGTCCGTCACTCGTCTCCTCCAACGACCCGTCGGTGGAATCACATACACCACCCCGCGCTCGCTGCAGCGCCACCTCAGCGCACCGAGATGCCCGACCGGCTGGTGAACATGCGCGAGGCAATGTTCATGGACATGAGCTCCTGGAAGAGCAGCTTGGCCGCGTACGGCATGTGCACCTGGGCGATTCGCGTCTTGTTCTTGCAGGGCCGGCACTCGAACGACTGCTTGGTCAGGTTGCTGTGGAGGGTCTGTTAGCATCGCATTTCTCTTGAGAAGCCAAGAGAGGGAAAGGGGAACATACGCAATGGGCGTCATCAACCCGCAAATCTCGCAGATATGCACCCGGAACGCATCCGACACCTCAAACAGCCTCTCCTTCAAGAAGCTGGCCGCGCCGTGAGCAATCATGCAATCACGCTCCATTTCGCCGAACCGCAGACCACCGTCGCGGGCACGACCCTCCACCGGTTGCCGCGTCATGATCTGCAGCGGGCCGCGCGCGCGCGCGTGGATCTTGTCGTCGACCATGTGGCGCAGGCGCTGGTAGTACGTCGGCCCGAAGAAGACCTGGGCGCGCAGCTTGCGGCCCGTGTGGCCGTGGTACATGACCTCGAAGCCGCGAGACTGGTAGCCGTGCTCGCGGAGGAGGTCTGACACGCTATCGACGGTAACCTCGGTGAAGGGCGTCGCGTCGCCTTCCATGCCCTTGAGCGTCGACACCTTGGAGAGCAGGCACTCGATCAAATGGGCGATGGTCATGCGGGACGGGATGGCGTGCGGGTTGATGATGATGTCGGGCGTGATGCCTTCGGCTGTGAAGGGCATGTCCTCCTGTCGGTACGTGACGCCGATGGTTCCCTTCTGCCCGTGGCGGGAGGCGAATTTGTCGCCGATCTGGGGGACCTTGGTCGTCCGTACACGGACCTTGACGTAGCGCATGCCGTCTTGGTTAGTAGTGACGACGACCTGGTCCACGATGCCGCTCTCCGTGCTGCGCAGCGGCGTCGACGCATCACGCTTGATATGCTGGGCGGATCGCTGGCCGAGCTCGGCATTGTCGGGATTGATGGGGCACGTCTTGCCGATGATAATGTCCTCGCCCGAGACGCGGATGCCGGGAGCAACGATGCCGTCGGCGTCGAGCTTGTCGTACGTGCTGTGCTTCAGCCGCAACGTGTCGCTCCTGTTGGGTTTCTCGAACTTTTCAACAATGTTGATGCCGACGCGCTTCTCGCAGTCGGTATAAGACCGGAAGAACAGACTGCGGAAGAGACCGCGGTCGATGGTGCTCTGATTCATAATCACCGAGTCTTCTTGGTTGTACCCGGAGTAGCAGGCGATGGCGACGATGGCATTCTGGCCGGCCGGGAGCTCTCGGAATTTGAGGAACTCCATGGACCGCGTCGTGGCCAGCGGCTTCTGGGGGTAGTAGAGGATGTTGGCCATCGTGTCCATGCGGCGCGAGTAGTTGGTGAGGAAGAAACCCATGGCCTGCTTGCCCATGGCAGACTGGTACGTGTTTCTGGGGGACTGGTTGTGGTCGGGGAATGGAATGATGCTCGCGCAGATGCCGAGCAGCATGCTGGGATGGATCTCGCAATGCGTGTACATGTGCGTCGTTGGGTTCGGCCTCGTCTTGATTCTGTTGTTGCCTTGGCCAGAGTTGTCCTCTACGATGAATCCCAACTTGCGGTACCGGAACTTGTCGAGATCCTCCGGGGTCATGCAGATCATGACCGTCTCTTCCTCCTCGGCGTCGAGGTACTCGATGGCACCCGACTTCAGGAGACCTTGCCAGCCCCAGTAGTCGGGATGGTACTTGCCCAGCTCCTTGTCGGCCTCGAGCCGCGTAACGTGCTCCTTGTTCAGGATCAGCTGCCCGATTTCAGCGCCGCTGTCGCTATTCGGCTCTTGCTCCACCGTGTAGAGCGGCCTCATGACACGGCCGGCATCCGAAAAAATCTTGAACTCGCGGTCGCGGATATCTCTGACGAGCGACACCTCGAACGAAATGACGTTCTTCCTCCGCAGCCCTTGGACCAGCGTAACGAGGTGCTTCGGGTCTTGATGAACACCGACCCAAGTGCCGTTGACAAACACCTTGGTCGCGTTCGGGTACCGCAAAGGTTCGTACTCCTCGAGCACTTCCATACCTCTGGCGATCATGAACTCGACGATGGGGTCCGCAGGCGTACCCACGCTGACGTAGCACATCAGCGACAAGTTCTTGACCAGACCGCAAGCCTGGCCTTCGGGCGTCTCGGCCGGGCACACGAGACCCCAGTGGGTGTTGTGAAGCTGGCGGGGCTTGGCGAGCTTGCCGTCGCGCCCGATGGGCGTGTTGGTGCGCCGCAAATGCGACAGGGTCGAGGCAAAGGTATAACGGTTCAGCACCTGGGACACGCCGGCCGTGGAGCTCATGGCCTTCTTCTGGTCGCCCCAGTTGCCCGTCGCGAGCGAGTACTTGAGAGCGTTGGTGAGAGTAGAGTGCTTGATGCCTAGGGCAAGGGAGAAATTCTTGTTGGTGTCGATGCAGCGCTTCATGTACGACATGAGGTCTTGTGTCATGCGCCGGATGACACCGCGGAACAGCTTGGCCAGCAGGGGTCCCGCAAGGTCAAGTCTCTTCTTGCCGAAATGATCACGGTCGTCGGGGTCCCGGCGGCCGAGGGCACATTGAAGCAGCTTGTGCACCATGTAGCCCAGGAAGAAGGCCTTTCTTGTCTCACAGCCCTCGGTCTGCGAAATGTGCGGCAACATCTCCTTTTGAAGCAGATCCTTGGCCGCCCGGACACGGTTCATGCGGTTCTGGCCGGCGTTGCCGTTGCCGCGCTTGCCGATAAAGTCCAGGGCGATCTCGCGGTCCTGGATGCAGAAAGCCTCCTCGATGCAGGGCCGCAAGGCTTCAAGCATCTGAGTGTCTGTCCTGTCGTAGCAAATGTGGTTGAGAATATCCTCGTCCGAGACGATGCCGAGAGCACGGAAGACGATGGCAAGCGAGACGTCCTCGCGAACGTAGGGCAACGTGACGCTGACAGTGTTTGCTAACCTGCCCTTTTCGGGCGAGGCCTTGGAGTGCAGCTTCATCTGCAGCGAAGAGATGAGCCGCGAGCCTTTCTCGAGCGCAGAGCGAATCTCAGCCTGATACGAGATGCTACCTCCAGGCGGCTTCTTGAACACCTGCACAATGTTGGCGGCCGATCGCTCCTGCGCGATCAGAACCTTCTCGCTTCCGTTGATGATGAAGTAGCCGCCTTGGTCGTACGGGCATTCGTTGAGGAGAAAGAGCGACTCGTCGTCCTCGCCGTGCAGATGGCAGACCTGCGACTTGACCATAACCGGGAGCTTTCCGAGAAAAATGAGGTCGCCCTTCTCCTCGCCCTTGCCCGCGCCCTCACGGGGTCCCGTGTCCTCTTCTTCCCAACGGATTGTCTTGGGCACCTCGCCAGTCCGCGCCATAAACTCTTGCTGCTCCTCGTCCATCTCGTGCAGACGAACCTCCTGCTGGATGGCCACGCGAGCGCGCTTCATCACGCGGCAATACATGGGCGCCGAGTATGTGAGGTTGCGATCGCGGCATTCGTAGGGCAGAAGACTAGTAGTCTCGCCCGTGGCCTCGGTGAGCGTTGGCTTGGAGATCAGGACGTTATCAAAATGGATGTCGTATCGGCGCATCGCAATGTCTCGGTTGCCGTCGTCGCCCGGGTTCGGGTGGTCAAGTGTCAAGTCGGCGTACTCGTCGACGAGGGACTGGATGGTTGTGGAGGTGAACTCGTCGAACGAGTCGATTTGTTGGGAGACGAGGCCCTTCATGTCGAAATACGCCGAAATCACCTCCCAGCAATCCTCGGGCGTGATGCTGTCCTCATTCGAGAAGCCGCCGGCATCATCGACGCCGGCCTCATTCTCGTAGTTGTCGTCATTCTCGTACGTATCGGCGTAGCTGCCGTACTGGCCCTGGGTCGCGTAGTCGGCCATGATTGCGGCTGCGGCAGGCGATCGAGCGCGCCAAAAACTGGCGGTCAAAGTGGACGTGGGATCCCTCGAGGGAATAGATGTCCCAAACGCGGGGAAATGGAAACCGCTTTTTCGATTTTCGGAGCAAAAAACGCGAGTCGACCGGATGCGCGCTGCAAGGTCGTGGCGACGGTCGGCGAAGTCGTAGAATGCTGGTCGGTAATCTGGAATTTGGGGCGGGCGAGCTTAGAAATCGCCACCAGAGGTCGGCGCGCGCATCAACCGGCCGTGCGCAGACCGTCTATTTCATCAACAGACCGGCCAGAGTGTTGCAATTCGACGAGAAGGGAGTGTTTCGGAAGGAATGGCAATGGCGCAGCTCGAGATGGCCCGCAGTCGAGAGATCGTCGCTGGAGGTTGGCGTGAGTTGCGGCGAAGAAGCATCGCGGCGATTTTCTGGGCCCGCCGGAGGCTGAAAGACGCGGCTAGAATGCGCTAATCTGCATGTGGCTAGCGCGTCGAGGCAAGCTTTGGCGCCGGAGCCACACCGAGGTGAGCCTTCGCCAAGTCCGGGTGTGCGGTGAGCCTGAGAAAACGACCCACACTTGCGGGTTCCGTGTCGGCGCGCCACAAGCGCCGGCCGCTGTGGCGCTGCCCCGCGTTTTGGGCTGGATGTGTGGCTTGTGTCCTGAAGCTGGGGTCTTGGCAACTTGGCTCATGACCCGCCGATTTCTCTGGTTTTCGGAAGTTGAGCACCGGTCAACTCGTCCCATTCGAGCTGCGGACAGAGCTCCGGCTGCAACGGCGGGACCTTCTGACCATCCTGAGCCGCGATGCCCTCAAGAGAAAAAAAACCAGCAAAAACCGAACACCCGGAAAACAGGCCCAGCAAAATCACGAATCATGGTGTTTTTACGGGCACTTCTTCACATGCTGCAAGATTAGATCTGGTTCATCCCATCGTCGCCTTGTCGACCCCCACGATGGCGCGCTTCTCCCAGACGCGCCCCTGCCCTTCCAATCTCGCAATCTGGTCCTGACGGCGTCCGCCAGGGTCCCGGTCTGCGCTTGACGGCGTCTCTGCCTTGCTTCTTTTGCCAGAATCCGCATTCCAACCCTTCCACGACGTTCGCTCCGGCGTTCCGGGCACTCGGCAAGGCATGACGTCCGGGATTTTAGCTCGAGGGACCCCTTCCCTGATCCGGGGTGTGTGCGGTCGCCAGTCCCAATGCGGACGTAATTAAACGGCGCTTGCGGTCCAGATCCCGAAAGGTGGAGCGTTTGTGTTTCATCGCGGAGCTGGTGCGCTGGATCGTGCCTTGACATCCCGGTTTCCGGGTTGGTCGGTGGGACCTCGGGGGTCCTTGTTCGGCAGCACCATCTCGTCTAACGCGAATTCTCCCTGCCTGACCGTCGGTTCCGCCAAGCCTGGCTGCCGTTGAGGAGCGTTGCACGGCTGACGACCAGGTCCTGCAGTGATGAGCTGGAGAACGCGGACATGGAGCGGGGGGGGGGGGGGGGGGGGGCGCGGGGGGTGGGGGGGGGGGGGGGGGGGAAGGGGGGGGGGGGGGGGGGGGCGACCCGGGTTGTGAGGAGGGGGAGCGTGCTAGTGAGGGTATATCAAGACCGCGTCGTCCTTCTTGCAAGCATCCGATCAACTCCTGGCATCGAGCATCACATTCTCATCCTTCCTCACGTCTTGCCTTCGCAACAACTCTCCCTTTGCCCCGTCTTCTTCACACATACCGCACAGGATGCGTTCTTCTCCCGTTCTCCGCACAGCCCTGGCTGCTGCCCTCCCCCTTGCTGCATCTGCCCTCGATGGCAAGTCCACCAGGTACGCCAACCTTCTTATGTGCCCCTCCGAGACGCCACTCCGAGACTTGGCACAGATCCGCTAACACCAATCCATCTAGATACTGGGACTGCTGCAAGCCTTCATGCTCGTGGACCGGCAAGGCCGCGGTGAGCCAGCCTGTGTTCGCCTGCAACTCCAACTTCCAGCACATCAGCGACGCCAGCGTCAAGTCTGGTTGCGATGGCGGCTCGGCCTACGCCTGTGCCGACCAGACCGCGTGGGCTGTGAATGACAACTTCTCGTATGGCTTTGCGGCGACGTCCATCTCGGGCGGGACTGAGGCTTCGTGGTGCTGTGCCTGCTACGAGTGAGTTCCCTTACGAACGCAGCAGGTTCGTTTGTCCGACTAACCACTCGCAGGCTTACCTTCAACTCCGGCCCTGTCGCTGGCAAGACCATGGTGGTCCAGTCCACCAGCACCGGCGGTGACCTGGGCGCCAACCACTTCGACATTGCCATCCCCGGCGGTGGTGTCGGCATCTTCAACGGCTGCCAGTCCCAGTTTGGCGGGCTCGCCGGCCAGCAATATGGCGGCATCTCGTCGCGCAGCGAGTGCGACTCGTTCCCCGCGGCCCTCAAGCCCGGCTGCTACTGGCGCTTCGACTGGTTCCTGAACGCCGACAACCCGACCTTCACCTTCAAGCAGGTGTCGTGCCCCGCTGAGCTCACCGCCCGCACTGGCTGCAAGCGCAACGACGACGGCAACTTCCCCGCCGCCTCTTCCCCTGGCGCCTCTGGCGGCTCCAGCAGCTCAAGCACCAAGGTCACATCCACCTCGACCACCTCCATCAAGACATCGACCACCTCCGTCAAGCCCTCGACCACCTCCACTTCCACCCCGGCCAGCCAGACCACTTCCTCGGGCGGCTCTTGCACCGCCCAGAAGTGGGGCCAGTGCGGTGGCATCGGATACACTGGCTGCAAGACCTGCGTCTCCGGCTCGACCTGCCAGTACTCCAACGACTGGTACTCGCAGTGCCTCTAAATGGCAGGCCGCCCGCGAGGTGGCGTGACGGGTTCGAGGACAGGCGGAGCCGACAACAACTTTGTTGATGCATAGCATATGAGCGAGGACTCATTCGTTTCTTGTACATAGCGTCCCAGTACATATCTTTCTTCCAGTACATACTTCAACTTATACCTTTGGCTATTTGGCCTCATTTTTATTCACTCGTTCCATTTCCCGTCGTCTGTTCCCACCGACTGATCACAATACGGGTCGTCCCAACTGAAGTGTTTGCCAGTTGCGCTGGGAACACGAGGCTCCAGCACGTGGCCAAAAATACACGGCACAGGAAACAGATTGCCGGATCCGGCGGACCCGGGCACAGCCGCCCTCCAAACGCGCGCTTCTAAAAACAGCATACAGCCGCCACGGGCCGACCGCAGCACCGGGCTCAACCTGGCTGCTTACCGGATGCCAGCCAACCCGATCCGTCAGCGCGGCTCTCGGTCGAATCGTTGACTGACAGGCCAGAAGGCACGTTTACGCCGCCCTTGGCAACGGTTATTGTTTGCCAACTCGTGTGCAGCTCAGTAAAGCCCCGTGGCTGCGCTTCCGGAAGCCCTCGACTCCGAAAATACCAACTCCACTGCACTTAGTGATGGCCTCGGATGTTGGTTTGGTGATTGTTGCCGGGGCTGTACATACGAACAATGGCTGTATATAACAACCGTGGTTTTCCATGAACGAGTTTCTTTCTTCTCATCATCCCATCAGCAGCCTCATCATCCAGTCTTCTGCTCACGCTCATCTCCGAGTCAACATCAGGACTCTCAAACAGACTTGAAGTTCTTCTTGATCGAAACACACCAACAACCGCCCACCGACCTCCAAAAAACAACAAAATGATTCCCACCACCATCCTCCTCACCCTCCTCTCCACCTTGTCCCTCACTACCGCCGCCCCAACCGGCACCCAAACCACCCCGCCGCGCACAACCCACACCGTGGTCGCCGGCCGCCCCGGCCTGCGCTTCGACCCAGAGAACATCTTCGCCGAGCCCGGCTCCATCGTGGAGTTCCACTTCCTCCCCGCCAACCACTCGGTCGTCGAGTCCTCCTTCGCCTCGCCCTGCGTGCCCAAGGACGCGACGTCCTTCTACTCGGGCTTCTTCCCCGTGTCTAAGAACGCCGACGGCAGCGTCGCGCAGTCGGGCGAGGTGTTTCAGATCGAGGTGCGGGATACCAAGCCGATTTGGTTCTACTGTGCGCAGGACAAGGGGCGGCATTGCCAGAGCGGGATGGTCGGTGTTGTGAACCAGGTGGTGGATTCCGGGAAGACGCTGGAGGTGTTTAGGGGCTTGGCTAAGGGGATTGAGGGACCTTCTGGGGTCCAGGCGGCGGTGCAGGGCGGGTTGAGGGAGGCGAACCCCAACCCCTTGGGAGGGTTTTAAGACTGCCATGTCTTCCGATTTAATGGGAAATGGGGAGGCGCTCATTGAAAGTGAAGAGCTGAGCTGGGGTGCATTTACAGGCATGGGGCATGGCGGTGTTATCTATACAGTTATTATTCATTCGAGGTTCATAATTCCACTTGACAGAAGGAAAGATAGATAATTATGCGGGCTTCACAAGACTTCACTCGAAGGAAGCATTTGTTGTATGAGACCCAGAGCAGCAGCGGGTAAGTGAATCTCAACGAACCAAGCCTTGCGTACCCCGCGTGCAGGCCACACCTCAGTCGGGTCGGTCATCCTTGGGGCTACGATCATACGGTACTTTATCTTTCTCGGAGGTGGCGTCCTTGAGTGAGTTGCGGCTCAAACACTTCAACATCCAAAACGGACATGTCCGTGGCAACGGAAACGCCACCACAAGCGCCGACTCTCGGTCGCTACAGTCCGCCATTGTCTCCGTTACTCGAGCGTCGAACTCGGCCTTTCGCTTCTACTTTCGCCCTTTTCGTCAACTGCGTCATCCTCATCGTCGCGGGCGCCTGGCTGGATGGCAATGTGGAGGGTGCTGAGGCGGAACTCTTCAATGTGGAAAAGGCGTAACACTGGTGATCGGAACACTAGGATGGGGAGGCGGAGACCACGTCTCATCTGACCGGTGGCCCTGGATCAACTATTCTTCACACCCCACGTAGAGAAACGGCAGATGTGGGTGGAGATAAGCGGCAGACCCTGACTCGCCTGACAACTAGACTGCGGAATAAACCCGGAGGAAATCCTGCAAAAGCGGAGCGGCCTGGCAGGAACCCACACGAGCCACGGCATCTATGCGGCTGTCGTCTCCACTGAAGCTCTTCATAGTACGTGCTGTTGGCCAGGCTCGAGCCAGCTGAGTGTCTGCTTTGGGGTGGACAGGGGGCGGCCACATTCCTTGTCCGGAACACTGCAAGGTGAGTGGAATGGCATGCACTGACGTCGAAGCCTCGATCGACCCACACAATCCAAGTCGCCAGCTGAGAGCGGACTCGGTGGAGTAAACAACAGTCGCTAGCCGGTTTGGGAGCTCTCGCAGACAGGCGCTATTGAACTCCTGAAAAATATTGAACCAAGCAGAGGTTGGCGCGTCCGGCTGGGGCGGCATTCCCCTGATGGCAAAGAACAGGCGCCTCTGAAAGCCCGGGTACAAGAAGAGATGTAGCCGGCCAAGCAGGCCAAGGGCGGGTGTGGCTGCCAGGTTCCCGGACACGGCATCTTGATCTCGATTCTGATCTCAAGCCATGGCGCCCACCGCGCCGATGCTCTCGCTTCTGGCTTTAGCCCTTGCCGGCGCCGGGGGCGTGTCAGCCACCTCGTGCAACAAGGGATGCCTCAACACCTGCGCTCGTGCTCTCCGATTCTCGACCACGGGGCCCAGCAGCGCCAGCCGACTTGCCGACTGCAACTCCTTTCTCGCCGTAACCGTCACGCCGTCTGCCTCGTAAGTGCTGCCAAGGCCGCGGCTAGACAAACCCGCTTGCTGACCGCTGACCTGTCAACGCCAGAACATCGTGGGTGACAGTGTATCAGAATGCAGGCACAGTGACCGTGACGACCCAGCCGCCCGCCGGGGTGGCCACCTCGACCGAGGCAGCGGTGGCCACGACTCCGGTGAAGAAACGGGGGGACACTGTCACCGCGCCTCAGAGCACAGTCCCTGCGTACCTGAGCGCTTGGTGTACCGAAGCCGATCAGTACAGCAGCGCCTGCGCCTGCGTGAGCATCTCCGCGTCGACTGTGACCGCCGCCGCAGCTGCCGACATCACTTCTACTACAACCATCGCCTCGACCGCAACCGAATACGACTTTGAGAGCCCGCCGCTTGCGAGCTCATCCGTTGTGTTCCCCAGCGATGCTGGCTGGACCGCCACCTACACCTATTCCGAATACGAGCTTCCTCAGTTCACCTCGGCAGCCGACCCCTCCGTTGTTGTTGATTATCCTACCCCGACCACGGTCTGTTTGATGGACGCCACCCCAACTGGCGATGTCTTTGTACGTCGAACTACATTTCTAAAACTCTAGCGGGTGTACATGGACGGCTAATGTCTCGCAATACCGCAGTATCTCCTCGCTCCAGGCGCCGGATACGTCGTCAAGAGAGATGGTGCTCTTGGCCCTGTCGAACAACCAGCTGATGAGGCTGCGGCCCGCGCTCTCCTGGCTGACTGGAACCCTCCGAGGTTTGAGTTCCAGGTCGCGCAGAACGCGCCCGACGGGTTGTTTGATCTTGTCGTTCATGATGGCTCCAAGCCGGACCTCTACGTCGCCCTGGACGTGAATACTGGCGCCATCTCGCTTGAGTCCTCCTCGACCAGCGGCGGTGTGACACAGGATGGAAAGTCCACGACCGTGTTTGGCGTATCCTGCCGGGGTTCCCTACTCCTCGAGTACATGTCGACAAGCTATGTGTGGACAACAACAGCTGATGGCAGTACTATCGCCACGCCTGGCACCCCAGCGACCGACAATACCGCCTCCACGCTCAACACCATGCTCTTGCTTCCCGCCCGGATCCAGACGCCTTTCGACCTAAGCACCGTCACCTCAACCAAGAAGCGTCGCTCGCCCGGGACGACTCAGCGGAAGCGGGCGACGCAGGACATGTCGCAGTTCGGTAAAGCGCAGCGCTGCCCCAACTTCAACAGCCAGATGGTTGCTGTCTCGAATGGACAAGCTGGCTCGGCGCCGAACGGATGTGGCCCCGATGGCGCATGGTATACTGCGCTCGTCCCGAACCTGAACTTTGGAGGCTGCTGCAACACGCACGACACATGCTACGACACGTGTCCCCAGTGGTTTGAGAAGTGCAACGACGACTTTCACGGCTGCATGACCTCCTCTTGCAACGATTGTACGTAAAATCCCAGGTTTCGATGCCCCCTTTTAGCTGGGAGGGATTCCCTTTCAAGCCCGCGTTTTGAGTTCTCCGTACAGGACAATCATGGCTGACTTACTCTCTAGGGTTCGACAATTGGTACGACTTCTACCTCCTGCCTAGCTGCTATGCTGCAGCCGATCTCTACTACGAGGCTGTTTCAGGCGACACAGCCGCGGCACACTTCCAGGATGGTAGCAAGGAGCTGTGCGACTGTGCATGTGCCGATCCAGCCTTCGCCATCTGTACCAGTGGCGGCAAGACGTGCCAGCGGGTTCGCGGCATCGGCGCCAGCGATAGCCAAAACTGCGGTGGCTGTGGCCAGAGCTGTGGCGACAAGGCGTACTGCTCCAACGGCGTGTGCCTGTGCAAGCCGGCGCCGCCGACCCCGGACCAGTGCGGCAACTTGTGTCTCGATTTCCACACGCACCCGCGCAACTGTGGTAGATGTGGCAACGTCTGCGCCAGCGGCTACTGCTACCAGGGTGCCTGCTTCACGCCGCCGGCGAATGCCGACAAGTGCTACCCCGTCAACGCCCTCACCAACGGCGACTTTTCAAACGGGCTGACAGGCTGGTCCACCACGAGCCCCACCAACGTCAAAGCAGTCTCTTCAGTAAGCACAGGGCCGAAAATTGGTGAGAAGTCCATACTCACCCAGGCGATGTTTCTCGTGGGGGCCCCCGACACGAGCATCCCCATCCTCACGCTCACTACGACGCTCCGCTTGTGTCCCGGCGTGCAGTACAAGATCGACTTCCAAATAACTGCGCTCTCCGATATCACCAAGCTCTCGCTCAGTGTTGGCGGCAAGGATATTGGCGTGAATGAGAAGGTGCCTATTTCTACTTTCGTGTGGCTTGCGAAGGGTCCCTATACCCTCCCCACTTTCAACAAGGGCGACGCCGGCACAACCGAGGACGGCTTGTTCCTCGACGTTGAGTTGGACATCCACCTCTATGGCGCGTCCCTTATCGCCAACATCGGCGAGGTCGCCGTGTACTCCACGGATGCCTAGGTACCTACCTACTTAAGTAGCTGAGTCTGTGGTTGATCTTTGTTAGTCTTCGATCAACGTGAGTTTTCTTTCGTCACTGGATGCTACGTTTTGTAGAGCCGTCTAGTGCTGGTTTTTCGTGTTCTGTATTGCGTTGTAATTGTACTACATACTTAACTGCCTCCTTGCCCCTTTCGTCTCGCTCACCTCGTCGAAAGTTGGATGTCCGAGACTCCCGAGCTCGTAGTCCGTCAGCAGCACTTAATTGGCCCAAACAACCCCTATCTTTGGCTGACTTGTGAGGTTTTGTTCCCCTTTTCTCTAACCTTACAAGTGCAACAGCGAGTGCCATTGTGGGAGTCAGATATCAAGATGGCTTTCAAATTCAACATCGGGGACATCGTGACTGTAGCTCATCTGCAGCTGCCCATGGACTCAAGGAGAAAGTCAGCTGTTAATATCTAGATAGGTAGTGATGGATAGTTAGGGATAGAGGTGCGAATCCTCATGGGCATGATCTCCAAGGACTTAGTGATGCCCTCTCTCCGATCAGGGGTCGTGGGATGCAGTGGTTTGAGGGAAAGGGAAGCGCGCTCAAGACATAGGATGTATCATAGATTGCCCTTGGGCTGGTTTCCTCTCAGCAGTAGTCGTCCATGGCTCCAAATGGTGGGGAGGATGTCGGCAGCAATGGCCTAGTGATAACGCTAAAAAGGGGTGAGAGTGGCGGCCTGTGCGGTCCCGGCCTGAGAACCCGAGGCCCAGTATTCTCGCGAGCTTTTGTTTCCCCCCTTACAATCTTCTCTGCATTCTCGCGGTTGACTTTGACACGCGCCAGCTACTCGCACCCCGTGAATTGCCACAATGCTTTTGGGCGCGAGGCTGTTTCGTCGGATAATCCTCCGAAAAAAGCTCGACGATCACTTGTTTCGCGCCCCTGTTAACCTTGAATGTCGTCATCTTTACAACTCCAAGAAAACCCATAGTGTCGATGCCTCGATCGTCTGCCCCCTGATCCCGCCTACCCTCCTTCTGTACACGGTCGCCCTAATGGAAGCATCACGTCTACCCCGTCCCCTCGTCGGGAGCTCGGTCATCGCCTTGCTTAACAAGCTATATTCCCTTTTGCAGGAGACAGACGCTGCGTCACCGGGGCTGTTGGAAAATGGGGACTCATTAAGGAGCCACGCAGGACAGACGCGCTGCGACCAGAACGGATCTCAGAGCAGGAAAGCTGTGACTACCTACTATTGCTGGTGAATAGAACCAAGATTCCTTGACAGCACTCAGTTCTTCCTCGAGCGCCTCCAGCCCAACCCCACGACGCCCGGGAGAACCAAACTCAGCCTTACAGCAGTTCCTTTGACACGACCCTGCCCTGTGTCGTGATCAGGACACTAACCTCCACGTCCCAACCCCGTTCGGGCACGTGCTCAAGAAACGACAGGACCATTCCCTTCTTGAGAGCTTCGACCTGCACCTTGGTAAGAGGGTCCGACATCTGGCCCGAGCTGGCAGCCCGACGCTTGGTGCTGCTCCAAGTGCTCAGGTCGAGATTGTCTCCGCCGATTGGCGTGATACCTGGAAAGTTGACGGCCATGGTAGCCATGATGCCGCGGTGCTCGATCTTGTACTGTTCTAGGTAACTGCTAAATTCCCAGGGGTCTTCCCCGGCCATGCTGGACCCTGGGTCAGGCAGTTTGACCTTGACTTTCGCATGGCGGATGGTTTTCTCAAGATTGGTGTCGCCGAATAGAGCGATGTCATACTTGCGGGCGTAGGCTAGGATGAGACTGTCCAGGGCGTCTGGATTCCACTGCCCAACGTTACTTGCAGGACTGGGCGGTTCTTTAATGGCTTTGGCGTCGCTGTCTTCTGGCTCACTGTCTTCCGGCTTGCTGTCTTCCGACTCGCTGTCTTCTTCTTCTTCCGATGACTCGCCGCCGTCTCTTATCCCGGCAAAGACCATGAATAGCGGAATCATCAATCCCAAGTTCTCAATCTCCGACTCGTTAGAGAGGAGGGCTTTCCGCTCAAGCTGGGCAAGCATGAACAAAAAAAGACGGCAGATCAGCTCGTACGTCGCCTCCACGAGATCCAGTTCGCCCATGCTGCACTCACATCCGAGGTCAGCACCCGCATACTACCGGCATAAGACATCGGGTCATACTAAGGCATGGTTTCGCAGATATCAGTCTGCAGGAAGAGGGCCAGCGCCTCGCAGACCGCCCACTGCTCCTTGTAGTTGCCGTCGGCCTCCTCAAAGTCGAGGACGAGGTTCTGTAGCATCTCCAAGACGCCGTACTCGATGTGGTACTTGAACGACAGGCTACCAAAGTAGCGGGGGCATCGAACTTGGTAGTGGATGCGCTGGGCGAAGAGCTTGTGCTTGCCCGCAGCCGACAGTTTCCAGATGTGATCCGGGTGCTCCGAGGCGGGCTTGTCGCAGAGACATGTCTGGCCCCGGTCGCATCCATACTCGTCTGGTTTGGTGTCGTCCTTGTCCTCATCGCCCTCACCGTCCTCGCCGCTCTCATCGTCGTCAAACTCCCGGCCATCCCACTCCGGCTCGGGGTCGTCGTCCTGGAGTCGAAAGGGGGGCCGGCACATGCACACAAAGGCGTACGCCGCCGCCGGGTCCCGTGTGGCCCACTTGTAGTCCATTTCGGTGTTGGCAGAGCCCGAAACGGGAGCCCATCGCTTGCTCCGGGTGGTGGAGCGTGAGGTTAGGGTGCCAAGAGTGTCGGGGGTTGCATGGGCCTCAGGGGCGTAAATTTGGCGGCGCGGGAGGCGCGGAGCCGTTGCTGAAATAAAGCGCAGAACCTCATCGCGACGAATGTGTACCCCCATGCTGCCCGGGCTGGCAAGCGGACGATGGGAGCCTGGCGACGGTGTGTTCGACTTGCGAGATTGTGGTTGGCCTGGATTATTGCGTGCCGTCCCGGGCTCCCTGGTGTCACCCTCACCGAGGTTAGGTACCTAATTAGCCCCATTGGGACAAGGGACGCGCCCGGGCCTTGAAAGTTGACTCGTCTTAATTACTCCGTGCCGCTCGCTGGTGAAGGATCGGCCGAGGGGATTCCCCTCAAAAGCCTCTGCCAAAGGCCACCAGGCTTGAATGTGCAACTCGCTTAGAAACACAAGGTGAGTCAAGTGCACGCAGGCAGCAGACTTATTGTCATGGCCACGCCATTGGCAACCTAAGTACTTATACACGTGTAGGTACATCCAGTACTGTACATGGTGGATTCCGGCTGAACGCGAAACTTTGCCACAGCCCTTCAAGATCCGAAGCCAATCCCAATCTGGCGCAGGGGCTGTGGAAGGGTTGCCAGCCGAGCCAGCCCGCCCTTTGGTCCATTCCAGTGGGCCAACAGCGCCCGGCTGACTGAGGTGGCGCCAACTCTTTCTTACATGTAACACAGCCCACACATGTGCCAACAACTGTGGACAAGCTGCCTGGCACCCTTCCAGCACACCATGCCGAGACTCACTCCCGACTCTTGATGAAAGAATATAAAAGGACGAGACGCCCGGTTCAGAACCACCAATGCAATATCCTGCAGAGTGGCTCCAATCTCACAAGAGCGCACATTGTACGGTCCGTTGGGCAACAGCATGCCCACGCTTGACGCATCTGACCAACTCCCTGGGCTCGCCGGGCGCCGTGTTTTGCGGGCCACCACACAAACCCGGTCGCTGCAGTGCTTGACGATGGCGGCAGCAGCGGCGACAGCCGTCGCAACAGCACCGGTGCCCACCCCTCCACAATCTCCCGTTCACACCACCGCAAAGCAACTCTCTCTCCGAACCAAGTCACGCCGCCACTCGCGACGGCACCGCAACAGCGGCATCCACACCGACGCCCACCGGGCCGCATCACCATACCCTTTGGCGTGCCCGTTTTACAAGCACAACCCCCAACGCTACCACGCGTGCGCCGGGGCCGCCGATATCCGCAACGCCCACAGCGTCAGAGAGCATGTGCTGACTGAGCACCTCGCACCCATCTACTGTCCCATTTGCTGCTCCCACTTCCCATCCGCCCTCGCCCGCGACAAGCACATCCGCGCCCGCTCCTGTACACAGAGGGAGTTGACGGCGGAGGTAATCGAAGGTGCGACCGACGACCAGGTGGAGGAGCTTTTGCAGTGGGACGACGCCCCTCGGCGCTCCCGTCGCGGCAAGATGCGTGGGGACGACGACGAGGTGAGTTGGTTTCGGATCTGGGATGTTTTGTTCCCTGGGGCGAAGAGGCCAAAGACGGCGCGGATGCGGCCGTCGAAGGGTGGGAAGCTCGTAAACGGCGCAATATTGGGAGAAGGGCTGGGTCAGGAGTAATGGAGGCGGCGCTGTTGTATCATTAGCTACTTAATTAACGAGGAACATGATTACCACACATCGCACATGTGGTACGGAGTATGTCTGTGTCCGTGGGTGGTTCTCGCTGGGGTCGTCTGTTTTCAATGCCGGAGGGGTGGCCGAGCAGGCGGGATCTTGACGCTCGGTTGCCGGCGAGAAAACCATCTGGCACTCCCAGGTAAAAAATGTGTATGAGAGGCGCGTCACGTAATGAGACAGGATGCGGCAGACACCGGCATGATTATCTGTCGCGATAAACCCCGGGCACGGTATACACCTAGTACCCTTATACAACAGAGGAGAGACAGGTGAGGTGGAATTATAAAAAGAAACCCGAGACTCCAAGACTCCTGCTGTTGCCCCATCCTTATCTTGCCTGGCCAGACCGCCACAACCTCCCCCCAACTTGCCCCTCCGTCGCAGGTGTTGGACTGCAATCCGCTCCTGAACACCAGACGGAAACTCCCAGGATCCCAAGAACTCACAAGTCCGTCCACCAGACTCCATATGACGCCGTGCCATGGGTCTCGCATTATACCTCAGCGTAACCAAAAGAGAAAGAAAGGAAGGAGAACACGAAAAGGACAGCCGCAATCGCTTTTTCTAGAACGAAACCAAACACAGCCGGTATCTGCCGTCGTCGTCACGAGAACATGGTGCTGTGGCACCGGGCTGCATGCGCGATTGCATGTCAACATCTCGACATTGGATGTTTGCTTCCAAGTCGTGGGCGAGGTGCCCGAAGACCTTTAGGTTTTGCAGCTTCCCGCGGAGCTGCGCAGCAACGCCATGGGCCGGGGCCGCGGGGAATGGGGCGCGCAAAGGACGGGGGCCGGGGGCTGCCGCAGGCTCCCGGCGCTGAAGAGCTCAGAAGAAGGTGTCGTAAGGTCTAGAAGAAGGACCGGGATCGCCGTCGCCAGAGGAAGAGGCCGCATTGGCGTTGTTTTCGTCGTGGATATTCATCATCTCGGCCGCATGTTGATTGTCGGGACCAGCAATGTCGTTGGCCGTGGCATCGCCGCCTCCCACGCCCGACAGCAGATATCCAACGACTTTGTCAATTGTCAAGAAAATGCGGTGGCGGAAGTCGTTTGGCGGTAGATCGGCCGGGAGGCTGGCAATCGCCATGTCGGTCAAGCTTTGTCCGTTGAGAGCCCAGTCCCCCCTGATTATATCGATGCACTCGTCCCCAAAATTATCCCTGAGGGGTGAAATGGGACGAGTAACCCCTGGGAATAGGATGTCCCAGACCTCCATCCACTGTTCGTCGTGGTCGTGGTTGCGGGACGCGCGACGTCCGAGCTGCGCCAGCTTGGGCCCGTCCACGCCTCGTCGGACTTGGACGCCATTGTCCGGTTCGACGCACTGTCGTGCCCGCACGTGGGTGTCTCTCATTTCCTCGTTGGGAAAGTCGTCCTGATCGCAGGTGGGACAGTAAAGCGGAAGCCGGTGCTCTGTCCTAATGTGGTGCTTGACGTCCCTCAGCCGTCTGAGGTTGAGGCGGCGGCATCTCCTGAAGAGCAAAGGATAGCACTTCTCGAAGGGGCAGGCCAGAGGGGGTTCAGCGTGAGCCCGCCTGGGAACCATGACGGAACACTGTGCCGAGGCGCCGAGAGAGACGGCTTGGTTGGCAAGGCGCCAAGGGGAGGTGTTTTGCAGGTGACTGGTTGGTGGCAATGCCTCTGCCCCGCTCTAACAATGTGTTGCCGCAAGAACAAGGCCTCATGGCATTCTGAGAAGAGGCATTGTGAGAGGAGAAATTGTGAGAAGGAGGAATTGTGAGATGAGGAATTACGAGAGGAGGAATTGTGAGAGGAGGGATTGTGAGAGGAGGGACTGTGAGAGGAGGGATTGTGAGATGAATTAATTACCTACGGGGCGACCGAGGGGGTATTAAACGAAAGGCGCAAATCTGCACTACAAGTGCTTCAGCCAAAGCCTCTTTGCAGCCGACAGGATGTGATGGAGGGCAGTGCGTTGGCACAAGATACGTGGGTACTTACATGTACGTATCGCAAGGCTGGAGATCAGCTGGTTCCCGCTGTTTGAACTCCCGTAGAGAGGGACTCCGGCTCGGCCAAACCTCCGGCTCGGGGGTCGGTTGCCTTTTGCTGTGTTGGGGGCATTCGGGCACCCCATTCTCAAACCTCATCGTGGCAAGAGAAGTAATAAAATGGCCTCCCTGAACAACCCCGAAGGGCAGGTTTCTGCGCTTCGACTCACCGAGCCCAGCTAGGCCTAAAACCATCTCTCGCATGATGAGGCTGCACCCCCCACTGCTCAATGCTACCCCTCCTGAAGCGCGAGGTTTTGCGTTTCAACCGCAACGGAGCTAGACCCAAAACCTCTCCTTGCATGACGTGGCTCCTTTGGGACAATAAAACAGGTACACCAACGCTGATTTCTGGGTGGTCCGCCCCACCGCGTGTAATTTGGTGTACCTGTTTTTTGATCTTACTTACCAAGCGGAGGTGTGCCCATCTTCTCCAGGCTGGGGCTCTGTCTCTGGACAACATGCCTCGTAAAGGGGCCGAGCTGAATTCCTTCCGCTGGGACATACTTCGCCGCTCTCTTCCATTCCATGAGTCCTTAGCAGCAATCTTGTTCATCCTGAGATGCATCGGCACCTCCCAGCTTACACTGCCTGATTCAAACAGCAACTCTAGTGGTTGTCATGGCTCTCTCCGCACTAGAACCTCTGCGCCAATATCCCCAACGAATGGTCCCCAACACCGTTCGCTCCGGAAAAGGGGGAAAGAGCTACACAGGTTTGTCTTTGCTCACTTGGATTCAATTCCCAGGCCTTGTTTGATGCTAAGGGAAGCTTCAGCGGCCGATGCCGGGGGGGGCATCACAACCTCTGCTGACGACGGCCGCGAACCTCATCGGGCCGAAGGCAAGGGCAAGAGGGGCCCCGAATCTGACCCCGACACCGGCAGCCGTGGACGCCTCAAGGGCCTGCGGCCAGCTCGAAAGAACAGTAACCATGTGCACGACGCCGAGGAGGACAACGAAAGCATTGCCGCAGGCAAGTCGAAGCGACGAAAAAAGGACAGCAACGGTCGTTACCTTGGCTGTCCGTTCTACAAACGCAACCCGCTTCGGCACATGGACTGCTTGCTCCGGAACCAACTCACAGAGACTTCCTTTGTAGTGCAGCATCTCGAAAGAAGTCACCGGCAGCCCATCCACTGCCCACTTTGCAGTCGCGTATTCAACTCACGGGCCGAATGTGATGGCCACATCCGGCTCCAGTCGTGCTGTTCTGTTTGCGGCCAGGAGTTTGCCACGCGCGAGGAGTTTACCCATCACGCCCAAGCGCTTTCGTGTGAGATGAGAGAGACTCGATGCGAGGGGATGACAGACGACGAAGTCATCAGACTCCGGGTGCCGCGGCGACATCTCAACGAGCCAGAACGTTGGTATAATATCTGGGACATTGTGTTTTCTGACACTCCCCACCCAGACTCGCCGTATGTTAGCAGTGTCCCAGAGGAGATATTCAAAGTACGTTGCAATTTGTGTTTCCTCGGGCAGTTTCCCTACGTTTGGGCTGACCTGGTCAGATTTTCCGATGCGCCCTCTCCGCTTTCGTTCGTGAGCACTCCGTAGAGGAGTTGTTATCCCGACTCCAGCCAGGGGAGGTTGCCTCTCAGCCATCCGACGTCAACGACTCGGCTCTGAGGCTTGCATTTCAGCTGTTGGATTGGCAGTGCATGCCCATCATGATGTCCATGCTGAACAACCCTTCATTCTTCACCCCTAACACCGTCGTGGATCTTGGCCGGCAACCGTCGCCCCATGCTCCCGCTGCTCCGCAGCAACCTCAGCCACGTGTTGCACCCGTCCCGAACGCCCATCAACCTCCGCTCCGGGGCACATTCGAGCCATTTCAATTACAACCCGAAGACTCTCAACTTGTCTCAGACATCAGTTACTCCCAGCCTTACCTCCAAGACCTTTCCATTGCGCCTCTTGCCCCTTTTCCGACACCTGCCAGAGCTGCTCCGGCAGACGGCCAGGTACCCAACAACTACAGTCTCTACGCCAACGACGAAATCTTGAGAATGTACGCCAACTGGTCTGAGAGTTCTGGACTTCTCGTGCCGAGCATTCTCGAATGGAATTTGTTTGAGATAGACCCGAGCTCCATCCCGCCCGAGACAGACCCGAGCTCCATCCCGCCCGAGACAGGCCCAAGCTCCATCCTGCCCGAGACGGACCCGAGCTCCATGGCGGACCCAAGCTCTATTCTTCTCGAGACAGG
>OUNM010518158.1_pt1 | contig 33991 bp, 32 predicted proteins | sample 1769961 | NCBI WGS metagenome assembly OUNM01 (sample SAMEA3914820, study PRJEB12502) | metagenome | biome: forest; material: soil | place: USA | collected 2012-03-12 | depth 0.3 m | reverse complement strand
CTGCTGCGCTAAATCCTGGTCTCGGCGATCCCCTTGTTAAGCGGTTCGATCTTCAGGCGCAGAATGTCGCGGGCCGGTGGCCTAACCCGTGCTACCCCCAGCAGCATCGGGTTTCGGAGGTCCGCGTGAAGGCGAAGCAAGGCCGGTCATCGCTAGAGATAAGCGACACAGTGACGCATAAGGTATCGTCGTTCGGCGCGTCAAGCGCGAAGGACGCGCGAATGGTGCGGTCGGCCAATGCGATCGCCACGGCGTTGTTACGCCTGCTCGAGCGGAAAACTTTCGACCAGATCACCGTCCGCGAGATCTGCGCGGAGGCGAAGGTCCACTACGCCACGTTCTTCCGCCACCATCCGACCAAGGAGGCGCTGCTGGACCACGTGGCCGCCGACCAGATCGACCAGCTGGTGGCCCTGACCCTGCCCATCCAGGACAGCGCCGACACCGAGACCGCCCTGGTGGCGCTCTGCACCTATGTCGACGACCACCGGACGCTGTGGACCGCCCTGCTGAACGGCGGGGCGGGCGGCGCCATGCGCGAGGAGCTCCTGCGGATCGCCAAGATGCTGGCCGCCGAGCGCCCGCCGACCGGCCACTGGCTGCCGGTCGACCTGGCCACCATCTGCTCGGTGACCCTGATCGTCGAGACGCTGTCCTGGTGGCTGGCCCAGCCCGCCGGTCGGGTCTCGATCGAGCAGCTGGCGAAAATCCTCGCCGGGCTGCTCAGGACGACGACGGTCCTGGGCTCGCCCTAGGACCGAGCCGGTGTCTGGAGATGTAGGGGAAGTGGCGCACCCGACACGATTCGAACGTGTGACCTTTGCCTTCGGAGAGCAGAGAATTGGGCCTTCTTGGGTCCCCCTGGGATACACATTTTATTGTTTTAATTGACGAATTGTCCCACACCGTCCATCATTTTCTCAGCATGTTTTCCGTACTTTTTCCGTACGGAATGACCGTGGAGATTGGCGGTGGCGCTGGATCTGAGCAAGGTGAAGGAGCGGGATGCGCTTGCGGCGCGGCGCGAACCTTACTGGCAGCGCATCCGGCCAGGCTGCTTTCTCGGCTATCGCCCGTCGGCGCGCGAGGGCGTGGGCACTTGGATCGCTCGTGCATATGACGAGGAGCAGCGAGCGTACCGGCTAAAGGCGATTGGCGATTTCGGCGCCCTCCCTGGACGCGATCGGTTCATGGTCGCGAAGAAGGAAGCGGAAGAGTTCGTCGCCGTGATCGAAGCGGGTGGGCAGATTGAGAAGGCGCTCGAAACTGTGGAGGATGCCTGCCGCCGCTATGCGAAAATGAACACCGAGGCGGAGGGTCGCTTTAAGCGGCACGTCTATTCAGACCCCATCGCAAAAGTGAAGCTGTCGAAGCTGCGGCGTGGCCATCTCAAAGCTTGGCGCCAGCGACTGGAAGAGAAGCCGGCGCTCGTCACCCGCCGCAAGAACGGCGACCAGCTCACCCGTCCGCGCGCGCCCGCTTCGGTCAACCGCGACATGGCAATTCTGCGCGCGGCGCTCAACAAGGTTCTGGCGCCCGGCGCGCCTGACACAGAAGCTGCGTGGCAGGCGGCGTTGCTGCCGATCCGAAATGCCGACCGGCAACGGACCCTCTACTTGGACCGCGATCAGCGCCGTGGCCTGTTGGGGAATATCGACGCTGAAATAGCGCCATTCGCCCGAACGCTTTGCCTGCTGCCCCTCCGACCTGGCGCCGTCGCCCGGCTTTTGGTCGCCGACTTTGACGAGCGCACCTCCGAGTTGACCATCGGCAAGGACAAAAGCGGCAAGCCGCGCCGCATCCTGTTGCCCGCCACAGCCGCAGACCTCTTCGCGGTGCAGGCCAAGGGGAAACTACCCGATGCGCCGCTCTTCGAGCGAGCAAACGGCGCACCTTGGGACCGGGAAACCTGGAAGAAGCCGATCGCGACAGCAGCAGAGAAGGCGAAACTCCCGGCAGGCGTCACCGCCTACACATTGCGTCACAGCACCATTACCGACCTTGTGAATGCCGGCCTACCTCTGCTGACCGTGGGGCAGATCAGCGACACCAGCGCAGAGATGATCGAAAGGCATTATGGCCATCTGAACCGACGGGCAGCGACCGAGGCCTTGGCTGGCCTTGCCTTATAGCGGCGCAAGAAGGCGACCCAACTGCAACCCTATCCTAGCAAATCTGCGCGGTAAGCCGCTGGGTCCGCGATCCACCGATTGATTGCCGATTCCCGCCAGCCGGCGCCATGAACACTTATCGACACCTGCCTCGGGAAGGAGCCGTCATTGATCTTCCGGTAGAGGGTCGAGCGGGTGAGTCCCGTACGTTGGAGCACGGTTCGGATACGCAGGATGCGGTCGGTTTCGGCCATCGCGACAAGCTCCACAGACTGGGATCTCGGGGCATTCGATGGACCAGAATTGGACCGGCAAAAGAACGCCGCAAGGCCGCGCGAGGCCAAAGTGTACTAAGGCGTGGAAAGACAGGCTCTGGGCGCCCTCTAGCGTAGGCTCACCGTGCCTGAGGTGGGCCGTGCGCGGGTGAGACGGTGGCTGGCCGGCGCCAGATCGGGCCGGTTACGCTCTATTTCTTCAAGCGCACGCCAGGACCGGCCAAGTCGTCGGCCATCTGAAAGATCACGCCGGCCGCCTCCAACGCACGCTGTACGGCCTCCACGTTATCGACCGAACTACGACCAGGCCCAACGGCGCTTTCCATGCGGCGGATCGTCGGCAAGGACAGACCCGCCGCCTCAGCGAGCTTGGGTCCGCTCCAATCGACAAGCGCCCGCGCCGCCCGGATTTGCGACGCCGTCAGCACGGGATTTTACTATTAGTAAAGTTCACGATACTTTTCGCTTGTCGAAAGAGGTCGTCGATGATACTAAAGGAGTAATACACACTCAGGATCACGAGTCATGACCTCACGTCGAAAGGCGGGAAGCGCGCCTGCGCGCCTGCCTGAACCATCGAGGCGCACCGTACTGGCCGGCGCGTCGGCGGCACCTCTGATCAGTGGCCTCGTGCCACATGCCGTCACAAGCGATCCAAACCTTGCCATCTGTCAGCAATGGATCGCCATGGATGTGGAGCACCGCCAGCTCCTGGCCGAGTGGGGCACGCTGGAAGGTTGGCTGATCAAAAATCGGCGGTGGTTTCGCCTGTCGCCTGACGAGCGCGCCGCAGTCCCCGAGGGCGCGCGGTTTTCGCAGATCGAGGCGCGGCTCGATGAGTTGGAGATCGAAAGCCACGTCCTTATCAAAGCTATGCGCCCAACCCCGGCCAAGAGCGTCGAAGCGGTCATCGCCAACCTATCGGTGGCGGGGCGCTTAGTCTTCGAGGAAGACCACCCAGAGGCGCACGGGCTGATCGTTCGAGCCGTACGCGACCTCACCAAACTCAGCGCGCCAAAATGAGCCGCCGGGCACCCAGACGACGCGGCGGCGCCGATTGGCTGTTGGCGTACACCTTCCGCCGCAACGCAGCGGGCTTTCACGAAGCTGCCGAGGCGGCGCTGGATCGCCACCCGGAAGTGACCCGCTACTTCCTGGCCATCGCGATCGAACTGGGGCTGAAGGCCTATCTGCTGCACCGGGGAGTCCGAGACGACTGGAACCGGATTCACATCCGCCACGATCTGATCAAGGCGTTGAAGTGCGCTCGACGCGCCGGCTTCAACGGCGCGCCTGCGGGGCTTCCCGCGCTCGCCGCGCTACTCAGCCCCTATTACGAGGTCCACGCCATTTCAGCGATGGCGCCAGACGCCATCGCGTCGGTGTCCTGGCCCGAGGCCTGCGACACCGTGCGAGACCTCATCACCGCCGTGGGCGCCGTCGTCGATGGCGAGGCGCCAGGCTGCGCGTCCTGCTTGATGAACATGGAGGGCGAATGATGCGCCGCCATGGAAGACTTTGGCTGCTCGACCCCTCGCAGTGGTGGCGTTGCCAATACCGGCGCCTGTGGCGCGGCCAGGGCTTTGGCCCGCACGATAGCCAGCAGGTAACGTCCTACGCCGTCATGATCCTGCGCCGCGACACGCGAGACGTGTTCCTGCTGAGCTGCGTCCAGGCGCTCGATTACGCCCTGATCAGCCATCACCTGGGCCTAACGATTGAAGTCGTCCAGGCGTACATGGCCTCGGCGCTCTGCCAGGTCACTTCAACCATCGACTTGATCGAGCGCGCCCGCCCCCGGCGCGCCGCTGCGTCCAGCTTGGAGGATCGCCATGTCTGACAGCAAGGATGCCCCCTTCGCCGTCTCCCGCCGCGTCTTGATCGGGGCGGCCAGCGCCACGCCGATCCTGGCCAGTGTTGGCGCTGCCTCGCCGCCCGATGACGTCACGGCGAGGTGTGACGAATGGCTGGCGCTCGACGCCGAGATCGACCAGCTGTTGTCGCGCTGGTCGGATCTGGAGAACGCGCTCGTGAAGGAAAGGCGGTGGCGTGAGATGACACCCGATCAGCGTGAGGCCTTGTCGCCCACCGAAGAAATGGACGCGATCGACAAGCAGGTGAAGGGGCTGTTTGAGCAGAGACGCCAAGGGCTCGACGCCCTCCCGGCCCTGGTCGCGCGTGACATGCGAGGTGTCGCCAGCAAGCTTCAGGTCGCCGTGAAGGTCATGGACCACGAACGCGGCGATGGCTTTGAGTTGTTTAAGGGTGCGGTGGCCGAGATGCAGGACGTCCGATGCGCCCATTGCGGCGCCCCTGTCGTTGAGCGTCGCCCGGCGCCGCTGAACGCAAAATGACCCCAATCGCGCCGTTGCAAAGCCTCTCTGCGCCACCAATTTAAAGTTCGACAGCGAGACAAGCCGGTCTTCCCCCCGCCGGCCCCCGCGTCCCAAAGCGCAGCGCTCGTGCTCTCCCCCGGCACGGGCGCTGTGCGCTTTTTGGGTCTGGGCTTCATCCAGAACTTCCGTGCCTGCGGCTAGGACGCCAGACGGTCCGACGGCCCTCAAGGGGGCGCGCTTCGCGCGCCTCGCTCCGCGACGGCAAGCCGCCCTTGACCGCCATCGGACCGCCCGGCCAGGGCTCGGCATGCACTTAAGGAAGGTTCTGGTTCTTGGCCCAGAGATAGCGTGGCTGAAGCGTTGGTTGTTAACGTCCCGAGTCAGTGCGACGGTCCTGCTCTTATTTGCGAAGTGAAGGGCTGGACTATGGATGAGAAGAACGCCGCGATGATCGGTTTGACCGCCGATGTGGTCGCCGCCTTTGTCGGCAACAATTCCGTGGCGGTTGCGGATCTCCCGAACCTGATCAAGACCGTTCACGCCGCCCTGTCCGGCGCCGAGGCCCCGGCGCTTGAAGCGGCCGAGGACATCGTCAAGCCGACCGCCGGGCAGATCCGCAAGAGCATCACGCCCGACGCTCTGATCAGCTTCCTGGATGGCAAGCCCTACAAGACCTTGAAGCGCCACCTGACCACGCATGGCGTGACGATCGCCGAGTACAAAGCCAGGTTCGGACTGCCCAACGACTACCCAACCACGGCACCGGCTTACAGCGAAGCGCGCAGCGCGATGGCCAAGGCCCTCGGTCTGGGGCGCAAGGCCAAGGCACCGGTCAAGACCACGAAGGCGCGCGCCAAGAGCGCCTAAGCCATTATGACGATCAGGTCGCCGGCCTCACGGTGGCCTGATCGCGTCGCCCCAGCTCATGGCTTCGTCACCTCGCTGTCAAAGGCCCGTTTTCCACCCCGCCGCCAGAGGGCCAGGGTGTGTTCGCGGTCCTCGCCCTGGAGCATCATCGCCAGGGTGAGGAACGCGCCGTAGAGCGCGGCGCGATCGTCGTTGGTCAGCTCGACCAGCCCGGCCTTCCGCACCAGGCCACCCAACTCGATCAGGTGGTGCGTTCGCTCTCGCCGCTGCATCATCCAGGCCCGCGTGTCCGTCCTGGCCCGTTGCGACTCAACCCGGTGTCGCGCCGCCGTAGTTCGCCGGATTGCATCAATGGTCGCCGCCAACAGCGCGCGCAGGTTCTGTCTTCCCGCTGCGAAAGAACCCCACGCCCCGTTTGCGCCACTCCGCCTTGCGGGCCGCGTCCTTCGTCTCGACCAGGCCGAGCAGTCCGCCCGCCAAGGTCTCGACATCCAGAGCATCGGCCCTGGTGGCGATCACCAGTTCGCCGAGCTGCTTGACCTTCCGCTCCTTCAGCGTCTTGGCCTTGTCTTCCAGCGTCTTCAGTTCAGCGTCGAAGTCCCGGGGTTTGCGCATCGCAGTCTCCATGATGGCGGGATGCGCTCAGGATAAAACAGCGGGCCTCGGAAGGCTGTAAGGTCGGCGGAACACACTGGGACGGCCCGGTCCCTCCCGAGATTTTAATCTTGGAGGGCGCGCTTATACGTCGTGCCGACGTGCGCTCAGGATAGTAAGTGGTCTGTCGCCATGGCGATCTTCCACTTCTCCGTCAAAGTCATCAGCCGTGCCACCGGGGCCAGCGCCGTGGCCTCGGCCGCCTATCGCTCCGCCTCGCGGCTGCACGACGAGCGGCTGGATCGCGATCATGACTTCACCAACAAGAGCGGCGTCGTCCATTCCGAGGTCATGCTGCCGGACGGCGCGCCCGAGCAGCTGTCGGACCGCGCGACGCTGTGGAACACCGTCGAGGCCGGCGAGAAGCGAAAGGACGCCCAGCTTTCCCGCGAGGTCGAGTTCGCCATTCCGCGCGAGATGGACCAGGCCCAGGGGATCGAACTCGCGCGCGACTTCGTCCAGCGCGAGATGGTCGATCGCGGCATGGTCGCCGATCTCAATGTGCATTGGGATGTTGGAGCCGATGGCCTGGCCAAGCCCCATGCGCACGTCATGCTGTCGATGCGCGAAGTCGGCAAAGACGGATTCGGCGCCAAGGTCCGTGATTGGAACCGCACCGAACTGGTCGAGCACTGGCGCGAGGCCTGGGCCGATCACGTCAACGAGCGGCTGGCGCAACTCGACATCGGTGCGCGAGTCGATCACCGCAGCCTGGATGCTCAGGGCATCGACCTTGAGCCACAGAACAAGATCGGGCCGGCCGCTGGACGTCGGGCCGATGAAGGCCTGGAGGCCGAGCGGCTCGACGAACACCACGAGATCGCGCGGGCCAATGGCGAGCGGATCATCGCCGATCCGCGCATCGCGCTGGACGCCATCACCAAGCAGCAGGCCACCTTCACCCGCCGCGATCTGGCGATGTTCATGCACCGCCATTCGGATGGCAAGGACCAGTTCGACCGGGCCATGAGCGCGGTGCAGGCCTCGCCCGAGCTGGTGGCCTTGGGCCAGGACGGACGCGGCCAGGACCGGTTCACCAGCCGGGAGATGATCGCGGTCGAAGATCGTCTGCATCGCGCCTCCGCCGTGATGGCCGAGCGCCGGGCGCACCAGGTCAGCGAGATGGATCAGCGGCGCGCCCTGGCGCGGGCCGCGCAGCGCGGCCTTGTCCTGTCCGGCGAGCAGAAGGCGGCGTTCGAGCACGTCACCGCGACCCGCGATCTGGGCGTGGTGGTCGGGTATGCCGGCACGGGGAAGTCGGCGCTGCTGGGCGTGGCGCGAGAGGCGTGGGAAGACGCCGGCTATCGCGTCCATGGCCTGGCCTTGTCGGGCATCGCCGCCGAGAACCTGGAGGGCGGATCGGGCATCGCCTCGCGCACTATCGCCAGCCTTGAGCACCAGTGGAGCCAGGGTCGCGAACTGTTAGACGCGCGCGACGTGCTGGTCATCGACGAGGCCGGGATGATCGGCTCGCGGCAGATGGAGCGGCTGTTGTCGGCGGCGCAGAAGGCCGGCGCCAAGGCGGTGCTGGTCGGCGATCCCGAGCAGCTCCAGGCCATTGAGGCCGGCGCGGCGTTCAGGTCGATCGCCGAACGTCATTCCCATGTCGAGATCACCCAGGTTCGTCGGCAGCACGAGGGCTGGCAGCGTGACGCCACCCGGCAGTTGGCCACCGGCCGCACGGGCGAGGCGCTGGCGTCTTACGAGGCGCGCGGCATGGTCCATGCGGCCGAGACCCGCGACCAGGCGCGCGAGGATCTGGTTGAGCGCTGGGATCGCGATCGTATCGCCGAGCCGGGCACGAGCCGGATCATCCTCACCCACACCAATGACGAGGTGCGCGATCTCAATCTGACGGCGCGCGATCGGCTGCGCCAGTCTGGAACCTTGGGCGAAGACGTGACGGTCCAGGCAGAGCGTGGCGAGCGCCAGTTCGCCGCCGGCGATCGGCTGATGTTCCTGAAGAACGATCGCGGCCTGGGGGTGAAAAACGGCATGCTCGGCGAGATCGAGCAGGTCTCGTCGACCCAGATGACCGTGCGTCTCGACGCCGGGCGATCGGTCGCCTTCGACTTGAAGGACTACGCCCAGGTCGATCACGGCTATGCGGCCACCATTCACAAGAGCCAGGGCGTCACGGTCGATCGGACCCATGTGCTGGCGACGCCGGGGATGGATCGCCACGGCGCCTATGTCGCCCTGTCGCGGCATCGTGACAGCGTGCAGGTCCATTACGGCCGTGACGAGTTCGAGGATCTGGGCAAGCTGACCCGTGCCCTGTCGCGCGAGCGGGCCAAGGACATGGCCAGCGACTTCGCTGAGCGACGCGACATTCATGTGCCGCCGTCGATGCGGTCCAAGGAGCCGCAGCAGCGCGAGCGCGGGATGTTCGCCGGGTTCAGGCCGGTCAGTCCCGCGCATCAGCCGGCGGCGCCGGGGCGCGATGACGATCAGCTTGCTCGACGCCGGTCGATCGAGCGCCACGCCCGCGCCGCGGCCGACGTCATGCGGATGAACGACCGCGGTTTGCCGGTGCTCGCCCATCAGCGCCAGGCGCTGGAACAGGCGCGAGAGGCGATGGGGAAGATCGGTCCGCACGCGGCCAAGGATCTGGAGCGGGCCTATGTCCGCGATCCGGCCTTGGCCGGCGAGACCGCTTCGGGCCGTACCCAGCGGGCGATCCGCGTCCTTCAGCTTGAGGCCGAGGTCAGGGCCGATCCGCGCTTGCGCGCCGATCGCTTTGTCGAACGCTGGCAGGGTCTGGAGCGCCAGCGCTCTGCTCTGCATCGCGCGGGCGACATGAACGGTGCCGCCCTGGTCAAGGACCGAATGGGCGCGATGGCCAAGAGCTTGGAGCGCGATCCGCAGGTGGATTCGCTGCTGCGCCCTCGTCGGCCGGAGCTTGGGCTTCCGGCCGAGATGGGCCGCAGCGTCGGCCAGGGGCTTTCTGACTACCTCGGCATTGGGCGCGGCCGAGGACTTGGCATCTGAAAAGCAGGAGGACGTGATGGATCAGAACATCGGATCAGAAGCGCCGGTAGATCCGGCGGCGGTGGCGTTCGAGGCGTTGCGGCGGGAGGTGGCTTTGCTTCACGCCGCCGTGGCCGGCCTCGTCGCCGAACGAGCATCGGTCCCAGATTACAGCGAGACGCTTGGCGAGATCGCTCAAGGCGTGAGGGTTGCGGTCGCCAGGGTGGGGAAACTGGCGTCCAGTCCGGCGCTGGTTCTGACCCCAGCTGAAATGGGGCGGCAGGTCACGATAGCCGGCGACGAGACGCGGCGGCAGGATCGCGTGGCATTGCATCAGGCCCAGGAGATGCTTCAGCGGGCGGCCGGAGATCTTCGCGGTTGGATCGACACCGCGCGGCTGGCCAGCGTGCAGAACTGGCGATTATTGCAAGCAGCGGTGGCCGGTGTCGTCGGTGGCGCAATCCTATGCGCGAGCGTGCCGACTGTGATCGTCAATGCCGCGCCGGCTGACTGGGCGTGGCCGGAGAAACGGGCGGCGCGGGTTCTCGACCGAGACATGTGGTCGGCCGGCGAGCGCCTGTTGTCGGTCGCTGATCCACAGCGATGGAGGACATTGTCGTTGCAGATCTCCTCCAATCGGCAACGGCGAGACGACGGATTCTAAGAACTCACGGTAAGGCACACCGCGCCGAATGGTCGTTGTCCACACACCGACCAAGCCATATTGCGCGGGACGCGACACGGCTTGGTCGGCCTTGGCCGCACCAGAAGTTGGCGTAGTCGATGGGCGATCTAGGCTTCAGCAGGAACCTCGGTGGGCCTGACGCGGACGGCGCCGTAGCGAACCGTACTCGTCGCATCCGCCAGCAGGTTGCCCTCGAGGTCGAAAAGCTGCGCCTCGATCGTGAGGTCTCGGTCCGTCTCGGCCACGACGCGTCCCTTGCCGTGCACCTTACCCGCCGGGATGGGGCGATGATACTCGATGGCAGTCTTCAGGGTTCCGCGAAAGCCTCGCCCGACCCTTGTAAACGCGGTGGCGCCGATGCATTCGTCGAGCATCGTTGCGATGATGCCACCGTGCACAAAGCCCATGAAGTTGCAGAACTGCTTGCCAATGTCGAACTCGACAAACAGGCTCTGAGTCTCGCTGGAGACCTCGATGGTGCGAAGGTTCACCATAACCGAGACGGACTGGTACTTGGCCAGCTCTTCCGGGGTGACGTTGCGCATCCATTCGGAGAAGGCGTAGCCCTCCGCGATCAGTTCTTTGTCCATTCCTGTTCTCCATCCTGTTTGAAATTGTTGAGAGAAAGGTTTCGGTCGGCGCCGCTGGCCGGACGCGAGTGACGGCCTTCAGGGCGAAGGCGTAGTCCCGTCTCGCCGCGGCCTCTTGGGCGGCGCACTGCTCGTTCCAGCGTTTCGCGGTCACGCCGGCAGCGTGCGGACATGATCCTGTGTCAGGTCAAGCGAGAACAGTTCCCGTGCCGCCCGTGTGTATTCCAGGTGTCGCTGCTCCAACTTATCGATCGGGGGGAACTTCACGAAGTGGACGATGATCATCGCCCTGGTGATGCTGTTGATGAAGACGAGGAAGTGCAGTACGAACTCATGCGTCAGGACGCAGCGGGCTGCGGCCTTCCAGTTGTGCTGGAACAACAGGATCAGTGAGAACATCTCGAACGACAGGTTCACGAAAACCAGCAGGATCAAGCAGAGCGGCGTCCAGGCAAGGCGCGCCAGCGGGTTGATCTGACGCATGACGTAGACGCATTCGTAGCTGTGCTCTAGTTCTTCGATGAGGTGGTAGAGGAACAGCCGACGCAGCTCCTTTAGGGAGATGCGCTTGGCGAGCGCCATCGTCTCCCCGACGTTGAAGGTATGGAACCCCACCTCGTTGATCGCGAGGATGACGGCGTTGAAGTGCTTCGAGAGCGCCGAGATCTTGAAGAGCTGTTGCGAGTAGGCGTGCACCCACCCGAACACCAGGGACTGGGTGGCGACGGTCCTGTTGAACAGCTCGTGCGCTTTCCAGTGCGCGCCCTCGTGGCGTACGAAGATTAGCTCCGCGCGTTGCGAAGGGTTGGGGCGCATCAACTGACCCATGAAGATCATGATGTCCCGCTCGAAGACGGGCGTGAAGAACGACTGACAGGTGAGCTTGGCGTCGACGATCGTCATGTTCCGAAGATCGGCCGGCCCGTTGTCGTCGAGCGCGAAGTCCCGAACCTTTGCGGGACCGAAGACGTCGAAGCGATCGCCCCAATAGCCGGCGCGCTGCAGCAGGATGATGTTCACGCCGAGCGAGAGGAGGGGATACACGAGAAGCGCGTAGCTGCTCCTGGTCCACAGGACCGCGCTGACGGTCGCAATGATGGAAGCCAGTTGGACGAGCATTTCAATTCCCCCGCGGTTTTGAACTGTGTCGAGCCGGCCAGACCGAACGCGATCTCTCGGGAGCACATCGGGCCTGGCGGGCTCGCGGTGCCGGAAGTCGACGTCGGGCCGCCCCGGGAAAGGCCGGCCGGGGAGGATCAGACGAAGGTCGGCACGAAGCGCGGCTTGTCGACGCGCTGCATCGAGATCCGCAGCAGGTCGGTGTTCCCGACATGGAAGCCGATGATCGAGTACCTCAGATAGTCCAAGTACTTCTCGACCTTCTCCTTCCCGACCAGCGACTCCGCGTGCGCCCGGTTCTGCCGAAGGTTGGCGAGCCAGCGCCGGTTGGTTTCGGCATAGTCCATCCGGTCGTTGCGGAGCGCCTTGATCTCGAAAAGACCTCGCGAGCACTCAGCGATATCGGCAAGCGTCGGCAGCTCGGACGCTGGGAAGATGTCATTGATGATGAAGGCGTTCTGGCCCTCGGACGGCATGTTGCTGAAGGTCACGCTTTGCAGCGAGAAGCGCCCGCCGGGCTCGAGCCACTCATGGCAGCGTTCGAAGAAGTGGCGATAACCCTGCCGGCGCACATTGTCCGGCTGGCCCACTCGGCCGAAATGCTCGAACGCGCCGACCGAGATGATCGCGTCGAAGCGGTGCGAGGGCTCGTATTCGGTCCAGGGCGCGACCATGGCGTCGACCCCGCGAATGCCGCGCGCCTTGATGTATCGGACCTGCTCCTCGGCAATGGTGATGCCCGTCGCCGAGATGTCCCTTACCGTTTCAGCAGCGCGCGCCATCATCGCGCCCCAACCGCACCCGATGTCCAAGAGGCGCACTCCCGGGCGCAAATGCACATTGGCGATGTGGTGGTCGAGCTTCCTGATCTGCGCTTGTTCTAGACTATCGCCAGCCTCGAACATTGCTGACGAATAGGACATCGTGGGGTCCAGCCAGACGCCGAAAAAGTCGTTCGCACCGTCATAGTGCGTGCGCATCTCCTCGGGGGTCGATCCTATGACGTGTTCCAACGTCGAGGCGGCCAGATCCATCGAATGCTCCAATGCCGGAAATAGTGCTACTTTTTATCTAACTCTATGCCAGAACTAACGCTTAGGTTATAGAGTTGAATGTATCTCGGCAATGGTGTGGTTGGCTCTGCCGCGGCAACCTTCGCGAACGACTCTCGGTGCCACGATACGCTTCCTTAGGTGGAATATTTTGGCGATCTACCCTGGGACACGGCGGAAATTTATTCAGGGCGCAAATTGAATGATCGGTTCCACGGCTCCCTCTCCACCGGCCCTTGACCCCACGATCGTGCATCGGCTTGAGCGCTGGAAGCGTGAGCGGCCCGACCAGATCGCCTTCATCTTCGTCGACGCGTCCCTTGAGACGACATCGGTGCTTACCTTCGCGGAGCTCTGGGATCATGCGGCCGCGTTCGCCATGGGCCTGCGCCAGCGGTCCTCGACCGGGCCTGACGCCCGCATCGGCCTGCTGCAGCCGGCGGGACGAGACTTCGTCATCGCCTTCTTCGGCGTCCTGGTCAGCGGTTCTATTGCCGTACCCCTGGCCCTGCCGCTGAGGAGCACGCCGGCCAGCGCTGCGGTGACCGAGGCGATCCTGGACGATTGTAGCGCCTGCTTCGTCGTCGCCGAGCCCGGAGCGATGTTCGGCCGGCGCCCCGCGGCAGATGTGGCCACACTCCTGGCGGACGGGGCGGGCCGGGCCCTCGAGGGTGACGGAGTCGCGCCGGAGGACCTGGCGTTCCTGCAATATACCTCGGGCTCGACCGGGCAACCGAAGGGCGTGATGGTCAGCCACGCGAACCTGATGGCGAACTCGAAGGCCATCTATGCGCGCTTCGAGCACAACGACGACACGCGCGTCTTCAGCTGGCTCCCGCACTATCACGACATGGGCCTGGTCGGCGGGATTGTTCAGCCTGTCTTCGGCGGCTTTTCCGTCGTCTCGACATCGCCGCTCACGTTCGCACGCCGGCCGCTGCGCTGGATCGAGGGCATCGCGCGCTATCGCTGCACGGTAAGCGGGGCTCCGAACTTCGCCTATGCATCTGTCGTAAAGCGCCTCGAGCAGGGGCCGCCCATGCAGCTCGACCTGAGTTGCTGGAAGCTCGCCTTTGTCGGCGCCGAGCCGATCAGCGTGGCGACGCTCAACGCCTTCGCCGGTGCCATGTCGCCGTTCGGGTTCGCGCGGACTTCGCTGTTCCCCTGTTACGGGATGGCCGAGAATACCCTGATCGCCACCGGCGACTTCCTGAACGGAGAGGGGGCTTCGTCGCCGCTGGCAGGGACCGAGTTGGTCAACCAGCGCAAGGCCGTGGGCTGCGGGCGACCGGTCGAGGGGCATGATCTCGTTGTCGTCTCCCCGGCGACCGGGGCGGCTTGCGGAGACGGAGAAATCGGCGAGGCCTGGATCCGCAGCGCATCGGTCGCCCGTGGCTATTGGAACAAGCCCGAGCTCAGCGTCCAGACGTTCGACCACTCCTTTGGCGGGCGCGGCGGCTACTACCGCACCGGCGATCTGGGCTTCACCTATCTCGGCCTCTGGCACCCCGTCGCCCGCCTGAAGGAGGTCCTGATCATCCGCGGTCGCAATTTCGCGGCCGAGGATTTCGAGATCACCGCAGCGGCCGCCCACCCCGGGGTAGAGCCCGGCGGCGTGATGGCTTTCTCCGCCCCGGCGCCCGATGGCGATCGGTTCGTCCTCCTGGCCGAGGCGCAGCGCGGGGCCGCGCGGGTTCACGGAGCGCCACAGATCGCGCTGCGGATCCAGGAGGCCCTGTTGGCGAGCTTCGGCGTGAAGCCGGACGAGGTGCTGATCGTACCCCAACGCGCCTTGCCTCGGACGACGAGCGGCAAGGTCGCGCGGAAGGTGACAAGGCAGCGATGGGAGGAGGGAGTGTTGGCGCAATCCTCGGCCCTCCTTGCCGAGGAGGCAGCGGGCTAGCCGCCCGCCTACGGCCCGCAACGACAGGCACAGGGAAGGAAACGGTCGGTGGATCCTGCGAAGCGACTGAAGATGATCGGCGCGCGCGTTCTCAGCGAAGCCAACGACCTGAAGCGTACCCCGGCGGCGCTCGCTTCCGAGATGGGCGTCGAGACCCGCTTGGTCGACGCGGTCATCCGCGGCGATTGCAGCCTGCTGGAGGCAAGGGACTTCGTCTTCGCGATGTCGGAGACCCTGCCGGTCGCCATCGCCGATCTCTGGGTCGACGAGGATGTCGCCGTGGATGGTGTCCATGTCATGACGGCCGCGCAGTCGACCGCCTCCACCCGCATCTTCGACCGGGCCGCGCGCCATGGCGGAACCTCGCCCTATTACGAGTACCGGGACACCGCGATGCTGCGGGGAGGGCCGTTCCGACCCGAATGGATCCGCATGCTGCGGGTCGTCGAGGACGATGATCCTAACAACCCCGACGTGGTCTTCAACAATGGCCACCTGCTCCACCAGATCACCTTCTTCTCCGGTGCGGTGAACTTCTATTGGGAAGAAAACGGGGAACGCCGCTGCCGTGCCATGACGGACGGGGGGTCGAACTCCATCCCGCCTTTCGTGCCGCACTCCTTCACGACGCGCAAAGGCGGGGCCCCGGGCCTCATCATCGCAGTGACATTCGCCGGCGAGATGCGCCGCAACGTTGGCGAACTGCAACGGTTGCCGGCAGGCGCTGCGAGCGCCTTGGCGGGGCCTCCCGGTGCCGCGGATTGCCTGCGGAACCGCCGTGACCGCTGGGCGGCCTTCACGAGTGAGCCGGAGCTCTTGGTTGATCGCCCTGAGGGCGGCGAAAGTGCCTGTGCGCGGATGCCCGGGACGTCAGAGGGGGATAGCTCTGCCGTCCTGGTGCTTTCAGCGCCAGGAGCGCTCTCGCACGCCGGATTGTCGGCTGCGGGCCCACAATACAGGCTGCGGCCGCTGGCGGCCTCGACCGCCCTCGAAGCCAGGGGCTTTCTGATCGAGGTGGTCGGCTATGACGGCGCGCCGATCCGGCACCACCTGCACCAGTATGTCTACAATATCGGCGACGCGCCGGTCCTGTTCACCTGGGGCGACGGCCACTGGGCGGTGCTCGCATCCGGCGACTCGGCATGCTGCCTGCCGGGCGTCCTGCACAAATTCCTGAGGCTGCCTGGCGAGCCGTCGCCAACGCTTGTCCTGATCAGGACCCGCGGCAGAGTCTCTCACGACGTCCTCAACGAGTTCGGTGATCTCTGCCCCGAGGCGCGCGATCGGGTCGTTATGGAGAACAGACGCTGGTTCTGACGGCAGATTTCCCTTCGATGCCGACCGTCCAGCGGGACGTGGCGTTCGAGCACTATCTCGACGCCTGCCGCTGGACGCGGCCGCTACTCCTGACGACGCCGGGCTGGCTCGATCGCGGCCTTGTCGAGCGCCTCGATATAAGGTTGCGATCCCGCGTGACGGTGCGCACTGTCCAGCGCCCCAATCCTCGCCTCGACGACATCTTCTCACTGGAGCGAACGGTTCCGGCGTTCGACGGCGTCTTCGCCATCGGCGGCGGAAGCGTGATCGATACCGCCAAGGCAATCGTGGCCCTGCGCGTGCTCGGCGGTGATCATGCGCTCTTCGAGGCCATCCTCAACGGCCACGCCAGTTGGCCGGAGGTCGCCGATTGGCTGCCGGTCGTCGCGATGCCGACCACCTCGGGCAGCGGGTCGGAGGTGACACCCTGGGGGACCATCTGGACTGGGGAGATGGCCAAGCTGTCGGTCCATCATCCCGCGCTCAAGCCGGCTGCGGCGATCCTCGATCCGTCGCTTTGTCTGACCATGCCTGCCGACGTGGCGCTTGCGAGTGGCCTGGACGCGTTGAGCCACGCGATGGAAGCCATCTGGAATCGCAAGCACAGCCCGGAGTCCGATCACTTGGCCGTGCAGGCGATCGCGCTGATCTTCGCGCATCTGCCGCATGCTCTGGCGCGCCCGACCATCGAGGCGCGTCGCCAGGTCCAACTCGCCTCGGCTATCGCCGGCGCGGCGATGGCCATGACGCAAACGGCGCTGTCCCATTCGATCTCCTATGGCCTCACCGCGCGCTACGGGCTGCCCCACGGCCTGGCCTCGAGCTTGTGTCTGGGGGAGATCGCCCGGTTCAACGCCGAGGTCGACCGGGACCGGATCGCGCTCATCGCCCACGCCGTGCAAACCGAGGTCGATGGGCTCCCCGGGATGATCCATGGCTGGGCAAGCAGCCTTGGGATGCGGGAGCACCTCAAGCGCTATCTTCCCAGCGACCCGGACGCCCTGGACGCGACCGGGCTGATCCATCCGGCACGTGCGTCGAATAATCTGCGTCAGGCCGACGAAGCGGACGCGGCGACCATCCTTAGAAGGAGCCTGAGCGCCTATGCCATGCCGGCGCGGCTATAGCCCACCGATGGCGAGGCGGATGCCTTCCTTGATCTGGGTGGACGACACCCCGTCCATATAGGGGATGATTTCGACCTCTCCACCTAGGTCCCGCATCACGCTGCGGGCCATCTCTATGTCCCCGGCCCGGTGGCTGGTGCTCTCCATGAGCGTGTCCGGGCGCAAGGCAAGCACATTCTCGATCGGGCTGTAGCGTGTCTGCGCGATCACCCTGTCGACATGCTTGAGGCCGGCGGCGATTTCGGCGCGATGCTCGTACGAGAGCAAGGGCATGGGCTTTCGCTCCATGGCTGCCTCGTCGGTCAGGATGCCGAGGACGAGGGTTCCGTCCGGGCCGGCGGCGCGCCGCCCAGCCGCTATCATCGCGAGATGACCGCGATGGACGATATCCAGCACCATATAGGTGTAGACGAGCTTGCGGGCGGTCATCGTCGGGCGCCGTGCGGGTGGTAAGGCGTCATCAAAGTTCGAGCTCGAAAAGCTCGTAGGTCTTGAAGGCACGGTAGGTGCCCGCTCCAAATTGGGTCGACGGATTACCGTCGATGCGCAGCGAAGCGATGATGGACTCGAACCCCAGCTCCGCATTGTACGAAAGGACTTCGTGCATCAGCGCCTGCGCCAGGCCGGACAATTTATAGGCGGACTTCACGCCTACCATCTTGCCAACAAAGGCCTCGGGATATCGGCCGGAGAAGTCGGGAAAGGCGAAGACGAAGCCTGCGGGCGTCCCGTCCGGCGCGAAAGCGAACCGCAGGTGCTCACCCTGCAAATGGCGGTGGTAGGGTTTGTAGATCCTGCGGAACTCCTCATAGCTCATCGGCGAAAAGGCAAAGTTGCCGCCGAAAATGTCCATGACGAGGGCGTAGAGCAGCTCGAGCTCTTCATCGAAGCGGTCGATATCGGCGAGCCTGATGGTGAAACCGGCGCTTCGCAGGCGTTGGGCTGCTCGCCTGTATTGCTCGGCGACGACCCCGTGTGCGCTGCTCAGTTCGGACGAATAGGTCCTCAGCGAGTGAAAGCCGAAGCGCTTGAACAGCTCGGGATAGTAAGGCGGATTGTAGATGTCGGTGTAGAAGGGCGGCTTGTCGAAGCCGCTCGTCAGGAACCGGTAGCTGTGTAGGGTCGAGTAATTCAGCGGCCCCCAGACCCGGTCGATGCTCTGCGTCCGCAGGAAGCTGCAGGCTGACTCCAACAGCGTGCCGGCGACCTCGTCATCGTCTTCCGCCTCGAAGAAGCCGACATGGCCGACCGAGGCGCCGGGTATGTCGAGCGCGTGATTGACGATCGCGGAAATTCGTCCGCGACAGACGCCAGCGTCGTCATGGACCAGGAAGTTGCGGCTCAGCCCGTGCGTGAAGAAGGGGTAGCTCGGCGAAAGCTGGGCCTCGACCTTTGCGCGCTCCGACGCGAGCCATTCCGCTTCGCCGGGGCGCAGGCGCATCGGAAGCTCGACGAATTCGCGTCGCAGCTCCGGGTCGAAGTCGAAGGCGATGACGGTAAGCGACATGGAGCGATGTCGGGCGACCTGGTCGGGCTGCGGCAGGGTCACGAGGGTTGCAACTCGATCTGGCTGGGGTCGCCCGTGCGCGGCTCCGCCTCATCGGCATGGTCCGGCAGGATCTCAATCCGCCCGAGAGCCCCGTCGATCCGTAGCTGGGCCCCGGCCGGGATGCGCCGTGTCGCTTCCTTGACCCCGACGATCGTCGGAATTCCCAGTTCCCGGCCGATGATCGCCGTGTGGGAGAGGAGGCTTCCCTTTTCCATCACCAGCCCCGCGGCGTTCATGATGAGAAAGGCCCAGCCTGGATCGGTGCTCTCGGCGACAAGAATGCGGCCGGCGGTGTCGGCCTGTCTGTCGGGGTTGTGCAGCACCAGCGCCAGCCCCTGCGCCTGGCCGGGACAGCAACCGGTTCCGCGCAGCTCCTGCCCATCGTCCGGCTGTTCGGACGCGATGTTGGTGGCCTGCGGAATGAAGCTGGCGGAGACATCGCCCTTCAGCCACAGGCGGTTGCGCGGCCGGCGGTCCTCGAAGCTCGCCCATTCCTCGCGGCGGGCGCGGACCAGGTCGGCCAGCGCGCCTGCGCCCGACGTCGATGTCGCGGCCGCCCTGACCTCAGAAGTCATCAGGTAGAAGATGTCGTCGCGCTTCGCGAAGAGGCCCCCTTCGACGAAGTGGTCGGCGATCCGCAGATAGGCCGAGCGGACCACGCCGTGATAGCGGGATCGATTGAGGCGGGTGAACTCCCTCGACCGCAGGAAGCGCCGGAGATCGCCGATGAGCCAGCGGGCGATCGGGCGGCGCCAGCCGCGGAAGAGGCCGAAGAAGCGCTGCTCTGCGTCGCTGCGAGCCCTGTCCGACGAGAGAGTGTTATCCGGCATGCGCCTGGCCGCAGAGTGCGCGACGACGACCGCCACCAGCTTCATCGGATCTTCGCGGAACGTGGCCGTCTCCAGCTTAAGCTCCGCGAGCGACCGGTCGCCAAAGGCCTGGACGTGCTGCTCCAGCAAGGCCAGGAACGTCGGGTGATGCAGGGCCAGATCGGCACGCAGCGACGCCCAGGATGCGGCCTGGGAAAGGCGTTGCGAAAGCTCCGGCTCCCTGGCCACGACCGCGGCCATTTCTTCCACGGACCGCACCGGCCGCACGCTTTCCAAGTCGCGCTCGCCGATCAGCAGGCCGTTCATGAGCGCCAACGCTTCGGCCTCGTTCAGGCCTGCGCCCTGGATCAGCAGCTTCACGAGCCGCAGGGCGATCATGAGGTAGGTGTCCGACAGCCGCGCGAACTGCTCGACGGGGAAGATCCGATCGAGGAACCAGTCGAGTACCTCCAGTTCCGCGAGGGCCGAGGATTGACGGTTGAAGAGCGCGGCTTCGCGCATCAGTCGGTCGAACTCGCGAGCATATCGCCTGAACACGGCGTCGTAGAAGGCGTACTTCCCGACGAAGAACCCCAGACCCCTGAGCTTGGCGAACCGCCGCCGACTGCGTCGCTTGGTGTCGGGGCCGCGCTCCGTGCCGATCGAGTCTTCCAGGGCCGGAATGGTTAGAGCCGACGCGAAGGGCGCGAGGGACGCCATCGCGTACCAATGGCTCATATTGTAATAGATGCGGCCCTGGATCGCCTGCACGAGGTTCTCGAAGGTGGGCCTGAGATCCTCCAGATCCTTGGCGCGATACCCGTTGTGCCGGAAGACGTAGTAGAACATGCCGAAATAGGCCTGTTTCACGAAGCTCGTGCTCAGGGGAAGCGATACGCCCGGGTAGTTCTCGGAGATATTGGCATTGTCATAGAGGTTGAGCGGGCCGGGCGCGATCGTCGTGATCGGCCGCGTCTGCAGCAGCCAGGCCGAGCCGTTGACGTCGAGGCACCACTCGACGTCCTGGTAGTCCGGGAAACGTTTGGAGATGGCATCGCTGAGCGCGAGCAGCGCCCGGATCCCGCCTTCGTCGAGGACGGGGGCTTTCTGCCGGTCCGCGGCGACTGGTATTTTCTCGACGCCCGACCGAGATCCCGACGCGGGGCTGACCTGCTCGGCCTTGTCGCCGGTCGCCACGCGCATCGTCTTGGCGAACCGGTCATAGTAGATCGTGTCCGATCCGACGCCGTCGGTGACGATCCCTTCGCCCAGGCCGTACCCTGCGACGATCACCACCTCTTCCAAAGGGCCGTTGGGGTTGGCCTGGAACAGGACCCCGGCCTTTTCAGCTCGGATTAGCTCCTGGACCACGACCGCCATCCGGATTTCTTCCGGCGCGACGCCGTTCAGGAAGCTGTAGGTCAGGGCAGTGGGGGAGAAGACCGACAGCCAGCACTTCCTGACCTGCTCGACCACGTCGAACGGCTTCACGTTCAGCCACGTGTCGAACACCCCGGCAAAGGAATGGGGGGCCGCGTCTTCGACGCTCGCTGACGAGCGAACGGCGAAGCTCTGGTCCGCTCCCCAGGTCGCCACGGCCGCAGCCAGAGCTGCGGCGAGGGGCGGGGCAATGGCTTGCGTGCTCAGAACCGTCTGGATCCTGGTCGCCGCGGCAGCGATCGCCAGCGTGTCCTTGGCCGAGCCGATGCCGGCGAGCGCCTCCCGGATCGCGGCCCGGTGTGAAAGCACGAAATCCTCGAAGGCTTCGAACGGCACGCAGATCCAGCGAGGAACGGGCAGGCCCAGGTCGGAGAGCCGGTCGAGGTTCCCCCCCTTGCCCCCCAATCGGTCGGACCGTTCGCTGGTGCCGTGAATGTAAAGCTCAGCCACGTGTGCCCTCCGTTGAAGGCTTGCTAGTCACCAAATCGAGTGTCGCGGCCGCAGCCTTCGGAGACGGAGCGGAGACGCCCCCTTTCCAGACAAAGGCTGCGGCCAGCAACACGGCGATCACGCAGGTCAGGCGCCAGCGCGTCAGCTTCATGAAATGCGTCCGGCGCACCATGAAGAAGGCGAAGACCGCCAGAACGGGGGCGAGCACCAGGCTCAAGGTGTCGAATGGAACGCGCCAGCTGGCCGCCTGGGCCAGGGCCAGCGCCGGGATCACCCAGAAGACAGGCATGCCGAGATAGGCGGGAGCGCCCGCCGCCGATCGGACATTGCCGACTTGGTTGAAGACCGACAGGCGCACGAAGCCGGAGCTGATGAGAAGGAGCAGGACGGCGAGATAGCCTGGCTCGTTCCAGCCGCGCGAGTAGAGGAAGACTGCGGGCGTGAGGAGGTAGATGACGGTATCGACGAAGCTGTCGAGATAGCGGCCGAAATCGCGAGTGATCTTCAACTCGCGCGCGACGGGACCGTCCATGAAGTCGAACGCGGCGGCTACGAAGAGCGCCGCGATCGCGAAGTCGAACTTTCCGGACATGCAGCAGACCAGCGCCGTCAGCGCCGAGACCAGGGCGCAGAGCGAAAGCAGGTCGGCAATGTTCAGAACGACGATGAACCGGTCTTCGAGCCAGCTGGGCGTCGTGCCGTTGCCGTCCTCCTTCATGCGCTCCCTCCGGACATGGCGGCCGGCCTGCACTGCTCGGTCGGCTCGGTCAGGAATGCCCGGAAGCGCTGCGCAACCTCTCGCGGCGCCACGGTCGGGCGGCCGAGATTGGCCATTGCGCCTTGCTTGATGCGGACGTGGATGAGGGAGGGGCCATGCATCGAGGCGCGTCGATAGGCGTCGGCGAAGCTTTCGACGGTGCCGCAGGTCGCCGCGTACCGGTAGCCGCATGCCAGGGCCATCGCCGGGAAATCCACGACCGGAGCAACCGTCGGCTGACCGCCGGTGGAGTCGTGCGCGCCGTTGTCGAAGACGATGTGGACCAGATTTGCGGGGTGGTAGGCACCGATCGTGGCCATCGTGCCGAGACGCATCAAGGCAGCTCCGTCGCCATCCAAGACGACAACCGGCGCACTACTGTTCAAGGCAACGCCGAGTCCCAAGGCGCTTGCCCCGCCCATTGCGCCGACATGATAGAAGTGCTGCGGACGATCCTCGATCGTATAGAGTTCGCGTCCGCACTTGCCTGTCGTGGCGATGATGGCGGCGGTCTCGGGCACCTGCGAGAGCAGGGCTTCCAGAATCGGCGCGCGCGCGCTGGTCTCGCGACCGTCATCGAGCTTCTCGGACATGCCCGGCTGACGGGGAGCGAAGGGGGTGGCGTGGAGCGCCTCCTCGCGGACCTGGCCACTCGACATCACCAGGGCGTAGGGCAGGCCGGTCTTCGACATGCGGTCGGACGCCGTGCGAAGGAACGGGGCTACGAGATGCGAATGCTGCGGGAAGGCGCTTAGTTCGATCTCGAGCAGCTGCAGCAGCTCGTGGGTGATGCTCCCCATGAGCTCGTGCTGGGGCTCGTCCGGTTGGCCCGGCTGTCCGCGCCAGGACGTCACCAGGAGCATAGGAATCCGGAACGGCGCAGTCAGGGAGCTCAGCGGATTGACGGCATTGCCGAGCCCCGAATTCTGAAACATGGCAACCGGGCCTCGACCGGCGAGCCAGGCGCCGGCGGCGATGCCGATCGCCTCGCCCTCGCTCGCGGCGGCCACATAGTCGAGGCGCGGGCGGCTCAGCGCGCCGTTGATGAGAGGCGTCAGCAGGCTGCAGGGGACACCGGCATAGAAATCGAAGCCTTCGGCAAGCGCCGCATCGAGGAACTCGTCGGCCGCGATCATGCGACGCCCCGCTTCTTCTCGAAGTCCATGGCGATCGGCGGCAGATACAGGCTCTCCGCCATCTCCAGTTCGGCATTGTCGACGAGCTGGAAGATGTCGTCGACGCTCGCCACGCGTCCTTCGACGTCGTGCAGCGACTGCGCCGAGAAGATGCGCTGGCTGACATCGCGCATCGCGGTGATAGAGGCGCGCAGATTGTGGTTCGCCCAGATGACCGTCGAGATGCCCGCTTGGCGGAACCGGGCCGTCGGCGTGGAGTGGTACTTCGTCGGCACGATGATCAGCGGCTTCTCGCCCGACCAGAGCCTGGCGAACTCCACGACCTCGTCGGCGGTCGACTTCTTCGAATGGATGAGGATGGCGTCGGCGCCGGCTGCCGCATATCGGTCCGCGCGGTGGAGCGCATTGCTCAGGCTCTCGCCGCAGATCAGCGCTTCGGTGCGTGCCACGAGGACGAAATCGTCGTCCGTCTGCGTATCCTTGGCGGCCTTGATCTTGCCTGCGAACTCGTCAATCGGCGCGAGTTCCTGGGCCTTTTCGATGAAGGAATTCGCCTTCGGAAAGACCTTGTCCTCGATGCAGACCCCTCCGATGCCGCGCTGGCAGAGCTTCTTCACCAGCAGCCTGAGGTTGTTGAAGTTCCCATAGCCCGTGTCGCCGTCCATGAGGATCGGCAACGTGGTGGAGTCGTTCATGAACTCGACCACGTCGAGAACCTGGGTCCACGAGGCTTCGTTGCTGTCGCGAAGGCCCAGCGTCGCCGAGATCGTAAGTCCGGAAGCCCAAATGCCCGAGAAGCCGACTTCCTCGGTGATCCTGGCGGAAAGCCCACTGTGAGCCTCCATAAGGAAAGTCAGCTCGGGAGATTCCACCAAGCTCCTCAACGCGGAAAATTTACCCAATCTTGCAGCCTCCCAGAAAACGAATTTCCCTCTGGGCGCAAAATGCCAAAACAGATTGGACACTCGAGCCGCGAGATAAGTGTTTATTCTCCGCTATGCCTATCGCGGCGGAGTTTCACGGGCATTCCACAGGTTGGGGACTGTCGGAAACTCATCCGACCCCAGACAGCCCCTGAGTATCTGTTGCATTTTCTTGTCGCTCGTCAAGCGCGCATGTGCTTTTCTCGCAACTTGCTGATGATCGACCTTTGCGGGAGAAGCTCACGGGCCAATTGTGCGCAAAACTTGTGATCACACAATTGGCACCTATAGATTGCTCTTCCGCTTCGCGGGAAGCCTCTACAGCCCTTGGGCGGGATTCCCGGAGACGATGTCGGCGCAGGCTTATGCTGGGGGTGGCAACATGAACGTTGTGAGGCGGTACCACGAGTATTTCAGGGAGATGCAGCCGCTTCCGCTGACTGTGTTCTTCTCAGTATTGCAGGCGTCCAGCGTCTTTTGCTTCTACAGCCTGCTCTCGGGAGCGCCGCAGTTCCCGCCAGCATCTGCCTGGTACGCGGCGGCGACGGCCATCCTGTTCTATGTGATCTTCAGAATAAACGACGAGATCAAGGATGAGGATTTCGACCGGATCCATCACCCGACCAGGCCCATGGTTGATGGTCGCGTAAAATATTCGGACCTGAAGTTTCTCGCGATATTCTCCTTCGTTCTGATGGTAGCCCTGAATTTCAACAGGGGGTTTTCAACGAGCGCGGCGATGATGCTCGTCGTGTTCCTGGCGATGTCAGCGCATGCATTCTACTTTCCCGACGAAGTCCGGCGGAATTTCGCCCTGACCTTGGCGACTGGCGGTCATCCGATGCTGCTGATCGGCAACTTCTATTTCTATTCTGTCTACCGCGATCTGACTGGTCTCTCGCCGAACGTCTGGCTAGTGGTGGTCACCTGTCTGCTGTTCAGCTTTCCCGCCATGGCATGGGAGATTTCGAGAAAGATCCGGGCGCCTTCTCAGGAGACCGAGTTCCCGAGCTACTCGAAGTGGTGGGGCGCGCGGCGCGCGACGCTCATCCCCATCACCTACCTCTCGATCATTTCGGCGACCTATCTCGCGATCGGGCTGGCCTTCCACTTCTCCATGTTCTTCGTGCTGGGAAACCTCGTGATCTCAGCGGTCGCGCTCGGCATCTTCATCCGCTTCGCCCTTGCCCCGGAGGCGAAGAACAATCACCTGAAGCTGACGAACGAGCTCTACGATGTAGCGGCTCGCCTCCTGATCCTCGGTGAGGTGGCGCGACGGCTTTACGGGTGACCACAGGCTCCTGAGGCGGCATTCCGCGATCAGGAGGCCGGCCGGAAGGCGCGCTGGAGGAGGCACGTATGCGCCACTAGCATCAGCGCCTGATCGGTCGCCAGCTGTGCCTCCGGCGCAAGGCCGTCGAAGCCGCTGAAGGCTCGCTGGACCGCCGCTGCATCGAAGAACGGGACGTCGTGCAGTTCCTGTCCATGGACCAGGTCGCCCATGAAATCCCGCATGGGGTTGCCCGGCTCACGCATCGCATGAGGGGCGGTGAAGGGCTGTTTCGGGCGGTTGAAGACCGCCTCGGGGACCACGTCCTTGACCGCCAGGCGCAGCGGATATTTCTCCAGTCCCTCCCGGAACAGCGCGGGCACCGGAATGGACCTGGCGACCTCCGCAACATGGTGATCGAGAAACGGCACGCGGCTTTCGACCGGGGCACCCATTTCGACGCGATCTGCGACCAGGATCATGTTCAACATCATGGTCTTGATCCAGAGGTAGAGGGACTGGTGAACGGGGTGACGGCCATTCAGAGCGCCACCTGGAGCGACGTCCTCCAGGACTCGTGACAGCACTAGCTCCGGCGCGGCGTTCGCCAGATGGTCGGCCGACAAGAGATGGCCCAGCGAGCTGCCTCGATTGGAGAGAGCGCCGAACACCCAGGCCGGCGTGAATCCGATGGCATCGTCCAGCGCGCCGATCGAGCCGACCGGTCGTCCGGCTATCGAGCTCTGGAAGGCGAGGGGCGTGGTGGCCGTTTTCGCCGCCATCTGCTGTCGTTGGGCTTCGGATATCTGGCCGCTGCGCATGAAGTCATGTCGAGCGAACAAATAGCCGCCAAGGATCTCGTCGGCGCCTTCGCCGGAGAGGACAGCCTTGAAGCCGGCTGCCCGGACGGCCTCCGATTGCAGCAGGCGCGCTACGCCCCTGCCATTGTCGCCGATCGTCTCGCCGTGCCAGACCGCCCGTTCCCAGGCACCGATCATCTGGTCGAAGTGGATCGGGATCGGCACGAACGGCACGCCGTTGAACGCCGCCGTATCTCGAGCCCGGTCGCTTTCGTCATAGTCGCCGTGGAACTGGACTGTGAAAGCAGTCGGAGAACTCCCGCTGCCGGTCGCCAGGCCCAGGACAGCCGCCGAGTCGATGCCGCCGCTGAGGAAGCAGGCGACCGGGACGTCGGCTCGCATGCGCAGGCCGACCGCCGACGCGAGCGCCTCGCGTAAACGCTCTGCTGAGACCTCCACGGGTTCTTCCCGGGAGGCATCTTCAATCTCGGGGAACTCGATATCCCAGTACCGGCGCACGTTGAGGTGGCCGTTGGCCAAGTGGAGATAGTGGCCGGGCGGGACCTGCCGGACGCCGGAGAACAACGTGCGTGTGGGGCCATGGCAGAGCATGGCGTGGTCGATGAAGCTGGTCGTATCCCAGGATGCCGGGTGCCCCGCCGAGAAGAGCGCCTTGATCTCGGAGGCGATCATCAAAGCGCCGTCGATCCAGGCATAGAAGAGCGGCTTGATGCCGAAACGATCGCGGGCGGCGAACAGCGTCTGGCGCCGTTCGTCCCAGAGCACGAAGGCGAACTCACCTCTCAGATGGGTCAGGCATTCCTCGCCGTGCTCGAGGTAAAGCGGCAGCAGGATCTCGCTATCCGATTTCGTCTTGAAGCTATGACCGCGCTGGATGAGGTCTTCGCGGATGCGCGCGAAATCGTAGAACTCGCCGTTGACCACGGCCGCAACCTGGTTGGACGCGGTAGTGAGCGGTTGATTGCCGCCGACCAAATCGTTCAGGCTCAGCCGCGTGCTCGCCAAGCCGCATACTCCCGAGTGCGAAGCCCAGCTGCCCTCGGCGTCCGGGCCGCGGTGCGCGACGGCGGTGCGCATTCGATCCAGTCGACTGCGGTCGGCGCCTTTGACATCGTGGATTGCTGCGATACCGCACATGGGCGTGTCTTCTCTCTGGCTTGCGGCTTTCGGGGATTATCTGGTGGTCGACGCCGACTCCGTGGCGGGGGTAGGCGGAATCCAGCTTCCGGCTGCCAGGAGGCCGCCAAGGCGGGCGAAGCGCCCGGAAATCGTCCATTGCGGCTGGTTCCCGCGCTCGGCGACGAGCGCCTGGAACCGCTGACCGGCCCAGTCAGGCCTTACTTCGATTTCGTGAAAGCCAAGGCGAACGCCTGTCATGGGAGCATAAGCTTTGTAGACCGCCTCCTTCATGACAAAGAGGAGCTTGGCTGCGTCGCCGGTGGGGGAAGCGAGGCCCGCCCGTTCGGACGGAAGGCAGATCTTGTCGACCAGCCGTTCAGGCAAGGGCACGGCCACCTCAATATCCAGGCCCAGAGAAAGCGCACTGCCCTTCAGCGCCACGACCGCGGCCGCGAAGCCCCCGGCGTGCGAGATGCTGCCCACGGCAGGCGCAGGCCAATCGGGGCCATGTCGGGCGTCCCCTGCGATATCCGGGGCCTCCAGGCCGAGCGCGGCGAGAGCCTCGCGGGCGTAGGAGCGGCCGCTTGCGAATTCGGTCCGCCGGTGGTGGCGCGCGCTGAGCATCCGCATGGTTTCGCTCGGGCCAAGCTCCACCTCCGACCGCAAAAGGCCAGCTGCCACCGTGACCGAAGGCGCGAAGAGGAGAGGGAGACTGTTCGCCAGCTCCATGCTCGCCGCTTGCCGGCACCCGCTGTCGCGCGGGCGACGCCGACCGCCCATGATTCCCGCCGGGCCCCTCAGTGGCAACGCGGCGCGGTCACGCCGAAACTGCCCTGGGCACCACCGTCAGCTCGGCGAGCTGCGCGCAGAGCGTCTCGATCGTCGGAAAGTCATAGGGCAGGGTCGGATCGATCTCGACGCCGAGCCAATCTTCAAGATCTCCGACCATTGCGACCGCCGAGGAGGAGTCCAGGCCAAGCTCATCGAAGACGGCCGAAGTCGAGATGGTTGCGACGTCGGCGGAGAAGAGGTTGGCGATATAATTTTGCATCCATTCCTGGATTTGCGCTGCGGAATGCGAACTCAAAATCAAGCCTCCTATTGAAATATCTGACTCTTGCCGGCGAGCGTCGCCGTCGGCGAAATCTTCTTCCTGGTGATCGTGTCCGGGCTCGGCCGGGAGACATCCGCGACTAGGCCCAGCTGTTCCCACAGCTCGATCAGCTTCCCGCCGGGATCGAGGTCGCCCTGCAGAAGATGAAGCGTGGCGCTCTTGGGGAAGGCGTGGTGGTTGTTGTGCAACGAGCCGCCCAGCGTGAGCAGCGCGAGGAACGGCACATTCCGGGACTGGTCCTGGGTGCGAAACGCCTGGGCGCCGCGAGCATGGCAAAGGCTGTTGATCGAGAAGGTCAACTGCTGGACGACGAACATCCGCAGTCCGCCGCCCCACAGACCCGCCGAGAGGGCGCCCTCCCAGGTTCCGCTGAGGAGGAAGCCTATTCCCGCAGGCAGCGCGAGACCGGCAATGAGCACCGGGAAATAGAGGCGATCGACAAACCTGACCACGGGATCGGTCAGCATGTCGGGGGCGAAACGCGCGGTGATCGTCGTCTCGCGGTCGAGCACCCATCCGAGATGGGCGTGCCAGAAACCGTGCGCTGGCGAATGTGGGTCGCCCTCCCGATCGGTGCGCGCGTGGTGGCGGCGGTGATTGGCGATCCAGTAGGCCGTCGATCCCTGGCCGGCCATGATGCCGAGAGCCGCAAGGATCGCGCGCATGGCGGGCCCGGCGCGATAGGCGCCGTGGGCAAAGCCTCGATGGAACCCCAATTCGATGCCGACCGTGGTCAGGAAGGCCATCGCGACAAATAGAGTGGCGTCGAGGAAAGTGATGCCCTTAGCAACGCCCCAGGCTATCGCAGCGACGGCGAGTACAACCGAGCCAACATTGATCAGCCAGAAGTGGACAATTTGGCGGCGATGCAGCGCGGGCGAGGAAACGGTCATACGCATCGCCTCAGAGGGCTGTCGCGTGGTCTCGCCGCCACTATCGCTGGCCATTCTTCCCCCAGTTGCGCAACTTTAGTTTGCGTTCATCGCGAGATCAGCACGGAAAAAATGGGAAGACAAGGCGATATTCTCGCAAAGGTAGTCCTTTGGTTCTTTTCTCCCGCCCCTAAAAGTTGATGATGCGTTTAGATAAATCCGAAGGATGCGCAGTTGACACGTTTTACGTGCGTGATCAACGTTGCGATCTGCGGTGAGTTTTGTCCTCGGGAAGGGGCTTCGAAGTGACCGCCTTGGCCACCGATCTGCAGCATCGACTCCATTCGAGGGTCTGCTCGCCTTGCTCTTTGAGGCCATGCATTGGCGGCTCGACGCCAAGCGCATCTCACATCGGTAAAGGGACGATCTGCGGATCGGCCGCGAACGCTTCGCCAACAGCATCGTCAGACCTGAGACCTTGCCGACGCGCGGAGCAAGTCGGTGGCCTGCGTCTTTAGTTCAATAAAAGCAGAAGAGACGGGGAGGATAACTTGGTTGATACGACGCTAGATCCGCCACGAGAGGGCAACCTAAGGAACTACGCCGCCATCGCGATCGTGTTGCTCGACGGGATAGGCTTCGGCGTCGTTTCGCCGCTGCTGCCCTTCATTGTCCTGAACTTCGGCGGCACGCCGACCCTCGTCACCCAATTAGTAGGCCTTTATGCCCTGGCAGGGTTTGCCGGCAGCATCCTCTCGGGTGATCTCTGCGATCGGTTCGGGCGTGTCAATCTGGTGAGGGGGACCCTTGCCGGCAGCGTCGTTGCCTATCTGGGCATGGCCTTCGCCACCTCTCTTCTGGGGCTATTCTTCTTCCGCGGTCTCGCCGGCCTGATGACCGGCCGGGACTCAGTCGTTCGGACGATGGCCACAGATGGCTTGCCTCCCGAACAGCATGTCCAGAAGATTGGCACGTTGGCTGCGATCAACACTATTGGTTCCGCAGTCGGGCCTGGGCTGGCAAGCATCATCGGCGTGATCACCCAGCAGGGGGCCGACTATTACCGAATGGTCTTCTTCGTCGCGACAGGCTGCACGATCTTCACTGCGGTTCTCGTCTTCCTCGCCTGGCGGACAGCTGATCCGCCGCGGCGAAGCGCTGCACAGGTCAAGACCCAATCCAAGCGGCTGGTCGCCTTGGCGCCGCTCTGGGGAGCCCTGACGGTAAGCTTTGCGGGTTCCTACAGCCTCGCCACGGTCCTGACGATAACGGCAATCTTCGGCCATCAGGCTTTTGGCTGGGGGGCGGTCGAGACGGGCTGGGCCTTGGTGGGGATCTCCGGCTCCATCACCTGGGGACGCCTTGTCGCCGTTCCTTGGTGCGCCAAACACTGGGGCCTGAAGCGCACACTCGTCACCAGCCTCTTGCTAGGGGTCCCGGCGTTGCTGGCTGCGTCCTATTCCTTCAACTCCGTGAGCTTTGCGGTTGGCGTGGCCCTGATTGGTTTCACGGCGACGGGAACGACCGTTCTCGCTCACGGCGTCGTCTCGCGCCATGCACCGCCGACCCATCGGGGCCTCCTCATGGGCGTGGCCCATGCCCTCTGGGCCGCCGCGCTTTTTCTGGGGGCGATGATCAATGGGCCGCTGCTTGAATTCGTGGCGCGAGGTGCCCCGTATCAGCTGGCGGCGATCGTTCTGATCGCAGCTGTTCCCATCGCCCTCTGGAAGCTCGAACCGAAGCCGGCCGCTGCGGGGACCTGAGAGCAGGCGCTGGCGAGCAATCCCTTCAGGGCTCGCCAGCGCCGACATTCTCCCCGGCATGCGCGGACGGGCGTGTACCCCTATCGACCGATCCGCTGGAGATCGAACGGCGTCGTCTGATAGATCTGATCGATCCAGGCCGAGAAGAACATCGTCGCATGGCTACGCCATCGGTTAACCGGGGCGAGCGAGGGATCCTCGTTCGGAAAATAGTTAGCGGGCAGCGGGGTGGACGCGTTTCGCTTGCTGTCTCGAGCATACTCGTCGGCAAGGGTCGTAGTCTCGTATTCGAGATGATTGAACATATGCAGCGCGCCCCGCTCGGCGTCCTCCAAGAGGCACAGGCCGACGGTGTCGGATTCCAGCAGGACGCGTAGATCGCTCGGTAGGTCCTCTCGGCGAGCCTCCGACCATCGCGATACGGGTATCTCCACCTCGTCCGAAAGGCCGCGAAGATAAGGCGAAGTCGGAACCAGATTTCGGTGACTGAAAACTCCGGAATATTTCTCCGGCAGAATGTGTTTTGGCACGTTGTGGAAATGGTGGACGGCTGCCTGCGCACCCCAACAGATCGTCAGTAGCGAATGAACATGTGCTTCGGTCCAGTCAAAGATTCGACGCATCTCGTCCCAATAGCGGACCTCCTCAAATTCGAGCTTCTCAACGGGAGCGCCGGTGATGATGAAGCCATCGAACTTCTTCTGCCTTGCGGTTTCCCAAGGCCGGTAGAAGGCTGCCATGTGGCTTGCGGAGGTGCTCCGGGGGACGTGACTCTCCAGCGACACAAGGACTAGCTCAACCTGGATCGGTGAGGTTCCCAGCAGCCGCGCGAACTGCGTCTCGGTACTGGGCTTGTCCGGCATCAGGTTCAGCAAGCCGATCCGCAAAGGCCGAATGTCCTGCCGAACTGCGGTCGCCTCGCCAATCAAGACGATGCCTTCGTTCTCCAAGATGCTTCGTGCTGGGAGGCTGTCAGGTATCTTTATCGGCACAAGTCCTCCGCCCACTGATGGTTCTGACGCAGGGCGGTGTTCTTAGCCCACTTAGTTGCCGCCGCGGCCACATCCTCCAACTGGAGCGCCACCTTGCCTGGGAGGGCAGGTTGGCGCTGGGCGTCGGCCCAGCTCTTGATGCAATCGAAAGTATAATTTGTGGCACGCCTCTCGACAAGATGCGTCCTAAGAACGGGCAAAAAGCGCAGCGACGGACTCAGCTCACCAAACGACCGTTGCAAGGCGCGCCTTTAGCCAATCCGCGTAGGCGGGATCGATTTGCTGGGCGTAACCTCCAATCTGCGAAGGTTCGCCCCCAATCCGCACATCGCGCCCAGCGGCACCTACCTGCGACGTCGCGGTCTGTCGAACAAGGCTGCGAGGTCCGAGGGCCCTAGTCCTTCGCGACGACCTGCGGTGTCGCGATAGCTTTGCAAGCGTTGCTGCAGACGTTTGATAATGGCCTTGTCGGTGACCGGGATGTAGGTCGGCGACCATTCGATCTTCTGCGTGAAGGCCCCGCGTACCAGTTCGCCAGCCTGGAAACTCTCGATCATGATCCAGTGGACGAGATTCCCTTCAATCCGGTCGCAGTAAAAATAGTTGAGCGGATTGACGATGAAATAGAAGCCGCCGGGCCGGACAGGACCCAGGCCAAGAGGGATCTGGTCGGGCGAAAAGGTCAGCACGTCGCCGTTTAGGACGTCGGTGTAGACGATCGGCGTGACGAAGATTCCCGGGTCGATCTTAACGTTGCCGGTAATGAACCTTGCCATCTGGCCCACGAGCTTCCAATCGAGTGCGATGATCGGGCCGGCGTGCAGAAAAAAGCTGTCCGGCGGGGTCAGGTGGATCGGCACCTCGAAGCGCACACCTTTGGTCAGCTCTTCATCGACCTGAAGTTCAAAAATATCTTCCTGGGTCACGACGTCATGAAGCGAGCGGCCGTCGGCCAGTCGCGTCTTCAGCATGTAGTAGTTCAGCTGGGAGGGCTGATTGGGCAGCGCCGCTGCCGGGCCGGTCGCGTAGGTGACCCGCACATCTATCACGGCGGCGGATAGGATCGGATCGCTAAGTCCCAGTTCCTCTTCCTCGTCATCCGAGGCTTCGGGATTGCGCATTGAGATGCCGCTCAACTGCTGCGGCAAAACCGGTTTTTCTTCGTCGAACGTCACGGTGAAGAGTTCCACCCCGTGACGACGGGCCACTGCCAGGGCGCCGGCCTGAAAACCCGACGCCGAGACGAAGACCATCTTGTTGGCTTTCTGATCGCGCGCCTTGGTGACGAACGCATCGAGGGCCTCGGCCGGGATCTTGCGCGTCTTGTTCTTCACCTCGAACACGACGAGGTAGCGAAGAGCTCCGAGCTTGAAACGCGCCACCACATCGAACTGGCGGCCCTCGATCTTCTCGTTCCAGCGCACATCGGCGTCCGCCATGGTGGCTACTTGGATCCCAGCCACGACCCGTTCGAGATACTCATCTTCGCTGATCATGCCTCATTCTGCCGGAGCGGAAGACCGAGCTGCAAGTCGAAGCGCGCCACCGAGGTCCGGCTACCGACGGAAGGTAGCCAACACGTGCGATGGCGTCGTCCAGACTAGGGTCTGGAGCAGTCGTTGGCGCCGCTGTCGGTTCTTGACCTAGCCTCAACGGCGCAAATCGCCCTTAGCCGGCCCTCGTGGCGTCCGTTTTCGTACCTGCTGGAAACCCTGGGAACCGCCGAAGAACGCCGCATCGGACGCGATTCGAACTGTGTAGCCCCCGGCCACGCCCAGTTCGGTGATATCAATTTGAAGAATGGGTTTTCCGTACGTTTTCCGTACGCGCCGGCAAAGACTCTAGTAATCTATTGATTTTTAATGTTTTTTTGGCGCACCCGACACGATTCGAACGTGTGACCTTTGCCTTCGGAGGGCAACGCTCTATCCAGCTGAGCTACGGGTGCTTCCGCCTTGCGGAAGCGCGGT
>OUNM010102991.1_pt1 | contig 34003 bp, 21 predicted proteins | sample 1769961 | NCBI WGS metagenome assembly OUNM01 (sample SAMEA3914820, study PRJEB12502) | metagenome | biome: forest; material: soil | place: USA | collected 2012-03-12 | depth 0.3 m | reverse complement strand
TCACCCCGTCGCCGGGGATCTTCTGGTCCTGCATGCCGAAGTCGGCGCTGCGGTGCTCGACGAACATGTCGAACTCTTCGAAGCTGCCTTCGTCCAGCAAGAGGTCGATGCGCTCGCGGGCCGTCAGCTTGCCCTTGGCGTGCTGGGCCGCCACCCGCTTCTCACCGCCCCCCGCCTTGGCCTGCTCGCGGCGACGGTCCAGTTCCTCGAGGATGTGCTGCACGCGAAGAGCCTTGCGAAAAGGCGGACTGCAACGCCGTCCGCACATTGCAATTTGGCGAAGTTGGAAAAGTCGTCCAGACTAAAACCCTTGGATTTCGGGCGTTGCCGGGGAGTTTGAGATGGCGATTTCTGTGAAATTGCAAAGTTGCGTAGATGCGTGAGAAGCTTTTCATCGGCCCCCGGCTGCGGGCGTTGCGCCAAGGGCGGAGCTGGACGCTGGAGACCTGCGCCACGCGCCTGGGCCTGTCGCCGAGCTATCTCTCCCAGATCGAGGCCAACCAGCGGCCGGTCACCGCACGCGTCTTGATCGACGCCATGCGCGTGTTCGAGGTCGACGCCGAGACGCTGGACGCGGCCGACGACCAGCGGCTGATCGCCGATCTGCGCGAGGCGGTCGCCGACCCCGTCAGCGGCGGCGAGGCGCCGGGGCTTTCCGAGATCAAGCAGGTGGTGACCAACGCGCCGCACTTCGCGCGCGCCTATCTGGCGCTGCACCGCGCCCATCGGCAGTTGGACGAGCGCCTGAAGCAGACCGAGGAGGCCGTCTCGCTGGACGAACGCGTCGCCGCCAGCGCCTTGCTGCCTTACGAAGAGGTGCGCGACTTCTTCCACTACAAGGACAACTACATCCACGCCCTGGACGTCGCGGCCGAGGCCTTGGCGACCGAGTTGGGCCTGGACGCGGGCGGGGGCGGCGAGGCGGCCCTGGAGCGCCATCTGGCCGAGCGGTTGGGCGTGACCGTCGAGCGTTCGCGCGAGTTCGACCTGCTGCGCCGGTTCGAGCCGGAGACGCGGCGGCTGTTCCTCAGCGCGGCCCAGCCGGCGGCCACGCGCGGCTTCCAGATGGCCTATCAGATCGTGGCCATGACCCTGTCCGACATCGTCGAGGCCGAGCTGGAGGCGGCCTCGTTCCGCAGCGAGAGCGCCGCCCAGGTTTGCCGGACGGGCCTTCTGAACTACGCCGCTGGCGCACTGCTGCTGCCCTATGGGCGCTTTCGCGACACCGCCCGTCAGGTGCGCCACGACATCGAGCAATTGAGCCTGATCTTCCAGACCAGCCTGGAGCAGGTGTTCCACCGCCTCAGCACCTTGCAGCGGCCAGGCGCGCGAGGCGTGCCGTTCTATTTCGTGCGGCTGGACCGGGCCGGCAACATCACCAAGCGCCATAGCGCCACGCGCTTCCAGTTCGCGCGGTTTGGCGGAACCTGCCCGATGTGGAACGTCCACGACGCCTTCAGCCGGCCCGACGCCTGGATGGTGCAGTTGGCCGAAATGCCGGATGGCGTGCGCTATGTCTGCGTCGCCAAAGGGGTGGTGAAGTCGTCCGGCGCCTATCTGCAGGCCGATCGCCGCTACGCACTCGGCCTGGGCTGCGAGGCGCAATATGCCGACCAACTGGTCTATGCCGACGGGCTGGATCTGGCCGGGCCGTCGGCGCCGATCGGCGTCAGTTGCCGGATCTGCGAGCGGCTGGATTGTTCGCAGCGGGCGTTCCCGCCGGTCGATCGGCGGTTCGAGGTGCTGGAGAACGATCGGCGCTGGGTGCCGTTCGCGCTGCGGTGAGCAGGTTCAAGAGCGCAGGATGTACCGGTCGATCGCCTGGGCCACGCCGTCTTCATCGTTGGATGCGGTCACGAACTGCGCTGCGGCCCGCACCGCCTCAGGCGCCTGGCCCATGGCGATAGCCAGGCCCGCGCGTGCAAACATCGGCAGGTCGTTGCCCATGTCGCCGATCGCCGCCACTTGGGATAGGGGAAACCCGGCAGCGTGGGCGATGGCGCTGATCCCGTCGCCCTTGTTCGCGGCCGGCGCGGTGATGTCGAGATAGTAGGGTTGCGAGCGCGCGATGGTGGCGCGTGGACCGATCGCGGCGATCACTTCGGCTTCCAGGCGAACGAGACCGGCGTGGTCCTCGCTGATCCCGACGATCTTGTCGAGGTCGCCCAGGCTAGAGAAGTCGGCGACCAGGGTCGGTTCGGTGTCGGCGGCCAGGCGTTCGTGGTCGGTGTGTACGTTCGTGGTGTTGCGGCTGTACCAGCGCCCGTGGGCGAACAGCCAGATGTCGACGCCGGCCGCCTCCAGCATCGCCAGCGCCGTGGCGGCGACATCCGACTGCAGGCGCTGAGCGCTGATGACATCGCCAAGAGCGTTGATGATCGTCCCGCCGTTGAACGCGCCCAGCGGACCCTGGATGTCCAAGGCCTTGGCCAGCCGGATCATGCCGCTGGGCGGCCTAGCGCTGATCAACGTGGCCGCGATCCCCGCCGCGCTCAGCCGACCGAAGGCGTCGATCGTCGCCCTGGCCAGCGTCTTGTCGTTGCGCACCAGGGTGCCGTCGATGTCGGACACCAGGAGCTTGATAGCCTCGACTGCCGTCACTTCGGCGGCTCGACGTGGCCGCCGAAGCCGAAGCGCATGGCCGAGAGCAGCTTCTCGCCGTAGGTGTTCTCGCTGCGCGACCGATAGCGGGCATAGAGCGCGGCCGACAGCACGTTGGCGGGTACGGCCTCTTCCATGGCGGCTTCGATCGTCCAGTGACCTTCGCCGCTGTCGGCGACCTTGCCGGTGAACTGCTCCAGCGCGCCATCCTTGGCCAGGGCCGAGGCGGAAAGGTCCAGCAACCACGAGCTGATCACGCTGCCGCGCCGCCAGACCTCGGCGATGTCGGTCAGGTTCAGGGAAAAGCGCTCGTCCTCGGGCAGGCGGTCCGAGCCCTTGTTCTTCAGGATGTCGAAGCCCTCGGCATAGGCCTGCATCAGGCCGTATTCGATGCCGTTGTGCACCATCTTGACGAAGTGGCCCGCGCCGGCCGGGCCGGCGTGGATATAGCCGCGCTCGGCCCGATCATCGGCGGCGTCGCGTCCCTGGGTTCGGGGAATGGCGCCCAGGCCCGGGGCCAGAGTCGCGAAGATCGGGTCCAGCTTTTTGACCACGGCCTCGTCGCCGCCGATCATCATGCAGTAGCCGCGCTCCAGGCCCCAGACGCCGCCCGAGGTGCCGACGTCGACATACTCCAGGCCCTTGTCGCGCAGGGCTTTGGCGCGACGGATGTCGTCCTTGTAGAAGCTGTTGCCGCCATCGATGATGATGTCGCCCGGTTTGGCGAAGCCGGCGATCTCGTCGATGGTCTCGTCGGTGATCGCGCCTGCCGGCAGCATCACCCAGTAGATCGCGGCCTCGCCGAGCTTGCCCTGCATGTCTGTAAGACCGGTCGAGGCGATGGCGCCTTCCTTGGCCAGTTCCTGAACGGGCTCGGGCGAGCGATTGTGCACCACCACCTCATGGCCGCCGCGGATCAGGCGGCGCACGATGTTGGCGCCCATGCGGCCAAGGCCGATCACACCGATCTTCATGGTTCGAGGTCCTTCAAGCTGGTTTCGAGCGGGGAGGGGCGCTGGGCTAGTGAGCGGTGTCTTGAACGAAGGTGCGCTGTTTGCTTTCCACGGCCGCCAGCAGGCTGTCGGCGGCGTCGGAGAACTGTTTGACGCCATCGACGACGAGGGCCTCGGTGGCACCGGGCAGATCCAGCCCCAGGGCGTTGGCCTTGTCGAGCACGGTCTTGGCCTCATCGACATTCGCCGCGAGGGTCTGGGCGACGGCGCCATGATCGCGGAAAGCATCCAGGGTCTTGGGCGGCACGGTGTTGACGGTGTCGGGTCCGATCAAACTTTCGACATAGAGAACATCGCTGTAGTCGGGGTTCTTCACGCCGGTCGAGGCCCACAACAGGCGCTGAGGCATCGCGCCCTTGGCGGCCAGGGCCTGCCAGCGGTCGCTGGCGATCATCGTCTCGTACCAGGCGTAGGCTAGCTTGGCGTTGGCAATGGCGACCTTGCCGGCCAACGGCTTGGCCTCGGCGGCCTTGGGGTCGTGGGTGGCGACCAGGGCCTCGATCTTCTTGTCGATCTGGGTGTCAATGCGACTGACGAAGAAGCTGGCGACGCTGGCGATCTTGTCGACCGGCTGGCCCTTGGCCACCCGCGCTTCCAACCCGGCGATATAGGCCTTGGCCACGGCCTGGTAGGCTTCGATCGAGAACAGCAGGGTGACGTTGATGTTCAGCCCGTCCTCGATCAGGGCGCGGATGGCCGGCGCGCCGGCTCTGGTCCCTGGGACCTTGATCATCAGGTTGCGGCGATCGACAGCCTTCCAGAGGCGTCGGGCCTCTTCGATGGTGCCGTTGGTATCGTTGGCCAGGTAGGGCGAGACTTCCAGGCTGACATAGCCGTCCTTGCCTTCCAGCCGGTCGTAGGTCGCGGCCAGCTTGTCGGCGGCGGCCTGGATATCGGCGATGGCCAAGCTCTCATAGGCCGCGGTGGCGTCGGCCTTGGGATGGGCCTTGGCGAAGGCCTTCAGCGCGTCGTCATACGCCTTGCCTTGACCGATGGCTTTTTCGAAAATCGAGGGATTGGAGGTGACGCCGGTCAGACCGTCTTCCACGATCAACTTGTCCAGGCCGCCTTCCTCCAGGAAGCCGCGATCGATGAAGTCCAGCCAGACGCCCTGGCCGGCTTCCGCGAGAGTTTTCAAGCGACTGCTCATGACACTTCTCCCAGTCTGGCGATCAGCGCCCGGGCGCGCGCGACGACGTTGTCGGCGGTGAAGCCGTACTTGGCCTGCAGCTTGGCCAGCGGGGCCGAGGCGCCGAAGGTGCTCATGGTGATGGTCTCGCCGTCGAGCCCGACATAGCGGTCCCAGCCGATCGGGCCGGCCTGTTCGATGGCCAGCCTGGCGCGCACGGCGCGGGGCAGAACGCTTTCCCGATAGGCCTTGTCCTGCTTCTCGAACACCGACCAAGAAGGCATCGAGACCACGCGCGAGCGCACGCCGTCCTTAGCCAGCGCCTCGTGGGCGGCCAGGGCCAGCGACACCTCGCTGCCGGTCGCCATGAGGATGATCTGTGGTTCGCCCTCGGCGTCAGCCAGCACATAGGCGCCCTTGGCGACACCGTCGGCTGAAGCGTAGCGCGCGCGGTCGATGGTCGGCAGGGCCTGACGGGTCAGGACCAGGCAACTGGGCTCATGCGTCTGGCTCATGGCCATGCGCCAAGCCTGCGCCGTCTCGTTGGCGTCGGCCGGGCGGATGACGTTGAGGCCTGGAATGGCGCGCAGGGCTGCCAGGTGCTCGATCGGCTGGTGGGTCGGACCATCCTCGCCGACCCCGATGGAATCGTGGGTGAACACGAAGACGGTCGGCAGCTCCATGATCGCCGCGAGCCGGATCGGCGGGCGCATATAGTCGCTGAACACCAGGAAAGTAGCCGTGAACGGCCGCAGGTACGACAGCGCCATGCCGTTGGCGATCGCGCCCATGGCGTGCTCGCGCACCCCGAAGTGCATGTTGCGGCCGCCATAGTTGTCAGCCTGTAGCTGGCCGGCGCCATCGAAGGTCAGGTTGGTCTTGGTGGAGGGCGACAAGTCCGCCGCGCCGCCGACCAGGCCCGGTGCGTTCTTGGCGATGGCGTTGAGCACCTTGCCGCCCGCGTCGCGCGAGGCCAGGCCCTTGGCGTCGGTGTCGAAGGTCGGGATGTCCGCGTCCCAGCCGTCGGGCATCTGGCCCGAGCGCAGGCGCTCGAAGGCTTCGGCCAAGTCGGGATAGCTTTGGCGATAGCGCGCGAAGGTCTCGTCCCAGGCTTCTCGCAAGGGCTGGCCGCGTCCGGCGACCGCGCCGCGCACGTGGTCGGCCACGCCGTCGGGAACCAGGAATTGAGCGTCCTCGGGCCAGCCATAGAACCGCTTGGCGGCCTTGGCCTCGTCGGCGCCCAGCGCCTCGCCGTGGGCCTTCTCGGTGTTGGCCTTGGTTGGCGCGCCGTAGCCGATGATGCTGTCGACCACGATCAGCGTCGGCGCGTCGTCGGTCGCCTTGAACGTTTCGATAGCCCGGGCCAGCGCCTCGGTGTCGTTGGCGTCTGAGACGTGCTGCGTATGCCAGCCATAAGCCCGGAACCGCGCCGCCACGTCCTCGGTGAAGGCCAGGCTGGTGTGGCCTTCGATGCTGATGGTGTTGCTGTCGTAGATCCAGCACAGGTTGGAGAGCTTGTAGTGGCCAGCCAGCGAGGCGGCCTCGCCCGAGACGCCCTCCATCATGTCGCCGTCGCCGCAGATCACATAGACGTCGTGGTCGAACAGCTTGGCGTCGTCACGGTTGAAGCGCGCGGCCAGCCAGCGTTCGGCCAGGGCCATGCCGACAGAGTTGGCGCAGCCTTGGCCGAGGGGGCCGGTCGTGGTCTCCACGCCGGTGGTCAGGCGATATTCGGGATGGCCGGGGGTCTTGGAGTCCAGCTGGCGGAACTGGCGGATGTCTTCCAGGCTGACGGCAGGCTGGCCGGTCGCGCGTCCGTCGGCGTCGATCTCGCGCACGCCTGCCAGGTGCAGCAGGCTGTAGAGCAGCATCGACGCGTGCCCAGCCGACAACACGAAGCGGTCGCGGTTGGGCCAGTCGGGGCGATCGGGGTCGTAGCGCAGGAAGCGGGTCCACAGCGTGTAGCCCACCGGCGCCAGAGCCATCGGCGTGCCGGGGTGGCCCGAATTGGCCTTTTCCACCGCATCGATGGCCAGGGTCCGGATCGTGTTGATCGCCAGTTCGTCCAGGCCGTGATCCTGGGGATTGACCGTCTGAGCCGTCATCCATGTCTCCCGGAAAGCCGGCCCTAACATAGGGCGTCGAACGGCTGGTGACAGAACCCCGGGTCGGAAGGCGCAGTTCCGCCGAAACACGACGTTCGGCGGCTTCACGCCCTCTCAGGCGCGGCCGAGGCCAAGCGACACCATTTCACCATTTTTCCGGGATCAGAAGAAACCGCTCGGGCCCTGACCATCTGGCGTAGTTTGTAACAGCCAAGCAATCCTGCGGCTCGGACTGCTACGTTATAATGTTGTAATAACGAGTCTGGTCGGACCGGCGGGGGCGCAGGGTCGGATCGATATCTACATCGAGCAAAGCGAGCCGCCGCGTTGTCGCCTACGAAACCATCGCCAAGGCGAATTTCACTCGCGCTGATGGCCTGTCTGGCGGTGGGCGGCTGCGCCGTCGGCCCGAATTTCAAGCCTCCCGTCACGCCGGCGGGGGAGGGCTACGTCAAAGCGCCGCCGACGCCGACCGTCGCCACGCCCGACATCTCGGGTGGCGAGGCTCAGCGCTTCACCCAGGGCGCCGACATCGCCCAGGACTGGTGGACGCTGTTCCACTCCGCGCCGCTGAACGCTCTGATCGAGCACTCGCTGTCCGCCAATCACGACCTGAAAGCCGCGCAGGCGGCCCTGACGGCCGCCCATGAAAATACCCTGGCGCAGCGCGGCGCCAACTGGCCCAGCGTCTCGGCGGGCTTCGGGGCCACGCGGACGCGGACGTCGGGAGCTCTGGCGCCGACGCCCAGCACCAACGCCATCCAGTACAATCTCTTCACGCCGCAGGTCAGCGTCGCCTATTCGCCGGACGTCTTCGGTCTCAATCGCCGCACGCACGAGTCGCTGAAGGCGCAGGAGCAGGCCGTCCGCGACCAGATGCTGGCGACCTACCTGACCCTGACCGCCAATGTCGCCAACGCGGCCATCCAGGAAGCCTCGCTGCGCGCCCAGATCGATGCGACCAAGCAGTTGATCGCGATCGACACCGAGATCCTGGACGGGACGACCTACCAGTTCTCCAAGGGCTATGTCGGCCAGCTGGAGGTCGCGGCGCAGCGCTCCCAACTGGCGCAGCTGAACGCCACCTTGCCGCCGCTGCTGACCCAGCTGACGCAACAGCGCGACCTGTTGGCCACGCTCACGGGACACGCGCCCAACCAAGCGCCGGGCGAGGCGGTCGAGCTGTCGGCCCTGACCCTGCCGCAGGACTTGCCGCTCAGCCTGCCGTCGGCGCTGGTCCAGCAACGGCCGGACGTGATGCAGGCCGAGGCCAACATGCATTCGGCCAGCGCCCAGATCGGCGTGGCCATCGCCAACCGGCTGCCCAACATCCAGCTGACCGGCGACGCCGGCAATTCCTCGCTCGAGCTCAGCCATGTGTTCGGATCGGGCGGCGGCTTCTGGGACCTGGGGGTGGCGGTGACCGCGCCGATCTTCCAGGGCGGGGCGCTGCTGCACCAGGAGCGTGCGGCTAAGGCCAACTACGTGCAGGCGACCGAGCAATATCGCTCCACCGTACTGACCGCCTTCCAGAACGTCGCCGACACCCTGGCCGCGCTCCAGCATGACGCCGAGGGTCTGCAGGCCGCCGCGAGCGCCGAGCAGGCCGCCAAGGTCACGCTGGACCTGTCCGAGCGCCAATGGCGCGACGGCTACGCCAGCCACATTTCACTGCTGAACGCCCAGCAGGCCTACCAGCAGGCTCGCATCAGCCTGATCCAGGCTCAAGCCAGCCGTTACGCCGACACGACGGCGCTGTTCCAGGCCCTGGGTGGGGGCTGGTGGAACCGCGCGAACATCTCCGGGGACAAGCATGCACATTGAGCCGCCTTTCGGCTTGCCGCGCGCTGGCGGCCAAGCCGCGCGCATGTCCGCTCTTGGAAGCTTGACCCTGGTCGCGTTGATCGCCGCGGGATTGGCGGGCTGCTCGCCCAAGCCGAAGGCCGAGGCCTCTGCGCCGGTCGCCAAGAACGTCACCCTGACGGCGGCCCAGCGCCAGCACATCGGCCTCTACACCGTCGCCTCGTCGCTGCAGGGCAAGACCGTCGACACCACGGGTGTGGTCGACTTCGACAATGACCAGGCCACCAGCGTGTTGTCGCCGTTCTCCGGGCCGGTGTCGCAGCTTCTGGTCTCGCCGGGCGACCATGTCCGCAAGGGCCAACCGCTGGCGACCGTGGCCTCGCCGGACTTCGCGGCCGCCATCGGGACCTATCGCAAGGCGCTGGTCACCGCCGAGACGACGCGCCGGGTCGCCGACGCCGACAAGGACCTGCTGCAGCACAACGGCGTCTCGCAGCGCGAGGCCCAGCAGGCCCAGACCGACGCCGACAGCGCCGCTGCCGATCGTGACGCGGCGTTGCAGGCGCTGGCCGCCTTGGACGTCGACGCCCAGACGATCCGCGCCATCCAACAGGGCAAGCCCGCCCCGCGCGTCGAGGGCGTGATCCGCGCCCCGATAGCCGGCACCGTGGCAGAGAAGCTGATCACTCCGGGCCAACTGTTGCAGGCCGGCACGACGCCGGCGTTCACCGTGGCCGACCTGTCGCGCGTCTGGGTGATGGCGCAGGTCGCCGACGCCGATCTGGCCTCGGTCCACGTCGGCGACACCGCCGACGTCCAGTCCGGAGACGCCAAGGCCTTCACAGGGACCGTCGACAACCTGTCGGCCGGCGTGAACCCGGACACCCGCTCGGTGCTGGCCCGCGTGGTCGTGGCCAATCCGGGCGACCTCCTGAAGAAGCAGATGTACGTGCGCGTGGCGATCCATTCGCGCCAGCAGAGCGCCGCCATCGTAGCGCCGACCTCGGCCGTGCTGCGCGACGACGAGAACCTGCCCTTCGTCTATGTGGCCCAGACCGACGGGACGTTCGCGCGGCGGCATGTGACCCTGGGTGACCGCAGCGGCGACCACTATGCGATCGCCGAAGGCCTGCGGCCAGGCGAGAAGATCGTCGCCAACGGCGCGCTCTTCCTCCAGTTCATGGAAACCCAATGAGCGAGGAGACGTCCGAAGTCGGAGCGCCGTCGCGGGCGCCTTCGGTCATGAACCGCGTCGTCGCCTTCGCCTTGGCGCAGCCGCTGCTGATCTTGCTGATCACCGCGCTGCTGATCGGCGCGGGCGTGCGCTCGCTGACTCGCCTGCCGGTCGACGCCTATCCGGACCTGTCACCCGCCAGCGTCGACATCGTCACCCAATGGCCGGGCCACGCCGCCGAGGAGGTGGAGCGCCTGATCACCGTGCCGGTCGAGCGCGGCATGAACGGCGTGCCCAAGGTCACGGTCTCGCGCTCGGTCTCGCTGTACGGCCTGTCCGACGTGGTGCTGAACTTCCAGGACGGCATGGACAATGACCGCGCCCGCCAGGAGGTCTTCAACCGGATGGGCGACCTGGAGCTGCCCGATGGCGTCAAGCCGTCGGTGTCGCCGCTGACCTCGCCGTCGGGCCTGATCTATCGCTATGTGCTGCAAAGCCCCGATCGCTCGCCTATGGAGCTGAAGACCATTGAGGAATGGACGGTCGAGCCGGCGTTCCGGGCCGTGCCCGGCGTGGCCGACGACTCCGGCTTCGGCGGCGGCACGATGCAGTACCAGGTGTCCCTGGACCAGGCGAAGCTGGCGGGCCTTGGCCTGTCGGTCTCGCAGGTCGAGGCGGCGCTCTCGGCCAACAACACCAACGCCGGCGGCGGGTTCTATTCCCAGGGCGGACAGTTCTACTACGTGCGCGGCGAGGGCCGCATCGAGACCATCGAGGACATCGGCAGGGTCGTCGTCACCGTCCACAACGGCTCGCCGGTCCTGGTCAAGGACGTCGGCCACGTGGGCATCGGCATCGCGCCGCGCCTGGGCCAGTTCGGCTACGGCAAGCAGCAGGACGCCGTCGAGGGCGTGATCATGCTGCGCACCGGCGAGAAGACCCAGGACGTGCTGCGGGCCGTCAAGGCCAAGACCCAGGAGCTGAACGAGCAGATCCTGCCCAAGGACGTGAAGATCGTCCCGTTCTACGACCGCACCGACCTGATCGGCCTGACGACCCACATCGTCATGGAGAACCTGCTGCGCGGCATGCTGCTGGTGGTCGTGATCCTGATCTTCTTCCTCTACGACGCGCGCGCCGGCCTGATCGTCGCCGCCACCATCCCCCTGGCGCTGTTCTTCGCCTTCATCTGCCTGGACATGCAGGGGGCCTCGGCCAACCTGCTGTCGATCGGCGCCATCGACTTCGGCATCCTGGTCGACGGCGCGGTGGTGATGGTCGAGAACATCTTCCGCCAGATCGCCCTGCGCGAGGGCCAGCCCTTCGATGTGCGCCAGATCGTTCGCGACGCGGCGGCCGAGGTGGACCGGCCGCTGTTCTTCGCCGTGGCGGTGATCGTCGTCAGCTTCCTGCCCATCTACGTGCTGTCGGGACCCTCGGGCATCCTGTTCAAGCCCATGGCCGACACGATGATCTTCGCCCTGATCGGCGCGCTGATCGTCACCCTGGCCCTGATGCCGGTGCTCTGCGCCTGGTTCATGCGCAAGGGCGTGAAGGAGCGGCGCAACGCGATCTTCGAGGCCATCAAGTCGCTCTACGCCAAGGGCCTGGACCTCTGCCTGGCGCGTCCGTGGTTCACCACCATCGGCGCCGGCGCGATCCTGGCCCTGTCCTTGCTGCTGCTGCCGTTCATCGGCGGCGAATTCATGCCGCAACTGGACGAGGGCGCTCTGTGGGTGCGGGCCACCATGCCCTACACGATCTCGCTGGATGAATCGGCGAAGATCACCCCGCAGATCAGCGCGATCCTGAGTTCATTCCCGGACGTGACCCAGGTGACCTCCGAACTGGGCCGCCCCGACGACGGCACCGACGCGACGGGCTTCTTCAACGCCGAGTTCTTCGTGGGCCTGAAGCCCTATTCGGAGTGGACAGGCGGTTACAAGAACAAGGCCGGGTTGATCAAGGCGATCAACGAAAAGCTCCAGGCCTTCCCGGGCGTGACCTTCAACTACACCCAGCCGGCCGAGGACGCGGTCGACGAGGCCGAGACGGGCCTGAAGAGCGCTCTGGCGGTCAAGGTGTTCGGCGGCGACCTGGCGACCCTTCAGGCGAAGGGCAAGGCGATCAAGCAGGTGCTGCAGAAGGTGCCGGGCATCCGCAACGTGACCCTGGTGCAGGAGCTGGGCCAGCCCAGCCTGGCCATCAAGATCAATCGCGACGCCATTGCCCGCTATGGCCTGAACGTTTCCGACATCAACGGCCTGATCCAGACCGCGATCGGCGGCGATGTCGCGACCCAGGTGGTGCAGCAGGAAAAGCAGTTCGACCTGATCGTCCGCCTGGACCAGAAGTACCGAGACAATCCCGAGGAGATCGGCCGCATCCTGGTCGCCACGCCCGGCGGCCAGCAGATCCCGCTGAAGCAGTTCGCCGACATCAAGGTCGTCAACGGGGCGTCGTTCATCTACCGCGAGAACAACTCGCGCTACATCGGCGTGCAGTTCTCGGTCGAGGGCCGCGACCTGGCCAGCGCGGTGGGCGAGGCCATCAAGACGGTCAACGCCAAGGTCGCCATGCCACGCGGCTATCGCCTCGACTGGGGGGGCGAATACTCCGAATACAAGGCGTCTCGCGCCCAGCTGGGCGTCATCCTGCCCCTGACGATCTTCATCATCTTCTTCCTGCTGTTCATGCTCTACAGCAACTTCAAGTTCCCGTTCATCACGGTGGCGGGCGTGCTGCTGTCGGCGCCGGTGGGCGGGCTGATCGCGCTGTGGATCACCGGCACGCCGTTCTCGGTGTCGTCGGGCATCGGCTTCCTGGCGCTGTTCGGGGTTTCGGTGCAGACGGCCGTAGTGTTCATCTCGTACGTCAACGAGCTGCGCCGCGAAGGGCGTCCGCTGGATGAGGCCATTCGCGAGGGCGCGATCCTGCGCCTGCGGCCGATCATGATGACGGCCCTGGTCGCGGCGCTGGGCCTCTTGCCCGCCGCCTTGGCCACCGGCGTGGGCACGGACTCCCAGAGGCCGTTCGCCCTGGTCATCGTCAGCGGCCTGTTCTCGCGGCTGCTGATCAGCATCTTCCTGATGCCGGCGCTCTACGCGTTGGTGGCGCGGCCCGGTGATCGCCTGGAGGTCTAGCGAGGCATCGGCGGGAAGCTGACGCGGATGCGCAGGCCGCCTTCGGGCAGGTCATCGACGTCCGCGTCACCGCCCGCGCGCATGGCCAGGGCCTTGACGATGGACAGGCCCAGGCCGCTGCCGTGGCCCGGGCTCTGTGGACCGCGCGTGAAGCGCTCGAACGGACGCTGCCGGAGCTTGGCCGGCAGGCCGGGACCATCATCGGCCACCCAGAGGATCGAACGCCCGTCGGCTTGGCAAACACCGACGGTGATGGCGCGCCCACCATACCGCAGCGCGTTGTCGACGAGGTTCTCCAGGATCTGATCGACCAGCGGAGACGCCAGCGGCGCGGGCGCCGGGGCGGCTTCGATGTTCAGAGCCAGGCGCGCGCCTTCGGCTTCGGCGCGCTGCGTCCAACGATCGACGAGGCTGTGCGCGCAGGCTGCCAGGTCCGCCTCCTGGCGGCCGTCCGTTTCCACGGCCTCGGCGCGGGCCAGGGCCAGAAGCTGCTCGATCAGGCGCTGCAGGCGGTCGACGGCCTCCAGCGCGTCGGTCAGCGACGCCTGGTCCGACGCCGAGCGCTTGCCTTTGGCCAGCACGGCCAAGTGCGTCTTCACGATGGCCAGCGGCGTGCGGATCTGGTGCGAGGCGTCGGCGGTGAAGCGTCGGACCCCATCGACCGAACGCTCCAACTGGCCAAGCAGGCTGTTGAACGCCACGACCACCGGCCGCAGCTCGCTGGGCACGTCGCCGACCGCCACCGGCGCGAAATCGGGATCGCGGGCGTCGGACCGTTCGGCCAAGCGCCGCCGCAGGGCCTCCAGCGGGCTGAGGCTCCAGGTCGCCGCCGGCCAGATCAGCAGGGCGACCAAGCCCACGAGGCCGACCTCGATCGCCCCAACGGTGGTCATCAGCGTCTTGCGGACGGCGGTGCGCGACTCCAGGGTCTGGGCCACCGAGATCACGACCGGCGCTCGCGCGCCCGGCACGCGCAGGGCCAGGGCCGACTGTCGCACGGGCCGACCTTTGTAGGTCAGTGTGCGGAACACCGGCTCGCCACTGGCCGCCGTCACGGCCGGAGCGTCGAAATCGGGCAGGTCGTCATAGCCGGTCAGCACGCGGCCCGACTGGCGGACGTTGTAGAACACGCTGTCGCGCTGGGGGCTGTCCAGCAGGCCGAACGCCCAGGGCGGCAGGTCGACCTCGATCCGGTCGTTCTGCAAGGTCACCGACTCGGCGATGGCCCGCACCGACCCGGCCAGCAGGCGGTCGGAGGTATAGTCCACGACCCTCTGGGTGACCCAGGCGTCGCCGAAGCCGATCAGCGCAGCCGACACCACCAGCGGCGCGACCAGGGCGACCAGCAGGCGGGCGGTGAGGGACTGGATGCGGACCATCAGGGCTCGAGCATGTAGCCCTGGCCTCGCAAGGTCAGGATCTTCGGCCCGTCCGGCTCCAGCTTGCGGCGCACGCGGCCGACATAGACGTCCAGCGCGTTGGGGCCGGCCTCGTCGTCATGGCCGAACACCTCGCCGATCAGCCGCTGGCGGGAGACGACCTTGCCGGCGTTCGAGGCCAGGACCAGCAGCACCGTGTGCTCGCGCCGGCGCAGTTCCAGGTCGCGGCCGTCGATATAGGCCCGCGCGCCATTTCTATCGATGGTGAGACCGCCGACCGATAGCGTGGGCGAGGGATCGCCGCCTCGCCGGCGGGCCAGGGCGCGGATGCGGGCGGCCAGCTCCTCAGGCTCGAAGGGCTTGAGCATGTAGTCGTCGGCGCCGAGATCCAGGCCGCTGACCCGCTCCTTCAGAGCGTCGCGCGCGGTCAGGATCAACAGCGGCGTGCGATTGCCGGCCCGGCGCAGGCGCACCAGCACCTCCAGTCCGCCGATATCGGGCAGGCCCAGGTCCAGCACGATCACCGAATAGGGCTCGGCCAGCTGTTCCAGCGCGGTTTCGCCGTCGGTGACCCAGTCGACCGTGAAGTTTTCGGACTTGAGGAAGGCGACGACGCCGCGTCCCAGCGCCTCGTCGTCCTCCACGAACAGCAGGCGCATGTCGCTTGGGTTCCGGGTTGGACGACTCCGCCCCTATCATGCAACGTCGTTCAGTGGGAACAGGGCGGCGATGCTTCGTAGACAGCTTATTCTGACCTCGGCGGCGGGACTTCTGGCCGGCTGCGCGCGCACTGAAGGCTCGCTGCTCGCCAGCGCCGAGCGCGCCCGCCGTGTCCGCGCGGCCGAGCGGGAAGGGCAGGTCAGCGTCTACGCCAACACCGGCGATTTCGAGATTGGCCCCGTCCTGGACGCCTTTCGCGCCGACCACCCGAAGGTGCGAATCGACTTCCTGCGCCAGAACTCGTCGGAGCTTTACGAGCGCTATCTGAGCGAACGGGTGGCCGGCAAGCCGACCGCCGACCTGGTCTGGAGCTCGGCGATGGACCTGCAGATCAAGCTGATCAACGACGGCTATGCCCAGACCTTCGACACGCCGGCGCGGGCCATGCTGCCGCCGTGGACGATCTGGAAGAGCCAGGGCTTCGGCGTCACGGCCGAGCCGATCGTCTTCGTCTACGACCGTCGCCGATTGTCCGAGGCCCAGGCGCCCAGGAGCCATGCAGCCCTGCGCCAGAGGCTGGAAAGCGGCGCGCTGAAGGGCTCGGTCGGGCTGTTCGACAACGGCCGATCGGGCGTGGGCTTCCTCTACTATTCGCAGGACCGCCTGGCCTGGGCCGACACCTTGGCGCTCAACCGGGCGATCGGCGCGACCAAGCCGCACCTCTACGAGTCGACGGCCACCTTGCTGCAAGCGGTGTCCGACCAGGAGATCCTGCTCGGCTACAACGTCATCGGCTCCTATGCGCTGGAGCGGCAGAAGAGCGATCCGAATCTCGGGATCATCTTTCCCGCCGACTACACCCTGGTGATGTCGCGCATCGCCTTCATCTCGTCGGGCGCGCGCCATCCGAACGCGGCCGGGCTGTTCCTGGACTTCCTGCTGTCGGTGAAGGGCCAGAAGCTGTTGGGCGAGCGCAGCCTGCCGCCGGTGCGCACCGACGTGGCCGGCGGAGCAGGGCGGACGCCGGCGGCCTCGGCCCGGCCGATCGAGGTGGGGCCCTCGCTGCTGGCCAATCTGGACCAGATGCGACGGCGCCGGCTGGTCGACGACTGGCGCAATGCGATCGGTCCGGATCACGTCGACGACTATCGTCGCGTTCGCGACAGTCTGGTGACAGGTAACCGACCCTAGCCTCCGATCAAGCGGCGGGGAGCCGCGCAACATGGCTGGCGAAAACGCCGGCCTGGAGGGGGATCTCCGGTGAACAGAATTTCGTCTGCTTTCGTGAGCGTTTCGGCCCTGGCCCTCTTGCTGGGCGCGGGCGAGGCCATGGCCCAGACGGCCCCGGCCCCGGCCCCGGCCCCGGCCGCGTCGGCGCCGGCCGCAGAAGCCATGACCATCGACGCCGTGATCGTCACGGGCTCCAAGACCCGCCGCCGCGACGCCGACTCGGTCGGCCAGTTGACCAGCATCACCGAGGAGGACCTGCAGCGCGCGGCCGTCTCGTCGGTCGGCGAGCTGCTGCAGAAGCTGCCCAGCGCCGGCGTCAGCTACAACTCGAACGGCACGCAAGGCACTTCGTACGGCGGCAGCTCGATCAGCCTGCGCTACCTGGCCAACACCGACGGCGCGGCCGACCGCACCCTGGTGCTGGTCGACGGTCACCGCTGGGTGGACGGCGTCGGCGCGCGCGGCATTCGCGACTTCGTCGACCTCAACACCGTGCCGATCGGCATGGTCGGCAGCATGGAAGTACTGCAGGACGGCGCCTCGGCCATCTACGGCGCCGACGCCATCGCCGGCGTGGTCAACCTGAAGACCAAGCGCAATGTCGAGGGTCTGCAGGTCGAGACGAAGTACGGCGTCTCCTCGCGCGGCGACGGCCAGTCGTTCAGCCTGCAGACCAACTGGGGCAAGAAGTTCGACCGCGCCTCGGTCTATCTGTCGCTGAGCTACGTCAATGAGGACGCCGTCGAAACCAAGGATCGCGACGTGTCCCAGGTGTCGCTGACCGCCGGCCCGAACAACCTCAGCGCCGCTCCGTCCAGCCCGCGCGGCCTCTACATCCTGCCCGGCTTCTCGACCACGGCCTCGCCGCTGACCCAGAACGTCGGCGTCACCGTCGCCACGGGCCTTGGCAGCTATCACAAGGCCGCCCTGCCGGACGACTACTACAACACCATGGCCCAGGGCATCGACGCCATCGGCCCCAGCGAGCGCTACGGCGTCTTCGCCCGCGTCGACCAGGACCTGACCGACCACGTCAAGCTGACGATGGACGTGATGTGGAACCGTCGGAACTCCCAGCAGGTGTTCTCGCCGACCAACCTGTCGATCGGCGGCACGGCCGGCACCTATCGCGGCTTCTCGATCGCGGCCAACCAGCCCTACAACCCGTTCGGCGTGGCCTTCGCGGCCAACCAGGCCTGGAACATCCAGATCTTTACGCCGCAGGTCGGCAACCGGATCAGCAACCAGCAGGTCGACACCTACCGCGTGTCGGGCGAACTGGCCGGCGACGTCAACGTCTTCGCCCGCAAGTGGAACTGGTCGCTGTTCGGCTCTGCCGCCCAGAACGAGATGCGCTTCTCCTCGCCGGGCGGCATCGACCTGGAGCACCTGGCCCTGGCGCTGTCGGCCCCGTCGGTCTGCGCCGCCCAGGCCGGCTGCATCCCGGTCAACATCTTCGGCCAGATGACCCCGCAGCAGGCCGCCTACATCAACTCGACGGCCCGCGAGACCAACACCACCAAGCTCTACGACCTGACCTTCGACGTGAACGGCGAGCTGATGGAGTTGCCGGGCGGGCCGCTGGCCGTCGCGTTCGGCGCGGAGTGGCGCAAGAACGTCGGCGAGGATCATCCCGACGCCTATGTGAACACCGTCTCGACCGGGACCGGCGCCCTGCCGCTGCCGTCGACGACGGTGACGACCTCGAACGTCATGCGCACGCCCACCGCCAACGGCTCGTACGACGTCAAGGAAGCGTTCCTCGAATTCACCGCGCCGATCCTGGCCGACCTGCCGCTGGTCAAGAAACTCGAGCTGGACGTCGCCACCCGCTACTCCGACTACAACACCGCCGGCTCCAAGCTGACCTCCAAGGTCGGCGTCGGCTATCGCCCGATCGATGGCGTCCTCTTCCGAGGCACGTGGTCGCAAGGCTTCCGCGCCCCCTCGCTGATCGAGCTCTACACCGGCTCGCGTCAGTCCAACCTCGCGGGCAGCAATACCGACCCCTGCAACGGCGGCGCGGCCGCGCACCCCAATCTCCCCGGCTGCGCGGGCGTGCCGTCGACCTATAACCAGAGCTCGTACAACGGCGGCCTCTTGCCGCTGACGGTGTCGGGCAATGGCAAGCTGACGCCCGAGACGGCCGAGACCTGGAGCTACGGCGTGGCCCTGCAACCGGCCTTCGCGCCGGGGCTGAGCCTGACGCTGGACGGCTACGAGGTGACGATCAAGAACGCCATCTCGACCCCGTCGACGGCCAATGCGCTGCAGTTGTGCGCCGCCCAGGCCGGGGCGTTCTGCGACGCCCTGACCCGCGACGCCACCACCGGCCAGGTGCTGAACTTCAGCTCGTCGTTCATGAACCTCAACCAGATCAAGACGGCCGGCTACGACGTGGCCGTGCGCTATCACCGCGCCACCGACTTCGGGATCTGGGACGCCTCGGTCTCGGGCACCCGTTTGGAGAAGTTCGACGTCACCTCGCCGAACCCGGCGGGCGGCGCGCCGATCGTCACCCATGCCGTGGGCACCTCGACCGGCGGCACCACCCCGGCCACGGCCCGCGCCACCTATCCGCGCTGGAAAGGCCTGGCCTCGCTGCGCTGGTCGAACGACGACTGGGCGGTAACTTGGCGCGGCCGCTACATCGGCTCGACCCTGGACGGCGCCGCGCCGGCCCTGCCGGTCGCGCCGGTCAAGGGCAGCCGCGTCAAGGCCGTGACCTACCAGGACCTGCAGCTGGAGAAGGACTTCGAGAAGGTCGCGACCCACGTGACCCTGGGCGTCAACAACGTCTTCGACACCTCGCCGCCGCTGTCCTACGCCAACGCGCCGATCAACTTCGACATCTACACCTACGACGTCATGGGGCGGTACTTCTACATCCGCTTCGGCAAGTCGTTCTGATCGGTCGGAGCTGAGCGTTTCATGGCGACCTCGCCGATCACTCGCCGCGCCTTCGGAGGCGCGGCGGCCTTCCTCGGACTGCTGGGCTCGGCGCGGGCGATGGCCGCGCCGAAGCCGTCAGAGCCCTACGACGTCGTGCTGGACAGCAATGTCGGCGTGAAGACGCGCGACGGCGTGCGGCTGGCCACCGACATCTATCGGCCGGCGCGGGGCGGCAAGGCCGTTCCGCGCCGCTTCCCGGTGATCATGGAGCGCACGCCCTATGGCCGGAACGTCGCCAGCTTCCGCGACATCACCGCGACCAACAAGACGCCGGCCACGCGGGCCGAGATCGCCAAGGTCTATGTCTCGCAAGGCTATGTGGTGATCTTCCAGGACTGCCGGGGGCGCTACGACTCCGAAGGCGAGTTCATCAAGTATCTGAGCGAGGGCGCGGACGGTTACGACACCTGCGCCTGGATCATCCGCCAGCCGTGGAGCGACGGGCGGATCGGCACCATGGGCCTGTCCTACGCCGCCCACACCCAGATGGCGCTGGGCTGTCTGAATGCGCCGGGCCTGAAGGCGATGTTCCTGGACTGCGGCGGCTTCTCCAACGCCTACCAGGGGGGTATCCGCCAGGGCGGGGCGTTCGAGCTGAAACAGGTGACCTGGGCCTACAACCTGGGCCTGGAAAGCCAGCAGGCCCAGAACGATCCGCGCCTGCTGGCCGCGCTGAAGACCATCGACCTCAAAGCCTGGTTCGCCAGCATGCCCTGGAAGCGCGGCCACACGCCGATCAGCCTGCTGCCGGACTACGAGGCCTATGTCTACGAGCAGTGGGAGCACGGCCAGTTCGACGGCTTCTGGAAGCAGGCCGGCATCTATGCCGAGGGCTATTATCCGACGTTCCCCAAGGTCGACATGGTCCATATGTCGGGCTGGTACGATCCCTATTCGCGCACGGCGACCGACAACTATGTCGGCTTGAACAAGGCCGGCCGAGCCCAGCGGCTGATCATGGGTCCCTGGACCCACGGCGCGCGCTCGACCTCGCATTCGGGCGACGTGGAGTTCGGTCCGGCCGCGACCATCGACGCCGACGGCGGGGCGGATTTCTTCACCCAGCGCCTGACGTGGTACGACCACCATCTGAAGGGGTTGCCCGCCACCGCGCCTGAGGCTCCGGTGCGCCTGTTCGTCATGGGCGGCGGCGATGGCCGCAAGACGTCCGAGGGCCGCCTGAACCACGGCGGTGCCTGGCGCAGCGAGACGACCTGGCCGATCCCCGATCGCCAGGAGACGGCCTTCTATCTCGACGCCGATGGCGGGCTGCGGCGCGACAAGCCGGCCGCCGACGCGCCGGCCATGAGCTACGACTTCGATCCTTCCGATCCGGTTCCGACCATCGGCGGCGCCGTCACCTCGGGCGAGCCTCTGATGCGCGGCGGCGGTTTCGACCAGCGTGAAACCCCCGATCTCTACGGCGCACGCGAGCCGCTGCTGCCGCTGGAGGCCCGGCCCGACGTGCTGGTCTTCCAGACCGAGCCCCTGGCGCAGGACGTCGAGGTCACCGGCCCGATCACCGCCGAACTGTGGATCTCGTCCGACGCGGTCGACACCGACTTCACGATCAAGCTGATCGACCTCTATCCGCCTTCGGAGGACTATCCGGCCGGCTACGCCCTGAACCTGACCGACGCCATCCTGCGCTGCCGCTATCGCGACAGCTGGGAGACCCCGTCGTTGATGACGCCGGGCCAGGTCTACAGGATCAAGGTCGAGGCCTTCCCGACATCGAACCTGTTCAAGAAGGGTCACAGGATCCGGCTGGACGTCTCGTCCAGCAACTTCCCCAAGTACGACGTCAATCCCAACACCGGCGCGCCGGAAGGCGTGGGCTTGACCCGCAAGGTCGCCCGCAACACCGTCCATCTGGACGCCGCGCGCCCGTCGCACGTGGTGCTGCCGATCATTCCGAGACGCGCATGAGCCTGGACGCCGAACCAATCTCCGACGCGCCGGGGCCCGTCCTGAAGCGCTGGTGGGACCTGATGGAGACGCGCCTGGGCGTCGCGCCGCTGCCGCTGGTGCTGATCGCGCTGGGCCTGGCGGCGTCCTATGTCGCCCTGGGCAAGGCGCCGTCCGACATCCTGGCCAATATCGCCTTCCTGATCACCGGCGGCTTCCTGTGCGCCGAGATCGGCAAGCGCGTGCCGGTGTTGAACCGCCTGGGCTTTGCGGCGATCTTCGCCACCTTCGCGCCGTCCTACCTGGAATATGCCGGCCTGCTGCCCAAGGTCTTGGTCAAGTCGATCTCGGACTTCACCGAGGCCTCGAACTTCCTCTACCTGTTCATCGCCTCGATCGTGGTCGGCTCGATCCTGGGCATGGACCGGCGCTCGCTGATCTCGGGCTTCGGCAAGATCTTCATCCCGCTGATCCTGGGCTCGGCCGTCGCGTTCGTGGTCGGCTGCTCGACCGGCGTGGCGCTGGGGCTGGGCTTCCAGCACACCCTGTTCAAGATCGTCGCCCCGATCATGGCCGGCGGGGTGGGCGAGGGCGCCATTCCCCTGTCGGTCGGCTACGCCCACTTCTCGGGCCAGCCGCAGGGCGAGGCCTTCGCCGAGGTGCTGCCGCCGGTGATGCTGGGCAGCCTGTGCGCGATCGTGCTGGCCGGGGGCTTGAACTTCCTGGGCCGTCGCTTCCCGAACCTGACCGGTGAAGGCCGCCTGCAGATCGGCGAGGAAGACATCTCGCCGATCGCCCACGCCTCGGTGGCCGCCGCGCCGTCGCCGCAGACCATCGGCGCGGCGCTGCTGATGGTGGCCGTGCTCTACCTGCTGGGTGCGCTCAGCCAGACGCTATTCAACTGGCCGGGGCCGGTGGTGATGCTGGTGCTGGCGGTGGTCATCAAGCTGGCCCGCCTTGCGCCGCCGGCCCTGGAGCAGGGCGCCTATGTCAACTACCGGTTCTTCTCGACCTGCGTGACCTATCCGCTGCTGTTCGCGATCGGCGTGGCCAAGACGCCGTGGGAGAAGCTGATCTCGGCCTTCAACCTGCCGACCCTGGCGACGATCCTGGTCACCGTCGTCACGCTGATCGCAACGGGCTTCGTCAGCGCGCGCTGGGTGGGCCTGCATCCGATCGACACGGCGATCGTCAACGCCACCCACTCCGGACAAGGCGGGACCGGCGACGTGGCGATCCTGACCGCCGCCAACCGCATGCAGCTCATGCCCTTCGCCCAGATCGCCACCCGCATCGGCGGCGCGATCACGGTGACCATTGTGCTGGCGCTGTTCGCGCACTGGCGTTGAATGGAGCGAGAGCCGCCGTAGCTGAACCGCCATGTCGGCAAGCCGACCTGGCGCATGGTTGTCGTAAAACCGCAGTATGGCTCCGCTCCGCCCTTGCTGGGAGACGATCATGCTGAGCCTGCTGTTGGCCCTTCTCGCGGCCGAACCGAGCACCGTATCGCCGCGGATGAACGACATGCTCGCGGTCGGCACTCACAACTCCTACAAGCAGACGATCCCGCCCGAGGAAATGGCCGCCATGGTCGCCGCAGCGGGGCAGGGGGCGCTGGGCCTCGACTACGGTCATCGACCGCTGGCCGAGGAGCTGGACGCTGGCGCCCGCCAGCTGGAACTGGACGTAGTGCGCGATCCCGAGGGCGGCCGCTTCGCCAAGCCCGCCACGGCGTTCGGCAAGGGCATCGTCCCGACGCCCGCCTGGGCGGCGGCGATGGCCAGGCCGGGCTACAAGGTCATGCACATGCAGGACGTCGATTTTCGCTCGACCTGCTGGACCTTCGTGGCCTGTCTGACGGAAATCCGGGCGTGGTCCAAAGCCCACCCCCGCCACGCACCGATCCTGATCCTGCTGAACGCCAAGGACGGCCCATCCAGCTTCCCGAACGGCGTGGCGGCGCTGCCGTTCGATGAAAAGGCCTTCGACGCCCTGGACGCCGAGGTGCGCACGGTGTTCGCCGAAAGCGAGCTGATCACGCCAGACAAGGTCCAGGGGCGACGCGCCACCTTGCGCGAGGCGGTGCTGGCCGGCGGTTGGCCGACGCTGGAAGCCGCGCGCGGCAAGGTGTTCTTCGCCCTCGACGAAGACGCTGAGAAGGTCGCCGCCTATCGCGGCGCGCGCCCATCGCTGGAAGGTCGGGTCATGTTCGTCAATACCGACGAGACCTCGCCGGCGGCCGCCTACCTCACGCTCAACGACCCGATCGGCCAGCGCGAGCGCATTGCCGCCGCCGTGAAAGCCGGTTTCATCGTCCGCACCCGCGCCGACGCCGACACCGTGCAGGCGCGCAAGAACGACGTCTCCCAACGCACCGCCGCGCTCTCCAGCGGCGCGCAATACGTTTCGACCGACTACCTGTGGGCTGATCCGCGCTTTGCCGGCGGCTACGCCGTGCGCCTGACCGGCGGCGAGGCGGCGACCTGCAATCCGGTGCGTCTGGCCAAGGGCTGCAAGGGGCCGTTCGAGAGCCTGCCGGGCGCGCCGGTTCAGGGCTATCTCGCGCCGGTTCAGCGTCCGGACCTGACCAAGACCCTGGCCGCGCCGCCGGCCGCCGGTTCGCCTCGCGCCCTGGCCGACGCGGCGATCTTCGACCAGAGTCGGGCCTTGAAGGGCTCCGATCGCTGGAAACGGGCGACCGACGACGTCGATGGCTCGACCTACAAGCATTTCGAGCAGGCCCTGGGCGTGCGTCTGACCGAGGCCGAAACGCCGATCCTGACGGCGCTCCTGGAGCGGGCCGGCGAGGATCGCTCGGTGGTCAGCGTCGCCAAGGCGCACTGGGGGACCAAGCGCCCCTATCTCGGCAAGCCGAAAGCGCCGATCTGCGAGGCCAGGAGCGCGCATCTGGCGGGCAATCCCGACTATCCATCCGGACACTCGGCCTTCGGCATGCACGTGGCGATGATCCTGGCCGAACTGGCGCCCAGCCGCGCCGACGCGCTCTACGCCCGTGGCCGTGACTATGCCGAAAGCCGGTGGATCTGCGGCTCGCACACGGTCAGCGCCACGGAAGCAGGCATGCAGTCCGGGGCGACGATCTACGCCGCCGAACACGCTTCGCCTTACTTTCAGCGCGACATGGAAGCGGCGCGCGCCGAACTCGATGCAGCTCTGGCAAAGGCGGCTCCGTCCGCAGCGCGATGAGCGGGGCATGAAATCTATTTTGGTATAGTCCAAAAGTCAGGCGAGCAGGGCCGTAAGACCCCGCTTCAATGCGCTGAACCGGTCGTGATCTCCTGGAGCGCGCCACGTACATTCGCGTGACGGCGTTGATCGCGCAGGCTTTCTGCGTGCGCGGCCTTGCGCCCGGCTATCGGCCATCAGCGCTCTGTGTGCTGAGCATTCGGCCTGAAAGCACAGCTCGATACTTGCGCCGATAGCCCTGAAACGCCGTCCATCGCGGCGAGCGCCTAGCGCCGCATCGGCGAAATGTGTCTCCGTCGTCAGCCGCTGTCACGCAGGTGTCGCCGCAAGCTGCTTTAACATTCTGGTCCATACCAGTTGGGGCAGGGGAACCAACCATGTCGAAGCGATATCCCGTTCGGGCCGGGCGTCCGAACCTCAAGACCTTTCTGCTGGCCACCGTCGCGGCGCTGGCCGTCGACGCCAGTGCTCGCGGAGCCTTCGCGCAACAGACCTCGGGCGATCCGGGCCCGGGCAACGCGGTCGACGAGGTGGTCGTCACCGGCTACCGCAAGTCGCTGAGCGAAGCGCGCGAGATCAAGCGTGACGCGGTCATCCAGAAGGACGCCATCGTCGCCGAAGACATGGCGAAGTTCCCGGAATTGAACCTGGCCGAGTCGCTGCAGCGCCTGCCGGGCGTGCAGATCACCCGCGAAGCCGGCGAAGGCCGACGCATCTCGCTGCGGGGCCTGGGTCCTGATTTCGCCCGCGTGCAGCTGAACGGCATGGAAGTGCTGGGCAATGTCGACTCCGCGCAGGACAGCCGCGGCCAGCGCTCGCGCGACCGGGCCTTCGATTTCAACATCTTCGCTTCGGAGCTGTTCTCGAAGGTCGAGGTCGAGAAGACCTTCCAGGCGGCCCAGAACGAGGGCGGCATGGCCGGCACGGTCGGCCTCTTCACCGGCAAGCCCTTCGATTACGGCGAAGGCGCCAAGGGCGCGGTCTCGCTCAAGCTGGGCACCAACGAATACACCAAGGACGCCCAGCCGCGCATCGCCGCGCTGTTCAGCCGGAACTGGGACGACAAGTTTGGCGTCGCCGTATCGGTCGCCTACGCCAAGCGCGAGACCACCGAACAGGGTCACAACGACTACAACTACGAACACCCCAGCGCCTCGACCATGCAGTCGCTGGTCGCCAAGGGGCTGGATATCTCGCACCTGAGCGCCGCTCAGCAGGCCAAGTTCCTGTCCGGCGATCTCTATTTCGCCGACGGCAACCGCATCTCGTCATGGGACGCCAAGATGACCCGCCTGGGCCTGACGGGTGCGGTGCAGTGGAAGCCGGTCGACAACGTGCTGCTGACCTTCGACGCGCTGCACGGCGAGTTCACCACTCACCGCGACGAGCTGCATCTGGCCACGCGTCCGCTGGCGTCGACCGGCTCGGTCGCGTTCGACACCCCGGCGGGCGGCGTCTGGCCGTCCATCTTCCAGAAGGCCTCGGTCATCAACAACCTGGCCTGGGACAGCAGCAACTACGTCACCATGACCGACGTGACGGGCACGACCTTCGGCAGCGAACACCGCCGGGAGCTGAACAAGAACCGCTTCAACCAAGGCGTTCTGACCGGCACGTGGGACGTGTCCGATCGCCTCAAGATCGACGGGCACGTGGGCGCGGAGAAGTCGACCTACGACACTCCGTACGACGACAAGTTCTACATGCGCGCCAAGGGCAACCTGGTCGCCAACTACGGCGCGAACGGCCAGTCGGCCTCGTTCTCGTATCCGAACTGGGACCCGACCAATCCGGCCAACTATGCGATGGACGACTTCTACTATCGCGCCTTCTACAATCGCTCGATGCTGCAGGAAGGCGTGATCAACCTGCACTACGAACTGAACGACGTCTGGAAGCTGCGCGCCGGGGCGGCCTATCACCGCTTCTCGCAGAAGGGCGCGAACTACTTCTACGACGACAACGTCAACGGCACGAAGGCCGAGTCGCGCGGCACGTCGGTGGCCGACATCACCGACGTGTTCACCAACGAGTTCGGCTCGTGGCTGATCGGCGACTACGCCAAGGGCTTCGCCAAGTACAAGGAATATCACCGCCTTGGCCCGAAGCCCGACGGGACGGGCGGGGCGCTGCAGGATATCGAGCAGGTCTATAACGTCACGGAAAAGACCGTGTCCGAATACGTGCAGGCCGACTGGGACACCCAGCTGATGGGCAAGCGGTTCCGCGGCAATATCGGCCTGCGCGGCTACCAGACCGACACGCACAGCTCGGGCTGGATCCAGGGCGACAGCTACGCCTATCTGGGGACGACCGACGTGAAGGGCAGCTATTCGGGCGTCCTGCCGGCCATGAACTCGGTGCTGGAAGTGACGCCGGATGTGCTGGTGCGCTTCTCGGCCACGCAGAACCTGAACCGTCCGAGCCTGGGCTCGATGGCGGCCGAGGGCACGGCGTTCAAGGACGAGGACAGCGGCGTCATCACCGCCTCGCGCGGCAACCCGAACCTCAAGCCCTTCAAGGACACCACGCTGGACCTGTCGGTCGAGTACTACTTCGGCAAGGTCGGCCTGCTGTCGGCCAGCGTGTTCCGCAAGAACCTCAAGAACTTCATCGGTTCTGAGACGCTCGAGAATATCCCCTTCAGCGAGACGGGCGTGCCGGTCAGCACGATCCCGGGCGCGACGGGGACGACGATCGTCAAGGAATTCTCGATGCCCATCAACGTGGCGGGCACCAAGAAGCTGACGGGCGTGGAGCTGGCCGCGCAGACCCAGTTCTCGTTCCTGCCCGCGCCGTTCAACAATCTGGGCGCGGTGGTCAACTACACCTATGTCGACGTCGACAAGTCGATCACCGGCATCTCGAAGACCAGCTACAACGCCACGCTCTACTACGAGACCGCCCGTTGGGGCCTGCGCGGTTCGCTGAGCCACCGCACCCGCTGGTACACCGGCCACAGCGACACGGTCATGAGCGCCAGCACGGCGGGCTTCGAGGGGACCACCTACGTCGACGCCGCGGCCTTCTACAACATCACCGACAAGCTGCAGGTCTCGCTGGACGGCATCAACCTGACCAACCAGAAGGACACGCAGTTCTGGGGGCAGAACCGCTACCTCTACAATCAGACCCAGAGCGGCCGGACCTACATGGTCGGGCTTGGCTACAAGTTCTGACATGAGCGCACGTTAGGCTGGGCGCCCCACCTCCCTTGGGCGGTGGGGCGCCTCGTCCGTGTCCAGAGCCATGATCGTTTCCCACCGCCATCGTTTCATCTTCGCCGCCGTGCCCAAGACCGGCACCCATTCCGTACGCCAGGCCTTGCGCGAGCAACTGGGCGACGAGGATGTCGAGCAGGTGGGGCTGTTCGTCGACAAGCGCTTCCCGTGGGAGGACCTGGCGGCGATCCGGCACGGCCATCTGTCGCTGCAGCAGGTGCGGCCCTACGTCGGCGAAGAGGCGTTTGGCGACTATTTCAAGTTCGCCTTCGTCCGCAATCCGTTCGACCGCTTCGTCTCGTATTGCGCCTTCATGCTGCGCGGCGGCGACGTGTTCCAGCAGCGGCCGCAGGACGTGATGCGCCACTTCCTGTTCGTCGAGCCGCCGGAGCAGCACATCCTGTTCCAGGCGCAGACTTCGTTGCTGACGGGCGAGGATGGCCAGACCCTGCTGACCAACGGGATCGGCCGTGTCGAGGACATGCAGGGTTCGTACGACGCCATCTGCGACCGGATCGGCATCGCCTCGCGACCGCTCGACCGGGTCAATGGCACCATGCGCGGGGACTATCGCCGCTACTACGACAAGGCCCTGATCGACGGCGTCGCTGCGCGCTACGCGCAGGATCTGGACCTGCTGGGCTACAGCTTCGACGGCGTGCGATGAGCGCACCGCCGCCCACCGCCAATCCGCGCAAGACCACGACCGTCCGCGATCTTGGTCCGGTCGACATCGCCGCTCTGCGAAGCGCCGTGCTGGCGATCCCTGAAGCGGTCTGGGATGCCGAAAACGCCGGCAAGCCCAACCGCTTCGAGGTGCTGGACGCGACGCGGCATATCGTCTTCCGCTTCGTCGACAGTCCTCGAGACTGGCGCGGCTCGCACGATCGCGCGGCCTGGCCGCAGTGGCGCGCGCTGCTTGAGCCGGTGCTGGCGCAGGCCGTCCGCGACTACGGTTATGCTCGCGGCGTCTTTCCGCGGGTGATGCTGGCCAGGATGCCGGCGGGCGGGGGGATCCACCCGCACATCGACGCCAACCCGGCCGCAAGGTGGCCGCACAAGATCCATGTGCCGCTGACGACCAACCCCGCAGTGGTCTCGTTCTTCGGCGGGCAGGAGCATCACTTCCCGCCGGGCGTGGCGGTGGAGGGCAACAATCTGGGTCCGCATTGGGTGCGGAATGGCGGCGGCGCCGACCGCATCCACCTGATCTTCGAATACTACGACGCCGATCAGCCGGACCCCGACTGGCTGGAGCCGTTCCTCCAAGCCGGCGCGCAACGATGAACGCCGCCTTCGGTTCGGGCGAGCGCGACGCTCTGCTGCGCGAAGCCATGAGCCTGCGTATCGATGGGCGCGTCACGGACGCCTTGGCCGTGTTGGCAAAGCTGGAGACTTCGCATCCCCGGTTCAGTCGCCTCCATCAGGAGCGCGGCCACTGCCACGTCCTGTTGCGCAACGCGTCGGCGGCGATCGAGGCCTTGCGGGAGGCTGTTCGCCTCAATCCGGCGCTGCCGGCCAGCTGGGATATGCTCGAGCAGCTCTTTCGCATGCTCGGCGATGCTGCGCAGGCGGAGATGGCCGCGCGGCATCTAGGCGTTCTGAGGCAGCTTCCGCCGCAGGTGGTGGTCGCCGACAGCCTGCTGGCTGACGGCGATCTGGCCCCGGCGGAAGCGGTGATCCGGGACTACCTGCACGAGGATGGTGGAAACGCCGGCGCGCTGCGTCTGCTGGCGCGGATCCGCAAAGCGTGTGGCGCCCTCGACGAGACCGAGGCGCTGCTGACGTCGGTGCTGGCGCGCGCGCCTGACTATCACGGCGCGCGGCTCGACTACGCCATGGTGCTGTTGCAGCAGCAGAAGCATCTGCAGGCGCGGCGGGAAGCTGAGCGTCTGCTCGACCACGATCCGGACAACCGCGAATACCTCAAGCAGTACGGAGCGGCCTGCGTGGGTCTGGGCGACCACGAGCCGGTGATCGACCTCTACGAGACTCTGCTGTCGGGCCAGGTCCAGTCCGAGACCGAGATCGCCGACCTGCGCCTGTGGCGGGCCAACGCCCTGAAGATCACCGGGCGACAGGCGGAAGCCATCGCCGACTATCGCGCCTCGCTGGCGGCGCGGCCGGACAATGGCGTGGCGTGGTTCAGCCTCGCCAACCTGAAGACCTATCGCTTCACTGACGACGAGATCGCGCGCATGCAGGCGGTGCAGGCGCAGTCCGATCTCCAGGACATGGACCAGATCTATCTGTCCTTTGCCCTGGGCAAGGCGCTGGAGGACCGCGCGGACTATGCGGCATCGTGGCGAAGCTACGCGCACGGCAACGCCCTGCGGCGCGCCGGCGGCCGCTGGCGGCCAGAAGTCGCGGAGGCGTGCGCTGTCCGGCTGAAACGGGTCTTCACCGCCGAGGTCTTCGCCGCGCGCGCCGGCTGGGGGACGGACGATCGCGCGCCGATCTTCGTCCTCGGCCTTCCGCGTTCGGGATCGACGCTGATCGAGCAGATCCTGGCTTCCCATTGGCAGGTGGAAGGCACGCAGGAGCTTACGGAGATCAGCCGCTACGTCGGCGAGATCTGCGGCCGCGATCCGGATTGCGGCCTGCCGCTCGATCCCGAGGCGCTGTTGGCCCTGACCGCCGAGACGGCGAGGGACCTTGGCGAGCGTTTCCTGGCCGAGACGCAAACCTATCGCAGGCTGGGCCGGCCGTTCTTCATCGACAAGATGCCGAACAATTTCTGGCACATCGGCCTGATCCAAATGATCCTGCCGCGCGCGACGATCATCGACGTGCGGCGCGAGCCCATTGCCTGCGGCTTCAGCAATCTCAAGCAGCTATTCGGGACAGCCAACCAGGAATTCACCTACGGCGTCGGCGACATCGCCCGCTACTACCACACCTATCTCGACCTCATGCGGCACTGGGACCGGGTGTTGCCCGGGCGGGTGCTGCGGGTGTCGTACGAGGACTTGGTCGAGGATCTCGAAGGCGGCGTGCGACGCATGCTGGCGCACAGCGGACTGCCGTTCGAGCCGGCTTGCCTGGCTTTCCACGAGACGCAGCGCAGCGTGCGCACGCCCAGCTCCGAACAGGTGCGCCAGCCGATCGGCCGGGAAGGTCTCGATCAATGGCGTCACTACGCGCCGTGGCTCGCGCCGCTGCGGGACGCGCTGGGCGACGCCTTGACCAGCTACAAGGACTGAACCCATGCGGCTGTCGCGACCCTTCTTCCAGCTTCCCGTGCTGTTCGACGCCGCGCGCTTGCAGGCCGAGGTCGCGGCTTTGCCGGCTCAGGCCTGGGTGGCGCACCCGGACCAACTGCCCGGAAACAGCGCCGCGCGACTGATCAGCGCCGGAGGCGCTGAAACGGATTCCGTGCACGGACAGATGCTGCCGACGCCCTGGCTTGAAGGCATGTCCTACCTGCAACAGGTGCTGGCGGGTTTCGGCGTGGTTTGGAGCCGCTCACGACTGATGCGCCTGGCGCCCGGCGCGGGCGTGCCCGAGCATGCCGACATCAACTACCACTGGCATACGCGGGTGCGGCTGCACATTCCGGTCCTCACCTGGCCGCAAGTGCGCTTTCACTGCGACGGGCAGTCCGTGCACATGGCGCAGGGCGAGGCTTGGATCTTCGACAACTGGCGCCGACACCATGTGGAGAACAACGCCGCCGCCGAGCGCATCCATCTGGTGGCCGACACCACCGGCACGGCGGCGTTCTGGCGGTTCGCTTGCGGAGATACGCCGCCGCGCGCGCAATGGCCGACGCTGGCCTGGGATCCCGAAGGCCACCCGCAATTGCTCACGGAGAGCGATCAGCGCGCGCCGGTGATGCCCGCCGCCGAGGTGCAATGGCTAATCGATGATCTGCGCGATGAACTGACGCTCGTCATGGACAGCGTCGAGGCCAGGACGCGTGCGGCGCGGTTCAGCCTGCTGCTGGAGAGCTTCGTGCTGGACTGGCGCCAGCTTTGCGCGCTGCACGGCGTCAGCGGGCGAGGGCGGCCAGAGTTCATGCGTCTGGCCGCCGCCGTGCGCGACGCCGCCCAGCCGCTGGCCGAGGGGCTGGTGATGCGCACGAACAACGCCAGCGCGCTGCTGGTGCTGGAGAAGCGCGTGCTCCAGCACCTCGTCGCGGATGAGGTCGCGCCTTCCTAGACCTTACCCGCGCGCTCGATCAGATCGCGCAGCAGGTCGTGATAGCTCTCGAAGCCGGCCACCTGAGCGTCCGGCGCCTTGCCGGTCTCGTCGTATTCGCGCAGCCGCAGGGCGTCCTGCGCCGCCGGTTCGGCCAGGAACGCGGTGATCTCGTCCGGAGACATCGGGCCGCCCTGCAGCGCCAGGCTCTGCAGCGAGGCCTTGCTGAGGCGTCCGAGATAATGGGGATCGGTCGCGACCCGATAGCGCTTGGCCGCCACGTGGAGGCGGACCGGCTCGGTGACGTCCGGACCGAAGGCGCGGGCCAGGTAGCCGGCGCTGATATGCTCGTGACGCGCGTCGACGCCCAGGTCGGCGGCGTTCTCGCCGATCTTCTGCATCATGTGGCCGACGTCGTGCAGCAAGGCGGCGGCGACTAGCGCGGGCGACGCGCCATCCAGCCGGGCGTGATGCGCCGTCTGCAGGGCGTGTTCCATCTGGGTGACGCCCTCGCCGTAACGAAGGCCGCCCAGGCGGGCGTAGAGGTCGGAAAGCTCGGCCACGAAAGCGTCGGCCGCGGTACGAGAGGTCATCGAGTATCCGTCTGGAGAGGCTGAGATAGGGCTCACAGGCGCATGCGCCCGATGCCCGGGTCCGTGCGGCTGGGTCGACCTGTTTCCAGATGGCCGGCCAGGCGCTGGGTGAATGAAGGCTCGTCGGCCAAGGTCAGGGTCAGGTCGTACCAATGATCGCTGCCGCGCAGGTCCCAGACCGAGCGCGCGGCGCCGCCGGGCTTCAGCAGGACGGTCTGCCGGGCCTCGCCCTCGGCCAGCGGATAGGCCCCGTCCATCTGGGCCGTGACCAGGCCGGACTCGCGGCCGGCCAGGCTGACGACCAGACGTGAGCGGGCGTCGGCGGACACCGTGACCACCGGCTGGGCTCGCGACGTGTCGCCGGCGAAGCGACGGTAGAAGCCGTTGGGGCCGTGAACGGTCAGGTCATAGGGGCCAGGAGGCCGTCCGGCCTTGTTCCAGTGTCCGGCTGCATAGCGCTCGCCAGCGGCCAGGGTGAAGCGCCAGGGCGCGTCGCGGTCGGTGTTGTCGAACACCTGGAACACAGCCCCCGCGCGGCCGGCGTTGACGAGGTCGATCCAAAGCGCGCCGTCCTTCACCCGGGCGTCCGCCGACAGGATGTAGGGCAGGGCGCGCGCGCCGCGCTGCGGGCCGCCCTGGCCCGAGGGGCCTTGTGTTTCGGGAATGCGCAAGGTCGGCGCGGCCTTGGAGCGGGCCACGCGCTGCATGTAGTCGGCTGTTGCCGGCAGGGTCAGCGCCGTCCAGTCCTGGTTCGGCGCGGCGAAGTCGAAGGCCGAGGTCAGGTCGCCGCAGACCGTGCGGCGCCAGTCGCTGATATTGTCCTCGCGGACGCCGAAACGCTTTTCCAGGAACCGCAGGGTCGAGGTGTGGTCGAACACCTCCGAACAGACGAAGCCGCCACGGCTCCAGGGCGAGACGATGAGCGCCGGCACGCGGATGCCCAGGCCCAACGGGTGAGCGCCTTTGTTCGCCACCTTGGGATCGTCGCCGTAGTTCTTGATCTCACCGGCGACCGACACCGAACTCCAGCCCTGCTCAGGCGTGATCGGCGGCATCGGGGGCTGCATGTGGTCATAGAAGCCGCCGGCCTCGTCGTAGTTGACGATGAAGACGGTCTTGGCGAACACCTCGGGGTGGTCGACCAGGGCCTTGATCAGCTCGGCGCAGACGTGCTCGCCCTTCGAGGGCTCGGCCTGCGGGTGTTCGGAGAGATCGGCGGCGGTGACGATCCACGACACCTGGGGCAGGCGATCAGCGGCGACGTCGGCGCGGAAGGCCTCGACGAGCTGTTCGCCGTCCGAGCGGGTGCGGTCGGCCCCCGCCTTGTGTTCGCTGACCCAGGACCGGCCGCGCTCATAGAGGGGCGAGTCCTTGGCGCACGGACGGAAAGGCTTGAACACCGACAGGATGTTGTCGCCGAAATTGTCGTACTCTTGATAGACCTTCCAGCTGATCCCGGCCGCCTGCAGGCGTTCGGCGTAGGTGGTCCAGTCGTGCGGGCCGTAGGCCATGACCTTGTCTTCGGCCATGTCGGCGCTGGGCGTGTCGTCCTCGCCGTAGTTGCTCATCTCCGGATCGCCGCCGACCTTGCCGCCGCCGTTGCAGCCCGTCCAAAGGTGCAGGCGGTTCGGGTAGGTCTGGGTCAGGGTCGAGCAGTGATAGGCGTCGCAGATCGTGAAGGCGCTGGCCAGGGCGTGGTAGAACGGCAGGTCCGAGGCCTTGTAGTAGACCATCCGCTTGTGCAG